>Ga0172381_10001117_pt1 | contig 32722 bp, 37 predicted proteins | sample Leawel6488metaG_FD_119754 | JGI IMG/M metagenome (GOLD analysis project Ga0172381, IMG submission 119754) | Leachate microbial communities from a municipal landfill in Southern Ontario, Canada - Leachate well 64-88 metaG | ecosystem: Engineered > Solid waste > Landfill > Unclassified | place... | reverse complement strand
GTTATCTGGCCGCTTAGTGCGTTCGACGGTTCGAGCCCGTCCCCGTGCATGAGCCCTTTCTTCTTTCAGAAGAAAGCGTTCGCAAAAAGAAGAGCTTTCTGCATGAGCCCTTTCTTCTTTCAGAAGAAAGCGTTCGCAAAAAGAAGAGCTTTCAGCATGAGCCCTTTTTGCTTTGCAAAAATCGTCATCACAAAATAAAGTTTTGTGATGCTTCGCAAAAGCCTTTGCTTTTGCTTGGTCGCAAAAAAAAGCTTTAGGCATTTTTAATAGTGTTAGTTAGTGTAGTGTTTTGGTAAGTATTTTGGTTTATTTATTTCTTTTATTTTTTTCACTATTTTAGTTTCTTCAATGCTTATTTTCCCATAGTATAAATCTTCAATTTTCCCGCCTTTGTCTACAAAATTAGTTATTTTTAATAATCCTGAAAAGTAGCAGTAATCTTTAGTAAATGCTCCTTTATCACAATAAGGTATTCCTCTTTTTACTCTTTGGGTTATTACATAAGCGTCTTCTTTTTCAAAGAATTTATTTAATTCATCAAATGTGTCAAAAAAATCATGTTTAAGAGCATATTTAATTGCGTATAATCTCGCGGCAATTATTTTTTCTTGAAAAGAGTTGGTTTGAGTTATTTTTAATTCATTAAATATTGCTAGTCCTTCTTCAGTTTTTAGGTATTCTTCCCCAGAGCCTATTGAGAGTGTTTTGAATGGTTGGTTTAATCCGTTAAGATATCTATATATGTGGGTTTCTATTTCATGAACTTTAAATCTAGTGACATCACTTTTACTGAAATTTGAATTAGTATTAATGAACAGCTTTTTTTTAGTTAAGTTTACTGCTGCTTTTGCAGACATATTTTGTTTTAATTCTGCTTTAAATCCAGTTTTGTTTAGTAGGGGTTGAATTTTTTCTTTGATTTGATTTGGTTTAATATTTTTCTTTAAAACTTTTAATTTTTTTTGAATTAGTTCTTCAGCAAGTCTTGTTTCACTATTTTTTGGTTTTCCAAAAAGTTTTATTGAACTATTACAAAATTTTTTTGTGTTAATTTTTTCTATTAAATCAATTTCTTTTAATAAATTGCAGATTCTTGTTTTGAATATTTTCTCAATCATTTTCTTCCCTATTATTTTTTCTGATTCGATTAAATTATTTTTTTCTTTTGAATAATCTATTTTTTTAATATATTCAAAATTTGGGTTGTATTCAATGAATTTATTGTGTTCTTGAAAAAAAGTTTTTTTTTCTTTTATCGAATTAATAGGGTTAATTGAGTCAAGAAAATTTTTCTCAATTTTTTTTGACGAGTTAAAAATAAACTCGTCATTTTTCATTAGTGAATTCATTTTTTCACCTTTGGAAAATATTTTGGTTTTATTAGTCCATCTACATCGAAAACTAACGGGGCGTCATTTATAGAGTATCTGCCGTAATAAAGTTCTTTTAAGTTTCTGTCTTTTGTAAACTCTTTTATTTCTAAGTATCCTTGTAAGTATAGTGAGTCTTTGTAAAAAGCCCCTCCTTTTTCTTGGTTAAAGGTTCCTCTTTTTGCTCTTAGAGTGAGGTTAAATGATTCTTCTTTGTTAAAATATTTATTCATTTCTTCAAATGTTTCAAAAAAAGAGTGTTTTTTTGCAGTTTGTATTGCGATTATTCTTCCAGCGTATTGTTTGAGTTGTTCGTCAATGTTTATTTCTTCTTGTTGTTCTATGTATACTGCGATTCCTTCTTCTGTTTTTAGAGTTTCTTTGCTTAGTCCTCTTGAAAATATTTTGTAAGGTTGGGTACATCCATTTTCGTATCTATAAATATGTCCTTCTATTTCGTGAGCTATTAATCTAGATAAATCCATTTTTGATAATTGGGCTTTTTTTGATATCATAATTTCTTTAGTTCTTATATTCACTGAAACCTTTGATCCGGGAGTCTTTTTTTCAATTACCTTGTATTTTAATTTTCTTTCATGTAAAGCTGATTCCATTATTTTTTTTGATTCTTCAAATGTTAAAGTGTTTTCTTTTGGCTCAATTTTTTTTGATATTATTTCTTGAGCATATTTTCTTGCATTAGATGTTATTTCGCCATAATAACCTTGTGAGTTTTCTGAAAAATTTTCGGTTCCTACACTTTTGATTAGTTCAATTCTGTCAAATAAATCAAGGAGTTTTCTTTCAAATATTAATCCTAATGAATCTGATCCAATTTCTTTGAATAATTCGTTCATTTCGTTTTTGAATACTGGGAGGGTAATGTTTTTTGAGTAATATTTGTAAATAGGGTTTTTTGCTACGTAGTTAAAGTTTGGGTTGTATTGTTCTTTTTTGTTTAGTGTATTGAAAAAATTTTCTTTTTCTTCATCAAGATTGATTGGATTAATATAGCTTAGAATATTTGTTTCTATTGTTGCTGCTAGTTGACATATTTTTTGGTCAACCAAAGTATAGTTATAAAATTTCATAAAAAGAATAATTATTTTGTTTTTATTAAACTTATTTAATTTAATTAGAAGTTATTTTTAAGGTTTGTTTTTATTTTTAGTTTTAATTTATTTGATTTGATTCTTTTGACTCTATTTTGTTGGATATTAATCTTAACCATTCTTGGATTATGGTTGTTCCAAGGTATTTTTTGAATGGACCTGGCATAAAATTTACTTCAATTACTACCCACTTCTTTTTTTTATCCATTAAATCAACTGCACAAATATCTGTCCCTAATATTTTTGCAGATTTTTTTGCGATTTCTAGCATTTCGGGGGTAGGGTTGATTAATTCTGCACTTCCTCCTTTTGAAACGTTTGCTCTCCATTCTCCTTTTCTACTTGTTCGTTTAACTGCTATTACGTAGTCTCCAATAACGTAGCATCTTACATCATAATTTTTTCCTTTAATGAATTTTTGTGTGCAAATGAATTCTTCAAATAAATGAATTGCATCAAGTATGCTTTCCATTTGTTCTTTATTGTTTATTAGTACTACTCCTTTTCCTGCAAATCCTGAAATTAGTTTCATTACAAAGGGGTATCCTGTTTCCATTATGGCATAGTCAGCGTATTTTGGGGAGATGAATAGTGTGCTAGTTATTCCTGCAATTCCTTCGTTTGTTAATTTTTGTACAGTATAGAATTTGTGGTTGGTGATTTGGTATGCTTGTATATTTACTGGACAGTATGCTTTGCTTTTTTCAATTGCTTTTAGTAGTGTTTCTCCTAGTAGCATGTCTCTTGAAGATATTCGGGGGTATATTGCATCAAAGTTTAGTAAGTTTTGTGACTTGAATAAAACGCTTGTTTTCCCGTCAATATTTTGAATGATTAATTCGTTGATTGGAGCAAAGACTACTGTCTCAAACTTTTTTTTAGCTTCTTCAGTCATGGCGTTTATTGTTGATTGTTTGAATGTTTTTGAACCAATTATTGCAAGTCTTTTTTTCATTGTTTATCTCTCCATATTTTAGTCAAGTGTTTTATTAGGGGGGCAAAGAATGTTTTAGAAAGGAATTTTCTTATTCCTAAAAAGTCATATGGGCTTATTTTGTTTGCTTCATGTTCAAGTGCTTTTTGAGTTAGGTGATTTGCTAGTTGTAATTCTATTTGGTTTGTATAAACTCCTCTAAATTCTTCAAATGGAATAATTGGTTCTACTTTTATTATTTTTCCTTTCACTAAATCAATTCTTGCTATGTCATAACCTATTGTTTTCAGTGTTTTTAGTATTATTTCTCTTTCTTTTTGATTCAATTTGTATTTTTTTCCTTGTTCAATTTCTTTTGAATTAGTTTGAGAAGATTTTCTTTTTACTGGAAATATTTTTTCTCCAATTACTGCACAAGAAATTATGTCTCCTTGAATAAATTCTCTTATTAAGAAGCCATCAATCTCTGTTTTTATACTTTTAATAAATAACTTTAATTCTCTTTGAGAATTGACTAATAGCACTTGTTGGGGTTTTTTTATAAAGAAAGTTTTTATTATTAAAGGGTATTGTATTTTTTTTGCAATTGATTCAATATTTTTAACAGAACCTGTTGAGATTGATTTTGGGGTTGGTATTTCTGCTTGGGATAGAACTACAGTTAAGTATGGTTCATTTTCTCCAATGTAATATGATCCTTTTTTTATATTTGTATAATTTCCTATTTGTTCTATTTCTTCAAGTAGTGGTTCAATAAATGGGGATAAGGAGGTTCTTGCTTGTATATAAATTGCGTCGTATTCTTCAAGTTCGGTTCCAAAAGCTTTTATTCTTGTTCTATTGTTTTTGCTTACTAAAACTACTTTTGATAATCTTAGGTAAGTGGTGTTTTTAGATTCATTTAATGCATTTAGTAAGTTTTGAACTTTCTTTTTTTTTTCAGCTAAAATAAGTATGTTCATTTATAATTTTATTAATTTGTAGTGGTTAATAAAAGGCTTTGCTTTTTAGTTAAATTATTTTTTAAAAGAGTTTTTTTGGTCACCAATAGTTTTAATAAGAACTATTTCCTATTATGGCTTAGATGGTTTCAAAAAAGGTTATTGGTTTGGTTGAATCGGTTCAAATTAAGGGTAAGATTGGGGTTGTTACAAAAAAGGCTCTTTTTGATACAGGGGCTACTAGGACTTCTATTGATGTAAGAGTTGCTGCTAAGGCGGGGGTGGGTCCAATTATTTCAAGTGTTAAAGTTAAGAGTGCTTCTTCAAAGAGGGGTTATACTCGAAGGGCGATTGCGGAAGCAATTATTTTGGTTAAAGGAAAGAAAATAAAGACTGGTGTTAATATTGAGGATAGGGAGGGTTTGCCTTATTCTATTCTAATTGGAAGGGATATTATTCATAATAATTTTATTATTGATGTTTCTAAGACTCATAAAACTAATAAGGTTGCTTCGTCAAAGGATGTTTCTGAAAGGGAACGTTTGTCAGGGGAGAATGATGCTGAGAAAAATTTTTTTGTTTGAAGGGAGTGATTTTTTTGGATAGTGTTTTAGAGTTTAAAAAATTAGTTGATTCTGACTTGAATGTCATTAATGAAATGTCTAATTTGTTTGTTAATTGGAGGAAGAGTTCTGTTCAAAAAAAAATTAGGGATACTCTCAAAGGCAAGGACGAGCGTTTTGTTGTATTGAGTGATAGTAGAATAATTGGGCACTTGAAAGTGACTTTTGGAAAAGGACTTCATAAACACAGGGCAGATTTATCTTCTTTAGTTATTCATCCTTCTTTTAGAAAGAAAGGTATTGGTAGTAAATTGGTTAAATTTGTTTTGAATAACTTGCCAAAAAAAGTATTTTTAGTTTTGTTAGCGGTTGATGAGAGTAATGCTCCTGCAATTAATTTGTATAAAAAAATTGGTTTTAAAAAGTATGGTGTTTTATCAAAAGCTTCTCTTGTTAATGGAAAATATGTTAATAATTATTTAATGAAGAAGGAATTGAAACGAGTTTAATTATTTTTTTGAAGTGGGTTACATATACTTCTTTTATAAATCACTAAATTTTGTTTTTCAAAATAAGTTATTTTTGAATTTAATTTTCTGAAAAAAGCAAATTTTATTTTAGGGTTCGTGATTATTTTTACTATATTTTTGAAATGATTAAATTTAAATAGCTGGAAATTATTAGTTTCATAGTGGTTTAATGATTTTTGATATTGTGTTTCACCCTACAAATTCTTTTGAATCAGCTTTTAATAGTGAGTTTGATTTTAAGAGTGTTTTGACAGTAATTATTTTATCAGGTTTGTTATTATCTGCTTCAGTTTTCTTATTAACATCCAATCTTGTTTTTTCAATCATTTCTTTTATAATTAATATTGTTAACTGGATTGTGTTGAGTGGTTTGTTATTCTTTTTTGAGTTTGTTCATAATAAAAAAAGAATTAAATCTTCTTCTAAAGTTTTTAATCGTTCCCTTTTTGTTTTGAGTAAACTTTGGAAAATTAATTTGATTTTTTATTCTTTGATTTTTGGGGGTTGTTTGCTTCTGCCTATAATAAATGGAATTTTATTTAATGTTATTGCAGGGATTTTTTTTGTAGCATTAATTATTTTAGTCATTTCTTGGATAATTGCCTCATTTAAAATGCTTAAGATTGTTCTTAAGATTAATAAATGGAAACTATTGATTAATTGGATTCTCTTCATGTTTTTAAATTCATTAATATCTTTTTTGTTGAGTAATTTATTATCTATTTTTTTAATTTAACAATAAATTTATTCAAAAAAAAAATTTATTTGATTTGTTAATGAATGTTTTATTCAATTTTTTTAATATTACTTTGTAGTTAATCCTAGTTTTTAGTCGTTTTTAGCTGGTTTTAGAAATGTTTATAAAGGTGAGTGCAAGGAAAATAATTATGGTTTCGCAAGTACAAAAAAAGGTTTGTTCTGATTGCAAGGCAAGGTTTGATGTTGATTGGAGTGAGCTTGAGGAAGGGGATGCGGTTTCTTGTCCCGAATGTAATTTAGAGTATTTGGTTGTAATTGACAAAAAAGGGGCTTTAAAACTTGTTGAGAGTAAGGAGTTTGAATTAAGTGATGAGGCTTCTGACGAGTCTGATGAATCAGAGTATGATTATGATTCGGATTGATAATAGAATTTATTTTATTAATTAAAATCAGTGTGTAAGTCAGTCGATTTTTAATTAAAATTTTAATTATTTAGTTAGGAATCATATTTTAAAAATCATTTTAAATAACATTTTTAAAAAAATTTTCTTTTTTTTCCAAAAACTTTTTTTTCCCACTAAATTTTGTTTTTTGTTTGTCTTGACTCTATTTTTTTCTTAAAAGTAATGAATATAAAATAAACTAAATAATATTTGTCTATGGTTTTGAAGTTTTTTAATTCTCTAGGGAATAAAGTAGAAGAGTTTAAATCAATTAAAGAGGGGTTTGTTGGTCTTTATACTTGTGGTCCTACTGTTTATAATTTTGCACATATAGGAAATCTAAAGTGTTATGTTTGGGAGGATTTGTTGAAGAGATATTTGCTTTTTAGAGGTTTTAAAGTAAAACAAGTGATGAACTATACTGATGTTGATGACAAAACCATTAAAGGTAGTATTAATGAGGGTATTCCTCTTATAGAGTATACTCAAAGATATAAGGATTATTTTTTAGAAGATATAAAAAAATTGAATATCTTGCCTGCTGAAGTTTATTGTGCAGCAACTGATCACATTCCTCAAATGGTTGGGGTAGTAAAGAAACTACTAGATAAAGGTTTGGCGTATAAGGGGGAAGATGGGAGTATTTATTTTTCAATAAAAAAATTTTCGAAATATGGTCAACTAGCTGGAATTGATCCTACTAAACTAAAGGCGGGGGCTAGGGTTAAACAAGATGAGTATTCAAAGGAAGGTGTAGGTGATTTTGCTTTGTGGAAGGCTTGGGATGAGAATGATGGTCCAGTTTATTGGGATACTATTTTGGGAAAGGGTAGACCGGGGTGGCATATTGAGTGTTCGGCTATGAGTATGTATTATTTAGGAAACCAATTTGATATTCATACTGGGGGGATTGATAATAAATTTCCGCATCATGAGAATGAAATTGCGCAAAGCGAGGGCGTTAGTGGAAAAAAGTTTGTTAATTATTGGTTGCATACAGCTCATTTAATGGTTAATGGTCAAAAAATGTCTAAGAGTTTAGGGAATTTTTTTACTTTGAATGATTTAATAAAAAAGGGTTTGGATCCTAAAGCGATTAGATATACTCTTATTAATAGTAATTATAGGCAACCTTTGAATTTTACTTTTGAAGGAGTAGAGGATTCAAAAAAGACTATACAAGGGTTACAAAATTTTATTGAAAGATTATTTGAGATTAAGGAGTTAAAAAAAGGGGATGGTGTTGATTTATTTGCAAATAATGCTTTGAATGATTTTATTGAGGCAATGGATAATGATTTGAATGTCCCTTTAGCGATGGCTGTTGTTTTTGATTTTGTTAAAAAAGTAAATAAATTGATTGATGAAGGGGTAGTGGGTTTAGAAGGAGCAAATAATGCAATTTTATTTTTGAAAAAAGTTGATTCTGTTATAGGTGTTTTAGATTTTTCTGAAAAGTTTTTTGAATTAAATCAAGAACAAATTCAATTAATTGAAGAAAGAAAAATTGCGAAAATAGAAAAGAATTGGGTTAAAGCTGATTCAATAAGAATGCAGTTAGAAAGACAAGGGATTCAGTTAATTGATAATAAAGATGGTTCTATTACGGCAAAACAACTAAGTAATCATTAAAATAAAATTAAATTTTAAACTAATTATTAATTAATTTTATTTGTTTTATTAAGTTTGTATTTTTTATTCTAGTTTGTTTTTTTACAAATCAAGTTTTTCCAGTTTTCTTTAATCCACTTCTCTGATTTTTGAGTTATTTCTTCCCATCCGTGTCGTGCAAGTTCTTTCTCAACTATTCCCCCTTTGTGAGGATATTTGTGTTTTCGTTCATGATTTGAACCAAAGCCTTGAAAGTAATGAGTTAATTCATGCATTAACACATAATCTAAAACATATTGTGGGACAGATAAATCTTTTAATAAAGGATTAATTTCTATTATAGATCCAAAATTAATATCTTTAAATGATTTTATGTGGCCTAATATTCTTTTTGATTTTTTTGTACTCCATTTAACAATTAATATGTTTGTTATTCCTTTTTCAGGAAAATTTTCTCTAATTAATTCAGCTGTTTTAGAAGCCAAGTATTTGTCGTAATCAATTTTTGTGACCATTAATAAAAAACCTTTTTTTTTTGGAATAATTAAATATTTATTTTAAAATAAATTTAGTAATTATTTTTATTAGTTATTTACTTTGTAATTATTTCAAATCTTGTAATTGCATTCCCTAGAGTAGTATTAATATTTATGGTGTAGGTTCCGCTAAAAACTGGTGTTGAAGCATTTCTTCTTATTATGCAGGGTATTTTTCTTTTATCTTGTGGAGCCAAATTTTCAATAACGTATGCTGATTTATCAGGGTCATAAATTGAGTTTGGGCAAAATATAATTATTTCTTGAGAATCAGTGGTAATATTAAATAGAGTTTCTTCAATTAGTTCTTCTGAATTATTCGTCAAAATTAAATCTAATTGAGCTTCTTTTATTCCTTGAGTAATGTCTAAAGGATTGTTTCTCCAAACAATATTAACTGAAGAATTAAAGTTTGGAAAGTTAATATTATTTATTCCTTCAATTATATTTGGCATTAATAATACTAATAAAAAGATGATTATTATTGCAATAAGGGCTCCTCCAATTATTTTTCTTTCTTTTTCAAAATCCCAAGAAGGATTAGCTGGATTAGGTAAATTTATTTTAGGTAAGTTTAATTTAGGTCCGTATAGTGACATAAAATGATTAAGTAGTTGATGTATTTAAAGATTGCTTTAACATATTTTTACAATTTTTTTTTATTAACAAAATTAAGGAAGAGTGAATAATTGATCGTCTTTTGCATAAAATATTTTTGCTCTTACGCCTGCGTCAAGCCAAGCGTGGGCGTATGAAAAACTTGCTAGTGCAATTAACAATTCTTTTTTTTCTCGGTAATATTTACCATCGTTTAAATAATTTCTTGTCATTGACAAAAAATCTTCTGCAATCAATTTTTGTTCTGTATTTAATTTTTCGTTTAATTTAACCAAATTAAGTGCTTTTTCAGTTAATTTTTGGTATTTATCAACTTTTTTTTCTAATTCTTCTTCCAAACTCATTTTAATCACTTAAATGTATGTTTTCATTCAAATTTTTTATTATGCAGTTTCTCAAGAACTTCTTTTTCTTTTTCATTCATTTTGCCAGCAATAATTAAAGTTTGGGGAAATAATTCATAAATTTCTTTCGAATTAATTATCTCTTCTCTTCCTACAATGATTTTTTGCTTCTCGCTTCCCATTCCTATTAGCGCAATGTATTTGAAATTGTTGTGCTCTCCTCTTTTCTCTGCAATTTTTTCAAGAATGTTAATTGCTTCTCTTGAGTTCATCATCTTTGGAGGAGTTTGATCTTTTTTAATATCAAGTAATGCAAGAGTGTGAAGTCCCATTTTTTGGTTTTCCTTTAATTGGTCGTAAAAACTTTCGGGTTCAAATCCTAGTATGTGGTAGCAAATAGTTATAGTTCTTCCAAATTTGTATTCATCTAGGCCTGATTCTGCAATCATGTTTGTAATTGAGATTCCAGGAATTATTTTGTATTTGATTCCTTTTTCTTTTGCATCAAGAAGTACTTGAATGTGAGTTGTTGCAGTTAAGGGATTACCAAAAATCAATAATCCTATTTTATTTTTATTTGCGCTTATTAGGGCTGATTCAAAGTTTTGTTCTATTTCTATTCTATTAAGTTCCATAATGTTTTTTCCTGTGAGTTCTTTTAATTCTTTTATGAATCCTTCTGCATATTGTGAAGTGTATACTTCTACAAATAAGCTGTCGCAGGATTTGATAGTTTCAATTGCCTCAAGAGTCAAGTGAGAGGGTTTTAGTCCTAGTCCGATTAAATATAGCATATTATCAGTTATTTTCTTATTCTCAATTCATTTAAATATAACTTTTGTAATAATTATAATATGCCTTTACTTGGAAGAGTTCAATCTGGATTGCTTAGAAAAAATCGTTATTTAATAAAAACAGCAACTAATCCTGTTAGTGGACTTGGAAGAAAAAAGAGAATAATGGGGGTTGCGAAAGCAAAAAAGAGTCATTCTTTTGAAAATAAGTCGAATCCAAAAATTGTTCAATTTATGGGTACTCAAAAAGCAATTGAGAAAAATTTTAGTGAATCGGGAGAGAGAGTTATTGCTCGCACTCTTGCTCATCAATTACAGAATCCAAAAAGTGCTTTCAAAGTTGATATTGCTTGTGCTGCTGAAAGATTATACAGAGGAACTAAAGTTGAAATGCATGGTAGAAAATATTTTGTTACAGTGACAATGGTTAATTCAATTTTAAAGAAAATGATTGAAAAAGGGTTAATTTCTGAAAAAAAGTTGAATAATAAAGTTGTTTAATTTTGTTTTGTTTTAAATTAAACCCATTTTGAATAAACTTGCAAGGCCAGTAGCAAAACCAAGTATTGCGATTATCACTTTTACAAATCCTATTAAATTTTTTCTATTCAAGCTCTTTCCTGGTTTATTTGAGTGTTTATTTATTGATTCTTTTAAATAATCATCCAAACTATAACAAATTAAAACTGCTAAGAGTAACTTTATTCCTGCAAAAAGTGCAGGGTGAATATTTATTACAAGGTTTGAGATTACATGTTGTTCTGAGAAATTAAAGAAAGTTATTGCAATAACACTTGCAATTCCGTCAATTGCTTGCCCAGCTACTATAAAAATATTTAATGGATCTTTAAGAATTCTGTATGGTGTGAATTTGTTAATCAACCAGCATAGTGTATAAGTTACAATTGCAATTAGTGCAACAGTTCCAATAAACCAACTCCAATTATTGAACTTGCTTAAATTAAATAAAACAAGGGGTAATGCAACAATTATTCCAAAAATAAATAATCTCTTGTGGTTGAGTTCACCCCAAATTTTTGCTATTAATAATCCAAGTATTACAATTGCAAAAGTTAAAATCCAAACTCCTGGGGTAAAGAACCAAAATCCTAATTGCATTGGGTCAGCAGTTTTTGTAATTCCGTCAATAATTAAATTTCCACTTTCTATTTGATGCATTAAAACTCGTAGTGAAACCCCAATCAAAATATATGGGCTTATTGCAAGGAAGAATTTTTCGTCAAATTCAACTTTCTTTCTTAAAATGAAATAAATTATTGAACATGCAACTATTAGGAGAATTATGTAAGTTAGGGTATTTACCAAATTGTACCCTGCAATTTCAGGATTCATTATGGGTTTGATGAAGTAATCAAATATCAAATCTATACTCATGGGTAACTTTAAATTCAAAACCTTATTAATACTAACTATGAGCCAAGAAACAAAACTTGACAAAAAGAAGTATTCATTCTCTCTAAAAGAAGCGCTTTTGTCTTTACTTAATGAAAAAGAGAAACCTTTTGCTCCAAGTGCTTTTGATACTTTTGGAAATATTGCTGTAATTGAAATCCCTAAAGAATTAATCAAGAGAAAGAAATTAATTGGAGAAACTTTGCTTAAAGTTCAGCCAAGGTTTGAAACTGTTTGTTCTATTGAAAGTAATCATGAAGGAAAATATAGGATACAAAAAGTAAAAGTAATTGCTGGCAAAAAGAATTTAATTGCTGATTACAAAGAGAATGGATGTGCTTTTCAAATTCCTTTGGGGAAAGTTTTCTTTTCACCTAGATTAAGTGGGGAGAGATTAAGAATTGCTTATTTAGTTCATCCGGGGGAAATTGTTGGTGCTTGGTTTAGTGGGGTGGGGCCTTACCCAATAGTAATTGCAAAAAATTCTAAAGCAAGTAAAATTATTGCAATTGAATTAAATCCAGCTGGTCACAAATTTGCTGTTAAAAATGGTGAATTAAATAAAGTAAACAAAGATTGTGCTAAAGGAAAAAAAAGAGTTATTTTTATTAAAGGTGATGTGAAAAAAGTTTATAAAAAATATAAGAACTATTTTGATAGAATTGCAATGCCTCTTCCCCATACTGGTTATCAATTCTTAAAAGAAGCTTTTGCTTGTATTAAACCAAATGGAGTAATTCATTTTTATGAAATAGTTGTAAAAGGTGATATGAGTACTCCCACAAAGCAGATAATAGATGAAGCAAAAAAATCTAAGAAAAGGGTTGAGGTTATGAGGATTGCGAGGGTTAGACAGTTTTCTCCTACAAAAGAACAAGTGGTTTTTGATATTAAAGTTCTTAATTGAATTTGATTTTGTATAAAAAAAATAATTTTTGCATCTTGATTTAAAAATCGAATTTATAAATTAATTCTTTTTTACTTATTTTAGGTGAGTAAAAAATGGTTCTAAATTTAATTTTTTTAGGTCCTCCTGGGGCTGGTAAAGGTACTGTTGCGCAGGCAGTAATGGATAAGTATAAATTGGTTCAAGTTTCTACTGGGGATTTATTAAGAGCAGAAATTGCTTCTGGTTCCGAACTTGGAAAAAAGTTGGCTGAAGTAATGAATGCTGGTCAATTGGTTAGTGATGATTTAGTTAGTGAAATGCTTTTAAAGGATTTGACAAAAAAAGCGTCTAACCCAGATTTTAATGGAGTCATTTTTGATGGATTTCCAAGGACTCAGTCTCAAGCACCTATGCTTGAAAATATTTTGTTAGGAATTAATCAGAAATTAAATGCAGTTATTTATATTGAGTCATCAAAAGAGAGTGTGGTTAAGAGACTTTCTTCGAGATGGACTTGTGAGAAGTGTAAGAAAGTATATAACACAGTTTCTCTTCCTCCGAAAAGTGAAGGTATTTGTGATGATGATGGTGGGAATTTGATTCAAAGGGATGATGATAAGCCCGAAACTATTTCAAAGAGGTATGATACTTTTATTGAGAAGACTTCTCCTTTGATTGATTATTATAAATCAAAAGGAATTCTTTACAAGTATGATGGTAATGTTCCTCCTGTAGATTCAATTAAAGCTGCTGAAGAGATAATTAGAAGAATAGTTAAGGAGTAATTAATTACTCCTAACTTTATTATTTTAAACAAATTAATATAATGTTTTTTAATTTATTTAATTGCATCCCAAATAATATTGTCTCTTGGGTTGACACTTATTCCATTTCCTCCTATTGTTAGGGGGTGTGGGTTTGCATCGTGTTGAGTTCCCCTCATTTTTCTTACAAACAAACTTCTATTTGGGGGAGTAAAGTATAATGCTATTACGCCATCAACAACAAATTCTTCTACTCCAAATGAAGAGAAAGTATTTTTTGTCGCTTGAGTCTCTGCAGTCAAAATTGTAGTGCATCCAAATGTTTTTAGACTATCTGCAAGTTTGAATAATGTTGTTCTTAGTATACTTGGCTCAAGGTATGCTCCAAAAACTGTTGTTGAATCAATAACTAGTCTTTTTGCATTAATGTCTTTTACTTCTCTCTCAATTTCTTTTAATTCTTCAGCTAGTCTGTCTTCAAGAGTTTCTTTTTGACTAGCAAACTCCATACTCATTTTGTAAATAGTAAACATTCCTTGGTCTTGAAGTGATTTAATATCCCATTGAAATGACTCCATGTTCCATGCAATATCTCGTATATTTCCTTCAAGCGTAACAAAAACTCCTGGTTCACCGTATTTTAAGGCTCCTTCATATAAGTATTGTGTTGTTAGTATTGTTTTTCCGGTTCCTGCTCCTCCAGTAACTAGAACATTACTTCCTTTTGGGATTCCGCCGTTTAGCAATTCATCAAGCCCTGGTATTCCTGTTTTTGTCCTCTCCAATTAAATCACCTTTCAATTGTAATAATTGATGAAAAAAGTTGTATTTAATGGTTTCTAGCTGTAAAAGAAAAGTTAATATCCTTTTATTATCTATTTAATTTATGAAGAATAGTTCAAAAAAAGTTAAGAAAAAGAGTTTCTCTAAAAAAAGTCTTGTTGAAAACGAAGTGAGTTTTGATGAGGTTTTAATTGAAGATTCACAAGAAATTGTTGAGAGAGATTATTCTAAAATGGATTTAGTGGATTTAATTGATCAACCTGCTTGGAAAACTATTTTGATTGATTTGGTTGAATCTGAAAAAATGGATCCTTGGAATATTGATGTAATAATTCTTTGCGAAAAATATTTAAAAAAAATTAGTGAACTTGAAGGAAATAATTTAAGAGTTCCTGCTAATGCTATTCTTGCTTGTGCGATTTTAGTTAAAACAAAATCAAAATATTTAAAGATAAGTTCTCTTCAAGAAGAAGATGAAAAAGTTGAGTTGACTCAAGAACAAAAAGATTTAATGCTTGCGACTATACCTGATTTGATGAGTGAGAGGATGTCAAGAGAGGGTAGAATTACTCTTGATGAGCTTGTAATGAGTATTGAGGATATTATTCAAAGAACTAATCCAAAAAAAAATTCTTCAAGAAATGTTCCAAAAATTGAAATTAATTTTGACTCAATTTCTATTGAAGAAAAACTTGATGGTGTTTTTGATTTGATTAAACAGAAAGTTGATTCTCAAGGCATTGTTCTTTTCAAGGATTTAGTTGATTCGGATGAGGTGGATGGATTGGTTGATATTTTTTTACCAATATTGTTTTTGATGAATAGTGGAAAAGTAGTTGCTTATCAAAATGAGTTTTTTGGGGAAATATTTGTTCAATTAATACAGAAAATCCCTATTGAAGAAATTTCTTATACTAAAAATGCTCTTGTTAATTAAATTTTTTTATTAAGCATGGTTTCGTTATTATATCAAAAACTTTTTTTTAGTAATAATTAAATACCTCTTTTCACTTATTCTTGCATGGTTATTAAGTCAAAAAAGAGAAATAAATCTGTCTCTAAGCGAAGTGTTAGGTCAAATCGTTTAGCTTCTTCTAAGAAAAGTGTTTCTAATGAAGGGTTTTTTCAAAGAATGAAGGAAGTAATTAAGAGTGAAATGCCTCAATTAGAGAAAGTTCGTGTTAAAACTTTCATAGTTGAAAAACCAGTTATTATTCATGATAGGGGTCAAAGAATTGATTCTGATAATAGGAAAGTTTTTGATTCAAAAAAAAGTAGGTATGATAAGGTTTCTATTGCTACGGGCTTGGGTTTAGTAAAGGAAAAGAAAAGGCTTGTTGAAGAAGAAGTTGATGAAGAAAGTGAGTTTGCTGGTGAGACCTCTTCTAGTGATGAGTTGGGTGAAGAGTATTCTCAAAGTGAAGATGATTTTCAAGAAGAGGGTGAATCAGATCAACTAGGAGAAGATTATTCTGTTGAAGATTCATCTAAAAAACACGTTAGAAGCCGAGGAATGTTTAATAATATTTGGTGGAAAAAAGCTTTGTTTTGGTCTATTTTATTTTGGTTATTGGTTTTAGCTGTTTCTATGGCTATGCAGGCGATGAAACTGATTGTAGTGGATCTTACTCGTCAATGGTGGGTTTTATTAGGAATAATAATTCTTATTGGAATGGTTTATTTTAAATTTATTGATGGAAAATTTGTTTTGTAAAAATTTTTTTAAGTAAAAAATTTAATTAAGGTTTTTTTGAAAGTTTAATTGATTTGTGTAATACAAATCAACTAACTTTATTTTTATTATTTTATGAGTCCTTTTGTTTTTAGTGAACCTTCCATTTTTGGTCTATCAAAGCCAATTATTATGTCTCCCCCAATATCAATTACAGGAACACCCATTTGACCGCTTTTTTGAATCATTTCTTTAGCTTTCTCTTGGTCAATTCCCACATTCACTTCTTCAAAATCCACTTTTTTCTCTTTAAGCCATTGTTTTGCCATTACACAGTAAGGGCAAGTATTTGTTGAATATACTATTACACTAGTCATTTGTATACACCTCGATTCATGAAAATTTATTCATATGTTTTTTTAAAGCTTTTGGTGAAATTTCTAGTTATTATTTAAGCTTTTTTTTTCCCGCTCATCACAAAAAAAGCATTTCTTTTTTTAAGAAGCCAATTAATTTCATCAATTATAGGGGTTTTGTAATTTGGTTTTGATCCAATAAATTCCATATTTTGTTCTTTAAACCATTCTAAAATTTCATTAATGCTGTGGTAGGATTCATGGATTTGTCCAAATTTATCTGCAATTCTTTCTTTTTGGGTTTTTTTATTAAAAAATAATTTTCCTATTTTTATTCTTTTTTCAATATTGTCTCCGGCAATAATTCTAACAAAAATTCTTTTTATTCGATGTCTTAATCTAGAATATTTGTTATATAATCCTATAAACATGATTCCTTCTTTTGCAAGATTTTTACATCCTATTTCAAATCCTTTTTTTGCATTTATTGTGTGGTGGAGGGACCCTAATGCAATAACTATATCAAATTTTTTTTTGAATTCATTCTCTTTTAGTTTTAAAATATTTCTTAAAAAATATTTGGGTTTATTTTGTTTGCATTTTTTATTAGCAAGCAATTTAGCTTTTTTTATTGATGCTTTTGAAAAATCAACTGCAGTTACTTTTCCTCCACACAAGGCAATTCCTACTGATAGTTCTCCTGTTCCACAGCCGAGTTCAAGAATTGTTTTTCCTTTCCAATAAGTGTTATTTTCATTAATAGTTTTTGCTGTCCATAAGGCAAATGATTTCAGTTTTTCTTCACTAGAATCAATTCTTGATGGGTAAGGGTATTTTTCATATAATTTTTTTACAAGTTTCTCTTTTTCTCTGTTATTCATAACAAATAAGTTTTTTGGTAATAATTAAAAGAACCTCTTTTAAGATATTATTTTATGGAAAGAATAATTGGGTTACTTGATTTAGACTATTTCTATGCTCAATGTGAAGTTGTTAGAAATCCTTCTTTAAAAGAAAAACCTATTGTTATTGTGATGCCTTCGATAAGAGAAAATTCGGGTGTCATTGCTACTTGTAATTATGAAGCACGTGCATTGAAAATAAAATCAGGGATGTCTTTGAATCTTGCAAAAAAATTAGCTAATTCTTCAACTATTTTTATTAATGCAGACAAATCTTATTATGAAGAAGTATCTATAAAAGTTTTTGAGGTGGTAGATTATTTTTGTGAAAAAGTTGAACAGGTTTCAATTGATGAAGCTTATTTTGATTTAAGTAGTCATTTTGGATATGATAAGGCTCAAGAAGTTGCACTTAAAATTAAACATAGAATAAAATCTGAGCTTGGTTTGACTTGTTCTATTGGCATTGGCCCTAATAAATTAATTGCAAAAATGGCTTCTTTAATCAAAAAACCTGATGGTTTATTTGTGGTTTATTCAAATCAAGTTAATTCTTTTCTTCTTAAACACAAAGTTGGGGATTTAATTGGAGTGGGGGAGAAAACTGAAGAGGAGTTCAAAAGACATGGAGTAGTGAATATTAGTGATATTCATAAATTCGAGAAGATTGATTTAATATCTTGGTTTGGTGAAACTCTCGGATCAAAGTTTTATGAATATTCTTTTGGAATTGATTCTAGAGTGGTTGAATCTAATAGGGAAAAACAACAATTAAGCAGATTAATGACAATTAGAGAAGATTCAAATGATTTTGATGTCGTTGTTTTAAATGTTGATTTTTTAGTGGATTTGTTATACAAAAAGATTTTGTATTTTAATAAAAGATTTAGGACAATTTCTCTAATTATTGTTACTGACAAAATGGATACAATTACAAAATCTAGAACAAAATCTGCAGATATTTCTTCAGTTGATGAATTAAAAGAAGTTTCAAGAGATTTATTAAGATCATTTTTAAATGAATCAACAATATATGTAAGAAGGATAGGTGTGAGAGTTTCAAATTTTGAAGAGAATAGTGGATTTCAAAAAAAATTATTTGATTATTAAAAAATTTTGTTGATGTTGGAAGTTACTTTGTTTTTGTGTTTTTTATTTAGTTATTTTTTTAATGTAATGCATTTTTTTTGGTTTTTTTATGGATGATAAAAAAAGAGCAAGATTAATTTTTTCAAAATTGGAACAAAATTATTTTTCAGTTCCTTTGTTGTTTTTGGATTACAAAACTGATGCACAAATGCTTTGTGCAATAATTCTTTCTGCACAAAGTACTGATGCTCAAGTAAATAAAGTGACAAAAGAATTGTTTAAAAAATATAAATCTGTTAATGATTTTTCTAATGCAAATTTAAAAATTTTTGAAATTGAAATAAAATCAACTGGTTTTTATAAACAAAAGGCAAAAAGGGTGATTGAATGTTTTAATATTATTAAAAATAATTATGGTGGAAAAATTCCTTTAAGAATGAGTGATCTTATTAGTCTTCCTGGGGTAGGTAGGAAAACTGCAAATCTTGTTCTTGCAAATAAAGGAATTATTGAAGGAATTGCTGTAGATACTCATGTCGCAAGACTTGCTCGAAGGATGAATTTCACGAATTTTAGAGAACAATTTAAGATTGAGAAGGATTTATTGAAAATTTTTGATAAAAAAATTTGGGGCAGGGTTAATGGTTTATTTATATCTCATGGTAGAAGAATATGTGTTGCAAGAAATCCTAAATGCAACATTTGTTTTTTGAATAAAAGAAATCTTTGTCCTAAAAAAGGATTAAAATAGTATTTTTTTTAATAATGTATAGTATTATAAACACACATGAACACAAATTCATCTGTTGGTTGTTATGGTCATTAAATTAAGTAAATCAAAAAAAAAGAGGAATAGTAGTGGTAAATTTTTTATAAAAAAAACTGATTTGATAGGGGATATTGTTTTTAAATATCCTGAAGTGACTCCTGTTTTTGCTCAAGCAGGTCTTCATTGTATTGGTTGTCATGTTTCAGTTAGCGAGAGCTTACAAGATGGTTGTTTAACGCATGGTTTGAATGATAAAGAAATCAATCAATTAATAATTGATGCTAATAAAAGAATAAGTGAATTTGAAATTGCTTCTAGAGTTTCTTTTTCCTCTATTGCTATAAATGAATTGTTAAAGAAAGTTAAGTCAAAAAATTCAAGATATGTAAGAATTGTTAATTCTTTTGGAGGGGATTTTGATTTTGAACCTTCTAATTCAGTTAATGAAGATGATGTTGTTATCAAGTTGGTTAATGGTTCTAATTTTATTGAATTAGCAATTCCTTCTAGAATTGAGCGAATGTTAAGAAATGTTGAAATTGATTACAATTCTAAAATTAAGGATTTTAGTGCTAAAAGAAAATAATTAATTTATCCCTTGAATTGATTAAGTTTAAAGTTTATTGAACATCTTTGTTTTGAATATATTTTGCAGTTGTATGTGCGGCTATTGCTCCTTCTCCAATACAAGTAGCAATTTGATTTAATTCTTTTTCAATACAATCCCCGCATGCAAATAATCCTTTTTCATTGGTTTGCATAGAATTATCAACAATTATTCTACCTTGCTCTGTTTTTTTCACATTTATGAAATCTGTATTTGGTTGAGTGCCTACAAAAATAAATGCTCCATTTATGTTAAGTATTTCTTCTTCTCCTAAATTATTCTTGATTTTTATTCCTTCAAGCATTTCTTTTCCAAAAAGTTCAATAATTGTTACACCCAATTTTACATCTATTTTTTTTTCTAAAAGCATTTTTTGTTTTGTGAAATCTGCACTAAGTTCTTTTTGAGGACTTAGCAAAAAAACCTCTTTAGTTACGCTTGATAAATAAATAGCTTCTTCAGTAGCTCTATTGTCAGAACCTATAACACATACTGGTTTTCTTTGGTATAATGGGCCATCACAAGTAGCACAAAAATGCACACCTTTGTTTAGGAATTGTTTTTCACCTTTAACATTTAACCATTTACTCTTTGTGCCAACCGCTACTATTACAGCCCCTGCTTTAATTTTTTTTCCTGAAAGAATTATTTCTTTATCATTCTCAATTGGTCTTATTTCTTGAACGGTATCAAGTTCTATTATGACACCTGCTTTTTTTGCTTGTTCTTCAAACTTCATCATTAATTCAAGTCCACTAATATCTAAGTAACCAGGGTAATTTTGAATACTTCCTGCCCATGAAGCTGTTCCCCCAATTATTCCTTTTTCAATAATTACTGTTTTCAAGCCGTATCTTGCACAATATAAACTTGCAGTTAGTCCTGCGGGTCCAGCTCCAATAATTACTACATCATAATCATTCATTTTAATACCATATCAAACAAGAGTAGAGGGTTTTATATTCTTTTTCATAAAAAACATAATTTTTTTGTTCAGGATTAAGTATTTAATAGGGTTAATTCTTATTTTTGTAATGGTTTCTAACAACAAAAAAGGGAATAAAGATTCTTATTTAGATGCTGCAAAAATAGCTTTGGAGCTTGAGGCTGAAAAAAAAGCTATTTTAAATAATTCTAGTAAAAATAATGATTCTTCAAAAAAGTTTGTTGAAGTTATTGAAAAAAAAACTGTAGTTAAAGAAAAAAGTTCAAACAAAAATAAAAAAGGGATTTATAAGAAAAAAGAAATAACTAAGACATATTTAACAAATAAAAATGATAAAAATAAGTCTTCAAAAAAAAATGTTAAAAGAATTTCTAAAAACAATTATAATAAAAAAATAATTGAGGATATTTCAATAAAGCCAACAATTGTTGAAGAAAAAAATTATTCTAGTAGTGTTGAAGATAAACCTGAATTAGTTGAGTCAAAAAAAGAAGTTGTTGAAGAAAAAAGTCCTTTTGAATACATGAACCCTTCTTCTAAAGGTAGTGGATTAATTGAATTAATTGGAGGGGGTTTAATAGTATTAATTGCATTTGAAGTATTACTAATTATTATTCTCTTTATAATGTGGTTTATTTAATTAAATCAATTTTCTAAAAAATTTATGATTTAATTTTATTTCTTGTGTTAATCAGATTCTTCTTAAAAAAATCCACCCTATAATTATCCCTGTTATTAAGGATATTAAAATGCTTATTGCATAAAATTCTTTAGTAATTGTTTCTGAATTTGATTCTATTGGATAATTAAATAAATTTTGACTATTAATTGGATTAATCTCTTCTTCTCCAACATTTTTTGAGAGTAAAGGTGCATCAATTGAAGTTTCTCTAATAGTAAAGTCCGTTTTTTCTAATAATGTTTGATTATTATTTGTGTTAATAAAATCAAAATTATTGATAAGGTTTAAATTCATTAAAATAAATCCTCCGACTAAGAAAACCCCTATGCATAATAAGATTAAGACTTTAACTTCTTCCATTAAATTAGGAGAAACAATTTGTTTTCCTTTTTGAGTTAATTCATAGTACTTCCACTTTCTTCCTTCATCAATTTGTTTTATTAAATCAGCACTAACAAGTATGTCGCAGTGTTCTTTAATAGTGGAGTTTCCTAAATCAAGTTTTTGACTTAATTCACTTAATGTTCTTCTTCTTTCATTTAAACTTTTTAAGATTCCCACTCTTGAGTCTGCTGAAAGTGCTTTAAAGCTTTTATCATCAAGAACAATCTTTTCGTTCATAAATAATCCTCATGTTTTAGGTGTTTTAATTATTATGCTTTTTTTTCGGTTTCTTCAATATTTGGATAATATTTAACAATTCCTGAAAAAATTAATCCTGCAAGATTTTTTATGATTATGTTTCCTATGAATAGAATTAATAAAAATGCTGATAAAGGGTATAATAAAAAAGCGTATTTTGCCATTAATTTGATTATTGGAAATTTATTAACAATTTCTTCCCCTATATTTAATTGATTATTCTTCATGGTTTCTGCTATTTTTTGGATATATTCTTCTTCACTATAAGCGGTTTTGTATGCAGATAATTTTTGATTATAGATTAAGGCATCGGTTATTCCTTCATCAGTCATTCTAAGTAATTCTTCTTGATTTTGCATTAATTCGATTGTATCGGATTGATTTTTTGCGATTGCTTGTGCCAATTGTAAAGTGAATTGATCACTTAGGGTAACTTCGTTTCCTATAGTTGAACCAAGTATTTCGTTTGAAAAATTTGATTCCAGATAACTAATTTGGTTAATTGAATTAAAGAATAACAAAAAAAAGAATGCTGTTGAGAAAATTAAAAAGAATTGACTTGAAGAATAAATTCCTATTCTTAATATTGGAAAAATTTTGTATTCCCTTGCTTTTTGAAGAGATTTAATACAAAATACTATAGTAAATGCGCTTATTAATAAAGGGGCTAAAAAATCATATAAATTAAATAAAATTACTGTAATTATAATTGATAATAAATAAGACCCGGTTGCAAATATAGTTGCTTTTTTTATTTCATAAAAAGAACCTAAACTTATCATTACTCCAAGCCCTATTGAAATACTTACACAAAATAATAAAAAATCTAAAGAGATTATTGATTCAAATAAAGGACCGATGTTTATGGTTAAGAAGCTATTTAAACTAATTTGAGTTTGGGAAAAAAAATAACCTCCCATTACAAAACTAATTAGTATTATAAGTGAAAATATTATTCCTGTAAAATTATTCCTCATGCAATATTAGTAGGAAGTTGGGGTTATTTATTGGTTTCTTTTTGGGATAATTCAATGAATTCATTTTTTTATTTTTTAACAATTTATTTAAATAAAATGATTTTAACACTTTGTTATTTGTTGCTTTTAATTTAATTTTTTTTGTAAAACAGTAAAAAAATTATTTGTTTTTTATGTGCAATCAAGTTTTGTTTGATTTGTAAAAAACCTTTTTTATTATTCTTTTGAGCTCACGTTGGTTAATGGTTATTTATTTAATTAAAAATTAGGTGGTCTATTATAGCTTAATACAACATTAAAAAGAGTTTCTTATTCTAAATAATTTAGTGATTTTGTTGGATTTGATAGTTGATTTTCATAGTATTGAAAGTAAATGGCAAACTAGTTGGGATAACGCAAAAACTTTTTTTACAAAATCATCTGACAAAAATTTTTATGTTCTTGAAATGTTTCCTTACCCTTCTGCAGCGGGGCTTCACATGGGGCATGCTTTGAATTATACTATTGGGGATATTCAAGCAAGGTATTGGAGAATGAATGGCTGTTCTGTTCTTTATCCAATGGGTTATGATGCTTTGGGGCTTCCTGCTGAAAATGCTGCAATTAAAGCTGGTCAACACCCTGATGATTACACAAAAAGTTCTATTGAAAACTTCATGATTCAACAAAAAGCTTTGGGAATAAGTTATGATTGGGATAAGTTAGTTAAAACATCTGTTCATGAATATTATAAGTGGAACCAGTACTTTTTTTTAAAATTCTTTGAGAAGGGCTTAGTTTATAGAAAAAAATCTGCAGTTAATTGGTGTAATAAATGTAATACAGTTCTTGCAAATGAACAGGTTCATAATGGTAAATGCTGGAGACACAATGACACTGATGTTGAAATAAAGCACTTAGAACAATGGTTCATAAAAACTACTGCTTATGCTGAAGAACTTTTGGAAATGATTGATGATTTAGATTGGCCTGAGAGAATTAAATCAATGCAAAAGAATTGGATTGGAAAAAGTTATGGTACAGAAATTGAATTCAAGATAAATGGTGAAGTTTGGCCTGTTTTTACAACGCGTCCTGATACTATTTTTGGAGTTACATTTGTTGTTGTTAGTGCACAGCATAGTAAATTGTTTTCGTTTGTTACTCCTGAACAGAAAAGTACTGTTGAAGAATTTTTAAAGAAATTAAAAAGTGTTTCTGAAAAAGAAATGGAAGAAATGGATAAGGAAGGAGTATTTACTGGTTCTTACGCAATTAATCCAATGACTAACGAGAAAGTTCCTGTGTATGCAGGAAATTTTGTTGTTGCTGATTATGGTTCAGGAATGGTAATGGCTGTACCGACTCACGATCAAAGAGATTATGAATTTGCTAAAAAATATAATATTCCTCTTAAGTTAGTTATTCAACCTAAAAATTCTATTGCTTTTAACGTAGATGAAATGAAAAAAGCTTATGTTGAAGATGGGGTTTTGGTTAATTCTGGTGAATTTAATAATCTTGAAAATAGGGTTGCAATAGAAAAAATTACTGATTACTTAATTTCTAAAGGAATTGGTAAGCGAACAGTTAACTTCAAGTTAAGAGATTGGTTAATTTCCAGGCAAAGATATTGGGGGACTCCGATTCCTTTTATTTATTGTGATAAATGTGGACTTGTCCCTGTTCCTGAAAAAGATTTACCAGTTAAATTGCCTTATGATGTAAAGTTTGGTGAAGGTAATCCATTAAAGACAAATTCAGAATTTCTTAATTGCAAATGTCCTAAATGTAATTCTCTTGCAAAGAGAGAAACAGATACTATGGATACTTTCTTTGACTCTAGCTGGTATTATTTAAGATATCCTGATAATAAAAATGAAAAAGCTCCTTTTGATAAAGAAATTATAAAAAAGTGGCTTCCTGTTGATCAATATATTGGTGGAGCAGAGCATGCTTGTATGCACTTAATTTATGCAAGATTTTTCACTAAAGCTTTAAGAGACTTAGGTTATTTGGATTTTGATGAACCGTTTACTAAATTATTTAATCAGGGAATGCTTCATGGTGCTGATGGAAATAAGATGTCTAAGTCTTTAGGGAATGTAGTAAATCCTCTTGATGTAATAAAGAATTACTCTGCGGATTCACTAAGATTTAATTTGATGTCACTCTCTGCTCCAAATTCTGATAGTGTTTGGTCAGATAGGGGAATGGAATCTGCTCACAAATTTCTTGTAAGATTTTATTCTGCATTAAGTGAAATAAAAATTGGCTCTTCAAGCAAATTGTTGGAAAGTAAAGTGAATAGGGTGATAAAAGAATTTACTATTGATGTTGAAAATTTTAAGTATAATACTGGTATAATTAAATTAAGAGCATTATTTGATTCAATTATTTTTGAAGGAGAGATTTCTGAAGAAAATTTATCTGCATTGTTAAAATTGTTCCATCCAATTTGTCCTCACATTACTGAAGAGTTATACCATGCACGAATTAAAGATGAATTAATCTCATTATCTGTTTGGCCAAAGTTTGATGAATCAAAGATTGATAATCACTTAGAAAAAATTGAGGATATTATTGCTTCACTAAGAACTGATATTATTAGAGTAAAAGAACTTGCAAAAATCGAAAATATAAAGAAGGTTAGGTTGTTTGTGGCACCTAAATGGAAGTGGGAGGCTCTTGAAATTGTTAAAGTTGCTTGTAAAGATAAACCTGATTTTAGTGCTGCGATGAAAGCATTAATGAGTATTAATGAGTTCAAAAAGTATGGTAATGAAATTCAATCGTTTACTAAAACTGCAGTTAATCGTCTTGAAGATTTTAGGGATTTAAAAGTGTTTGATGAAGTTGAAGTACTAAATGAAGCGAAATCATCTCTTGAAAAAGAATTTGGCGCTATTGTTGAGATAATTAAAGCAGAAAATTCAACCGAAGCAAAAGCGAAGAATGCTTTTCCCGGAAAACCCGCGTTAATAATTGAGTGAATTAAAATTTTCTTTCTTTTCTTTTTGAATTTTTACTCTAATATAACTTTAAATACTTTAATTCTCTCTTAAGTCTAGTTGTCAAGTGTTTTTTATGGATCGATTAGAGAAGGAAAAGATTTTGGAAGCAGCTCTTTTTATGAGTCCAAAGCCACTTACTCTTGATGAATTAAATTCAATTGCAAATAATCAGTCAAGGCTTGAAACTAAAGCAATGATGAGTGAGTTAATTAGTTTTTATTCTACTAGAAAGAGTGCTCTTGAGATTACTGAACTCCCTGTGGGTTATCAAATGAGGGTCAAGGAAGATTATGAAGATTATGTTTCTCATTTTGCACAAAATTCTATGTTTAATAGAGGGGTGATGAAAACTCTTGCTTTTATTGCGTACAAGCAACCTATTTCGCAATCTGTTGTAGTAAAGTATAGAAATAACAAAGCGTATGATCACTTAAAGCTTTTATTTGATGAGGGGTTCATTAAAAAAGAAGCTAAAGGGAGGACTTTCTTATTAACAACTACTGCTAAATTCATTGAATATTTTGGAAAAGATTTTGGTAAAGCAAAGAAGACAGCTGAAAAAAATAGGGGTATTTTAAGTGAACCTGCTACTACAGTAGTACTTACTCAAAAAGAAACTAAATCAGAACTTAATGATAGTGTTAATGATGCGATGGAAGAGAAAGAAGATTTAATAGAAAAAGAAGGGACTCAATAATTGTGTTTGGGGTCTAAAATTTAATAATTATCCAATCTTTTTTGCCCAATTTTTTCTAGTGCATTAGTACAAGTTTTCCAAAATATTCTTGAGAAGGGAGGGAGTTTTTTATTTTCCTCAACATATTCCTCCAAAAATTTTTGGGTTTTTGGGTCAGAAGGGTATCCTGAACCAAAATCACCAAATTTTTTGCAAAGTTTTTCAATTAGATAATCTCTCTTAACTTTAGCCAAAATACTTGCAGCGCCAACAACAGTATAATTAGTATCAGCCTTGTTTTCTGCGATAATTTTTAATTCTTGATTTTTCTCATTCAAATATTTTCTTATTCTTTTTTCAAAAGCTCCTTTTACTGCATCGGGAGAATCAACATAAACAATTTCTATTTTGGTTTTAAGATTATTTAATAGTTCTGCAATTTTCATTGCCTCAATTTCATTAAGTGAGTATTGACTCATTAAATCATTTATTTCAATGGGTTCAAGCACAAGTACTTTGTGTTCTATAGAGTGGGAAGTTACTTCTTTTATTAGTGATTCTCTTTTTGCGGGTAGAAGAAGTTTTGAATCTTTCACTCCTGCAACTTTTAGTTGTTTCTCATTTTCTTTATCCATTACACTAATTCCAATAGTCATTGGGCCAAAGCAGGGGCCTCTTCCGGCTTCGTCAATTCCAGCGATTAACATAAAGATACTATTTAAAAATAGCTTAATTGTGTTTATTAATTTAATTAAATGAATTGATTTGGCGAATACTATTTTATATTAATAAAAATTTCTTTTATTTTTGGGCGTTGTTTATCACAATTATTGCAAGCATCAAGAGCATCAAGGCAAAGTGATTTCACTGTTTTTACACTTTCTATTTGTTTAATATCTGCGTCTTTATTTCTCAAATCTTCAAAAACAATTCTTAATGTATTGTATGCTTTTTTAGTTGAATTTTGGGCGAGTTCTTTTTGATCAGTAGTTGGTTTTAAATTTCTATAAGTGTGACAAAGCATGCAGTTTCTTTTTGCAGAATTAATGTGATTTATTACTCCTGTTTGCATATAATATAATGGCTGGAAAAAGATTATAAATAAGACTATTTGAAAAGTAGTAACTTATCTTATTTTTTTAGAATTATTTTTTATTTTTTTTAATTTTTTTCACTATTTCTTTTGCTTCATCTTTTACTGCGAGTCCAAAGCCAATTCCAATAACTAAGCTTAGTGCGAGAGTTATTCCTCCAAAAGCAATTAAGAAAGTTCCTTCAAGAAGTTGAGTTGGGAGTCCAATCATTCTGATTCCCATAACGATTGCAATGTATGAAATTATTATTTCTATTATTATTCCTGCCCAATTTTTGAGAGGTATTTTTGTAGTTTGGAACAAGTTTCTTATTAATCTTCCAAAAATTAATCCTACTATAACAACCACTAAAGCCGCGATTATTACTAGTACTAAATTAATCCAAAATCCAAGAACCTCATTGATTGTAACCAAATTAATTAACTCAATTGATTGTTTTAAGAAAATAAAGAAAATGTACCACTTCATTATTGAACCCACGACATCTGAAACATTTCTATTGCCTAATGCTTCGAGTAAATGTTGTTGGTTAAACCACTCATTAAAACCCGTATACTTTAATAAATTGCTTATAAGTGTTTTTGCAATCCAACCCAAAACATATCCTGTAATAATCAAAATTAGTATTACTGTAATTATTGGAATTAGATTAAATGTGTTTTCTAGTAAACTATTTGAAAAAGTTACTAAAATTTCTTGAAAATCCATTTTTTCACCAAGTTAATTATTTCTCATTTATGTTAATCTAAATTTATGTTAATCTAAATTTATGTTAATCTAAATTTATGTTAATTCTAATATTAAAAAAGGTCTTGTTGTATTTAATACTTTCTTTAAAAGAATTTTTTTTTAAAACAATTTTTTATAAGCTAATATAAGATAATTTTTTATTTGAAATTATTATTAAATCATTATTTTTTTGTCTTGGTATATTAAAATAATTTTTTTTAGTTAAATTTGAAGCAATAATTTTGTTTACAATTTCGTGAGCGACTATTATTACTTCTCTCTCTTTTTCTTTATTTATTTCTTTTAACAAATTATTTAATCGGACCTTTAAATCTTTTAAAGATTCTCCTTTAGGGTATTTGGTAATTTTATCAAAATTAACTTTAAATTTTGTTAATAGTTCTTTTCTAGTTTTTGATTCAAATTCACCTACATTAATCTCTTTTAATTCATTTTTGTAAATAACTTTTTTTAATCCAATTATTTTTGCGGTATTTTTTGCTCGTTTAAGGGGTGAACAATAAATCAAAGGGTTTTTTATTTTACTAAAAAATTTTTTTACTTTTTTTGCTTGTAATTCTCCTTTTTTAGTTAAAGGGGGGTTTGCTTGCCCTGTAAATAAATGATTTGCATTGTAAGTTGTTTCCCCGTGCCTTACTAAATAAATTATTTTATTTTTCTTTAAATTTTTAATAAAACCAGTTATTTTATCAATCATTAAGTTATCAGTAAATCTATTCACTTCTATTTTTCCTTTCTTTAAAAGGTAATCATATTTTTGTTTGTTGGTTGTTAATTCAATAATTTTTTTTCTTAAATCGGCACTATTTTTTGGTTTGAATAATAACCCGTTTTTGTTATTTTTTATTAGTTGGGTAATTGCTCCTGAAGATGCTCCTATTATAGGTTTGCCGCTCGCCCAAGCTTCAGGAATAATCATTCCAAAACTCTCATTAATTGAAGGGAATAAAACTATATCTCCTGTAGAATAAAACTTGAACATTTCGTTTTGATTTAAATTTGTAGGAAATTCATAAACAATCTTTTCTAAACCCATTTTTATTAAATAATCATAAAATTCAATTATTTTTTTATCATTTTTATTTCCCAAATAAGGTATTAACAAAGCAATTTTTTGTTTTTCTTTTATTTTTTTTAATGCTTTAAGAACTGTTTTGAATTGTTTTTGTTCACCTATTTTTCCTGTAGATAATCTTATTGTTCTCGAAGGAAATAATAAGACAGTCTTTTTCGTTAAACCAAGTTTTTTTCTAATTGAAAAATCTGTTTTTTGAAAATCCTTTAAATTAAGTCCATTATAGATAATTATTTTCTTAGTTTTTTTATTTATTAAAGGAAATATTTTTTTTGCAGCGTATTTGCTTACTACAATTAAACCATCCCAATCAAAAGAAAGTATTTTTTTTACTCTGTTTTTTCTTTTAATTAGTGCGTGATGAGCGTGTTCAATCATTAAGCATCCCTTGTTTTTGAAATAATCAAAAATATGTTTTGCGATTTTTGTATTAAACATGTATGATAAGTTGTGGGTATAAACTATTTTTGGAGCTTGTTCAACAAATATTTTATTCAAAATATAATCTAATTCTTTTAAAGGTTTTTTTTGATAAATTAAATTAGTGGAATAAATTCTGTTTTTTATTTCTTCTTTTTTATTGTAAGAGCCTGTTAATATAGAATAATTTTCATTTTTTTTTATTATTGTTTTTAGGATTGATTGAACTCCTCCAATTTGTGTCAGCGGGTGATAATTTATTATTAGAACATTATTCATTTTATCAATTCCTTTTTTTATTTATTTACTCTGCTAAAACTAATAATTCGGGCCAAGAGTTTATTTGGATACTTTTTTTCAGGATTAATTTTTTGGGGGTGTTTTTTGTTGTGAGGGGTTTATTTATTTCTTTTATGATTTTTTTACAATAGTTTCCTTCAGTTAATAATAATACATTTTTTGGTTTTGTGTTATAAATTTTGCACATTGAATAAAATATTTTTTCAAATTGCTTAGTTTTATCTTTTTCTTGTAAAAACATTATTTTGGCAGGAGTTGAATCAAATAAGTTAATCATTTCGTTTGTTGGTTTTGAACTTAATATTAAAACTTCATGATTTTTGATTGTTAAATTAATTAAAGTTTCTTTTAAGTACTTTTGAGGAGTTTTTGCGCTTTCTTCTAAACAGAGTATTATTAAATGATTTTTTGAAGGGATTAGTTTTGCTTTTTTTGCAATTGTTTTAGCAACTTCTTCAGCCATTGGAGATAGGTTTTCTAAGGATTTGCTTTTGTTAGTTATTGTTCCTAAATAAACTTCTTTTATCTTTAGTTTTTTTTGTTCTGCGTCAATTATAATGCCTATATCTATACCGTATCTGTTTTCAATTTTTATTTTTTCAAGAAAACTTTTTTTAGTGCAAAATTGCCCGCTTAGGGGTTGTTGTAGATTAATTGAGGGGAATAATAATTTTAGCATGGGTTTTGCTGTTAAGAGGGTTACTCTTCCCATGGATCTATTAAAAGTTGTTTTTACAAAATCAACTTCGTTTAGAGCAACTGGTTTAATTATTTTGCTTATTAAAAATCCATTCCATTGAGGAATGTCTGCGTCAATAAAGCAAATAACTTCGTTTTTTGAATTAATTATCCCTGTTTTTATTGCTCTTCCTTTTCCTTTGTTGGTTTCGTGTCTAAGTACCTTAATTCCTTCTTTTGAAGCAATTTTGTAAGTATTATCAGTTGAACAATCATCAACTACAATTATTTCATCAACGTATTTTGATTGTTTTGCTGCACGAATAGTGTTCTTAATTGTTTTTTCTTCATTGTATGCAGGTATTATAAGAGTAGCTTTTCTTCTTTTTGAATAATTTAATAACTCGCTTGTAATATCATCAAAAATATTTTTTATATTATCAAAAAGTTTTAAATTCATACTAAAGTATTTTTTTAATCATTTAAATTGGTTTGCTTTTATACAAAATATGTAATATTACTAAATATAGTTTTAATGTACTAATAATTACAGTTAAATTTTGTTAGAGTTTATAAAGGGCCTTTCCAGTGTTTATTGTAATGTGTGATTTAACTATACAAAATGCTGTTCAGCAGAGTAATATAGTTAATTCTAACTTTTGGTATTTCTATTTTGAATAGACTCTGGGTAGTTTAAGCCAGGGTCTGATTTCTTTAAAATTTATTTTATAATAAATCTGCATTCTGGTTTTGTTTTATTCGCCAAAAGAAAACTAAAAAAAGGGTGGTTTTGGATGATAGGAAAAATGATTAGAATGCAAAGAATAATGGATAGGGGTTCGGGAAAAATGGTGATTGTTCCAATTGATCATGGTATTAGTGATGGGCCAATTGATGGATTGATTAATGTGAGAGAAACTGTTTCAACTATTGCTGAATCTGGTGCTAATGGAATTTTGATGCACAAAGGGATGGTTCAAGTAGGGTTTCGTGGGGGTGGGAGTGATATTGGTTTAATTGTTCACTTGAGTGCAGGTACAATGCTTTCGCCGGATCCTTTAAACAAAGTTATTGTGACAACTGTTGAAGAAGCTGTTGCTCTTGGAGCTGATGCGATTTCTATTCATATTAATGTTGGGGCAACGGATACTGGGAGAATGATGCTTGAAGCGGGGGAAGTTGCAAGGGATTGCAAAAGATTAGGGATGCCTCTTTTGATGATGATGTATCCTAGGGGAGAAAAAGTATCTAATGAAAAAGATGTTAGTGTTGTAAAAATCGCTGCAAGAATTGGGGCAGAACTTGGAGCTGATATTGTAAAAACTAACTATACTGGTTCAAAGGAATCTTTTAGAGAAGTTGTTGAGGGGTGTCCTGTTCCTGTTGTAATTGCGGGTGGATGCAAAGGTACTGATAGAGAGGTTCTTCAAATGATTAAGGATGCAATGGATGCTGGTGCGAGCGGAGTAGCTCTTGGAAGAAATGCTTTTCAACACAAAGAACCAAAGAAAATGATTGGAGCAGTTTCGTTAATTGTGAATAAAGGTTACTTGGTTGATGATGCAATTAATAAAGTTGGGTTGAAGGATGAAATTGTAATTCCAATTACTCCTCAAAAAAGTTTTCATTAATATAAACAGCATTTATTGGACGTGATTTTATGTATGAAAAAGAATTGATAATTGATTTAAGAGATTTTGATAAAGAATTAGTTACAAGTACAATCGAAGCAGGGGTGAAGAAAATAATT
>Ga0172381_10001116_pt1 | contig 32725 bp, 41 predicted proteins | sample Leawel6488metaG_FD_119754 | JGI IMG/M metagenome (GOLD analysis project Ga0172381, IMG submission 119754) | Leachate microbial communities from a municipal landfill in Southern Ontario, Canada - Leachate well 64-88 metaG | ecosystem: Engineered > Solid waste > Landfill > Unclassified | place... | reverse complement strand
TGTAAAACGAAAGGGGATATGGCATTGCGCACGCTTCAGTGGGAAAACCCGGATTTGGCGGGGAAATCGTGGGTTTGAGGGGCAAAAAATGGGATTGTGAAGCGTTTGGTGGGGCAATATCAAAGCAAGTTCAAAATGGCATTTTGGGGGGAATTTAAAAAACTGCGACACGAAGATGGCATTTTTAAAGGTTTTGGTGGAAAGCGTTTAAATCCGCCTCAAAACTACCATTTATGATTATTTATGATGTATTTTAAAGAAGGTTTGCCGCGCGCAAAGAGGCGTGCGCCGCGCGCGTATCGTGCGCGTATTTCGAGGCCAATTGTATCTTTAAAATGTATAGATTAAGCCACCGCGCAAAAAATCTCCGGCGTGATTTGGCGTAAAAATTTCAAAGTTCAAACCAAAAACTCAAAAATAATTTACGCCGCGCACGTCGGCAACCCGGTGATGTTTGCGCCGGGACTATTCAAAGAGCGGCCGCCTTTTTCAGCGGGTCATGCTTTTTTATTAACGCCGCTCGCGAGAGCGGGTAATTGGCAATCAATAATTCGCCGCAAGTTTTTTGGGCGGCGTATTTGTCACGCGATACCGTGTACCGCGTATCGACCGGGACGATCTTCAGCTCGGCATATAATTTTCTGATCACCGCGTGATCATTAATACTCAAAAGAAACTTTCCTTTTATCGCCCGCAAGATCGCGGCCAGGGACTTGTGCTGCTCGATTCCAAAGTCGGCCTGGTAACCGCCGGTCTCGAAGTATGGCGGATCACAATAAAAGAACGTATGCGGCCGGTCGTAACGGCGGATGCAATCGGCAAAATCCAGATTCTCAACGATGACTCCGCTGAGCCGTTTATGACAGCGGCGAATCGCGGCCAGGCCGGTCCTGCAAAATCGGGCGCGGCCCATTGTCCCGTAGCCAAAATTACTACAAGTCGTTCCGCCCTTGCCGCCGAAACATGATTTCAGGATCATATAGAATCGGACGGCGCGCTGGATATCCGTCAAGCCAGGCTGTGCCTTAAAGTCCGAGAACTCGCGACGGCTGTGCGTCACCAGGATAAGGTGACTTAAAAATTCACGGCGATGAAACTTGACGACGCGAAACAGGTTGACCAGGTCGCCATTGATATCATTGAGTACCTCGCAGCCGGCCGGGGCCTTGGCAAATAATAGATTGGCCGCTCCGGCAAAAACTTCGACATAACATTGATGCCGCGGAATCACCGAAAGCACGCCGATTCAGCATCCGTGTTTTTCCGCCCATCCAGGGAAAAAAAGAACTCATGTTATAGTCCATATTCTCCGAAAATTTTAATCATGGAAACAGCCGACGCGAAAAAAGATGGCAGCCGTGAACTGCCGTTCGGCGGTTTATCCGAAAATCCGCCCGCGTCGGCGATTGTTTACTGTTATTTAATTTTTAAAGAGCTATTATCTTCTACACCACGTCCCCGGCCGCGTTGAACAATTCATCATCCACGGCAATTTCCGTAAATGTACGGTATGATTTTGTGTTCCAATCGATTCCGTTTCCGTCCATGTCGATGACATAGGCCAGCCCCGGCAGCACTTCTGACAAAAGCATATCGCACCGCGACAGCACAAATCCAGAATTATCCGGATTGCCGGTCGCGTTCTCGATGCTGGACGGGTAGGAATTGGTAAAGATGATCGGGACGTGATAAAACCCGTCCTCCTCAAGGTACTCCTCATCCAGAGGAATTGTTGCCGCGATCATTTTTCCCTTAACGGCATAATAGATATTCGGGTCCATCCCGCCCCATTCGTACCAACTCGCCGGAGGCACGGGGGGAGAACCAAACGTATTCTGATCCCAGTTCGGAATCTCAATCTCCACGTCGCCGATAGTCACGGTCATTGAATGGACCGTATTTTTAAAAGACGGCGGTCCATACATCCCGTTGATGAATTCAGGCTTGATCAATATAAATACCTGCACATGATCCGTTCGTTCCGTGATATCGGATTTTTCAATAACAATCCGAGATTCAAAGCGTGTTCCGGCGGCGGACCAGTCATATCCTCCGGAGCCTGGAACACCATGAAAATTAAAGTCGCCACCAATGGCAGCATGCTGGCCATTGACGCATAACCCATAATTGGCGGATTCAGTCGCAGCCTCCGCCAATGCAACCGCTTCTTGATAAGCCTCGTTAGTCGTGTCATTATTACTATCTGAGGTGCCAGTTCCACCCCGCATCTCAAGACCAACATATATATTAGAATACACCCATGAGCAGGCAGCAAGCAAAGACCATAAGTCGTTGAGCATCTTTCGCATCTGCTCATAGCGTGTCGTTCCATCGCGAAAGACTGCTTCGTGGCGCTCTCTGATTTCCGAGATTTGTGCCTCAGTAAGGTATTCGGATTCAGCACTTGGCACTTCGTTGGCGGGAATAAAACTGCCAGAAAACCACAACGGCGAGCCGCCGTCCTGATAACTGGAATATGGCTCATAGACGGGCAGCGTCATTGATCCTGGCATCATAGTCATATTGTTTTTTGGCCGACCGAATGTGTATCGGTGCGTTCTCCGAATTGTTCGATGCGATAGGGGATACATCGCGTTGACGTCTTCTTCAGACGTGGGTGGGCTGAGATTAAATTCCTGTGCCCGTATTTGTAGCAGGTTGTCGGGCGTGAAGATATGGCTGGAGTCATAATAGTAATCATACGAGTCTATCATCCACAACGCCAGTTCGAGCGATGATTTATTACAGCCCCAAAATTCACTGTCCATCGTGGCATAAGTGGGTTCCGTGTCTTTATTGTCATGACCATAATCCAGTCGAGTCCACCCGTTTTCAGTCGACGGTGTTCCGTTGGAATGATAGCCATGCCAGACACCATTATTGTGGCGAGTTGTATCCCCCGTTCCATCGAAAAGATAATCAGGCCAATTTGGAGTGTTGCTCCATAGTGATTCGTTCCAATTTTTGATGAACGCATCACCCCACGGCGTTCCAGCCTGAATAGGAATCATCCAATAGCCAGCCGAGATGATCTGCTCGATTTGATTTTGATAAGCGTCACATAGCTTCGGGTCGCAGCCATGCTGATTTTCTCCCGGCCCGTCGCCGGGCACAGCGTCAGCGGCCCCTCCTTCGCCATCATTCTGCGGCGGGTCGGTGTAAGGCATGATGATGGCGTATTGTTCGCCAACCAGAGGCAAGAAATCCGCGTCACCGGAGAGAGGAATTTTTCTGCGGCGATAATTCCCACTGCTAAAAACTCCTTCGATATCAAAATTCGGCCCCAGCGTTGACGGCTGCGTAATATCATGCCAATCCAAACCGCGTTCTTTTTTGCTAATTATTTCTCTTTCTGTGTTTGTGTATTTGATATGCTTTCGCTGATAGTCCCGTCCTACCTGAATGGGCAGATACCGCCAGCCTTCGACGCTTGAAAGAAATGTGTCAAGCGAACCGGCGGTATAGGTTTTTACGATACGCCGTCCGCTGTATCGGTCAAAGTCGTGATACCTGCTGATATCCACGGCATAGCACCATTTAGCGCTATTCAGCGTCCCGTTGGAAAAGACAGGAGGATTATTGATTATATCCTGAAGTGATGTAAACGCATAGGTGTTATACACGGTATATAAATCCGCCTGCTCATTGGCCGAACTGCGAAATACGATGTTGATTAAGTTCTCCCAATTGGCCCGGCGATAATCCATCCCGTCGCCTTGTGTGAAATTGGCCGGGTCGCTAAATAATGAGGTACACCATGCCGACCAGGTTGAATTAGTGATCGGATCGTTATAATTATATTGTGATCCTTCGCAGCCGGCCAGATGAAATCGATGCAAATAAACATTACGCCGCAGGTCGTCGAAATGACTTGCTTTAATTTCCGTCCCGGCCGGGATCGGCCAGATATTTGTTTGCCAGGGATACGTCATTGTTTACCCCGCATAGACTGCCATCGCTCGACCGTCGTCATGAGTTGCCAGTGAACCGTCGGAGCCAATATAAACCATGCCGGGAATATAGTACTTTTCAACGCCGCCGACGGTTCGCTTGAATAACTGTACGACGGCACCGACTTTGTATCGCTGCAGAAATTGCCGCATATCCGTTATCGCCTCCCATCCCATTGCCAATGGAGAAATTTCCGGCAATAATTCCCACCACGTCGCGGACGTCAGCGCGTGATTCGTATTATCCGCCTGCAGAGATTTGTACGCTCTTCCCGATGTCGCGTCTTTGGCCTTGGCATCGAGCGCGTAGGTTGTTCCTGACGACCAGTTGGCAATCGTCTCCGTCGTCAGCCGCATCACATAGGCTGAGACGCCGGTTGGGTTTTCTTCCCGCTCGGCGTCGGCGTTGAGCAGTTCGACAATGACCGTCGCCCAGATCGTCGCACCCCCGCCATGATGGCCGATGGTCTGGCCGGGGACATAAACAGCGGTATCGGTATTTTTCTGAGAGCGATCCATCTTAAAGTATCCGTATCCCTGTAATCTCAAATTTCATTTGCAGCCGTCCGGCCAGATAAGCGATCTCCGCGATCGTTGCCGGGACAATCTCGCTTGTATTCCACTGCGTCAGCGTCGAGGGTTTCAGCAAAAACGCAGGACAAAATTCGCCGAGGTCGGATTTAGTGACGCCTTTTTCGAGCATCCGTTCTTCGATCTCCCGCCGCAGCTCGGCCAGCGTGTCAAAATTCAATACCGCTATAAATCCTTCGCTCATAATCCACCTCGTTTTTTTGCCACAGAGGGCACAGAGTTCACAGAGAGAAAATTTTCACGAATTCAAAACACAGCCGAGGGCGTCTGTGCTACAAATAGTAAGCCCTGGCCGGGCGGTCCAGACGCCGCTTGCTTTCGGCGGGAAGCCTCGCCGATCATACGCTTGCCGTCGATCATTTTGCCGTCACAATAATCTTTCCAGATGTCCGGGTCTTTTGTCATCCATACTCCATCGATGGAATTGCCGACGATCCAGTGGCCGCGAGCACGCAGTTCGGCGATGATCTCGCGGACGCGCCGGCGCTGCGTCTCATGCCCGCCGTCGATATGCAGCTTCACGGCGACTTGCGCAGACAGCATCGGACCTGACGCTTCCTTCAGGAGCGTCAGCGCGGCGGCAAGTTTTTCATTTTCAATAACGGGCTTCATAATATTTTCGCCACAGAGAATCACAGAGGACACAGAGATTTTAATAGTCGACCGCGGCCGGGAGTTCCGGGTCGGCGAAAAAGGCGTCTTTGTTCTCGCGCTTGCAGCCGACGGCGACGAGCTGCTCATCCGTGAGCCTGCCCATCGCCTTTTTGTCCGCCTCTTCCTTGATGCGAATGTACGGTTCGGCCTTTTTGCCGAAGACTTTTTTAAGCCGGCCAACCGCGTCCCGGCATATCTTGATCGCCGAAGACGCGCGCCAGCCGACGACGCCGAACTGCAGCGTTCGGCTGCGGGCCTTGCCGAAATCCTCCTGATGATTGGCGCAGAACGCCTGCAGGCTGTCGATGTGCAGCTTGACGTCGGCGGTCAATGTTTCCGTGGCGTCCTTCAGTTCAGACTTGATATCGCTGATCTGCGCGGCCGCATCCGATTCCGCCTGCTGAATTTGTAGTTGCAATTCTCCGATGCGTTTGAGATGTTCGTCCGCCTCGTTCCAGCCGGATATCGGATAAAGAACGACATTAGAACGGACACGATTCGACGGCTTCTTTGCCATGTTCAGGAACCTCCGTGTAATTGGTTTTTATCTGTTTGCAGTCTTTGTATTTGATTCCATCGCGGCGCTGGAGCATCGCCTTCATCGCTTCGATAACGCAATACGCCTCGTCCCGTGTAAGCTGTTCTTTGGTATCCACCCGGCCCGCTGTCATCCGGTCGATGAATTTAGCCAGGCATGAATTACCTACGGGCGTAAAGCCCAGGTCACCCGCCAGATGACTGATGGCCTCGATTTGTGAGTAGCTGGCGTACCGGCCGTCAGCGGCGGCCTTTGCCCTGTCACGGCAATAGGTTTCGGACTTGCCCGGATATCGCCAGCCAAGGGCCTCACAGATGGCGAGAAAGTCGTCGATCTGCGCGTTGGTCATATCTTTGCAGCTTTTGACGCGGTACTGCGCCAGCACCATACGGTACCGGTCTTCCTGTTTTCCATTGCGCAGGCCGGCGGCGCGGGCCGCCGTTTGAATGAGTTTTATTTGTTCACCCGTCGGCATTATCGGCAGCCTCCGCACCATCGATCCGTCATCCTGTTTGGACAGTTATTCCTGCCGCAATTCCGATTTACAGGAGTTCCGGCGCCGGTGGAATTTGTCCCCGGCTCGGAAATCCATCTTAATACCTTTTTGGAAACCAGTTTTATTTGCTCTTTATTTGGCATTTAAATAGCTCTTCAAAACCACAGATTACGCAGATTTCACTGATTCTTTATAATGCCCGCAAGCGGGCGATTCTTTTGTTACCCACCACGATCGTGGTGTTGCATATTTGGCTTTTCTTGCCTTCCGCATACAACCGTCTTCGGTGTCGTCAAATTCGGCGCATTCGTAACACGTTCTGTTTTTCTTTAGCCACCAAAGCCTTAATCCGTCAAACGCCAGGGCAAGGAACGCCGCATCGCGGGCGGCCAGTGACCAGAGGCCGATATACAGATGCAGGCCGCACGATATCGCGTTGGATACGATCCAGAACCAGAAGCACTTACGGTCCATGCGGTTATTGAGCACCACGCCCGCAACCGCAAGGACGGTCGTTATTATCCCCAATGTCTCGATGATGATATTCATAATCAACCTCGTTTAAAAACCATAGATTACACAGATTTCCGCTGATTTGGCTTTATAACGTTAAAGATATAATAGATTCCAAGGGCGATGTGACCAATAAGTAGAACGTTCACCATTGTGGCCCAGATCGCCAATAAGTTTCCAAGTGGCAGGCTTTCTACAAAGGCGGTCGTAAAATACATTCCGACAACCGAGATCATTATCAATATGTACGATCCCAAAATTTTAATACTTGTTTTCAATTTCCATCTCCGAATTTATGCTCAACGACGACGAGCGAATCTCGCATCGGCATACAGGCTTTGAGTTTTTCCGCCATGTCTTTATCGCCGACCCTGATGGCGTGATCGATATTGTCGGTGAAGTACCAGCAATGACGATCCCGCTGAAAACTTTCACCGCTGTAATACGTCGGCTCCGTTTGGTTCTTAAACTCAATCAGGTACAGCGGCATTATTTCCCCTCCGGCGCTGCGGCGACTCTCATTGCATCTGTCGCCTGCAACTCGTTGATTTTTGCCTGGGCCGCATCGTCGGAGGCAAAACGCATGGCCATATTAATATCGCCGCAGAAATTCGCCATTCCCCCGGCCATCGTCCCGGTGCCCATGAAGTACAGGGGCGCCCCGGCCTTTCGCATCTCAATCAAAAATTTTGTCATAATCATTCGGGCGGCTTGCGCCGCCGCGCTCCTGTTAGGCGGTTTTTGCTTTTGGCTCCGGTTCGGCGGGCCGTTCGGTATCCACCAGGAACGGCAATTTACTTTTGACTGCCAACCCAAGATCACGAATGGTTTTGACGACATTTTCTTCTGTAATAAATCCGGCGTTGACAACTTTAGACATCCGGTGCATCGCGGCGATCACCACGCTGCACGTCCGCAACCTGCCCGTCTGTGGAGTCATGCAGATCGCACGCAGTTTATTAACGGCTTCTTTGGTCAACGTGATGCCGCCGTACTCGTAAAGCCGCTTGATATCCTCGATGGTATAAAATCCGCCGCCTCCGGGGATCGACGTGATCTTATCGAGATCTAGTTTCGCCATCACTCGCGAATTGAACTGGTCAAGACATTCATTGCCGCGCCGTTCCGTGCTCTGGGCCAGTGTACTCTTAAGATGTGCATTTCCAGACAGGATCAGCGGACATTTGCAGCGGACGCTGATGATCTGCCGAAGCTGGTTAAGTTTGTGTGGGTTGAGGCCGCTGGCCTCGTCCAGGATGAATATCATATCGCGTCCGCGATAATGTTTAACTATTCGCTGGGTCAGCGCCTTAAGGCCTCCGGTCGCATCGATACGAAGTGCCTCCGCGATCGCCGCGAACATCGCCGCCGAGGTCATTGTGTCATCGAGTTCGACGTAAACGGAGCTATTAAAATAAACCTTTGCGTATTGTTTAAGGCACTCGCTCTTTCCGTGCCCGGCGTCCCCGATAACCAACCCGATCTTTGCCTCGTCATCATCACTGAGTATCTGCGTTTGTTTAATGACGGTGAATATTTTCTTGGCGACCGACGTTTCGACAAAGCCCTTGCCTCTTTCGACGCGCGCCTTGCGGTCAAAGGTATCCATAAAGGCCGTCAGCTTCTGAATGACAAGTTTCGTATCGCCGGGATATTTGCCCCGGACGATCTGGGATATGACCGCCGTACTAACGCCGGTCTTTTCGGCGACGGCTGTCTGCGGCAGCTTTCGCTCGGCCATCCAGTCGCGCAGCGAATCGCCGAAAATCTTCGCCTGTGCATCCGTCACTCTGTCTTCAATTTCAGGCATCCTTACCTCGCTGAAAAATGCGTCATGTTCCAACGCCTTTAATACATCGTGTCCATCCGTGGGCTGGTCTGGTTTTTCATATCGTGTCGTCATCTCCAAACAGCCTTACATTATTTCTCGGTTGAATGTTATCCAATAAATCCATTTCCATTGATGCGTAATCCGTTCTTTGCGGCGCGGCCAGGTCCATCTCCAAATCCGGCAGCCGCGTCATGTTTTCCGCCCCAGCGGCCTTGCGGACGGCTATCTGGTTTCGCTGCCGCAGATGTTCTTTCGCCTGACCATCGAGCGGCGTGCGGACGGGTTTCATACATGGTTCGTGTTGTTCGTGTGTTTCGTGGTTTGTATTTTCCGCCATCGCGGATAGCGTCAGGTCTGTCAGGCTCATCGCCGACACGCGATGCGCGGAGCGGGATTGTTTGACAATTCGCAGTGAGCGGCTCTTATTGGCCATCGCATCCCGGACGGCCTCTTCTCCAACGGGACCGTACTGTATCAGAGTCGCCTGCTCGGCGATCGTGATCCGCTGGTAGGTCATGTCATAAACATTAATCCGCGTGACATCATCGGGGTTGTACGATACCCGCACGGGTTTGCCGAAGTGCTGCTGCAGCGTTTGATTATATTGGCCGTACCAAAAGCCTTTGAACTTGACGCCGTTCTTGCCGACGGTCAATGCCGGCGACCAGACCTGCATCAGCAATTCGATCGTGTCTTCATCGACGACGCGGCGGCTGGTGCGCTGCGAAAATACTTCATCGGGCGTCTGATTATTCATCCCCGCGCCCGTGTGCGCGGATGCGTTATAGATGGCGATGTAGCGATCCACCGCCGCCGTGAATGTCTCAAGCGTGAACGCCTCGGACTTTGCTTTGTCAGTTTTAAGGTAGTCGGCCAATTCCTCCGGCTTTCGGGCGGTGTCCTTGCCGCAATAGGTCGGGATAGTCTTAGTGAATTGACAATCGAGAGTATCGAACCATCGCTCTATCTTTTTAGCCTTTGCGTTATAAGGAATCGCGAACGAAACGCCAATATTGAGCATTGCATAGATGCCGGTGAGATTGGCCTGCTCGTCTGGGGTAAGTTGAATTCTTTTCCGCCGCTGCCGCTGCTTTTTTGTTTCGCCGGTGAATTGCTGGCTGTCATAGTCTTTTCCGTTATCGATCTTAACCGATTCGGGCGGGCCGAATTGCTCGACGCCGCGCCGCATGGCCAGCAGTATCGTCGTCGAATTCGGCGCGACCGAGATGTGCCGACCGACGATCTTTCGGCTGCGGTAATCTTCCCATGCGGTGATCCACGGCCGGCACCACTCGCCGCGATGCCATATCCAGCAGTCAAACTCGTGATGGTCGCCGACCCACACCGCCCCAGGCTCGACGCTTGTCTGGTCGATGATGATGTGCGGGGCGCACTTCGCATCATACGCCGAGAGGCCTTCGCGATGCAGAATTAAAACCGGTTTCGGGATTTTCTCAATTGCCAGCCGCTGCATCGTCCGCAGCGAAGGGATTGTCCAGCCGGCTTTTGTTGATTGAGAAATATACAGGATGTTTTGAAGGCAGGTCTTGACACTCAGCCGCTGCTCGGTCAGGTACATTGTCTTAAATGCCTCAAAGGCCGCAGGCGTGATGATTTCGCCGCAGGTCAAGCCCCCGCGTTTATCGATCAGGCCCGGCATACCGCGTTCCTTGAACGCGGCTTGCCATCGCTGCATCGTCCGCAGCGGGATTCCCCGATCGTTGCAAAAACTTGTCAGCGCCGTCAGCTTGCAGATGTTATTTCGCACGGCGACGCCGCAGAACCGTTCGCATTCGTCTATCAATCCACGCCGACGTGTCGCCTCGTCAAGTTTGTCTTTCGGCACGTCGGACAGATCGACGGAGTCCGCCGCGACGTACCCTCGCAGTTTGGCGTGTGCTGTCGGCGGGATAAGCCACTGGCCGCCGTCTTGTATCGCGCCGGGTAATCGGCCTTTGGCGCAGAGCCGCCGGACATGCCCGGCGTTTTTGCCAAGCAGCTTGCTTGCTTCGGTGATAGATAGCATTTGTGTCATAATATTTTATCTGATATTTTTCCAATTTCATCGCGCAAGTTCAGCAGCGATTCGCCGACCTGGATCACGGTTTGCTTGAGCATGTTAATCGTGCCCTGCAATTCTTCGGGGCTGACTGTCTTTTGATAATCCCCGCCCGGACCCGTCTGGATGACCGGCGATTTTTCGGCGGCCAGCGGTCTGGCTTTACAGATATAAGCCCATTGCCCATACGGAAGGTACAGCGGCTTAAGCGCGATATGCCGCTCGATGAACCATCTGTTTGTTTCGCCGCAAAAATACTGTACGACGTGGCGTACCCCGCACGTTGGGCAGATGGAATAATATTCCCGCCGCAGGATTCCGCCTTCGACCTGTTCGGTCCCCATCATCTCCGGAGGAACCGGCTTAAAGCAGATCGGACAAATAACGCCATCCAACCCCTGCAGTTTATTTTCGTTATTCGGAGCAACCATTTTTCTTTTCCTCGACCGCAGCTCTATCCATCCCTGAACAGAGCCGCCAGCCCAAAACTTGTCATCCGTGACACGATTCAAAACTCCGCCGGGGGAGCGTTACCACGTATGGTCAACGGAGCCGAATGGCGTATCCGTGCCTCTCGTATCTCCCGCTGTGGCTTTCCGGCGGCGTAGTTCGCGGCGGCGCACGGAAAACGATTCCGTGGTGAACAATGCGTAAGCTGATTTTCCCGCCGTGAATTTTTTTTGCCACAGAGGTCACAGAGGCCACAGAGTTTTTACCTCTTTTCCTTCGTGGTAAATTTCAGTGCGGACGGCGCTCTTCCGTTTTACAACTGTCGCAGTTTCGAGTGGGACGCCATCCGCATAATTTTAATTTTCAAAAGAGCGTCTTTAGTTTTGATATTCGCGTTTAATTCGAGCGGTTTCATTTTCCGATTATCCTACTCGAAACCACGGATTTCGCAGATTTCACTGATTTATTATTTACTGCACGCATCAGCGCGCCGAAGATTTGGGAAAACATCGGCGCCAAAAAAAATCCGCCGTGATCGGGCTTTTGATTTTTTATCGCACGCGAGCGATTGATCTGATTCCGCCAACCCTTCATCCGCCCGACGGGCTTTCGTTCACCCCGCGCCCGCTGGGCGTGTCTAACCATACTTCGCATCGTGCTCATAATTAACTCCTTAAACTCGGAACCACAGATTTCACTGATTTAGTTTTTGCCACAGAGCGGCACAGAGGCCACAGAGTTATTATTCAATTGGAAATTTACAATCTAAAATTCTGACTCCCCAGGCCCGCGCCCGCGCGTGTGACTCAAAGTACACATCGAGGCGGTCGGCGGTGATGGCCTTGCCACGGTCTTTAACCTCGACGGGCTGGCCGCCGTTGTAGCCGGGGACGATCACCATCGTCCCGAACGGAATGAATTTATCGGCGGCGGCGAAATGGTCGCCGGGTTTGATTCGATGCCCCGACGCCGTAACGCCGTCGGCGAATCGGCCGCAGCACTTCGGACAAGCACAATAGGCGGTTACTTTCATTTTCCTTATCTCTGTGCCCTCTGTGTCGCTCTGTGGCAAAAAAAGGGATGCGGCCGGGAAGGAGGGAACCGACCGCACCGCAGAAGAAGAAATCATACGCGACTCGTTGCCTGCCACGGCAGATAAATAGTTTTGAGTTTTGAGTTCTAAGTTTTGAGTTCTAAGTTTTGGGGCAGAAAATTTGGATGATTGCGCCCCGGCGGTGTACCCGCCGCCGGGGTTGTTGACCAGGGCTACATCAGAACACCACGCTGAGGGCGCGGAGAGGAGGGCTGGGGGGTTGTAAATTGTAAATTGTGAAATGATAATTGCAAATGCCGACGCGAGAATCAAAACGCGGACGGCAGACTCGAATCCGTCGCCCGCATCGGAGGAGGGTAAAAAAGGGTTCGATTGTCGATTTATAATTGCCATCTTAAAAGTCCTTTTTTGCAACCACAGATTTCACATATTACGCTGATTTTTTTTTGTTTTTCCGAAGTCTTTTATAAAAACAGATATCCCCATTAGATCCGAATTTCACTTCGTCATCCGAAATATTCAAGACGGGGCCGATGCACGAAACAAGCTTGTCGAGTCTGTTTTGCACCGCATTCAGGCGATCGGCGTAGCTATGAGTTTGTTCTGCTAAGAATTGTTCAATGATATGCGCGGCTGAACTTTTACCTTCTTTTCGTAATTCTATCGCAATATCCCTAAATGTCGAACCGCTCATCCCAAGCCAATGTCGAATGCTCATAACAAAGTCCGACGTCTCGCCAAGGTTGATGACCACACCGGATATTGTTTTTTCTTTTTCGCCCATCTTAAAAGTCCTTTTCGTAACCACAGATTTCACTGATTACGCTGATTTTTTTTGTTCGCGTCCTTGGTATTCTGATTTCAGGTTCTGCTCCATGACTTCTCCTTTTCAAAAAATCCGGCGGCGGGTCCTAACCGCCGCCGGTACTGTTATCAGACGGCTGCCGCCGCCTGGTTTGACACGGTTTTTTCTTGACTTTTAGAATCCGCCGGGTAAGATGGCTTGCTATGATTTTCAGGCGTTCCGCCATCTTCGGCCATGACGGCCTTTCCCAGATCAACCCCGGCAATCCGGGCCAGTTCCACAAGTCCCAGACTCATCGCTTCGCGCGCCGTCGCCTGCGGACATACCTTGATTTTCTTGGCGATGAAATTGGCCAGACTAACGACCTGTCTGTCGGAAGGAACGTGGCTGCCGAATCGGATGTTCTTAATCGGCCGCCAGTACTTATTTCTGTATGTTCTTTCGATGCTCATAACATTATTCATACAATCGGGTATCGGCACTTGTCAAGATATAATTTATTACATTTAGCGTAAAATATATTACTACGGGCGTACAATATATCCCTATGTGCTTATAAACAAAAGACTTGCGTATGGAGAAAAATAGTTGTAATATATTTTTTATGGCTCACAAAAAGTACTCAATTACATTTACAGAGACGACGCACCGGTTGGTATGTTCGCTCGAAAAGTACGGGCATAATGTTCGCGATATTATCAATGCCGGGATTGTGCTATTTGACGAATCCGACAATCCTACGCGGGCACGTGCTCACATGAGGGCCTATAGCAACATTCCTGAGGAAGTGCAGGAGCTTGAAAAAAGACTTGCCGCCGCGATAGCCGAACGGGACCGTATAATCGTACAACCGGCAACAGACAAGGACAAATTGGAAGCACTCGCGAGGTCGCGGCGTTCTATCACCGTCGATGATGAGGCCTTTGCCGAACGCATAGTTGTCGAGGCCTTAGCCAATGAAGCAAGGCATCGCAAAAAGAAGGGCGGGAAAGCCGCAAAATCCGCGTGATTTCTTTAATGGCCTGATTTGTTGAATGACGTGGACGATGGCTTGTAACGGTGTTTTCGCTCATAATTGACCCCTCACGCTGCAAATCTCCCAGGCCCGGCGGTTTCCCCGATGTGGTTGGTTTGTTTCGTCAGCCCGGATAGATTTTCATATATCTTTTTTCTTGCAAAAGTCAAGCGGAATTTTTACAATAAATCCATGATCACGCAATGTCCAAAATGCCAAAAGACGCAGGAAATCCCGAACCATTACAAAGGGCAGCTTATTAAATGCCTGCATTGTAAAGAACAGTTTGCAGCTTGGGAGTACCGCGAACCATCCGAGATCATCATTCCCTATACGCCCCTGCCACCCAAGCCGCCGTTCCCGCTGCGGGAATATTTTTTTAACGCGATAGAGGTTATGGCGATTATATGGCTCATTTTTGCTTTTATCGGTATGATGAATGTGTACGCGGTTTTTGACCATACTCCGATATATGATTACAAAGACACGCTATGGCGCGACATGTACGAACAGATCGTTAAGATTCACGATGGAATGGACTCTCGATTATTCGCTATTCAGTGCCTTCTTGCGGGGTGCCTTTTTTGCTTAGCCTCCATCGCCAAAAAATAATTTCAAGATTTTTATTGACAAAATTCCACCCCCTTGCCGATAATGCCGGCATCAGTGTTTAGTCTCAAGGTCTATGGACTATAAACTATAGACTTTAAACTCTGATGCCGTGAGTCCTACACGGCGTAACACGATTCAAATGCTTTATCAAACGGCTGCCGCGCGGGTTTACCCCCGCGAACGGTGGCCGTTTTTTTATTGCCTCCCTCCCGTCTGGAAAAATGCTTTACCCCCTCCCGGCTTTGCCGGACTCCCCCTTGGCAGGGGGAGAGCTTTAGGGGTTGGAAAAAACCAGACATGGAGGTCATAATGAAAATTGAAAATCGAAAATCGAAAGTCATCACCACATCACTTCTCTGGGTTGCCCTCGCCGCGTTGTTTTGCCTTCCGTATTTGACCGGATGCGACACGCTGCGGTTCGCCCCCTCAGAATCACAAAAGCAGATCGCATTCGATACCGCTCAGGTCGCTCAGGCGGTCAACGCGTCAGGAGCTGCTGCCGCGACGCCGGCGACGCAGAAGCTCGTCAGCGGAACGGCGGCAGCCCTCGCTTACACCGGCCTGCCGGCAAACCCGACGATTGCCGATTACGATGCAACCCTGCAGGCGGCAAACACAGACGCTGCCAAACGACCCACGGTCGACGACGTCGCGTCGTCATTCGATGGATGGCTGAGCCTTGGCATCGGGATTGCCGGACTGCTGGGTGGCGGAGCGGGGCTTAAAATCGCATCGGCATTGAAGACCGTCCAGACGAAGGCGGCGGCGCTGAAAGAGGTCGTGCAGGGCAACGAGACGTTTAAAAATTATCTCGAATTGTCCGGGAACACGGCAGCGCTTAAAGCTTTTTCGACTGCGCAGACCCAGGTTCAGACAACGGCCACGGAACAGGCGGTTTACGCGGTGCGTTCTGAGTTGCCGCAGACCGTCGCCGTAACCGCAACCACAGCCGTCAATCAGTCGTAAATTATTCACCACGAAGGACGCGAAGATAAATTTTATGGAAAATTTTTCAATCGATCTTACCCCGGCGATGTTCAAGATCATCTTCTGCATCGCCGCCCTAATCCAGATGATCAAGCGGATACCCGTCATGGCGAGTCACTCCAACTGGTTTCCGCTTGTCTCGTGCGCGCTGGGGATCGCGGGGGCATTCCTTGCGGGTATCGCAGACCCGGTCTTCAGCGGGATTTTGATGGGGACTATCGCCAGCGGGTCATACTCGCTGCTGAAAAGCGGAATTGTGACGCCGACGGAATCGGCGGTGAATTTGGGGGCGTCACTGACGGCGCTGGATAAACAACTGACGGAAGAAAAAACAGCTATCGAAAATCAACAGAAGGAGAAACAATGATCTTAGCGGAAGCAACATTTAGGGACATCTGGCCGATCATCGCGACGGTCGTCGGTATCGCTTCCGGAATTTGTTCCGGGGCGATCTGGTTTTCGATGCAGTCACTGAAAGATTCAAACAAGGCCACTGCCGACAAGCAACAGGCAGCCGATCGTGATATCGCATCTATTCGCGAGCGTCTCGGAACCTGCCGACTGGAATGTGATCGTAATACCGTCTCGAAAGAAGACTGGGTCCGCGAGGTCGGCTATTCACGCCGTCTGCAGGAACAGCAGATTCGTGAGATGGCGGAAATTAAAACACTTGTAAATAAAATGCCGGAAATCACCGGCCAGATCATCCGCAGCGTGGTCGCTGAAATGAAACGAGGATAATTATGCCGCAGCCGAACTTAAACCCGGACTCCATCCGAATACGCGAACTGCGCCGAATGATCATGCAGTCGCTGAATACACTGTTCCCGTCGAAGGCTTATGTCAGGACGCTTTGGCGGATCGTCATCGGCATCGAGCCGACGTATGACAAGTCGATGTTCGTCAAGGATGTATTTTACCTGCAGGCTAAAGGGTATGTCGCACTGACCAAAAGCCCGCTGGCTGAAAACGGCAAGGTCGAGGAACAATTTATTCTATTGACCGCTTCCGGCAAGGAGATCGCCGAACAGACGATGTCCGATCCGGCGCTTGAAATTTAATATTAACCACGGATTAACGCGGATTTTCACGGATAAAAAAAAATGATTCACCACGAAGAAACGAAGGGACACAAAGAGAATATTAAATCTCTGTGGTCTCTGTGAACTCTGTGGCAAAAAAAAATATGACCCGACGAACACACAGCACAATCGATACACTGCCCGCCGAACTGCGTGAGATCATCACGCGGATGGTGGTTGACGCCGACTGGCCGAAAGATTTTCCGTGGGAAAAATCCGATATCCCGCCGGAACTTTACGGCAAGTCAAAGCCGCGCTATCTGGATATGGTTTTGTACTGTGTGTTTAAGGATAACCCCGTCAGCCTGTCAAGCCTGGCACGCTGGGCGAAAGGACTGCAGGCGTTTGAACGGATGCGGACGGCGTCGGGCTTGGCCAAACAGATCATGGCCGATGTCAAAAACGAGAACGCATCCGAAACGCAGAAGGCAGCCGCCGAGATGATCACGGCGCAGATTATCGACCTGGCCAGCCGCGAAGATTTGAAGCCCAAGGATATCTCGATGATATCCGGCGCGGTGCGGGATTGCAACCAGGTCGCCATGCAGGCGGATAAGTACATCCGCGAGCAGGTGAAGGCAAAGGTTGCGGCGGCTTCAAATACCGTCAAAGAAAAACTCAACGCCGCCGGCGTGGCAAAGGTTGTCCAAAAACAGATTGACGAAATTTTAATGGGGATATCGAAAACCTGATGCCCGATGTAAATATAAAAAATTACTTTCTGCCCTACCAGGTCGATCATATTCTCGACGAGACGCCGGCGTTGATCGAAGAGAAGTCGCGCCGGATCGGCATCACTTACGCCAACAGCTTTAAGCATTGCCGCCGCCGCAACCTAATCGACTACCGCCGTGACCTGTGGTTTTCGTCCGCCGACGATTCGGCTGCGTTTGAATATGCGCAGTACCTGAAGCTCTGGGGCGATCTGATGCAGGCTTCCATCCGCGAAGTCCTCGAAGTTCTCGAAGATGTGGACGGTTATAAATTCAATAATTATGTCGCCGAATTTCCCAACGGAAGCCGCGCTAACTGTATGTCGTCAAACCCCAAGCGGTTCCGTTCCAAGGGCGGTGATGTGGTACTCGATGAATTCGCCTGGCATGGTGAGGCGGGCAAGATGTGGGACGCGGCCAGTCCGTGCACCACGTGGGGCTATACGATTGAATTACTCAGTACGCACAACGGCGAGATGTCTGAATTCAACCAGTTCATCACGAAGATCAACAAGGTCCTTCGCGGAGAGACGACCTTTGACGCCCTCAAACTGCTGCACTTCAATTTGCGACGGACAACGATCGTCGACGCCGTCAACCAGGGCCTTGCCGAAAAGGTTTATAAGCTGGATCACGTCGACTTGGCCGCGCGCGAGAAATTCCTGCGAGACTGCCGTGCCCGCTGCCGCAACGAAGACCAGTGGAATCAAGAATACATGTGCATTCCATCCACGGAAGAATCGACGCTGATACCTTATGAACTTTACATTACGAGTCAATTTGCCGATTGCCTGCAGCCGCCGGAAAAATGCGGCAAGGGTCCGTTCTATATGGGCTTCGACCTTGCCCGCACAAAACACAAGACGGTATTCTGGATCGATGAGCTGGTCGGCGATATCAAAGTCTGCCGGGCGGTCGTGCGAATGCACAATACGCCATACGGCACACAGCAGCAGATGGCCGAAGACTTGATTCGTAAATATAACGTGGTTCGAGCCTGCGGCGACGCGACGGGCCTGGGCGATATGCTGGTCGAACAATTACAGCACGTCTTCGGCGAAAATCGCGTCGAGAAAGTGAAATTTACCGCGCCGATTAAAGATGCGATGGCGTCGCGGATTCTCGGCCAGATGCAGGATCATCGCCGCCGCGTCCCAGATGATATCGAATGCCGAGAAAGTTTTCATTCCGTAAAAAAGACGGTCTCTGCCAGCGGCAATGTGCGATACGACACCACGCAGCAGGATGAAGAGCACGCCGATGAATTCTGGGCCGCGTGTCTTTCCGGCGAGGCCGCGAATCAGCCGGCAATCAAACCCAGCATCATCACGTTAAATGACGGAGGCGATGATTTCGATAATGAAGCTGCTTGATACCTTGAAATCATATTTCCCGAATCGCTTGAAGGATATTTCCTTCAAGCTCAGTCAGCTTGCGCAGCTTTGGGATAAAGGGATGGATGTCGGCGGCACGCGCAAAGGTCGGCCGTCGCAGCCGTATTCACAGGTCGAATGGGTTTGGATTTGTGTCAATCTCTTAATCGATACCTGCAAGACGGTTCCGCTGATGCTGTCCAACGCCAACGATGAAGTGCTGGAAAGCGGGCCGCTTTACAATTACGTTTACAACAAGGAGTTTTCCCGGCTGTTTCAGGAAACGCTCGGATTCTATATTCTGTACCGCGAGGTCTATTGGATCACGCTTGACAGCAAGGGCGTATCGCCAACGAGCATCTTAGTCGCCGGGCCGAACTCGTGCCGGCCGGTGGTCGAAAAAGGCGTGCTGGTCGGATATGCCCTGCGGACGGGTAGCAAAGAGACGACGCTGGTTCTGGAAGATGTGTATGTCATCAAGAATTTTAACCCGTATGATCCCTATCGCGGCTGCGGGCCGCTCAACGCCGGCGAGATGTCGATATCCACGGCGTACCAGGCGATGCAGTACAACGAATCTCTGCTGGCCAACGGAGCGCGGCTTAGCGTCGGCCTGACCGTGCCGCCCGGCGTGCAGTTATCCCCGGAAGAAATACAAAAACTCAAACGCGAGTTTTCAAGCAAGCACGCCGGCGCCGCCAACGCGGGCAAGGTTCTTCTGATGACGGGCATTACGGACGTTAAGACCTTTTCTCAGACGATGGCCGACCTGCAGATGGTCGATATGTCGAAATTCACGGCCAATACGATCTGCGCCCTGTTCAATGTGCCGCCGGAAGTGGTGGGCTTAAACAGCGAAGCGCAATATGCCCACGGCCCGGCGACGCAGCGGCTGATACTCTACGGCGTGTCGCCGCTGCTGGATGCGATATCCACGGCGATGGATGAAGGGCTCATTCAAAAGTACAAGTTTAAAGCGGTGCATAATAAATTTATTGAGTTTGCCAAAAGCAAGATCGCGGCCGCACGGTTCCCGCTGCGCTGCCGCGCCGCCTATCGCCGCGTCAAGACACAGGCGGTCATGGCGGGTCAGACGCTGTTCGCCTGGTTTGATATCGCCAGCCATCCGGCGATTCAGGAAATGATGCGCGACCAGATCGCCAAGATCATGCCGCTGGCCGAAAAAGGTGTCCCGATCAATCAACTCATCGACGCCCATGACCTGCCGTATGATACGACGCTGATGCCGTGGGGCAACGAGTGGTGGGTTCCGATGGGGCAGGTGCCGGCGCGATTTATCCTGGAAGGCGGACTGGAGGCGTTTACGGGGCCGGCGCTGCCGGAAGGTCAGACCGACGAGGATGAAGATACGCCGCCGGAAAATCCGCCAAAAGAAGATGCGAAAAAGAAATCCATCGAAGCCGCAGAGAAATCCTCGGCGGCGGGCAGGATTTGGAATCGATATATTCAGTCGTTTTTGCCGCTGGAAAAAGCATACGCCGATCAGGTGCGGCTGTATTTTCGCAACCAGCGAAAAGAGCTGGTCGGGAAATTAAAGGTTGCCCTGGGCGAATCGAAATCGGTCGAGGCCGATACGAATCAGATCGTCGCTCGCGTGGTGTTCGATCTGGTCAACGAAAATAAAAAGCTGCGCGTGATCAATCGCGTGTTTTTCGAGCGGGCGGCCGACCTGGGGATCGCCCAGGCGGAGTCCGAAGTCGCCGGGCTTAAAGGCGATGCACTGAAAGAGGCGGTCAGGCGGGTTCGGCTTTCACCGGCCATGCGAAATACGCTGGCGGTATCGAGCGAAAAGGTATCGAGCGTCAACGCCGTCAGCCGCCGCCGCATCGCAAGCCAGTTGCGTCAGGGCCTTGAGGCGGGCGAGGGGCTGCCGGAATTGACGGATCGAATCGCCGGAGTGCTGGATACCAGCCATGCCCGCGCCAACCTGATCGCACGCACGCAGGTGTCGGGGGCGGTGTCATCGGGACGGTTCGCGGGAATGAAGGACGCCGGCGTCGAGAAAAAAGGCTGGCTGACCGCGCGCGATAGTTCCGTGCGGCCGGATCACAAGCAGGCCGGTATCGATTACGCGGATGGAATTCCGATTGACCAGCCGTTTAAGGTCGGCGGCGATACGCTGATGTATCCGGGCGACCCGGCGGGCACGGCCGCACAGATCGCCAATTGCCGCTGCATGACAATTGCACGGCTGCTGGCCGGCGGCAAGGCGATGGATATCGCGGATTATGACAGGGCAAGAATACTGGATTACTTTGAAGTTAAAACGCTTTTAAACGAGGTTTAGTCGGATGACTAAAGACAAAAGAAAATGCGTATTACAGGGAAATTCATCCTGACACGGATATGAACGAGATAGTCCTTTACTGCCCGGATTGCGGGTATGAAGGCGACGAACGTAAATCAATCGCTGCAATTGTGAACTTTATGAAAGAGGCATTACGGATGAAATCGCTGCATAAAATATTAGCCGAATCGATTCAAAAAGCCGACCAGGAAACGCGACGGATTACCGCCGTGATATCGAGCGAGGCGATTGATCGCGACGATGAGATCGTTTCCGCCGCCGCGATGAAAAACGCGATGGCCGGGTTTATGAAAAACCCGGTCGTCATTACGTATCACACTCACAGGCTTGGCGACGGCACGCCGGTCGTCATCGGTAAAGTGCTCCGGTGGTGGCAGGAAAAAGACAAGACGCTCGTTGAGATTGAATTCGCCGACACGGAAAAAGGCCGGGAGTATTATTATCTTTATGCGGGCGGATACCAGAAGGCGTTTTCGATTGGGTTTATTTCCATCAAGCGGAGCAACAAGATTATCGACGGACGGTCTGTTCTGGTGCACGAAGAGATCGAAATATACGAATTGTCCGCCGTGGCGGTCCCGGCCAACCCGGAGGCGCTGACTAAGGCCTTGCAGGAAAAATTCGAGAAGTCGATTGCCGCCATCGAAAAGATGATCAGGGACAACCAATCGACTATCGAAACGAAATTGAATGATATCCTGGATCGGCTGGATGATATCGCCGCCCTCCAGATCAACGACCCTGACGGCCTGGGCGATGCTTTTTCCGGTAAGCAGCCGCAGCCGGCCGATGGGAAAAAAACAAATTCCGGAGACGTGTTGAAACATATCGCATCGTTAATTAAAGAATTCTCGGAGTAAAATTATGTTTGACAATATGACCGCGCAAGAGCGCGAAACCATCCAGACGATCGAAAAAGGTCTGGTGGACATCAAAAAGGGATTGGCCACCAAGGACGAGCTGATCAAGGAAATCGACACGCGACGGCAGAGTGACGCCGAGGCCGCAACCAAGGCCGTGACGGAAGTGCGAAGCGAAGTCGAAGAGATCAAGGCCCTCGGCGACCAGTTGCAAACACAGTTGCGCCGGCTGCACGCAAGCGGCCTGAAGGATGCCGAGCGCGGCCGCTACCACGGCAATTTTTCCTCTGCGGCCGAGGCCAAGCTGTTCGGCCTGCAATTGCTGGCAGGCTCTATGGCCGGGCTTTGCGGCCGAAGTGACATCGCCGCCAAGCATGCCCGGATACTCAAATCTATCGAGAAGATGGGAATCGAAGTCACTTATGTCCACGAAACCAGCGGCGAGCGTCTTGAGAAGGCCGCCACGACCGGCAGCCAGGCGGCAGGTTCTCTGTTAGTCACATCGGAGATTATCTCCAGCCCGATTCTGATGCTGGAGGAATACGGCGTGGTGGCCTCCGAGTTTGGCCCCGTTCCGATGGGCGCCGGAGTCACACTGACGCCGAAGCTTGACACGCTTCTGACGGTGTATGTCCCCGGCGAGGGAACGGCCCCCAGCGTATCAGATCCGACAATCGGCGCCATCAACCTTATCGCAAAAGCGCTGACGGCCCTCTGCGCCTACAGCAAAGAGCTGGATGAGGATTCGGCCATCGCTATGGCCGAGCTTTACGGCCCGCTGATCATGCGGAGCATCGCGTATTACATGGACCTGTGCGGATTGCTCGGCGACGGAACAGACACGTTCTTCGGGTTCCGTGGAATCGTGGGCGCTCTGCGAGCGGTCGATGCAACGATTGGTAACATCAAGAGCCTGGTCGTCGGCACCGGCAACGCCTACAGCGAGCTGGTTTATGGCGACTTTGAAAACGTCGTCGGAACGCTCCCGCAGTTCGCCGACGGCCCGTTTACCAAGTGGCTGATGCACCGGTACTTCTATTATACGGTGTTTGTGCGGGCGGCCCTTGCCGCCGGGACCGGCGCCAAGGAAGTCATCACCGGCGAAAGCCAGAAGCAGCGGCTGGCCTGCGGATACCCGGTCAAGTTCGCCCAGGTGATGCCGAAGGCCGAGGCCAATAGCCAAATCTGCGCGACGCTCGGCGACTACAAACTCGGTTGCCAGCTTGGCACACGCGGCGCGCTGGAGATCATGCAGTCTGATCAGCGGTACTTTGACCAGGGCCTAATCGCGCTTCGTGCCGTCCTGCGTGCGGCCATCAACGCTCACGGCGTCGGCAATACGACCAACGCCGGGGCGATTGTCGGCCTGATCACAGCCGGATCGTAAGCGGGTTGAATTTTGTGTCGGGGCGGGATGGAACGCCCGCCCCGGTTTTGACAGGAAAGCTTGAAAGAATCAAGCCAAAAATTTAATTGGAGAATAACGATGTTAAAATCGATTTTGAAGCATCTCAAGTATGGCATTTGCCTGCCTCCTCAATTGAAGGATAATGGCGATTTCGCGAGCAACACGTACTTTGATACCGCCGGACTGTCTGAAGTGCTGTTTTTGATCATTACCGGAGTGACTGATACCGCCATCGGATCGACGGCTGAAGGCACAGCGCCCAAGGTTGAAGAGTGCGACACCACTGACGGCACGTATTCCGATGTTACCAGCGCTGCGCTGGCTGACGCGATTGCCGATACTGAAGACAGCAAAATATTCGGCATCCATGTCGATCTGACCAAGTCGCATAAGCGGTATATGCAGGTTGATGCTCCCCACGCCGGCGACGGTACCACCGGAGCCAACGCGGCTATTATCGCTATTGGTCTGCCCGACGTTGCGCCTGTTACAACGGCACAGACGGGATTGACGGAACTGATTCAGGCTTAAAACGAGGCTCGCCAGGGCATAAGCGAAGGCCGCCCGTCAAAACGGGGCGGGCGGCCTTTTATAAGGAAATTGAAGTGACTAAAGTTTTAATCGCAATACCGTATTTCGAATCCGTGCACCCTGTGGTGCAGGCGGTTGCTATGCAGATCGCTGCGACCAGTGGGTCGGCGATCAAGCTATTTAAGGCGCGGCCGAGTGATTACGCTCGCAATAATGCGATTCGGTTCATGAAGGCCAATCCGCAATTTTCGCACTTATTTTTGATTGATTCAGATACCGAGCCGCCGCTGGATGCTTTAACGCGGCTGCTGGCTTTGAATTCCGATATCGCCTGCGGCGTTTACCGGCTGGTATTTCCAAGCGGCCTGCGATGGTCGGCGATGGATAAAAAAGGCGGCAAGTACTGGGTAAAAAAAGAACTGCCATCTAAGGCTGATCCATTTATTGCTGATGGCGCCGGGGGCGGATGTTTGCTTATCGAACGGCATGTCCTGGAGTCAATGCCGTGGCCGTGGTTTAAATGGGATGAACACGAAGATGGGTACCAGGAAGGGGAGGATGTGTATTTTTCCCGCAAGTGTAATGACGCGGGGATTCGATTTATGTTTGATCCGATGGTGAAATGTATTCACCACAAAGAAATTCCACTCTAACTTTTTTTTGAAAGGAACTGACGATGTTGGTAGTGATTGAACAAACTTATCGCGGCAAGCACGGGCTGTTTGTCGGCGGGCACACGTATGATCTGAGCAACAACCAGATCGCCGCCATCGACGACGAACTGGCGCCTCGGAAAAAGAAGCTGCAGTATCGCAAAGTCAAGGACGCCAACCAGATCAACCGGCCGACCGTGACCAAGAAGGACGAACTGGCGCCTCGGAAAAAGAAGCTGCAGTATCGCAAAGTCAAGGACGCCAACCAGATCAACCGGCCGACCGCGACCAAGAAGATCGAAATTCTGACAACGTATCGCGGCAAAGAAGGTGTGTATGAACAGGGCAGGATCATAACGCTGCCGGTTCGCAAGATCACCGCCATCGAGGCGGACTGTAAATCGGCCGGCGTGAAGTTTGAGTACGAGCTGGTCAAAGAGCAGACGACGCCGAACAACAAGCAGGTGACGGGTAGCGAGACCAAGTAAATGCTTTGCTTAATTACGGATATCAAGACGCGGCTCGGAATCGGCGCTGAAAACGACGCCATCCTGACGGCCATCGTCGCGGGAGTGACGGGTCTGATCGAGAGCTTCTGCAACCGCAAGCTGATCCTGCCGTCGGCGAACGTGACGGAATGTCTGTCTGGCGGCTGCGAATTTATCCAGCTTCGCTATTACCCGATCGTGTCGATTACGACACTGAAAGAAACGTTCGGTGATTTCGATTTTACCAACGCCACGGCCTTAGTCGCCAATACGGATTACCGCATCGTCGGCGGCGGCGAACATGGCATCATCCAGCGAATGTACACGAACTGGCCGGACGGCCTTGACGCGGTGCAGGCGGTCTATAAGGGCGGCTATGTGGCCGCAGGAACTACACCCGGTACAGGAGAGACGGCGGTCCCGGCCGACCTGAAAGAACTGGCGATACTGCAATGCTGCCATCTGTTCAAACGCCGCGATGATATCGGCCTGTCAAGCGTCTCGGCAATGGGCGGCTCGGTCAATGTCTTCTCCGAATTAAATCTGCTGCCAATTGTCAAGGACGGTCTGCGGGCGGGCGGTTATATGAGGATCGCAATATGATGATCTCTTTAGAACTTGGCGCTGACTTTCAAGCGACGCTGGCCTCAATGACGAACGCCGGAAAAAAAATCGCCGCCGCCACGTCGCGGGGACTCCGCCATGCGGTTGAATTTGCCGCCGACCATGTCGGCGAAAATTTCATCACGGGCCAACTTTTGAAATCCCGTTCCGGCTATCTTCGCAATGCCGTACAGGGATGGAAGGAATCGGATTTCGAGGGTATCGTTGGCGTCAAGCCCGGCTCGGCCGTGGAACATTATAAGTGGCTTCTGGGAAGTGAGATCAAGACAATCACGCCGACACACGGACGGCTTCTGTCAATCCCGATGCGCGATGCAAAGACCGGCGCCGGCGTTCTAAAGGATGAATATTCCGTAGGACTGAAGAATATCGACGGCGGGTTTTTCAAAGAACTTGTTCCGGGAAAATTGTTTTTTGTCAAGCGATCCGGGAAAACCGAACGCTCCCGGCTGCTGGTTCTATTTTTGATGGTCCCGTCGGTCACCGTCCACGGCTCGGACGCCCTGGCGAAAGGAACGCTGGATGCCGAGGATGGCATGACGCAGCGAATCGAAGACAATATCGCAAAGGCGATAGCGTAAAAATAAAGAAAAAATGCCACAGAGGACACAGAGGTCACAGAGATAAGGGGAATAAAAATGAAACGAATAATTTTAGCGGTTTTTGTTCTGATGATGACATTGTGCGGTATGTGTTTTGGGTCTGATATTACAAATCTTGCCGGACTCGAAACGTGGTTCAAAACAAACGCCGGAAACCAGACTATTGCGGCGGGAACATACACGCTTGATGAAAATCTCAACAAGGCAGAATCAGCTACTTTAACGGCTGACGGGCCTGTAATTATTGATTGTGGAGGCTCTTATTATATTGGAGTAGCTGCGGCGAGTGGGACTACGACCGTATCTTTTATAGGTACGGCAACAAATACGTTTACTGTAACGGGAGGAGCTGTAAGAGATTTTCTTTTGAATCCATACGGCGGAATTTGTGTTTTGACTGCTTCTTTTGTGTCTTTTACTAACGGAACTGGCAATGGATTTTCGATATTGCCATCCGCTTATGCTGCCACGGCTACTTTAACATCGTGTACAGCATCCGGTAATGCCGACGATGCTTACTCAATTATTTCGGCGTCCCACGATGGAAATGTTGTTTTTAATTTGGTCGATTGTATTGGTCTTGATAACGGCACAGGCGGCACAGACCAAAGTATAACAACGCACCCAAACGCAGGTACAGGGATTGACACGATAAACATTACCAGAGGTTCATACACCGGAACCGGCACTGCTATATACTGTTCGGGGAATACTGTTATCAATGCAACCGGCACTGCTTTTGGAAGTGATGTTGCTCAGATGATAGTACTAAACGAAGGTCTTGTGCTTAATCTGACGGACTGCACCTATGCAGGAACGACGAATTTACCTTTGTTTATATCTAACTCCGACTGGACGGGGACCTGTACAATAGATGGCGGAACTATTTTAGGGTTTGGTGGAACGGCTGGCCCAGGAATACAAAACAATGCCGCAGGGTCGTATTATATCTCAAATTGCACCGTAGGAAGTTCGACTTCGAGGGGAGTTTGGAATACAGGTACTGGCACAATTTTTCTTTATAACTGCACGGTTGAAAGTGATGCACAATATGCCGCAATCGAAAACAGTTCGACAGGTCTTGTCTGTGTAGAAGAATGCACCTTCCCATGCACTTATGCAATAACCACAAACATACTGCTTCTTTCCGACGGTTTCGGAATATTTAAAAACTGTACTCTAAAAAACTTTACAACAAGCGGTGCCTATATGGTTACGCTTGGGGCTGGTTGTGATTTAGCCGTCTTTGACCATTGCACATTTTATAACGGCTCAAAGGCAATTAGCTGGACTGCCGGGCCGAAGGTGATTTTACGACATAACATTTTTGATACCTTTGCTCACGCGGATTATGCGATTCTTGCCGCAGCGAGTATTTATTCAAAGAATGAAATGTGTGATGACAACCTCTTCTGGAATATCACAGGAACGAATATACTTAGTTCAGGAACTGTCAATGCAAACGATTTAAGCGAAACGGTCAATCCGCAATTTCGCAATCCGGCGGCGGGAGATTTTACGCCAATGAACCCTGCGCTCTATGACGCTGGCGGATGTAAATACGGCGCGGCCGAAACGCAGACAATAAAAAATCCAAACAGTCTCGGCTCTCCGTTTGGAAATTCACTTGGAAATAACTAACGAAAGGATTTTGCGATGAAAAAGATATTTTTGGCGGTTTTATTTGCGGCGATTTTGTGCGGGCTTTTATTGGCGGACGGCATCACGGACCCCAACGAGGGAAGTGTGACGGGGGTGCAATACCAGGGCTATACGAAAACCTATTTTACAATTGAGACAGATAACGGCACGAAATGGGATACGAATGCTGCCGCGATGAGCGGAACCTGCACCTTTGTCCACGCGGCTATCGACTTGGCCGCAGATTCGGCATTCAAAAAATTCTACTTCAATATCCCCGCCGCACTTCCCAGCGGCAAATACACCCTGCGATTCTGGGGTTCGGCCGATGCGACGGCGGATAACGCGGACACGATGATATCGTCGCTATGGGGAACCTGGGACATGCCCACTCAGAAGTGGACGTTTTTCGATCCGTCCTATAAGCCGGATAAAAACCCGGATTTCAAGGTCGCCTATGCCGGGGCAAAGCTATCGCTGTCATGCGCATCCGGGACATACGCGCATCTGTATGTCGCGGCGGTGCATATTAACAAGGCGATGGCGTGGGATTGGACAAACAGCGTCTGGACGGCAACGCCGACCTGGGCAAATATGGTCCACGAAATGACCTACAACACATACTTGGGCGAATACATCATCACGCTTCCATTCGGCAACGGAAACGGCGCGGCCGTATTCGGCGGGACGGTCAAACTGAAATTCTTTACGACGCAGGCCGGGGCGACGGAGGCGCCATTATCAGATGGATATCAATTCGACTGGGATCGACATAATGGAGAGATTACAAAAGGTTCCATGATGAGGCTGCCGTGAGAATCAATAAAGTCAAGAGTCAAGAGTTAAGAGACAAGGGAATCGCATAATGTTTGGACCTGAATTAGCTTTAAATCCAGGCTTGGATACATCCCAAAATTGGGAATCCGGCGGCGGATGGTCAAACGCCGACAGCAAGGCCGTCTTTTCTTATACTGAAGCATACGACCAGCTTGTCCAGCGCAATACTTCACTGATCGCCGGAAGAAAATGTCACACGCTCCTTGAGATAACCGACATGGCCGGCTCCGGCGAAGTGGGTCTTTTTTTGGGCAACGGTAGTGAATCGACCTTCCGAAATTCAGACGGGGTATTTGAAGAAAATATCACGGTTGTCGCCGAAGAGGGCGGCAATGGAATATTTATCAAGCCGAACAATTTACAGGCTGGGTTTTCTTTTAAGATACCCCGGATATCCGTTAAAGAAATCATCGCTCCCGCCATCACCGCCATCACGGAGGCCTCCGGCATCGTCACACTGACCGTTTCAGCCGAGGGCACGGTCGATATCTACAGCCGGCCCGCCGGAACGTCCGTCTGGGCGCTATCGGCCGAAGCCCAGGCCGCAGGGGCCATCGCGATCGAAGGTTTGACGGCCGGGGCAACCTATGAATTTTACGCCATCGAGACTTATGACGGCGAGATTTTGCCGCCGTCAAACCTCGTATATATTTACCTCCACAATTCGGCGCTGCCGACCGTGGCGGAAGTCGAGCGATGGGCCGTCGGCGTGCTGCTGGCTCTCGGCGTCTTTAAGACCGTCGCTGTCTGGAAGCATCAATTATCGGCGGACGCCGGCGGCCTGACCAATCTCGACAAACATGCCCCCTGCGCCTTTGTCGGCGAGCAGCCGACGATGAACGCCGAACGCGAGGGCGGTTATATTCTAAATCGAAAGATCGTCCTTGTGATTATTGTCGCGCAGAAAACTTTAACCGACGGCGGCGCGGCCCGCGTCGGCGACGATACGATACTCGGCACTGAAGAATTACGAAGCCTGGTGATCGCGGCTCTTGATAAACAGAATCCCGGCGGCGGTCTCGGCGTGGATGATTTTTATTATACCGGCGCCGAAGAGATAATTGATACGCCAAAACAGCATGGCGTCAAAATGGTATTTGAAGCAAATTGGCTTTCAAATTAAAACGCATTTAACGGAGAATAATATCATGGCGGACGAAAAAACACTGACACTCAAAGGCAGCGTCATCAACGGCGTGGATCAGGGCGGCGAGATGAATGCCACGATCGAAGAAGGTTATGACGAAGTTTCGGAGTCCTGTCCGGAAGGCGTGGAAGTCTCTATCGTCGACCGCAACGCGCAATACGTGCGGGGGTCTGTGACCACGCAATCGGTGACGACGGCAATTGCCCTGCTGACCGGGACGCTCGGAACGTATGAATTCTTCGAGCGCAAAAGCGGTTTCGCGGCGGCGACCGGCTGGATCAAGCACGTGCTCAATAACCCGGTTATCTGGGATATCGAGATCAGCATGCAGCAGGGTTCGTACTGGACGGCAACGTTTAAGTTCGAGTGCCGGTTTGCCACGGCGTCGGCGGTGATCAGCGACGTACACGTGATCACCGACTCGCAGGCGGACCCGACGCTCAGTGACGAGCTGGAGCTTGGCGGTCAGCGGTTTGTGACGACGGTACTGGGCGCCCTGGCAATTTACGGAATGAAATCGTTCCAATTCCATATTGCCCTGACGCTGACAAAGTCGTGCGCGGGTGCGGCGATGGGCTATTCGAGCGTGGACTCCGAACTGGGCGGCGCCGGCGGAAAATGCGACGGGTCCATCGTGTTTCAGGATTCGAGCATCGCGACGGCCAAAATGAAGGCGGCGCAACTGATGCTTGCGGCGCGGGCGTCGCTGGTGCTGACCTGTGCGATGTCGGCGGGCGCGGCCAACAAGGTCATCACCGTCGCCGGCGTGATGTTCACCACGCAAAGTACCAGAATGAGCGGCGACCGAACCAAATATGCAGAAACGACGATGAACTACCGGGTCAGCAACAGCCTGGCGACTCCGCTGACCATCGCGGGAGCTAACAAGATCATTACCCTCGCGGACGCGGCATAAAATTAAAAAAATCCGAAATACGAATATCGACCCCCGATTAACACTATCGAGGGCAAGAATACGAAACAGAGTTGAATGGGCGACAATAAAATAAATATATCCGTAGCAATAAAAGGTGCCGACAAAGCGCGGACAGACCTCGACGGCGTAGCAGCCGGCGTAAAAGGTGTCGGAACAACCGCCGAGCAGATATCACGCCAAACGTCCGCCTCCGCTGATGGACTGGCCAAGGCCGGAGCCGTCGCAGGGCAGGCAGGGGCCGATGTCGCCGACGGAGCCGACAAGGCCGGTCAGTGCTTGCTTAACCAGGCGGCGGTGGCCGTTTGATGAATCGACGTGCCGGAGTGAGGACAGCCGGCACGTTTTTTGAAATCATAGGATGATTTTATATGGCAGATAAAGACATAAATATTCGCGTTAATACGCCGGGAGCTGCGGAAGCAAAACAACAGCTTGACAAGACGGCCGAAGGTGTACAGAACGTCGGGGCGTCTGTTCAAGGAACTGCGCCGAAAGTTGAGGTTGCATCGGGGGCGTTTTCTAAATTTATCGGCCTGTTGGGAAGTATCGGACTTCTTGCGGCGCTGGCTACTGCGGCGAGAAAGATTTCTGAATTTTTCGATAACGTAAACAAGAAGGCCGATGAAACCGTACAAAAAGCCAACGCCGTCAGGCAGGCATACGAAGGATTGTTTGAGGCCGCCGGGGCGTATGACGAAAAGAGCCGAAAAGCCATCGTAAAAAACACCGAGCAGCTATTGCAAGAAACCGGAACTTCGGCGCAGGTCGGATACCCGACAATCGAAAAATATGCCCGGCAATTTAAAGGCGTCATGCCGTCGGGCGAATATGAAACAGGGATTCGCAATGCGCTTAGTTATGCCGCACGTCATGGCGGGGCCGCCACACCGGAATTGATAGACTTGATGCGCGGGTATAATATGAACACGCCACAACAGCAGAGCGAATTTATGCGTACTGTCGGCGCAGCAGCAGCACAAGCCGGCATGACGGATGAAGATGTTATTACGGCGCTCGGCCGCGCTGCGCCGTCCGCCCGCGCAATGGGAATGTCGCCACAAGAAACGATTTCCACGATTGCCGCCCTTGCCGCCGGCGAAACAGGACGAAACAAAACCGCCATGCCGGCGGCGGTGATTGAGGCAATGGCGTCGCCGCAAAATGAAGGCCTGAAAAAACACGGGATCACCGGGCAAACACCAAACGAAATCAGCGAAGGCGTCAGGAAAAAATCGCAGGGCATGACCGACCAGGCCCGCTATGAAATGCTGGCGGATATTTACGGAGCGGGCGCCGTAAAGGGCGTTTATAAATTGATGACATCGGGGGCGCCGGCCGTTGTGCCGGTATCCGAAGCCGCAGACGCAGCCGAACGGGAAACTTTTAAGCAGACGATGGAATTCAGAAGCGCCCAGACGGGAGCAAAAGGCCGGGGGATAATCACACAAACAACAAGTGAAGCCGAATATAACGCGCACGTTCGGGAGATCGGCAGGTCAGAGCAAGAAAGAAATGCAGTCGAAAATCCTATCGAGGAGGGATTTTCAGAGTATGCCGCGGACAAACTGTTTATTCCGTCAACGTGGATACAGAACTGGGCCGCTGAAAAGGCATGGGCAGAAAGTTTAACAGACGACCAAAAAAAAGAAATCTTAAGGCAAGTCCAAAGAGAACACCGCATAAAGAGAATGCCGAATCCAAAAGAGCCGGATTATGACTATAGCATCAGGGATTTACTACAGCAGCGTTGGCGCGATATGACACCACAACAGCAATTTGAATCTTCAACCGGCGGAAATACCACCTACCACCAGCACAATTATAATAATATTTATTTCAATCAAACTCCGCCTGACGCGCGGCCGCGATCTAACGGAGGCCTCTAATGAGCACGGCCTTCACCGCCGCTTTTGGATACGAAATCTCCGTCAATCCGAACCTGCGC
>Ga0172381_10001114_pt1 | contig 32756 bp, 28 predicted proteins | sample Leawel6488metaG_FD_119754 | JGI IMG/M metagenome (GOLD analysis project Ga0172381, IMG submission 119754) | Leachate microbial communities from a municipal landfill in Southern Ontario, Canada - Leachate well 64-88 metaG | ecosystem: Engineered > Solid waste > Landfill > Unclassified | place... | reverse complement strand
TACAACGAACAAATAGATAGATAAACTGTAATCACCGGAGCAGGCAAAACAATCCACAGGATTGTTTTGATATAACCTGCTCGTTCAAGTCCCTTTCCCAGCAATAAATTATAAAGACTGCAATATAATGCAGTCTTTAATTTATTGGTGCTGGGGAAGGGACTTGAACCCATATGGTGTTACCCACTAGACCCTTAATCTAGCGCGTCTGCCAATTTCGCCACCCCAGCACATGCAAAGTATTATACACTATAAATTTAATAATTTCAACATATTTTGTATTATTTTTACAAAAATAATTTTGTATATTTTTTTAAATATAGCCTAAAATTAGACATAAAGGCTAGGTTTAAATTATGCAATCTTTATGGCTAAATAATATGCAAATACCACAATATGAAAAATTGCAAAGTGATATTAATAGAGATGTTGTAATAATAGGCGGTGGAATATCGGGTATACTGACCGCTTACAATTTAGCACAAAAAGGTGTTAAGTCCACTATAATAGAAGCTAATAAAATTTTGCATGGAGTTACTGCAAATACGACAGCAAAACTTACTGTCCAGCAAGAATTATTATACGCTAATTTAAGTAAAAAATACTCTTTAAACTTTGCAAAAGAGTATTATAATGTGCAATTATCTGCACTAGAAAAGTATAAAAATTTAATTGATAATAAAAGAATAGATTGTGAACTAAAAAAAACAACAGCGTATAATTATACATTAAAAGATAACAATGATCTTTTAAAAGAATTTGCTTTTTATGAAAAAATTAATGCCCCAGCAAGTTTTGTAAATTATATAGAATTGCCCTTTAAAATAAACGGAGCAATTAAACTTGATGATCAATATCAATTTCACCCGCTAAAATTTTTAGTATCGCTATTAGATAAATTAGAAATTTATGAAAACACAAAGGCAGTTAAAGTAGACATTAAAACGAACACAATTTGTACCGAAAAATATAAAATAAAAGCACAAAAAATTATAATTGCAACGCATTTTCCTTTTATAGATAGTCGTGGCTTTTACTTTTTAAAAATGTATCAATCCCGCTCATATTTATGTGCTTTAACAAACGTCCCTAAAATAAACGGAATTTATCTAGACGTTGCACCCGATGGGCTTACATTTAGAATGTATAAAGATTATTTGATTTTAGGCGGATTAGATCATAGAACAGGAAGAAATGAACATATTGATAATTATGCAAAATTAAATAAAATATCAAATTCGTTGTTTCCAAAATCTAGTATTGAATTTATGTGGTCGGCACAAGATTGTATTACATTTGACAGGGTTCCCTATGCAGGAGAGTACTCACACACAACTAAAAATTTATATGTTTTGACTGGATTTAATAAGTGGGGAATGCTTAATTCTATGGCTTGTGCGGATTTGGTTTCAGATATAATTATAGGAAAACATAATAATGGAGAAGAGATATTTTCGCCATTAAGAAACCGAGTTTATAAACATTTTGGTAGTTTTTTAATGAATACTTTTGTAAATATAAAAGGTTTATTAAGTCAGCCACTTTTACTTCCTTTTAGTACAGAAAAAAGTTTACAAAGAAATATGGGCAGTGTGGTGTGGTATAAAGGTTTTAAGCGTGCGGTATACAAAGATAAAAAAGGTAAACTTTATGTACTAAAATCGGGTTGTACACACTTAAAGTGTCAAATTAAATGGAACAATTCTGATAAAGTATGGGAATGTCCTTGTCATGGTTCGAGGTTTGATATTTATGGCAATGTTTTAGATTCGCCCGCTTATAAAAAACTGGAACTTTAAAGTAGTTATAAGATTTTGCTATAAGGCTATTAAAATTTAGTATTGACATTATTAAGAAAATCTTTTATTATATTATCGCGAGGATAAAATGATTTATTTTACAGCGGATACACATTTTGGTAGCGAACGCACTATTAAGTATAATTTTAGACCATTTGCGAGTGTCAAAGAAATGGACAACGCAATAATTTTTAATTGGAATACAGTTGTAAAACTAAAAGACACAGTTTATCATCTTGGTGACTTTGGCGATTACGAAAACATTAAATTTTTAAATGGTAAAGTAAACCTGATTATAGGAAATTATGAAGAAAAATATATTAACGAACGCTTCGCAGGCGATGCACAAAAATTTACTGAATATTTAAAAAATTTAGGATTTAATAATGTTATATTTGGCGGACTAAAGCTTATATTACCTAATGAAAACTTAATAGCCTATTTAACTCATAAGCCTATTGATTGCAAACTGGATATGTTTAATATATTTGGTCATATTCACAATTTGTGTATGATTAAGTCATTTGGGTTAAATGTTGGTGCAGATGTACACAATTATTTTCCGATACCACAAGAACGAGTTGTTTATTATAAAAAATGCATTGAAACAGTATATGATGAAAATGTATTTTGCACAGGAAAAGAATTAGAAAAATAGAAACATTTTATACATAATTATACAAATATATGAATAAATATGCAAAAGCACTAAAATATAGTTTGGTGCTTTTAGTTAAGTAATAGTGTTTGTGTATAATAGATTTAAAATTGTTATTTATCAAAATTGTCAATTTGTTTTTTAAATTTTGCAAGTTTAACTTCTAACGAGGCTTCAATTTTATCTTCACCAAAAAAATGTTTCATTTGTTCAATGCACATTGTAACATCTGCAAGTTCTTCTATTAAATTTTCTTCAATCTCCGGCTTATTTTTATATTCACCGTAAACACATTTTCGTTTATATTTATTTATGGCAACTATTAATTCCGCCATTTCTTCTATGCATTGGTCGTATTGTGCCACAACGCCCCATTTTTTTGTTGCTTCTTCATAAATTTTTAAACGCTCTTCTTTTGTCATTTTAAAACTCCTATATAATACAAATTAGTTTCAATATATAATAACATATTTTTTTTATAAGTCAATTATTGGTAGTACATAATGTTGTAAATTAGTAAATTAGTAGCCTCATTTATCATATATAATACTAATTATTTTAAAATATAGGAGGCCACACATGTATAATAGTTACACAAGGTCATATAACGAACAAAAAAAACTAACTACAAGCACGGGTAAAGTAGTTGATAATGACCAAAATTCGCTTACCACAGAAAAACCCGCAGTAACTTCACTTAATGATATGAATTTGCTTGAAAAATTATCGCATTTTAACCGCGAAAGAATACCCGAGCGAGTTGTACACGCAAAAGGTGGGGGTGCTTATGGGAAATTTACGGTTACAAACGATTTAACAAAATATACGTGTGCAGATTTTTTATCACAAGTAGGAAAAGAAACAGAAGTGTTTGTTCGTTTTTCTACGGTAGGTGGCGAAAAGGGTTCGGCAGATACAGCCCGCGACCCAAGAGGCTTTGCGGTTAAACTGTATACAAATGATGGCAATTACGACATTGTAGGTAATGACACGCCTGTATTTTTTATACGCGATGCTATAAAGTTTCCAGATTTTATACATACGCAAAAGCGTAATCCAGTTACAAATTTACCAGATCCTGATGCGTTTTGGGATTTTTTTTCTTTAACGCCGGAATCAATGAACCAAGTAACTAGATTAATGTCCGATTATGGCACGCCTGATGGATTTAGACATATGGATGGATTTGGAACACATACATTTATGTGGTACAACAATAGTCGTGAGCGTTATTGGATAAAATATCACTTTAAAACTGAGCAAGGCATAAAAAATTTTACAAATGATGAAGCAGTGGAATTGGCTGGCATTAATCCAAATTATTCGGTGCAAGACTTGTACGACAGTATAAAACAGGGCAAATATCCGGCTTGGACTTTATTTGTTCAAATTTTAACTACCGAGCAAGCAATGAATTACAAATTTAATGTATTTGATGTAACAAAAATTATATATGAAGAAGATTATCCACTTATTCCAGTTGGGCGACTTGTGCTTAATAGACTACCAAAAAATTTCTTTAACGAAGTAGAACAAGCGGCATTCTGCCCGGGTACTATTGTACCGGGTGTTAATCTGTCGCCAGATAAAATGTTAAATGCAAGAGCAATTTCTTATACAGATGCACAGCGACATAGAATAGGACCTAATGCAAATCAACTATCGGTAAACAAGCCACGCTGTCCAGTTAACAACTATCAGCGAGATGGCGATATGAGTATGTTAGAGCAAGGGGCTCCAAATTATTATCCGAATAGTTTTAGGGGTCCAGAACCAAATATTTTAGTGACTCCGCCCTCTTATGAAGTAGAAGGAATGCTGGCACGCCACCCGATGAAAGTTGAGCCAATAGATTTTGAACAGCCAAGAAAATTGTACAACGAATTTTCTGCACAAGAAAAAGAACATTTAATTTATAATATTAGCGTATCATTAAAAAATGCTCTTTCTAACATTCAATACCGACAAACAGCGTTGTTTTATATTACCGATGTAGATTATGGAACGCGTGTCGCAAATAAATTAGGTTTAAATTTAGATGTGGTTAAAACCTTAGCAACAATGAGTGAAGAAGAAAGAAATGCTAAAACAATGAAAAAATAATTCATGTTTATTTGTAAATTTATTAATTAATCAATAGTAGTAACATCTCCAAGTACAATATTTAATATTAATATATCTTCGCCACGCAATAAAGTAATTGCTACTGTTTCGTTTTGTACAAAATTTAATGAGTAATCAACCATCGTAAACAATCTAGTAATATCTAGCGTTACCCCGTTATATGTAAACGATTTTAAAATATCGCCCGCTTGTAAAATATTGTACGCAACGCCAGTATCTTCTATTGAATCTATCTCTATTGTCTGTATGATCTCGGTTCTTAATGTTTCAGTGTTATAGTGAGCAATTGTATCGCTGATTTTTAGTGTTACTCCCAGCATACATCTAAGAATTGAAGTATTTTCAGTACTTGAATTCCTTATTATATTGTTTGCAGCATATATCGCTATATTGCTAGGTATTGCATATGCTATATTTTCGATTGTATCTTCAATAGTTTTTGCGTTTACAATGCCGATTAATTCGCCATCTTCATTAAACAAACCGCCACCGCTGTTACCACTATTAACTGCGGTATCTATTCGCATTACTCTAAATGTAACCTCGGTTATATCATCGGCTCCGGTCATACTTATGTATTCGGAATCTACGCTTATAATGCCTTGCGTTGCTGAAATTCCTTCTGCTTCGGGGTTGCCTATTGCAATAGCAGTATCGCCGGCGAATACATTATTAGAATTTTCTAATTTGGTGGCACACGAATCACTATTGGTATAGATAGTAGAATTTTCAATTTTGAGTACTGCAATATCATAAGTAAGTGAACCACCGATATATATTGCAGATATTTTATATTCCTCATATTCCATACCATATAAATAAATACTAATACTTTCGCTGATTTCACTGTCGGCGTCTGCGTAATAAACAACATGATAATTTGTAATTATATATGCTGTTCCGCTTGCTTTATCATCTGACAATATTACACCTGCTCCGGCGCTTGTTTCAGTTTCTGATATATGCGTATACTGAGATGTAATGGTAAATTCGCAATAAACGCTTACTACTGAAAGAATTGCTTTGCTTACAGCATAGCAAACTGAGTCACTGCCGATATCACCTTTTTCGCCCTGCAAACTTACTAACCATTCAGTTACCGTACCGGTAAATCCATTTTCAACTGCAATTTGATATGCTGATAAGCCTTGTCCGGCATATTCGCCATCAAGCCCATCAGTACCATCTTCGCCATTAGTACCATTTAAACTTTCAAGCCATTCTGTTACAGTTCCTTCATAGCCATTTTGCACAGCGAGTTCGTAGGCTGATAATCCCTGATTACCTAATGAACAAGCACTAAATATAAACATTGTTGGAATTATAATAAACAATGTAAAAAATTTTAATATTTTTGATTTCATATTTTATACCTCAAAATATTTTTAATACAAAATTATACAACTTTTATTTAAAAGGTACAAATAAAATTATGTAATATATATGATAAAATTAAGTAAAATTTCTTTGGTTTAAAAAACAAATGACATATTATTCATCTGTTTTTTATAATTAGAATTTAAAATCTTTATTTTTCTTGTAAATTATTTTCTAATTCTTTAATTATTGCATTGTAACATTCTTCGCGTGGTAACGATTTACGAATTTCTGGTACGATATCATAATTACTGTCTAAATGAAGTTTAACGCCATGCAGAACAAATGAGGTAGCACGACGAATTAAAAGTGCTAATAAGTCGGTTGGCAATTTATCATTTGTGACTGGCGTGTTAAAAGCATCAGTAATTTTCCAAATTGTAAGATGTTTTTCTTCGTTTGCAATTTTTATAACAAAATTATCAAACTCTGTAATAAAGTTTTTGTGTGGTTTATCACTTTTATTGTCAAAAGATTTTAATAATGGCAAAAGTTTAATGTAACACAAACCATTATATAATGGTGAGTTCTTATCATGGACTACATTATTTAATACAAAAACATAATTATGCTTGGTAGTGCCCGCTTTAACTGAAATTTGACTTGAAATTTTTTTTATTTGGGTAAGATTCATAAGTATTACCCCCTTATATTAAATATATTGTATAACATATTCATACAAAAGTCAATAAGACTTTTTCATATGATTTATAAATTTATAAATAAAAATTCTACGCCATTAAGTAATATCTAATTGTGAATTGTGAATTTTTAATTATTTATTTAATTTGTAAAAAGTGCTTAAAATTGTTTGCTAATTTTTGGAATAGTGGTAAAATATATGCGTAGAGAGGTGATGCAAATGGGCAACAAAGATATAAAGAGAGAAGTAAAAAAGAAAAAAAAGACGGACGCCAATACGATTACTTCCGTAAAGGCAAAACCAATAATGGTAGAACCTATCTTAATAACTAAAAAGAAAAAAGGAGAATACTAAAATGGGAGATAAAAATCCAAATAAGCCACCAAAGAAGAAAAAGGCAACTCCTAAGGCAGTTTCTAGTCCAGTTAAATAATTTACCTAAAAAAATCTACTCATAACGGAGTAGATTTTTTTAGGTTTTAGGTTTTAGGTTTAAAAATTACCTATAAATTAAAATTTAAAAGTATAATTATTCTTCTGTATCCGCACTATCATTATCATAATTATTTAAGAAATTATATATTTTACCATTTAATTTATGTCCTATCACAGCACCTAAATTAATATTGTACATACTTTTAAAAATATTGTGGTCAAAAATAGGATTAATTTTTCTAAGGCGGGTTATTAGCGATTTTATTTCGGTACGTTTACCAGCGATATCTTGATTAATTGAGCAATTTTCGGTAAATCGACACGCACATTTAATAAAGTCTAGTCCATTTAAATTTTTCCAGTTTACGATATCTGCTTCTTTTACTTGATATAGGGGTCTAATAAGTTCCATACCTTCAAAGTTTAAACTGTGAAGTTTTGGCATCATAGTTTTTATTTGTCCATTATATAATGCCGACATTAAAATAGTTTCTATAACATCATCAAAATGATGTCCGAGCGCAATTTTATTACAGCCCATTTCTTTTGCCTTATTATACAGACAACCTCTACGCATTCTAGCACAAAGATAGCAGGGCGAATCTTTAATGTCTGCAACAATGTTAAATATGTTTGAATTAAAAATTTGAATTGGGACATTTAACAATTTTGCATTATCAATAATTTTTTGTTTGTTAATATCGCTATAACCGGGATCCATAACTAAAAAAAACAGTTCAAAATTATTTTTACCGTGGGCTTTTAATTCTTGCATACACTTTGCAAGAAGCATAGAATCTTTACCTCCGGACATACAAACTGCAATTTTATCGCCATCTTTTATAAGTTCATATTCTATTATTGCTGATACAAAAGGCTTCCATATTCTACTGCGATATGTTGTAATAATACTTCTTTCAATAGACAAACATTTATCCATAATTGTTCCTTTAAAAAATCTATTAATTGTAACATAACGTTCTAGAAATTAAAAGCATTTTTTTTTAAATTTGTGAATTAATATAAAAAAGTGGTTTACAAAACTGTAATTAAAAAATATAATAATTTTACTTGTTGTTTTGCGGAGATTAAAATGTTAAAAATATTAAAATACTTAAAATTTAAAGAATGGTTGTTAATTTTAGTTAATATTGCCCTAATAGCAGGACAGGTGTGGCTAGATTTAAAATTGCCTGAATACATGAGTGAAATTACTAAATTAATAGAAACGCCAAATAGTGATATAAGAGAAATTTGGAGTGCAGGCGGATACATGCTTTTGTGTGCTTTATCAAGTGCTTTACTTAGCGTAATTGTTGAATTTTTTGTCGCCAAAATTGCCGCAGGACTTTCAAAACGATTAAGAGAAAAAATATTTGATAAAGTTCAGTCATTTTCACAAGATGAAATTAATAAATTTTCGACTGCAAGTTTAATTACAAGGTCAACAAACGATGTTGCACAAGTTCAAGGCTCTATTGCAATGGGGCTTCAAGTTATGATTATGGCACCAATTTTGGCAACATGGGCAATTATAAAAATCTTAGGTAAAAGTTGGCAATGGTCCGCGGTTACTGCGATAGCGGTTTTACTGCTTGTTATAATGATTACTGCCATTATGCTTACCGCAATACCAAAGTTTAAAAAAACTCAAATTTATACCGATAATTTAAACCGAGTAACAAGAGAAAATTTAACTGGATTACGAGTAGTAAGGGCATATAATGCCGAAAAATTTGAAATACAAAAATTTGAAAAAGCAAATTCAAATTTAACAAATTTACATTTATTTATTTATAAAACACTAGCACTAATGAGTCCAGGAATGAGTTTAATTATGAGTGGGCTTTCGCTTTCAATTTATTTAATTGGGGCATATTTAATTAGTGCCACAAGTCTTTTAAATAGGTTAACTGTGTTTAGTGATATGGTTGTATTTTCTTCTTATGCAATGCAAGTTGTAATGGCGTTTATTATGCTCACTATGATATTTTTAATGTTACCGCGTGCAATAGTATCGGCAAAAAGAATTAATGAAGTATTAAGCACAAAAAATAAAATTGTAGATGGAAAATCCGATGGCACTTCTAATCTTGTTGGCGAAATAGAATTTAAATATGTTGGATTTAAGTATCCCGATGCAGATGAGTATGTACTTAAAAATATATCATTTACCGCTCATAAAGGCGAAACAGTAGCATTTATAGGTTCTACGGGTAGCGGAAAAAGTACACTTATAAATTTGGTTCCGCGTTTTTATGATGCAACCGAAGGAAGTGTATTTATTGACAATATTGATGTGCGTAATTACAAATTATTTGATTTACATAATAAGATAGGCTTTGTATCTCAAAAAGCGGTGCTTTTTAGCGGTACGGTAGAGAGCAATGTTGCGTTTGGCGATAATAGTTTAGGTACACCTAGTGAAGAAGAAATTGCAAACGCACTACAAATTGCACAGGCAAAAACATTTGTAGAAAAAATGGAAGAAAAGTATAAATCTCATATTTCGCAGGGGGGGACAAATGTATCGGGCGGACAAAAACAGAGGCTTTCAATTGCTCGTGCTATTGCCCGAAAACCTGAAATTTTGATATTTGATGACAGTTTTTCGGCACTTGATTATAAAACCGATAAAAAGTTAAGGCATACTTTAAATAAAACATTATCTAATACAACTTGTTTAATAGTTGCTCAGCGTATTGGCACAATTATGAATGCCGATAAAATAATAGTACTTGATAATGGCGAAATCGTTGGAGTAGGTACTCACAGCGAACTACTTAATAATTGCAAAGTTTATTCCGAAATAGCGTATTCACAATTAAGTAAGGAGGAATTAATCGATGGATAATAGACCTATGAATTCCTCCATAAAAAGTTCTACTAAAATTTATGAAAAACCCAAAAATTTTAAAATATCTCTAAGCAAACTAATTGGTTACTGCAAATCTTATTTATTCATTATAGTACTTGCAATAATATTTGCTATTTTTGGTGCGATTTTAACGCTTATTGGTCCAAACCAATTTAGTAAAATTACCAATATTATTTTAGCAGGGCTTACTACTGGTATAAATACAAATGCAGTACTTGAAATTTCCATATTTTTGGCTTGTTTGTATATTTTGAGTTCTGTGTTTAATTATGCCCAAGGCATTATTATGGCAAATGTTACGCAAAAAATTTCTAAAACTTTGCGTAAAGACATTTCATACAAAATTAACAAACTTCCGCTAAAATACTTAGACAGCACTACTTATGGAAACATTTTAAGCCGAGTTACAAATGATGTTGATACTATAGGGCAAACTCTTAATAACAGCGTTACAAGTTTAATAAGTTCAATTGTGCTTTTAATTGGTGCAATATTAATGATGTTTATTACGAATTGGATTATGGCTTTTGCGGCCATTGGTGCAAGTATTGTTGGTTTTGTTTTAATGGCATTTATAATGTCTAAATCACAAAAATATTTTAATACACAGCAAAAAAGTTTAGGCGAATTAAATGGACATGTAGAAGAAATTTATACAGGACACAATGTAGTTAAAGCGTATAATGGCGAAGCCGAAACTAAACAAAAATTTACAGAAATTAACAACAAATTATATACAAGTGCTTGGAAATCGCAATTCTTTTCGGGACTTATGCACCCACTTATGAATTTTATAGGCAATTTTGGATATGTGGCGGTTTGCGTTACAGGTGCGGTGCTAACTATGAATGGCGATATTACTTTTGGTGTAATTATTGCCTTTATGGTTTATGTTAGATTATTTATGCAACCAATATCACAACTTACACAAGCATTTACAAATTTACAATCTACCGTGGCTGCAAGTGAACGAGTATTTGAATTTTTGGGTGAACAAGAATTAAGTGATGAAAGCGATAAAACAAAAGTGCTAAATAATATAAAAGGTAATGTAGAATTTAAAAATGTTAAGTTTGGCTATGATGCTGATAAAGAAGTAATTCATAATTTTTCCGCTAGTATTAGAGCGGGACAAAAAGTAGCAATAGTAGGTCCGACAGGTGCGGGTAAAACCACTATTGTTAATTTGCTTATGAGATTTTACGAAGTAGACAGTGGTAATATATTAATTGATGGTGTATCAATACTTGACTTGAAGCGTGAAAATGTACATGATTTATTTAGTATGGTACTTCAAGATACTTGGCTATTTGAAGGTACAATAAAACAAAACATAATTTACAGTAAACATAGTGTTACAGATGAACAAATTGTAGAAGTTTGCAAAGCCTGTGGGGTGCATCATTTTATAAAAACTTTGCCACAAGGGTATGATACCGTGCTTGATGATAACACCGCTATTTCGGCAGGACAAAAACAATTACTTACAATAGCAAGGGCGATGATACAAAATAGCCCAATGCTAATTTTAGATGAGGCAACAAGTAATGTGGATACAAGAACGGAAATCTTAATACAACAAGCAATGGATAAACTAACAATAGGTAGAACTTCATTTGTTATTGCTCATAGACTATCTACAATTAAAAATGCCGACAAAATTTTGGTTATGAAAGATGGCGATATTGTAGAGCAAGGCTCGCACGATGAATTACTAAGCGAAAATGGCTTTTATGCAGAACTATATAATAGCCAATTCTAATATTCCGCTTGCCTAACGGACAAGCGGAACTAGGCACCGCAGAAAGTCCTACTAAATAAAGATATAATATTATTATGCTTAAAAGACTTTTGCTAGAATAAGTCCCTTTGTCTTCCTATATATTTGAAAATAATTAAAATATATTATAATTTAAATATTTTTATTGTATTTATAACCATATTTATAGTTGGAAAAATTTTGAGAAATATTTAAAAAAAGTATTCAAAATTAAATTATATATGATATAATATTATGACATATGTTTTTTTGCTGTAAATTTTTAGATTTAAGGAGTATAGATATGAAAAAAGTTTTCAGAAGTTTATTTATTATGTTAGTTTTGGTACCATGCATGTTTGCATTCAGTGCGTGTGGCAAGAAAAACAACGATGATGACGATGATGATTTAATTACTATTACATCTTATAGTATAGCAAATGTCCCTGCTTCACTTGAACGCGGAGATGATTTTTCTGTTGAAGGTTGCAATTTGGTATTAAACTATTCTGATGGTACAGTTAGCATTATTCCACTTACAAATGCTATGTTAGCATCGCTTCCGGATATGAATACAATAGGTAATAAAAATATTACTCTTACTTTTGGCGGTTTTACCTATTCATTTAGTATTAGCGTTGTAGAAAATACGGAAACCGTAGCAAAAAATGAGTACCTTCAAAAAATTCAAACTTTTTTAAATACATATCAAAATAGTGGTGCCGAAATAAATGCAACATTAACTGCAAATTTAACTGCAATTTTTGCAGGCGAAGAAAGCAATCTTAACGAGAGCGTAACCACACCTACATTAACCGAAGAAATGCTTGCCACATTTAATGCAGAAGATATTTATAATTTAGTATTAAATTCAATTATGACTTCATCGTTAGATTTTAGTATTACAGATATTACTAGTATTGAATTGCTTCAATCTAATTTTGATTTGACAAACGCACTTAAAGCATTAGGCGATGAGTTAAGCGTGCTTGATTATGATTATTATGCAAAAGAAATTGTTTTTTCACAAGGTGATTTTTACTTATCAAATTTAACTGATTTACTTTGCAAAATACTTAACATTCCTGCCGAATCTGTGGGACATAATAGTGTTTATGCAGTAATTAACAATCAATTATATACAAAATTATATAATGAAGAAGAATTAGACCTAGTAACAATACTAGAAGATTTAAATGAAATATTCCAAGAATACTCAGAAATGGACGAAATAAACAAAGTTATTGTTGATTCATTATTTAGTTCTGCACAAGAAGACCCGCAACATAGTTTATCAACTTTATTACTTGATATATATGAAAATATCCCACATAAAGAGGATACAGTTGAAGTTGAAACTTTAAAAGACCAATATGTTACAATTTTTACAAACATGGTTAAAACGCTTGAAGATGCTTACAATTTAGATGTTAATTTTACATTAATGGCGTTAATTGAAAACAGTGGTCAGTTAGTTGTTATTTCTGATGAACTTATTGCAAATGACTGCAATACTGGTTTGCCAATAAAGGAAATTGATTTTGCTTTAAATTTAGCATACAACGCATTAAATTTAAATATTGTAGATTTTATTGCCGAATATGATTTGGTTAATATGTTTTCTACTTACCTTTGCACAGCGGTATGTAATGAAATGGAAATTGATATTACATCACAAACTTATACCGATTTAGATAACTTAGTTAGCGAATACATTAACAAACTAATTAATCAAGAAGAAATTGATCAAATTGATTACATTAACCAATTGGGTATAATTTTAGATTATGACGTTACCGAATTTACAACTAATTATGAAACTTTTGGAACTCCTTATATAATTAAAAAACTTGCAGAAACTTTTGCTTCAAAAATGGAAGCAGGTATTGTAGAAAAATACGGTCAAGCATATTTCGACAATTTGTATACATCATTTGTTAATTTTGCAACCGCATTAGATGAAATTCCAATTAATGGAATTGATAATGTTTTGCTTACCGCCGAAGATTTTTCAAGTGATGTGTATCAATATGCATTAGATGAGTCGGCCGAAGATTATTATTTAACAGTATTTGATGTTCTTGCAACTTTATTAGATAGCGAAATTGCTATTAATCAATCTGTTATAGATTTATTAACCGAATACCAAAGCGATATTGCTAGTGGTATTGCATATAATGTTGCTTATTCATTAAAAATTGACACCGAATCACAAACTTATATTGATTTTGAAGCACTAGTAAATGAATATTTAAGCAAAATTATTAATGATGAAGAAATTGATCAAATTTATTATATTAATCAAGTTAGCATAATTTTAGGCTATGATATAACAGCGTTTACAAGCAATTATGAAGAATTTGGCAATCCATATTTCTTTAAAGAACTTGCAAACATTTATATTTCGGAGTTTGAAGAAGACATTGTGAGTGCTTACGGGCAAGAATATTATGATAATTTATATTCTGCATTTATAAATTTAGCAAACTATATAGATGAAATTCCATCTAACGGGGTAGGCAATCCGCTAACTCTTGTACAAGAGTTTGTAACACAATTACACCAATTAACAGTATATCAAGATGATCTTAATAGAGAAATAGCGTTTAACATTCTTTCAATTATGTTAAACAGTGACAGTGCAATTTATCAAACATTATTAAGCGTTGTAGATGAGTACCGGTCAGATATTGTAGAATATCTTACTTCTGGTTTATCTTACGCATTTAATATAGAAAGTGGTTCAGATGCATATAATGCAATATATTTACTGATTAATAGTGCGGTTGATGATATTGTTGATGATACTTTTGTTGTAGAAGATTTGTTAACAGGGCTTAAAGATATTATTGAAGATTATATTAATAAAGAGGCTCAACCACTAATATATTCAGTTGGTGCTTTAATGCTTGTATTAACTGATGCTGATCTAGATTATAACGAAGTATTCAGTTTTATTCCTCTGCCGGAAGAAATTGAAAGCATTGATTACAATTTAATGATAGAAAGAATGATGGCGGAAGAAACTTACGAAACCATTTTTAGCATTGAAAATGCCGTAGTTGAAGTTGTAGAAGATGCACAAGGTCACATAACGGGCGAAATTTTAACTGTAACAATAAATGTTGATTTTGACATTATGATTTCACAGTTAAGCGGTGAATTTACTATATCATTTGAAATTGTTTACTAATTGAAGTTTTTAAACACGCCATTATTAAATTAATTCTGGCGTGTTTTTGTTTAAAAAATCAAATGAGGGAACTATGGATAAATTAAAAATAATAGATTTAACAAAAAGTTATGGCAAATTAGAAGTGCTTAAAGATTTTAATTTAACTATTAAGGTGGGCGAGATAGTTGCTATGATTGGAGTAAATGGATCGGGCAAAAGCACACTAATAGAAATTTTGTGCGGTGTTAAAAAAAGCAATAGTGGCACGATTATTTTTGATGGACATAGTAACTTTGATAGAAAATTTAATGCAAAATTAAAATATGAACTAGGTTATATGCCACAATCTTTTAGTTTATTTAATGATTTAACAGTAAAAGAAAATATAGAATATTTGTATGCGGTTTACAGTATACAAGATAAAAATAGAGTGCAAGAAATTATTGATAAATGTTATTTGAGTGGAAAAGAAAAGCAACTCGCAAAAAATTTATCGGGAGGCTTTAAGCAACTGCTATCACTGGCGGCTGCTACTATTAACGAACCAAAACTACTAATTTTAGATGAGCCAACATCGGCGATGGACCCACTTTTTAGAAAGCAATTTTGGAGCATTATTCACGACTGCAACTTAAAAGGCACAACCGTGCTTGTAACAACACATTATATGGAAGAAATTTTTGAATGTCAAAAATTAGTTTGCCTATCAGAAGGCAAAATTGTTTTTGAATCTGATATTGGAAATTTAATTAAAAGCGATAAATTTAGCACCGTAGAAGAACTTTTAAACAAGTATATAATTAAGGAAAAAATATGAAAAGCAAGTTAAAAGCCTTTTTTTCTATGATAAAGTTTGAAATTATTAGAATTTCTAGGAATAAGATTATTTTATGCTTTTTATTTTTATTTCCAATTTTAATGGCACTAATTCTAAGTTCTTTTGCTACTAATAATAATTTTACTACTGCAATTTATAAAGATGGACTACAAGATGAGCAAATACAAGTTATTGATTTAATACAAGATACTGGCAAAATAAATAATTTGATTGAAGTTGATGCCGAAGAAGAGGGATTAGAGTTATTAAAAAAAGGTGAAATTTATTTTTTCATTTCCATTAATGCTAACACCGAGCCCATTTCCGCTACATTTTATTATGATGATTCTAATATTGTTGGTAGAAATGTGGTTACAATACTACAAAAAATCAAAACAGAATATGCATACGATACTTTAACAGATTTTTTAATAGATTATGGAATAACTATAAATGAAGAATATTTTAATATAATTGAATTCCAAACATTTAACGATACCGAAATTGAGATAAAGCAAAGACTTTTACCTACTATAATAAGTTCGTTTGTTTCTATTATTATTATGCTTGGACTTGCGTTTTCTATATCGCGTGATAATGAAACGGGCGTTGCAAGGCAACTCTCTTATACTCCCGTAGGTATAAACAAATATTTGTTTTCTAAAATAATTCCTTATTTTCTACTTGCTTTTTTTCAAACAATAATATTGCTTATTTTAGGACGATTTTTATTTGATATGAATTTTGCAGAAAATTTATGGCTAATTTTACTTTCCGCTACGGTATTTATAATCGCTAATATTAGTCTTGGATTATTAGTCTGCACTGTAAAAAATCAAACAGTTTCGGCATTTTTTGCTCTGAGTACAGTTCTTTTGCCTATGCTTATTATATCTTTTACTACCATAGATAGTTTTCCATTTATAATACAAATGTTTTTGTATTGTTTGCCAATAACTCCTTATGTAATATTAATAAAATATTTAATATTTAATGCAGTTTTTGTTCCACTTTATTTAGTCATTTTAATATTACAAACGCTTGTTTACTATTTGCTTGTTTTGTTAATAATGAAAAGACGCACAGGAAAATAATTTAAACCGCTTACCAACTGGTAAGCGGTTTAAATAGGGGACAACTGTTTAAAGTCAAATTTTTATGAAATGTATTTAATTGTTAATTCATCAATATTATATGTGCGAATACCGAACGTACCAGAACCATTAACTCTAAGTCTAACATAAAGAGGGGTGTTTCCTGTTAATGTAGTGCCATAAAGCGTAACTCCGTTAGATAATATTTGTGCTACATCAATTTCTTTATAAACGAAAGAACTTGTTGCTTGACCTGTATAAATTATCGCCCAATTGCTTGTGTTATTGGAAATTTCTAAATAATAATATCTATTACCTTTGGTACTACTGTTTTTTCTTAATCCAATATAAAAAGAAACAGTATTTAGCCCTAAAAATGTATTATTAGTTTGTAGATAACCAGTTTGTGCTATTTTGACACTTTTAGTACCTATTTTTAAATCATTACTACTTGATGCGGTTACCACATTATTAATTTTAAAATATTGCCCATCAATTGTTATATTTGTTGTTCCAATGTAATAGTTATTAAAACTTTGGAAACCTGTATTATAAGTTGTTAAATATTCCCATGAGCCTATATTTAAGATAGCAGAATCCACATAACCAGTTTTATCAAAAAAGCCATAGCCAAAACTAACACTATTAATTACTGTTACAAATAAAACTATTGCTATTAATTTTAAAACTTGTTTTGTGGCTTTCAAACCGCCTTCTCCTTATTTAACTTTTTTGCTTTTTTGTTTTCATCTAAAATATCAAATATCAAGTATATGAAAATTATGTCAGCAATAAACACTAATTTCCCGTATATTGAATCTAGAAATAGTAATATTTTCCCAACAAATGGGATTTTAAAAACATATTTTCCCACTATGTTTTCATCAGAAATTTCCCAGTTATCCCAACTGGTAGTTCCTTCTCTTTTTGTATAAAAAACTCTATTACTAAGTTCATCATATTGAATGTCTGCTATATAATGAACAACAACCTCTTCTTCGCCTGATAAATTTATATTTAAATAAAATGCTACAATATCGCCGACTTGTAAATCATCTAAATTATATTCAGTATCTATGTATGCAACATCACCAATATTTATAGTGGGTTTCATACTGCCAGTTACTATTACAAAATGTTCGTGCGTAGAAAATGGCGGGATATAAGTAACAGTTGCATATAAAGCAACAATTATAAATGAGGCAACAGCAAAGAAAGTAACCCATTCTCTTATAATGGTTTTACGAGATTTTTTTATTTTATTTTCTTCTTTATTCTCGTCCATTATATTGCTCCAAAATCATTTTCAAATATTATACTATAATAAATTGGCAAAGATTGTTAATACAAAAATAGCATAATATATTTTCACATTAACAATCTTGCACAAATTATTATAGTATTAAGGTGAGCAACTGGCAATCTAGTTTTAGACCCTTAGTTTTCCGTGATTAGATTACTCTAATTTTAGTTTACACCTTAATAATATTGGGGATTTTAAGCTTGTCTAGTTGCTGCGAATGCTATATTAAAAGAAATAGTTTTTTCTGCTATTGCTTCATAAGCGGCTTCATAGTCTGCGGGTAGTAATTCGCTGTCATCAATCGTAACGGTTAAAGTTACAACAACATCTTCGTTTTGAATTACGCCAGGATTGTCAACTACAATACTAATTAAGCCAAATGGATTTGCGACGCCATCAACTAAAATATTGCTTACTGTTACGCCAAGATCAAGTTCTTCTTCCAATACATCTTCAAATTTAACAGTGTAGGTTAAAACTACTGAATATGTATCGCCCTCAGTTTCTACTGCGCTTGCGGGAATTAAATTTCCAGCGGCTTCTGGATTGATTTCAACTGGTAAAACAACTAATTCTAATCCATTGCCCATTGAAATTACATCTTGTTCATATTCTGCTACGGATAATTTATCCCACTATGAGAACGCAACAGCAGAACCCCCTAAAACAATAACTGCTAAAATGGCCAACAAAACTCGTTTAAACATAATTTTTTTCCTCCTTATTATGTTTTTTTGAAATAAAAAAGCCACATTCATCAAATGATAAATATGGCAACTGGCTATCTTAATTTTTAAGACCCTTTAGCTTTCCGCCGCTAGATTACTCTAGTTTTAGTTTTTTCATAATTATTTGAAATATGGCAACTGGCTGTCTATTTTTCAAGACCCTTTAGTTTTCCGAGATTAGATTTCTCTAACGTTGGCTTTTACATACTTTTTTATTTTCAACGATATTATAACTCCCATTTATTTTTGTGTCAAATGTTTTACAATATATTTTTAAATATTTTTTATTATGTTCCGCTTACCTACCGGACAAGCGGAAATAGGCGCGTTTATATAGATTATTTAAGTTTACATTTAAACATTGCAATTATTTAGTTGTTTACTTTTGTAGTAATAGTTCTAAAATTTGTACGGCATTACTTGCGGCGCCTTTACGAATATTATCGGCTACACAAAAAATGCGTACCGCATTTTTATTTGATAAATCTCGCCTTATTCTGCCCACATATACTTCATCGTGTCCAGTTGCAATTGTTGCAAGTGGATATATATTTTTACTTACATCATCAAGTACTATTATTCCTGCAAAGTTTTTTAATGTAGTAACTATATCTGTTATCTCAAAATCCTTATCTAATTCCGCTATAATTTCAATGCTATGACTATTTTGTATGGGTACTCGGACACAAGTCGCACTAATAGGTAAATCGGGTTTACCTAAGATTTTGCGACTTTCATTTACCATTTTCATTTCTTCCTTTGTATAACCATTTTCTAAAAACGCATCTATATGGGGCAGACAATTATTAAAAATAGGATAGGGATAAAATTGCGGACTTTTGGAAGCAGTTGTTAACTCTAAATCTTTAATTCCTTTCATTCCGCTTCCGCTTACTGCTTGAAAAGTGGTAAATATTACTCTTTTTAAACTATACTTTTCATCAAGTGCTTTAAGCGGGGGCATACACTGAATTGTGCTACAATTAGGATTTGCAATAATTCCATGATGTTTAAATGCATCATTGGGATTTACCTCAGGGACAACAAGCGGAATTTCGGCATTCATTCGCCACGCACTGCTGTTATCAATGACAACTGTACCTTGTTTACTAAAAATAGGAGCAAATTCTACTGAAACCGCAGAGCCAGCCGAAAATAACGCATAATCTATTTTTTTGTTTATTATATTTTCTTCACATAACTTTTGTACTGTATATGGTTTATTATTGTATTCAATTATAATTCCATCGCTTTTTTCACTTGCGTAACAATATAGATTTTCTATATTCAATTTTTTTTCGGCTAAAATCTTTAAAAATGTTCTTCCGACAAGTCCTGTTGCACCTACAACTGCTACATTTATTTTTATCATACTTTAAACCTTCACTTAATGTTTTTTAAATTTAATGCTATATTTCAAATCTTTCCGCCAGTACTTTGATTGCCGATTCTTTATATTTGGGCATAACTAAAAATGAAAATGAAATTTCCGAGTTTGTAATATTGCTAAATTCAATATAATTTTCTGTAAGTGTCTTTAAAATATTTGCAATAAATGTAGTGTGCGTTGACATTCCTGTTCCGGTTACCGATATTTGCGTTAAATCTTTTTGAATATTGATTTCAATTTCATTTAAATCCGCATCAGTTTTAAAACTATCAATAAATTCTTCGGCTTGTGTCAGTGAACAACTGAAAGACAATATTGTATTATCTAAAAAATTTTGACAACTAACCATATTTAAATTAATTGAACTTTTAGCAATTATCCCAAATACTTTATACAAAAGGCGTTTGTCAACATTATTTAATTTTAGGCTCACTAGACTGATATGCTCTTTTACAGCAATTCCACTTATAATAATTCTTTCAAAATAATCTTTGCCATTCATAACTATTGTTCCTTTTTGTTCGCTTTCAAGTGATTGACCAACATAAAGTTTTACGCCAAATTTTGCCGCTAATTCTACCGAACGCGGTTCCAATACATTTGCTCCATTAACTGCCAGTTCCATCATATCGGAATATGGTATAGTGTCTAATTTTTTTGCGCTGGCGTAAATACGTGGGTCTATTGAATAGATTCCACTTACATCAGTATAAATGTTACAATCGCATTTTAGTGCGGCTGCAAGTGCTACCGCTGTTGTATCGGAACCACCTCTTCCCAGTGTTGCTAAATCGCCACTTTCAGTTACTCCTTGAAAACCTGCAACTATTGCAATAGCATTTTCGGCTAAAACTTTTTCAAGTTTTGTTGTGTCTATGTGGTCTATAAATGCCCGTGTATAATTATTATTAGTATATATTCCAGCCTGATATGCATTAAATGAAACAGCAGGCACGCCTAATTCATTAAGTGCTATCGCAAGTAGTGTTATACTTTTAATTTCGCCTGTACACATTAATGCATCAAGTTCACGCTTATTAGGTTTACTAGATAATTGCTGTGCGGTAGTTATTAGTTCATTTGTTGTTTTGCCCATTGCACTAACAACAACTACAAGTTCATATCCTTTATCGTGCAAAAACTTTAACCGTTGTGCTATTGCATTAATTTTTTCAAGTGTGGCTACACTTGAACCCCCATATTTATAAACTATTCTCATATTTATCCTCTCTGTAAATTAGTATTTTTTTCTTTTGTGCATTAATCAAAAAAGGTAAATCCCCTATATTAATTTTATGATTTATAGTGAAAAAAAGTTTAAATAAGTCAATGCCAATTTTTATAATGAATTAAATATTTGTTTAATTAAATTGTTAGTCACTTCTGTTATGCTTACAAAATCCATACAAGAATAATACATTGTTTCCAATTTTAAATGTTCAATCTTAGATTTATATAAAGTTTGGTGCGTTTTTTCTACCAGGGTATTCATTAGTGTTTTATTTTCTTGTATCTCATTAAATAATGCAACTTTATTATCTTTTAAGTCGCTTAACAATTCTATTTGTGATGTGACTTTAACTTCATCGCTTAGTGTAAACAAAGTGTCGTTTACGCTAATACTTTCTCTTATGCTCGGCGAAAGCGGGGAGTAAAATGAAATAAAATCATAGCCTGATTTGGTTAATTTTTCGGCAAGTTCTTGTAATATTAATTCGCCCGCATACGGATTTCCTTTTAATCCAATTATTTCTTTATAGGCATTTGTATCGGTAAATCTTAACACACCCTCGGGAGTAATTGCAGTTTCAAAAAGTTTGCGCTCACTCGTAAAACTTGTTTGATTCTCGTGAGTTACTTTGTCAAATAATTGAATGGCAACATTGTTATTAAGATATAAGTTTGTTACTGAACTATATAAAATTCTGTTTGCTTCAAGCAAACTAGTAGCGGAGGCAATATATTTGTAAGCAAGATTAAACAACTGTTGTTTATTATTATTTATTGTAAAGATACGTTGTTTATATTTTTTTATATCTTCACCAATAAACTGTCCTAAATTAATTATAATTTCCTTTGCCCCAGGAGCGCCCGGGTCCATGGTATGCGGAGCGGTTCCATCAACAACGGCAATATTTGAGTTTACTGCTCTTACGCCATCTAAACTGCAACTGTCAGATGAGCAGTAAAAATATTCTACCGACTCGCCTTTTTCTTCTAAGGCTGCACCTACTTTTTTCATTAATGTGCTTTTGCCTGTGCCAGGTCCACCTTTTAGAATATATAAAAATCCTTCTTTTTCGTTATCAAATAAATAACTGTAATAATTATAAAATCCTGTCGCTGAATTTACACCTGCAAAATATTTTTTTGTTTCCATAATTCTCTCCTATATTTAAAAATGGCTCTACTTCTTTATATTAAAAAATTTTTCAAGTGTGCCACTTTTTTATTAATTTCATAATATGTATTATAGATTGGAGTTAAATTTATGATTTTTTGTGTGGAATTAACTGATAAACGCAACTCGTATGTTATAAAAAAACTTGCATCACTTGGCTATATGACAAAAGAATTTAAGTTTGGAAATGCTGTTTTAGACACTGAAAATGTAATTTATATTTTCGCCCCCGCACGCAAACTTTTAATAAGCGAAATTTGTGAACTGGTACCTAATAGTAAAGTTTTCGGTGGAGAGCAAAAATCAGAGATATTAATTAATCTAGAACAAAAGAATATAAAATATAAAAATCTACTTAGTAGTGAAGTTATTACTGTGCAAAATGCATTATTAACCGCCGAAGGCGTGCTTTCGCTGTTAATACAAAACACTGATAAATCAATTTTTTATTTAAAAACACTTATTTTAGGTGGTGGGCGAGTGGGCAAGGCAATAGCGGTATTAAATACAAGACTTGGCATTGATACGACAATAGCAAACCGTTCGGAAAATAATTATGCTTCTGCATATTTATTTTGTAAAGACGCTATTAGGATAGATGAGTTACAAGAAAAAATTGCAGACTATGATGTAATTATAAATACGGTTCCGGCACAAATTTTAACCGATAATATTTTAAGAAAGGTAGCAGATAATGCATTAATAATGGAAGTTGCTTCTGTATCGTGCCTTAACATTCAAAATTTATACAACTACAAATTCAAATTTTTGTCTGCTCCTGCGTTACCTGGTAAATTTTCTCCTTGTACAGCAGGCGAAATTATTGTACAGGAAATACTTAAAGATTTTACTTAAAATACTTTGGAGGAAAATATGAAAATTAGAATAGGATTAGCCATAACAGGCTCGTTTTGCACTTATGATAAAATTTTAAAACAAATTGAACTATTAACACAGAAAGAATATGAAATTTTACCTATTTTTTCTTATAGCGTAGACCAAACAGATACTAGGTTTTTTAATGCAAAAGATTTTAAGCAAAAGATTACAGAATTAACTGGACACAAGCCTATAAATACAATTTCGCTTGCTGAACCAGTTGGTCCTCAAAATTTAATTGATGTGCTTGCGGTTGCCCCATGCACTGGTAACACGCTAGCAAAAATTGCAAACGCAATCACCGATACGCCAGTATTAATGACTGTTAAAGCACATTTAAGAAACAATAAACCACTTGTAATAGGTATATCCACAAATGATGCACTAGGATTAAATTTAAAAAATTTAGGCACGCTACTATCTACAAAAAATGTTTATTTTGTACCATTTTGTCAAGATGACTCAGTTAAAAAGCCTAATTCTTTAATAGCAAATTTTGACTTATTAGAGTCTACAATTTTAGAGGCGTTAAACGGCAAACAAATTGAGCCGGTAATTTTAATAAAATATTAAATTAATTTAAACTACAAAATAATTTATTAAAAGTCCGCTGAAATTTATTAGCGGACTTTTAATAGGGTATTTTACAAAATATGATATTTTTATTTTGTAGGCAAAAAAATTTGTGATATAATATAGCGTTTAAGTTGGAGGATTACTTGGATAAACAAAGAAAGGCAAATTTAAACGAAAGGCGAAAAAGGCAGTTAGTGCAAAACTGGATATCTTCTTTTGTTGTTACCTCTGTTGTTGTAGTTGTCGCTGTTATATCGCCAACGACCGCTAGTGCAAGTGCAAACATTTTAAGTTTGGAGAGCGTTGGCACAAATGTTTATTATCAAGTAGAAGTATTAGATGAAGGTAACACATTAGATGAAAGTTCTTTAAAAATAATTGCCGAAAGTAATATAGAAAGTGTTGAAGAGTCTTTAAAAATTGGAGAAGATTGTGGCGTCTTTTATGATTTAAGACCAAATACGCAGTATACAATATCGGTGATGGGGTCTAGTGGTTTTGGCGAATATATTTTAACAGAGCAAACAATTCAAACAAAAACAAAATATATAACACCGGCAAGCGCTGACTTAAATAGACTAGAAAGTATTGGCACAGACATTTATTACAGTGTAATAATGTTAGATGATGATAAAACCTTAATAGATGTCTCAATAAAAATAATTGCTTATGATGGCATTACAAATATTATACAAGAGTTAATAATTGGACAAAATGAAGGCGTTTTTGAAAATTTAACAGAAAACACTATTTATAATGTAAAAGTGGTGGCTGTTGACAGTATCAACCGCGAATGTATATTTGCAGAGCACACAATTGAAACAACAAGAGATTATTCGGGGCAGTTTATAAGCGCCGATTTTGTCGTAGATGATAACAATCCCGAAATGTTTACTTTTGAAGGTGGACTATCTTATATTGATTATAAATCTGAAATCAAAGATATATACATTGATTATTCATATTTTATGAATTCACAAGGAGAAGAGGAAGAGCCTTATGAAATAGAATTTGAAAATATTTTAGTTACGAATAGTCAATTTACTTTTACAATTTTGGATATACCAAAAGTTTCGGGTTACTTAAATATAAAATTGATTGTTATTTTAACTGATGATACGGCAATTGTGTTAGATGAAAAAACTGTCAATTCGCCACTTATTATTAATGCCTATGCTTATGTAAATTATGTGGGCGAAACTTTTATAGAGGCAGTGGTATATCCAGATATGTACATATTAGATGCAAGTTATTATGCAATTATTAAATCTGGCGATGTAATTATTGATCAAAAAGATATTACTATTGAATTATATCAAGAATCTTATTTAGTGGGTAATATAGTGTTTGATAATTTGATACCATTAAGCGAATATGTTATAGAATTTTATATACGGTATGTTGATTCAAATACATTAGTACTAACAAATCTACTTTTTGATACCGTTAATGTTTTAACAGAACAATTTATGGCATATTAATGCACAAAATGCATTTATATATAAACAAAACAAAGGAGAAAGAAAATGTTTAAATTTTTAAAATCAAAATCCAAGAAAGAACGAGTTAACATTATTATTGTAGGTTGCGTTGTATTTGTAACTATTATGCTGGCAATTTTGTCTGATGTGATATTTCCAAATTCACAGTTTGCACTTATTGTCGAAAATTCAATAGGCAAGTTTTTTAATATTGTAGGCTTTTTCGAACAACACTATGTTACAATACTTGAAAGTGCTACAATATTATTCTTTGTGTGGTTGTTGGATAAATTGCTAACATTCTTACTCTTTTTGCTTATTAAAAAAGGTGGCAAAGGAGAAATGATTGGCGAATTATTTAAAAGCATAATTAAATATATCAGTTTTGCAATAGCGACATTCTTAATTTTAAGTGCTTGGGGCGTAGAAACTCGTACATTATTAGCAGGTGCCGGAATTATTGCATTAGCAGTCAGTTTTGGTGCTCAAAGTTTGATTGAAGATATTATAAGCGGTTTGTTTATTATTTTTGAAAAACAATTTAAACATGGCGATGTTATAGAAATTAACGGATTTAGAGGCACGGTAATTAGTTTGGGTATTCGCGTAACAAAATTAGAAGATATTAATGGCGATATTAAACTTATAAACAACTCTGATATTCGCGGTGCAATAAACACTTCATCTCATCTATCCCCAGCAATTTGCGACATTTCTATTAGTTATAATGAAGATATTAAAAAAGTTGAAGAATTAATTATTAAAAATCTCCCAAATATTAAAGAAAAAATCAAAGATATTGAAGAAGGTCCATATTATAGAGGTGTTCAATCACTTGCAGATTCTGGCGTTGTTATTAGAATTTATGCAAAAACGCAAGAATTAAAGCGTTATCAAGTAACCCGTGATTTAAACCGTGAAATGAAAATACTATTTGATGAAAATCATATTGGCATACCATTTAATCAACTTGTTGTGCATGTAGAAAAAGACAAAGAAGAAAAGAAATAATTGGTATTAAAATTAGGAGCATATGAAAGCTAAATTTATTAAAAAATTGACGGTTTCAAATAGTTTTATGTTTTAATTGACAAAAGAAAGGTAAACAAATGCAAATAAATAAATTAAAAAGTATGGTAGCGTTATTTTTAACTGTAATTTTTTGGGGACTAGCATACCCAACGGTTTCTAATGTTTTGCATTTGGGCGTTTCTATTGGTGTTTTAAACATTTTGAGATTTGGCTCGGCAACTTTAGTGCTTTTGCCATTTTTTATAAAAGATTTATTAAAGATAAAAAAACAAGAATTTATTTTTGGCTTATTGTGTGGAATAGTATTATTTTTTGGTTTTTTGTTTGGAAGTTTAGCTTTAAAAGAAGAAAATGCACCTGGTATTAGTGCTTTAATTGTAGGAACAGGGATCTTTGTTGTCCCATTACTTGCATATTTGATACACAAAATCAAGCCCACCAGATTATCTGTTTTAGGCGTTGTTATTTCGTTTTTAGGAATAGTTTTATTTAGTTACAGCGGAAATTTTGAATTTAATATTAATTTAAGTACATTATATTCTTTTTTAGCCGCTATTTGTTTTGGTAGCCACATTTTTATATTAGCAACCTATATAAAAGATTTTAATGTTAAGGTTATTAGTGTTGTTCAAGTTTTTGTTGTTTTTGTTTTATTTTTAATATTTTCATTAATATTTATGCCGAATACATTAAGTTTTAATTTAGAGCCAATAATTTGGTTGCAAATATTATTTTTAGGGGTCTTTGGGGCGGCGCTTGCATACCTTTTTCAAACTTACGCTAGTAAGCATTTATCATCAAACACTTGTAATATTATACTCAATATGGAAGCATTGTTTGCGGTTATATTTTCTATTATTTTTGGCCTTGAAAACATTACTATATATTACATTTTGGGTGCCATTTTTATGCTTTCAGGTATAACATTAGCAATTACGCAAGAAAACAAAAACAGTAATAAAACATAGAAGTAATAAAACATAGAATTGATTAATAAATATACATAGTAACATTTGACAATAAATTATACTAATGCTAATTTGTAAATATATAGGGGGAAATATAAATATGGAAAAGAAATTTGATTTAATGTTAGTTATACTTTGTATTATTCCATTTGGACTTGACAAGCTTTATATGCACAGCACGGATATGTTCGTGCTAAAACTTTTGTTACACCTAATTGGCGTAGGCTTTATATGGTGGATTTATGACCTTGTATGTGTACTCATGGGCAAATACAAAGTTAATCCTTTTAAATAAATGATTTTACAATATTTAAAACCACTCGCTTAGCGAGTGGTTTTTGACTTGGAGCAGATGATGGGAATCGAACCCACACAGGTGGCTTGGGAAGCCACTATTCTACCACTGAATTACATCTGCATTTAATAGCATTATAGAGTACTACAAAACCAACTTTAAAGTCAAGTACATTTTTTTAAATAGTTTGATGTAAGTTTTTTAAGAATAACATTTTTGTTTACTTTTATATTAAACTGGCGTATAATTATTGTAATAATATATTAGCACATATGAATATATTAATTAGAGGAGATATTAAAATGAGTTTATCAGAAGCTACAAAAAAAATATTTGATTCACTTGGACAATTAGTTGCATTCGTTTTAATTGTTTTATTTGCGGTTACAACAGCAAACGCAAACTGGACATTTATTACAGATACTAACATTTTAGGCTACATTAGTTTAGGTCTTTATTATGGACCTATGACATTAGTTTCTATTGTTGGTTTAGAATTTGCATCTACAAAAGGATTCTTGGTAAAACTAGTAACTTATGTTGCACTTGCTGCAATAATTATTGCACAGTTCTTTCCAAGCACTTTTTCATCAATTATATCAAACTTTGGTCTATAAACTAACCAATTAGTTTTTTAACACAAAATCAAATAAAACAAGAAGAGATTGTTTAGTTTTTTCTTGTTTTTTGTAATTTATAGATAAATAATTACACTGTTTAAACAGTAACTAATATAAACAAAATTTGTCAAAGTGTAATCTGGGACTCTATTTTGACAATATTATTTATGCATTTCATTTGTAAAAGAAATATTTTTGTGGTATAAATCATTTGTGGGCAAAAAACATATAACTTAAAAAATTGTTTATTAATGTCAATTTTTGTCTATTTATGACAAACTATCTTACAACTATTTAAAAGTGTTATTATATATTCTGTAACAAATTAAAAGTTTGGGGAAAAGTCATGTATTATGCACATTCAAATGGTATAGACAAAAACGATTGGCAAACACTAATTGAGCATTTAAATAATACCGCAAAAATATGCGGTGATTTTCTTTTTGACATAAAATTAGAAGAAGTTGGCAAACTTTGTGGGTTGTTACATGATTTAGGCAAATATTCCGTAGAATTTCAACAAAAATTAGATGGTAAAAATATTAATGTTGAACATTCAACTGCTGGGGCTGTTGAGATATGTAAATTGTTAGGCGATAAATCACTAACGGCAAAATTATTATCATATTGCATTACTGGTCATCATACAGGACTATTAAATTATGGAGCATATTCAGATAACTGTGAGCAATCTACTTTGTGTGCAAGATTAAAATCAAATAGAAAAATTCCAAACTATCAATATTATAAGCAAGACTTTTTAGTTGATAAAAAAACTGAAATTAATCTAGCAGATTTTAAATTTGGTGATAATCTTGATTATTGTTTATCATTATTAGTAAGAATGATATTTTCTGCACTTGTTGATGCTGATTTTTTAGATACAGAAAAATTTATTCAAAAAAAACAAAGAGATAATTTAGATAAATATGATTTTAAAAAATATAGAGATTTGCTTAACAGTCATTTAAGTAAATTTAGTAATTTAACTGGAATTGTCAACGAAACTCGTAACGAAGTATTAAACAATTGTTTAGAGTATGCTTTAAACAGTAGAGGCATGTTTTCACTAACTGTTCCAACGGGTGGCGGAAAAACACTTTCATCTATGGCTTTTGCAATTAATCATTTGTTAAATAACAAAATGAAAAGAATAATATATGTGATTCCATACACAAGCATAATTGAGCAAAATGCCGAAGTGTTCAAAGATATATTTGGAGAAAATAATGTGCTTGAACATCACTACAATTATGAATATAAATTTGATAAAAATGGTGAAATTACACAAGCAGAACAAAAATTAAAACAATCAAGCGAAAATTGGGATATGCCAATTATTGTAACAACAAATGTACAGTTTTTTGAATCACTTTTTTCCAACAAAACTAGTAGAGAAAGAAAACTTCATAATATTATAAATAGTGTAATTATTTTTGATGAAGTGCAAATGTTCCCAATAGATTATTTAAAGCCTTGCTTATTATATATCCAAGAATTGGTGCGAAATTATAAATGCAGTGCGGTTTTTTGTAGCGCCACACAGCCAGACTTTAAAAATATATTAAATAATGATTTACAGGTAAAAGAAATTATTAAAGACAAAGCCAAAATATTTAATGTGCTTAAAAGAGTTGATATAGAATATATGGGAATAATTGATGATGAAAAACTTGTGACTGAATTATCAAGTGCAAATAGCGTTCTATGTATTTTAAATACACGCAAACATGTATATGAAATTGCAAGCACATTAGAAAAAATTTTTTCTGCTCAACAAATAAACAAAAAGGTATATTATTTAACTACATATTTAAGTCCAAATGACAGGAAATTAAGGATTAAACAAATAAAATCCGATTTAGAAAAGGGTGTTTCTTGTGTGGTTGTTTCTACTCAATTAATTGAAGCGGGAGTTGATATAGATTTTCCAGTTGTTTATCGGGTTATGTGTGGTATGGACTCTGTTATACAATCAGCCGGCAGGTGTAACCGTGAAGGCAAACTAAAAGAAGCGAAAACTTACATTTTTACTTCAAATTCAAAATTTGCTGTATTAAAAGATAATTATTTAAAACAGACAGCCGAAATTGGTGCTGTAATATTTAAGGATAAAACACTTAACTTATCACTGGAACAAAAGGCAATAAATTATTTTGAACAGTTATATTCATTTAACACACTAGATAAATATGATATTATTTATGAATTTCAAAAATCAAATAGATGCAATCTTACGTTTAACTTTGAAAATGTAGCAGAAAAATTTCATTTAATTGAAGATAATCAAGTTCCAGTAATAATTCCGTGTGCAGAAAACTTAAAAATTTTAGAAGATATCAAATATTCAAAATACCCTTTGTCATATAGTCGCAAAATTCAGCCATATACAGTTTCTATTTATGAAAATCAATTAAAAGAAAGTTTAAAATTAGGTGATGTTGCTTTACTAAACAATGCATTTTACATACTAAATAACAAAAATTTGTACACAAAAAAATATGGGCTTAATATTGATACAAAAAATCAATTTTTAATTGGATAAATAAAAGGGAGGTAATTTTATGGGCTATGGATTTAAAGTAATGGTTTGGGGCGACTACGCATGCTTTACGAGGCCAGAAATGAAGGTGGAAAGAGTCAGTTATGATGTTATGACTCCTTCTGCGGCACGGGGAATATTGCAAGCAATTTATTGGAAACCGGAAATTGAATGGATTGTTGACAAAATTTGTGTAATAAATCCAATTCAATTTATTGACATCAGGCGTAATGAAGTCAGCAGTAAAATTTCAACAGAGAAAGTACGGTCGGCAGTTAATGGCAACGACGAATTATTATATTTAGATACTAGTTTTAAGACCAAAGGTTTTTCTGAAAGACAGCAACGAGCATCAAAAGTACTAAAAAATGTTTGCTATATAATTGAGGCACATTTTGATGTTAATAACAAATCTAATATTGAAGAAGAAAAAAAACACTACAACATTGCTTTAAGGCGGATGCAAAATGGAGAATGCTATAATCAGCCATATTTAGGTACCCGTGAATTTAGTGCAAATTTTAAACTTGTTGATAATGTGCAGATTAGCCAATTAAAAGGCGAAGTAGATTTGGGTTATATGTTGTATGATTTAAAATTTAAACCAAAATGTGGTGATATAAACTATAACGATGCCGAGCCGATGTTTTTTAGACCCAAAATGATTGATGGACTGATAGATGTTGGTTTTTATAAAAAGGAGGCGGGATTATGATAATAAAAGCATTAAATGACTATTATAATATTTTAGCGAGTGACCCCGAAAGTGGTATTCCTTTAAATGGGTTTTGCATTGCCAAAGTTTCACATGCATTAGAAATATCAAAAGAAGGAGTATTACTAGGTATTATACCACTCAAACAAGATGTTGTTAGAGGTAAAAAAACTTTTAAAGAAGACATGAATATGATTGTTCCCGAACAAGGAAAAAGAAGTGGACAAAAACCACCACCATATTTTTTATGTGACACTCCATATTTTGTACTCGGAATTAAAAAGGAATTTGATGATGCTGTTGATGATTTAGATAATTTTGATCCTTTTGAAAAAGGCAATAAATATTTGGCAAGTTTCATTCAATTACACAAATTACTTTTATCAAATTCAGATAATCCTTTGGCCCAAGCACTATTAAAATTTTATCAAAATTATTCTTACGGAAAATATAAAGATATTATTGAACCACATATAAAAGATTTGCAGACTGGTAAAAATATTGTATTTAAAATTGATAATAAATATTTGCATGAAGATGAAAATTTAAAAAAAATATGGCTTAAATATAGTACAGCAAAAAATGAAGAGTTATTAGTTAAGCAGTGTGCTGTTACTGGAAAAACTGATTACATTGCACGAGTACATCCAAACATTAAAGGAGTAGCAAATGCACAATCAAGCGGTGCAACGTTAGTAGGTTTTAATGCAGATGCATACACTTCGTACAATAAAATCCAATCGTATAACGCCCCTATATCACAAACAGTTGCATTCAATTATACTACGGTATTAAATTATATGCTTTCAAACCAAAATCAGAAAATTCAAATTGGTAATGCGACTACTGTATTTTGGGCCGAAAGCAATAATAATTTATATTATGATTTTACAAGAGCAATTTTAAATCCACAAAAAGGTAGTGAAAATGTAAATAAAAAAGCAGAAGAAACTATAAATGATTTAGATTTGCAAAATGAAATACAATCTGTATTAAAAAATGTAAATTTGGGCAAAATTCCTGATTTTAATTATTTAGATGAAAAACTGAATTTAGATAAAAGCACC
>Ga0172381_10001113_pt1 | contig 32796 bp, 70 predicted proteins | sample Leawel6488metaG_FD_119754 | JGI IMG/M metagenome (GOLD analysis project Ga0172381, IMG submission 119754) | Leachate microbial communities from a municipal landfill in Southern Ontario, Canada - Leachate well 64-88 metaG | ecosystem: Engineered > Solid waste > Landfill > Unclassified | place... | reverse complement strand
TCACCTTTCTTTACTTGACCTGCTTTCATTTAGACTCCTTTTTTATTTTTTTTATATATCCTCAAATCAATTAGAATAAACTAATTGATTAGTCACCAATTGTAAAGTAATGACCCTTTCGAAAACCGTATTCAATTCTCTTCTTTTGTTACGTACGTAGTTCAGTTTTTTAAATTATTGATTGTTTCACCGGCCTCTTTGTTTAGCCTTTCACTAATGGTCCTAACAAACCAGGTGGCCGGCGGTTTAAAGGAAGTATTGAAATGATAACCTACTTTATATTATACTAGTTATTCATATCTAAATCTGATATTACTTCACAAAATGTAGGATGCTCAGATTGCTCATGTACTGGTTTACATAAAGGGCAGTCTTTACAAGCAGAGTCACCATATAAGCTAGGGCAGTCATTATAGATTTTAATCATCTCATCTAAAGTCATATATTAATCTCCAAACAATTCTTACAGACCGCTGCGGTACGTCCTCTTAGAACTAAAACAAGGGGTAAAGTACCATCTAAAGATAAAGCTATTCCTTTTCTACAGGAAACTCTATCTCCAGTACATATAGCATTGAGGCAATCAAATGTCAGGACCTTTTCACCTCTCGTTTTACGTTCTTCCCTCTTCATTTCAGCACCCATTAAGAACTTCTGATTATCCCAAGTATTCATTACTTGTCTCCTTCTTACAAATAAACCACAAATCTTTATAGATAGAAACTATCTCCCAGCCTAACTCTCCAAAAGTATTCATCGACCGCTCCATTTCATCATAACGTGTTGGGATAGGAAATATCTTATATTCCCACTTCTTCATTTATTCCCCCTTATAGATTATAAGATTAATCGATTCATATGCTACGTTTTATACTACGCTCATTCGTAGATCTACTTCTTTATTCACATCAGGTGACTTGTATAGAATCCATCGCTCGTCTTGGTCCTTATAACAATCGACACAGGCATCGCCGATCCTTCGGCAGTCTGTCTGCTTACATTCTAATTCATTCATCGGTCTAAACCCCCATTATCCTGCCTTCGCAAGTTATACTGTTTGCAAATGATTCACCCACCCCTACCTTCAAAAGAATCTGAACCCATTTTTGAAAGTAAAGTTTGGTTTACATAATGTGACTATATACTATTGTTTGATTCTATGACTGAATAGTTGTTCACGTAATTCTCTTTCTTTCTGTCGCCCCTGTGAAATGACCTCTTTTAATTCAGTTAATAATTGTTTATTTGTTTCAAGGCATTCTTTACAGAGTTTATCATAGTTCATTGTGAAAGATGGAACTTTACCCCTGCAATGAAGGCATACTTCTTTACGACAGATATCGCAGGTTTCTAACTGATCTGATGCGTCGCAATAACTCCCGAAGGCCCCTCTTTCGTTATGTTGCTCTTCACCACATATGTCGCAGAAGTAGCGTGTTTCTGTATCTGTTATCGGTATTTCTATTCTCATTTATTATTCCCCTTTAAGATTATTGAATTTCAGTCCATTCTTTCTTGTAGATTACTTTATTACACCTCGGACATTTTATTTCTACAATCCCGTATGCTTTCGCTCCGTGGCCGCATGTTTCGCAACCTTCTGAAGTACTGTCCAAATGGACCTGTACTTTAAGGGGCAATTCTTCTGAACAGAATGGGCAGATTATTTTAAAACTTTGTTGGTTAGTCTTCATTATTTATCCTCTTCGTAAAGATTTAACTATTTTTCTTGCATTTTAGTAATTTATTTGAGCACTCAAACATTTTTAATCTTCATTAATTAGAAATCAATAAATATCTTTCTAAAATCTGCATAATCATAAATTTGATTAAGACAATGATTGAAACCATAAAATGTTTTTGACCTTTTTAAACTTTTAATAATATTTAAATCAAGATCTTTATAGCAAGAAGTATTTTTCAAATGAGGTACGAGTTCTTTGAGAGTGTTCTGTACAGATTCTTCTTCATTATCGGGATCATTATTACGATTTAAGATTCCTCGAAGTTTCGTATCCCTGTAAATCCAGTTAGTCATTTTTTTTTAATCCTCTTTAACATTATTTGATATGTTTTATGACAAGAACAACCATAAAAATCATTAGACCCCACATTGCAACCAATTCTGGGATGGCCACTGATAAAGGTGTAGACCACATGATATGAGGATTTAGAACAGTACTTATAATAATTCTTGATAACTCAATAGGAGAATAAATTGCACACGCAATAATTATTGCGATTTTACATATATTTATTTTTTGCATTCATTTATACCTCATATTTCCATAGTTCTATTATAATAGTTATTCTTTTAATAATAATTCTATAGCTATATTAAGATGTTCAGTACTGATTAAACATTCTGAATTTTTCTTATGATAATTATGCTCATAGACTTCCCAGTTTTTATTTCCCCATACTAACCATTTATTCCCCACGGTTATTCTTGCATTCAGCACTTCATTCTTTAATACATGCTCAAGTCCATTCATTTTTTCTCCTTATACCATATAGAATTCGGGTAATCTTCAACCACATTATATAGCCCGTGAGGATGAAATAATCTTCTTTTCTTTTCAACAATTAAATTATCAGATATATGTACTTTCTTACCATCATTTAATTTTACAAAACTCTTGTGTGTTGCGAGGATTCCCCAAGAAAAATTGACGTCCTCAAACGTTTGGGGGAGAAAACCAATATCTGTAAATTTATAAATTGCTTGTTCATATCTTCGCTCATTGGGATTGAAAATCAAAATCTTATCACCACTATGTAAAAATTTCATAATTAATTCTTTTCTTATTCAAACCCAACTTCTGGGAAATTTTTTGGGAGTTTATTTTCCGACATTCATAAAATGCAGATATAATTTTTCATCAAAATTTATGACTGAATACCAACCAAATAAATCATCAATTCCTATTATATCGAATTCAGAATCTTGATAAGAATGTTTTTTGATAATATTATCTGTACCGTCATAACGCCAACAGCTATCATGGCAGCAATCTTTTTTCCAATCAAGTTGTTTTAAAAGTCTTTCGTTTAGTTTTTCCCCGCTAATATAATTCTCTCTGCTATCAGTAATTCTATGAAGAACAGTAACATAACCTTGACCAAAAATCATTATCTCAAGATATTTTTCTTTATCCTCTTCAAAATTTTTATGGTCAAGACTAAACCGAATTAGCATCGCTTTAGGAAGAGGTTGAGAATATAATTTATTTATGTTAGTGTTATCACGTCGAATTTTACGATCAAATTCTTCATTGATGATTTTAACTATAGCACCTGACCAAATCATTTTGAATCTCCTAAACAAATTCCTATAGTTCTATTATAATAGTTATTCTTTGGTTGTAGGAGGTTTACCTGTTTTGAGATTCTTCCCAAACTTCTCATTCCAGCAAATATAGCATCTACGCTTAACAGCATTTTTCTCTATAAATGGCTTACCTGTATGTGTAGTATGCTTGCATAACTCCCTACCCCACTCCCCAATCTTCTTTCGCTCATTCCTTATTTCCATAGCGACAAATTCCTTTTCCTCTGCTATGTACTTTACTAATTTGTCTTTGATAGCCCGCTCGGATTGCTTTAATTGTTGAATTTCATGTTCTCTATGGATAGCAAGCCTTTGCCAGTTATCTTTTAGCCTAGATAATTTATCTATAATTGGCTGGCATTTGAGAAGTTGAGCTTTGGCTACGGCTTTATTAGCCTCTTTATCACACTCTGAGCCTTGCGTAATATGCTGATTAGGATAAAAACTTTTGAACACGGTTATAACTGTGTTCTCAATTTTTTCATCCGTCAGCAATAAACTTTCATCAAGTTGAGACTCTTGTAATACAGTATGCTCATTACACTTTTCGCCACATTCTGCACATAGACTCTCCACATGAGGACATTTATCAGGTTGAGAGTCTCCTGGTAAGCATTTGAACTCACCTACGGTTCTTGATACTACTTTCCCCTTTATAGTTCGGGTAGACTTTGGAGGGAATATGGTACTTTCTATTTCAGGCTGAGAAAAGTCAGGTGCAGGTTCACCTTTCTGCGCTGCTATCCTTCGTTGCACGGAACGTGAGACAGGATTCTTATGAGCTTTATCAATATCTACTATCTGTTGGGCTTGACACTCCCAGCAACCAATCTCCGCTCTAGGTGATAAATAGTGACAATCTGAATTTACTATTGCTATGCCATCACAAGATTTACCTGATAATATGTTTACTATTTTTTTAATTTTCTCTTGTAATTCTTTCTGTTGGTCTGTCATTCCTCAATCTCCTCGCCTTTTAGTATCGCAATATAGCGTTCGGCTAAATAACGCCCACCTACAAGGATATGGTGATTATCAATAAGTAAGGAAGTTAGGATACCCTCAAGATGGGTAATTCTATTCTCTAGCTTCTGTATCACTTCTTGGTCTGCCATCTTACGCCTCACTTCTTGTTTTTCAGGCTTGTAGGTTACTGGTTTGCTCTTATCAAGTTGGAGTGTAAATGGTCTACCTTTCATTATATTTCTCTTTTCGTCTGTCATTTCGCCTCCTCAAATTCATCACTAAAGAACCAATGTGTTTGTTCATCATTAAACTTAACTAAGCATTGAAGTCGATTTTCTTCAATTATTTCACCTACCATACCTAACCATTTTTTAGATAGCGAGCTTTCGTAAGATATAATTTTTACCTTTTTATTAATACTTGTCATTTTGATTGCTCCTTATCTCCCAAACCGTAACTGTTCTGCCCTTAACATCGCTTCTCTTGATGATTTAGTTACGGCATTTTCAGGTTTATCTTTTAGTGGACACCAAGCTGGAATATGTTTATGGTAATCAATATCAATCAATTTATCAGGTGACATTTCGGCGCAATAAGCCCGATATGAAGTAAACCCATTCTTTTTGAAATGAGGACACCTAAAGCCACCAAAGAACACATCACCCTGTTGGCAACAAAAGACCTCAAGCATCTTAGTCATTTACTTCTCCCCTAGCCATTCTTTACACTTCTCTTTTACCTCAAATGGTATCTTTACTGATTCGTTGTTATCCGCTAGTTTTTGCCAGAACTCAATAATTTCCTTTGTTCTATCCTGTTGTCCTGCTTTGTAGGATAGTTCAGCCTGCTTACTCAATTTAGCCAGTTCACCGCTTTGTGCAATAGCTTCCATATCAGATTGCTCGAAATTTCCCTCTGTGGTATTGGCAAGGTCACTCATTCGCTTATTGGTTTCAGTATCAAAAACCTGCATTTGTTCTGGACTCATTATTGTCTTTTCCCATTCTTCCATCTTATTTACCTCACTTAGATTTATACTGCGAAATATGAGAGTTTTTACATTCCACCTTTTCATACTCAATGGCTATCTTCTCTTGCAGTTCTTATAGGTCTGTCATTTTACGCCTCACTCCACTCTCTCATAATTATTTCCTTCGCCTTCTCATAATCCGAACTGTTGAACTGCCATCCGTGACGCTGGCAATAGTCCATAATTAGTTGGTCTAAGAGGGTTACGGTTGGCTCTTTAGTCGTCATTCTTTTGTCTCCTTATCTGGCAACGGATAAATGCCCATACTATCCCAGTAATAACAAGGCATTGAACGTTGCTTCTTACCACATTTAGTGCACTGTCTCGTGGTAACATACTTATTACAGAAATGTGACCATTCATGCTGTCCACTTTTTGGACACTTTTCAATTATCTCTGCCATTTACTTCTCTCCTAGCCAGTTCTATCTTCTCGTTGTCCATCATTTCACCTCTGCTAATGGGATTACTTTCTGGAACTTCTTTTCAGTCATCAAATCCCAACACCCGAATCCACAACTGATTATCTCTTTAGGTGGTGTCTGATTTGGGCTAACAAACACTATCCCCATTTCTCGGAGGATGGAGATAATTGTTTCCGAAAAATAAAGTAAGTCTGCTTTTACACCATTAGGTAAGGTATTAAAATCTTTGTGCGGATGATAGTGCTCTCCTATTTGTCTGACAATCTTCTCCTATAATTCCTTTGTCAACTGTTCTGATTCAGTTTGTTCTGTCATTTTAATCCCACCTTCCTAAAAATTCGCACTCAGAGCAACCACAATTCTTGTCATGTCTTTTAGTTCCATCCAACCATTCTTTACACGTGACTTGCCATACTAAATAAGGTATGGATGCTTTGCTATTTACACTACCGAAGTCAGTTGGCAGAATATGTTTTTCTACAAACTCAATAATTTCCTTTGCCATTTCCTGCCTGCCTGTATCAATTAATCTTTCAGATTCAAGGTCTATATCAATCTCTTTTGAGGTCACTAATCCTGCTTCATACCCTGCCTTGTAGGATATTTCAGCCTGTGCCTCTACAACTGTTTTAATATTCATTCCACGTAATACCATAAGACCATTATCGTCATAGCTTACGTTGCCCAAAGTACCAATTTTATCAGGACTCATCACTGTCTTTTCCCATTCCATTTGATTTACCTCACTTTAGAAAGAAATTCATTCTTAATATCATCTCGTATGATACCAACGCATTCCGAAGCAGATTTACCCAGGAAATGACAAACAACTCCTACTGAATTGTTATTGCGAATAAAAATATGTGGCTTACCGTTTAGTTTGACCCTGTAAACTCCGTTAGTTGTATTAGTGTCCTCATTATGGAACTCATAAATAACTTCTATAATTTCTAGCATCTTTCCCTCCTTTTATTCTGGATTGGACTTGAGATTGGTGACGGCGGTGAGATTTGAACTCACGCTCTCCATCTTTTCAGTGGTATCTTCACACTAGACGACACCGTGCAATCTCAAATCCTTTCCTGCCAGCCATTCGCCAGTGAACCAGAATTTAACGACCCCTTTCCGTACCACTTGCCCTTTCGGGCGGCTGGTAGCGGACTTCCCATATATGGGAAGTCCATTATCTAAAGTGCTGGCTTTCACCTATTACGTTTAATTCCGATTTAAGACTACGTTTAACCAGCACTAAAGATCAATTTTTAAATGATACCCGTTCAAAGGCTTCTGTTAATCGTTTAATTTCTTCTGCAGCACCTGGTCTATCAATTAAAATCTGTGTTCTTAACATTTCAATAGCTTCAAGGATTAATTTTTTAGTAATCTGTTTATACTTTCTATTAATCCAAATATGTGCCATTAAGTATTTAGGAGGTACAGAAAATGGAAGATTTCTATTAAAATCTTCTTCTTGTGAGAAGCCTACTCCCAAAGTACCTATCTTAGGAAAAGCGATAAGTGACTGATCTTTATAGAGTTTGATTCTGTATAGCCAGTAACCTTCATTGACGATAGGCGCAATAATAACTTGCTTTCTTCCAGATTCGATAAACATAGTTTTATCTTTCTGTTCTTTCTTTTCAAGTACTAATTTTCTCATTTTTCCTCTTTCAATTCAGATTTTTCCCAACCAACCATTCGGCAGATCGATACTTTATTTCCTCTTTTAACGATATCTCCGACAGACATTGATGTATGAGTTACTCCGGAAGGTAATGGATATTCAATAAATTTACGAGGATTATAATTGAGAAGACTAAATATTTTGTCTTCATTCGTTTCATTGATTGTACAAACTTTACCATAGTTCTTAAGCAATTCTTCGGTTGTAGTAGGTAATTTCGTATCACCGTAAAAAGCTTCTACATTCTTTGCATAATAAATTTCAGCCATTTTCAAATCTCCTTTCTAATCTTTTAATTAGAGAGTGCATCCTACTGCATCGACTGGATAACCCCAGTCCAGGCGTTTGACTGCCACCCAGGCCGTGCCACTTAAACCAAATCCCCTCCCATCGACAAATGCTTCTGCATCTGCAAGTTCAAAGCCTTCACGATAACCTTTATTTAGCATTGTGGTATGGCATTTTGGGAAAGCCGTGATGTATTTAAGAAACCGGCCATTGTTATCATAAAGAGCCCAGACACTTTCATATTGATAAGAGAATTTGTTGCGGATTGATTCTAATTTTGCTTTAACCCTTTCACCCTTAAGATTAAAGAGAGCGCGGAATTCGTACCATCCCCCGTTATCAAGAATCTCGGCCTGTTTTCTTTTTTCCTGGGAAGTAATTCCGGAAGCATACTGGCTTAAGAATCCATCGGTGTCGCATCGATCAAAACTGTCTTGAATAAATTTATCACATTGGCTGGCTTCTTTTCGTAACTGTTCTGCAGTAACCATTTTTCAAACCCTCCAATTAATTCCTTATAGTAATATTATAATAGTTATTCTTTGAAAGAAGGCATTATTATACAGTATGCACCGTCATTTTTACGGGTCCTTAAATAAATAATTGCTTCTCGTAAATTATATCTATCGGGGAATTCAGGAGAAGATAATCGCCAATGCCAGATTTTATCACGCCAAGGCTTATTTTTCCATATTCTGTATTTCATTGTTAAACACCTCTAATCATTAACTCTAACTAAAGTCAATTTTAGTATTTTTCCAGTTTCAATTAATTCACGTTTTAGAAAGAATGTAGCTACACCACCAGCTAATTGTAATTTCCATTGCCCAGTCTTAGAACTCCAATGATGCTCTTCTTTCCAGTAGTTACCTATTTGTATTTTCTTCAATTTAGTAACTTCCATTTGTGAGGCCCATTTTCTTTCTGGAGATAAAGAGTGTACTGCCGATCACCGATAGTAAGAGAGTAGATATAATCATCGATGACTTCGATTCCGTATGTCTGATATTTACGTAATTTATTGATAGTAAATCTTACGCTCTTCTCGTGGATATCATCATCTTCTATTCTATACCCTCTGTTTTTGCCGGTCTGAATCCGAGTAGCTTCTATGTACGAGTACTTACCAGAACACCCACACATGCATGAAGAAGGTTTACCAATGTAAGTACAACTAATATTATTCCATTCAATTTCAGGTAATTCGTAAATTTTGTAATCATAAGAACCTTTTAAACCAGCTGCACCAGCTTCAGGTTTAAATTCAGTCGTATAATATTTTTGCTCATTTCTCACTGCATAAATTCCCACCATGTTAGTTATCCCTTCTTCTCTATTTATTTACCTAGTTCTATTATAATAGTTATTCTTTTAAAGATTTGCACAAGTATGACATAACATTTTTTTATTTTCAACATACATTACTGCAAATGGTTTCATTTTATGACATTCTGAACATTCTACTAATTTTTCTTGAGAATCATATTCATACACAAATTCTTGTTTTGGTGGTTTACATATAAGTTTCTTTGCATTTGTAAGCCATTTTCTTAATTCGAAAACAGGCTGCTCAACAATAACATGAGATTCAACAACCATAAAACTTCCACATGGTACCATTATTTTGACGTTACCAGTCATATTGTAACCAGTAGTAACTATGCTGACATAATAATTTTCGATCAGATAATCAACATCAGTGATGGAGAAATCAGTCTTAAAATCAGATTTTCCATGACTATGAATCGTACCAACACAATTTTTAGGACGTGAATTATCGGGATCTGTTTCAACTGAACCTGCAGTAGCAATTTGAAGAGGCACCACAATATCATAGATCTTCCAATCAATACCTACTTTTTCACCTTGAAGATAAGCAAGCCATTCTTGATTTGGATATTCTTCCATTAGAGCATCTTTTTTAGCATTAGCAAATTGGGAGAAAAAGATTGTTGGTAGAATTGCAGGTAATTCTCCGCATTCTTTAATAATCTTCAAATCAGTTTTAAAACCACCTTTACGAGTATCAATAGTTATACCATCAATCTCATCATCTACTTGAAAATTTAATCCTCTTTGTTGACACATTATAGTTTTTCTCCTGCATTTATTAATTCTGTTACTGTTGTACATAATTTTGGTATTCTTTTCATTCTACATATACCATCTACCATCAATAAAGCGGGTAGTATTGTAGTAGGAGCATAACTCGGTATGACTGTATAACCATGCTCATCATCTACTAAATCTGTTGAAAAGGATGAAATAGTATCATCTGTTGTAAAATGCTCTCCATTGTATCCTGTACGAGCATATTTGATTTTATTTTCTTTACACCACTTCACTAATTCACGTTGAGTTGAGCGTCGATCTGTACAATCAAATAAATATTCTGGTTGGTAAGGCAAAAGCAAAGGTAATGAAATATCATTTGCTTCTCCAAAAAGAACACATTGTGCATTTGGTCTTATTCGACCAATAAAATCTTTCAATAATTTATTCTTTTGCTTACCTACGTCTTCAGAAGTATAAAGTAATCTTGCTCTGTTACTTTCTTCAAGTACATCAGTATCAAATAGATAGAATATACTAGTGCCTACCATTGCAAGTAACCACCCTACATTCATTCCGGTACCACCACAGCCGATAATAGCTACTTTTTTAGGTGGTTTTATATCAAGTAAATTTTGACGATCGTATAAATTACTTTCTTTCATTTATATTTTCTCCATTTCAAAATAACCTTCTTTCGTTTCTTCTTGCATTTCAACTGCATCTACTGTATTAATAATATTCTTTAAATATTCGAATTTCTTACGTACTTTATCTATTGCTTTTTTACGTTCAGAATCATTTGATAAATAAAATTTTCCTTCAACTTTATCATCTGTTTGAAAGGCTCTTGTTTTTGCTGGTATCAAACTCCATTCTTTTATTTCACTAAGATTAACATTTTTTACTGTAGTTCTTGGGGCATCAGTATCATAACCAATAATTTCTAACATTGTCTGACACCGATCTCTCGCATTAATAGCATCTTCTGGAGTTTTTATATAAACATCTAATGTACCTGTACAAAATGATTCAAATGGACTATAATCAGCACCACCATGAAAATGCACAAAACCTTTCTTCATATCAAGTGTCGCTAAAGAAACATGACTACCATTTTTTCTACAAACACATTTAACTTCTTCTTTTAATCTTTCTTGAATAAAATTTGGGATCTCATATAAAGTATGCCCCTCTTTACGTAAAAATTTTGGTTGATAGGTCATAGGAAGAATATAGTATGTACACCCCCCTTTGAAAAGAATCTCCATCCCAATATCAATAAATTTCTGATCTAATTTTTCTTGTTCGGGAGGTGTTTTTCCTTTACCTATATAATCAGAAGGTACCACTTTAAACATTTGTTTCCAATCTTTTATGTAGTAATTCCAACAACCAGTGGTATAGCCATCCCCAGCATGTAAGAGAGGATTATTTGATGCGAAAGGTTCTAAAAAGTGGATTTCACAATTTTGGTTGTGAATATTAATTATTTCACCAATACCGCCGCTTTCTAATCCATCATATGTATCTAAAACTTTGACTCTCATACCTACATTAAGTTCTTCTGGTTGTGTAAATACTTTTACTATATTTTCCTTTAAAGGAGTTAGTCCATTATTATTAAGAATAGTTTTAAAATAGGCTCTCCAATTTTTTCTTGGATAAGTTTTTGTACCAATTCCGGGATAATTAACTTCTACAAAATGTGGCGAATAATTTGTTATTGTACCTTGTATACCTTTAACTAAATCTGTAACCTCAAGACCTATTTTAAGTCTTTTCTGAGTTTGTATTTGTACAGTGGTTGTAGCAGTATTTTTATCAGGAACTTGAATGTCTTCAAGTACAGTAAATGGAGTCATTTTATAATACCTCATCATTTTTTTCTAAGAACTGGAGAAACTAGGTTTGGTAGCTCTCCAGTTCTTGTGCTTTACTTTTAGTCTGCTATGAAGGAAGAATTGTAAATTTCGGAAGCAGCGACATCTTGGGCAGTCTTGACTTCTGCCATTACACCGGCAGCGTCAACAACTTCAGGGCGAATGATTAATGCTTCGATGGAATTGGTAGGCAGTTCTTTCGGATCATTGTAGATCTTACCGTTCATCTTGATGACGAAACTCTTCATTCCCTGCATTTTTGCGACCTTGGTGCATTCACGAATAAGGTCATCACTCTCCGGGGTGTATCGGTTACCATTGCATAGAATGGTATCCTTGTGTGTAGGCTTCCAATTGGCTCTTTTTGTAGTACCGAATACGGGATTCTTTTCAGGTGTCATTTTTGTTTTGTTTCTCCTTTACTTTTTCTTTTCTTTCTAATCTATCAATTTATCTGATACCAACCTATCAGAGGTTATAGTATTATTATATTAGTTATTTATTAATTCTGGTGTTAAGAAATTCTCTGAGTATTTCAGATTTCATGCCAATATAAGGTGCCCCACAGTCAGGACATAAATTTTTGTTAACACAAGCAACGTACCCTAATATATCTCTTTTACCACATTCTTGACAAACATCAATTTTAATCATTTCTTATATCCTGAACCGAAACCATATTTTTTTGCTAAATACTTACCTTGACATTTCTTACAACAAAATCTATGCGGTCCTCTTTGATATTGTGGTGGAGTAAAGAGATTTATACATTCTTCGCAAATATATGATTTTAATTTTGCGGCAGTTTCTAATTTTCTAGGCTTTTGGGTCCACTTTGTAATACCGAGTTTTTGACAGAGAACCCGAATTCGCTCAGGACTTACTCCTAATGCTTTAGCGGCCTCTCGCGTTGTTCTATAGTTTTCGTAAGTATCTTTAAGATCTTGTGCAGTTTTACCAAGTGTGTACATAAATTTATCCTTTAAAGTCAGTCAGTTTTTCTACTAATTTTTTATCAAGTGTTAGCCAGGTCTTCATCCGGCCATCTTGGTATGAAAAATCTTTAAGTTCTCCATCATTATAACAATATGCTGCTGCATCAAAAGGGCCATTTTCTACAACGCAGATAAGGGCCTGGTCTGAAGGAATTTCAGAAAGTGTCTTTGGAGGAGCCATTAACTTTTTTGCACCATAAATATTGATTATTTGAAAAGCTTTATGTAAATCTTTTGGTACTTCTATATAGTAACCCATTTTATTTTATACCTCTTTTTACGACATGATACATAACATACCTAAGATCTTTGGTTTGTAAATGAGGTAGCCTTCCTTTCCAAACAAGTTTCTCATAATCTTTATCTTCAATCTTTTTGTAACTTGAATCGCATGCTTCTTTTGCTTTTTGTGGAGTTTCGAATAGACCTAGAGAAACTTCTGAAGTATGCTCTGCACCCATTGGACCGCCGAGACCGGTCAGATCTTCATAGATAGCTTCATATACTTTCATTAACATTTCACCTTTCTGACTGCATTTGCGATTTCAGTATTATAAGCTCGGACGGTTTTCATTGTAGCATCTGGTTCTGTCTTTTGTACGATTTTGAGCATCCGATCACCGATACAATCTAAAAGAAACGTTGAATTGTAACTGATGAAGCATCTGAATCTTTTTGGGCGGTCTGTAATAACCTTTGTTTCCGGGCCGATTTCTGTTTTTAAAGAACACCAATAATGATAATCATTGAAATGATCGCCTTTCCATGAATTTTCCCACATTCCGTCTGAAAGTTGCCCTGTCAGTTCTTCATCCCACAAGTCTTTCATCTGTTGGTTGCGGAAAACAAATTTTTCATTTTCATTGACAGTTGGAATAGGCCTATAGTATTCTCTTATCATGTATTAAATCTCCTTTAATTTATTGTATGTTTTGTAATTAATACTTTATCAAGCATGTAAGCACTATCGGCAGCGATTTTATCTGCTTTTTCTTTAGAATCTGCCACACCGACAACGCCACTAAATTTTAATATACCGTTGTACCCAATTACTACAAAAACTTCCATAACACTCCTTTTTATTTTTATTGATTGATTTATGGGAGAGTGACTGATGCTCAGAGCTCTAAGTTAATAGAGGTGAGGTAGATCTCCACTCTCCCATAGTTACTGATTAGACTTTCAATAAATAATCCCAAGCACGTTCTTTGATTTCATTACCGCTACCGAACCATGCAGAATTAAGGCGCTGTCCGGGGTCATTCTTTCGAGTATTCCGGTAGTAATCGACGTATTCAGTGATACCATTGTAGGCCTGCCAGCAAGTCCCCTGAATTTTTGGATTATCATTACCACGCCCGACAGAGATTAATTCTTCAGCTTTATCCATTGCTTTCTGAACAGGGGCCCAGATTTTGTCAGCTTCCATTTCAGGATTTCCGGTAAATGCCGCTTTCAGAAGCATAGGTCTCTTTGGTGCAGGTAACTGTAATACTGACAATTTATCAGCTTGTTCTTTCCAATTCCGGTAGAACTTATCGGCGATACCGAGTGCCTGTCTGGCCATTGATACCCTACCCATAACATTAGTGGTATGACGGGCATAGAATTTTGAAGATGAAGAGGCATCCGCCATCTGTAAGGTATTCATGCAAACAACTCTTACCGGTGTATAGAACATCTGTAAAGCGCGGGTACCATCATGGGAATTTGATAAAAGAACGTATTTATCGATTTCTTCTCCCTTGATAATAAAGTTCTTCGGCAATTTGGCGAGAATCCAAACGATAGCACCACCTTTTAGTGAACCAGCCGTATGATATATTGCAAGCTTTTCATCAACGATCTCATCGAAGAATTCAAAAGCCTCACGATTCTGGATAGGTTTAAAGCGGCTCTTCATAATCCCGAAAACCTTACCATCACTTTCACGAGTAACCGCGGCATAGTTTGGGATCTTTGCAATGGCCCCACCTGTATTTTTAGTGAGGACATCATTTAAGCTAACTTCCCAGTCAAGACCGGCAGCGATAATAGCTTCCTTTGATGTAGCGACCTTATCGAGTTTAACTCCAAGTCCGTGCCAAGGTGTTTCTCCGGTATAAAATAATGACTCTATTTCATGCGGCATCGTTTTTCTCCTTTTTATTTTGTCTATATTTATTCCATCTATATCTATTATAATAGTTATTCTTGTACTTTCAAAGATTCGATGTAACGATAATCTGCAATAGCTTCATTGTTGAGATAAAATACGGCCATATCGTTCGAGTAGGTATATCTATCAAATTTGATGATTGATATTGTATCTCCATCGAGAAGGATATTTGCCACACTTTTATTTAGTATAAGGACTGTAAGTTTGATTTCAATTTGTTTAACAATCTTCATTAAACTCCCCAACCATTTCTTATAAGACTATTATAATAGTTATTTAATGTTTAATAACTGCTTTAAGATTACCAGATTGAATTAATATTTTATAAGCAAAATCTTTAACTTCTTTTGTTTTCATTACATCAATAAAAGCTTGTATTTCATCTTTTCCTTCAGCTTTAAATATCTTCCCCTCTATTGTTACATTATAACTTTGGCTCATTGATTTAAACTTCCTTTTAATGATTCTTTAAACATTAATGCAGTTAATCTTCCAATTTCTTTACGGGCACCAGGAGAATCAATAATTTCTCCTTTCGATTCCTTAAGTACATCTTCAATCATCAGTTGAATTATCTTACCCGTGTTTTCAATTTTTGCTTCAATTACACCGCTTGTTAAAATATGATTTAATCTTTCCGGTACCACCCATTCATTAGCAATTGCTTTTGCATCTTCTAATGATTTCATCTGATCTGGACTAATTACTTTACGAGGAGTGTTAGTCTCCATAAATTCATCACGTTTGTGTTTTGCAATTATCCTCTCACCATTGTTCTTAGTATATTCCTCGAGGGGCCGTAGGACAACACCTTCACGGATTGGTGGGGTTATACCATTTCTACCTACGTTATTACCACATCCTCTGCGAATAGCCACTTCAGACGGTGCATCACGCTCACGATCAATATCTTCTAATTTTGTAGAAATTAGTTTATATGGCATAAATTCAAGACCAAGGTTAAATACAATTTTTTCAGCTGTAGGGACATTAAGCCACTTGTCTCCAATTTTAACCTCAAATGCAATAAACATAAGTTTATCGCCATAAGTGTGTGACATTCCTTGAAGTCTACCTCCGCATGCTTCTCCGTAAATAGTAATTGAAGTATCTTCTAAAGCCATTGTGCTAAACATTTGAGTTAGTAGATTCTGATCAAAGTTCTTTATGAACTCTTCATGACTTGAGCCTCCGGAGAAGAAAGATAATCTTCCTGATTTGAAAGTAATGTGTGCGGAAGTACCATGTACTTTTTCCATTGCATAACATTCTTTAAATTTTAGAATATCTTGATTTTTATAAAGATTATCAATATTGAAGTAACTCATTTTTTATCTCCCAAACATCTTGTTGTGTAACAAATTTTGCAACATACCATTATATTTCGTTCATCATTATATTTAATATCTTTAGGAAGTTTAGATTTTGATAAAATATGGTGCCCATCTACAAAATTACTGTCTATTCCAAAAAATCTTCCACAAAGCTCGCATTTACCTTTAGCTCTGTATATTTTTATTAAATCTGTGTTATGACGAAAAATTCTTCGTTGATTTATTTCATAATCAGAAAGTGACAAAATAGACTTTGTTTGAGTCCACCCTCTTTTTAATAAAGTCATATTTATTTAACTCCTTAATCTTTTAATTCTTGATTTGAGTCTTTTTATCAAACTATAATCTTTTTCCCAAGCATATTTATTAATACCTAAACTAAGTCTGAAAGAATAAAATTCTGATTTGAAGTAATGTATTTTTGAATTAAGATAATACCACAGTAACTTAGCAACATTTTCAGGTATATCTTTTTCACCATAGATATGAAGTGCATATACATCTTTAAGATACCTAAAGAAATGCCATCCTTTACTACCAAATGTATGTATAGTAAAATCAACTGCACATTTTCTTGAGCCACTATCTAGAGCATAAAGATATTTACCGTCGACAAAACTATCATGACTACCGCTATAGTAGTCTCCCCATGGGTCATAGAACCCTTTTAAACATCCTTTTGGACATACATATGTTATACGAAGAGGATGGTCAGTAGCATTTGGATTACTTACATGGTCATTAAGATCCTCATATTTTTTAGATTCTCCTGGAATTAATTCTCTTCTGCATCTTGGACAACGCATTTTATCACCTACTCCTGATACACATTATATGAATAAATGAAACAACCGCATGATGTACAATATCTTGAAACTTCCCAGTATTTTTTCTTCAATATTTTATCAATTTTTTCGACTGAATCCATTCTTGGAGTAATCATATTGTTACATTGAGGACAAAGTGTTTCTCCGGTTTTTACTTTAAAGTCAAGCATAACTTTGTGGCCTTTTCTTCTGATTCAATTTTTTCAAGACGTTCTTGAAGATTAATTTTTTTCTTATCAATTTCAGCTAAATCGTTCAGATATTTAGTGTACATATATTCTTTCTCTGCAGGAATCCGGTCTAACTGCTGGTTAATTTCTTTTTTGCTTTTATCCCAGAAATATCTCTGTTCAGCATAAATAGAATACCCCGGACTTTTATCACAGCTTCTTGAATACTGGCTTACTGGTTCTGTGACTATATATACTTTATAACCATTTTTTCTGAATTCAAGTAATCTTTCTTGAAGTTCATCTTTATTTCGTTTATAACAACCGGTGAAACTTAAACCTTTTTCTCTCGCTTGTCGTTCGTTCATTATACTCATACCTTCTGATAGATCTTTTCAAATGATCTTTCTGATTTAACTCCAAGTATTACCCCGGTATTATCAATTTTTGTTGAACCATATGATACTTTCTGACAATTAGGACAAGTAAAGAATTTGTTATTAACAAGTTGCTCTTGAGTAAGTTTAAAGACTTCTTCGCAATGAGGGCATTTCATTTTAGCTACGTAAATCTTACCTACGATGTACATTAAATTCTCCTATTAATCAATTTTATAATTTGATAAAATACTGAGAACCGAGAACATTAATCTCATTTTTAGCATATTTACGGACCATTGTAATTGAGCTACCTTCTCTCCAAATAAAGCAGTAATCTGAATCAGTGGTAAGAACTTCATCAAAATCAATAATTTCCATTTAAACTCCTTTATTTATTTACGTAAGTCTATTATAATAGTTATTCTTTGATTAATGGTGTTCTTGATCAAATTTTTCCCAACATTCTTCTTTATTACAAAATTTCTTACATGAAGAAAAAATACCATGGCCATTACATTCTTTCCAATTAGGTTTTAAATTATAATCCGCACTTTGATACCACCATGCAGGACAAACAAATTTACGCATTTCTGATTTCTTAGGAAATTCTTTACCTTCCCACCAATCTTGATAAGGCATACCGCCAAAACTATCTTTTGAAAGATTCTGCTTCTTATCAATACCTATACCAATTCCAGGGTTTGTTTTAAGCACAGTATGTATTGATGAATCAAAGATTTTACCTTCGAAATCATCATATTCATATTTTGTATGATAACACCCTGTACCTTTACAAGTAAAACAGATTACTGCAAAACCGTCATTTTCTGCAAAACCTTTGTATACTCCAGTTCCTTTACAATCTTGACATCTTTTATCGAATTCAATTACATGATGCGACATTTTTTATTTCTCCTTAATAAATTTCTTATCTTCAGCAGTCATTCCTGAAGAAGTGATTTTTACTTTGATCCCTAGATCTAATTCAATAAGTTTAATAAAATCACAAGCATAGTCTATGAAGATAGGCTTCATTTCAAAAAGCATTCTTGCTTGTTGTTCTTTATCTAATGGTATATTTTCTTGAGGTATAATTTCAGTAATAGTTCTCTTACTAGATAGTTTAAAATACTTTGGTAAAAGAAGAGTTTCATTTCCTGTATATTCATAGGCTATACATACTTTTTTCTCCATAGAAGGTAAATAATCAAGATGAGTAATAGCTAATGAATCAGGCATCCTACAACAACCAATTGCATATTTAGCTGCTACAAAATCAAAATAACCTGTTCTAAAATGTTTTTGCCATCTGTTATTGTCATTATGTAATTCAGGTAAAATGACAGACATATCCTGCGTAACAAAAGGGCCGGGGCCATGTCTGTGAAAATAAGTCCTGAAGATACCTATAGTTTCGATTGATATTTCTTTTTTGTATGAAAATAGTTTATACACATTTCTTGGAGTAATATCAGTCCAAGTAGTGTAAGGACTAAAACCCCACCGAGGATCAAGTAAAATACCTTGTGCACCTTCAAAGATTACTTGTGAAGATTCTTGTATTGCTTTATCTAAATATGTAGAATCTACAACTTTAACTTTTTTAAGAAAATTAATATAGTATTCATATACTAATTCACAATTATATGTATCTTCTAAAAGATCAATTTCATACCGAATTGTAGGATCATTGATTACTTTATCTTTAATCAAATTTGCAGTTTCAATTCGTTTTACTGACTGAATAAATTTTAATTTATTGATTAATTCACGGTGATTTCTAAAATCTTTAATTCGAATAGGCTCTGAAAATTTTTCAGCATCTGAAACAGTCTCCCAGATACCTTTACCACAAGAACCAGATAAATGCTCGCCATAAATCGATTCTTTAATTCTATTAGCTGCCTGTTGAAATGGAGTAGTTATAAGAGCATCCTCTTCAATTGTTAATCTTCCTAAAGCATCATTACAACCGAGCATAACTAAATGATCATTTTCAGCATTAAGAGCGTAAGGATTAACTAACATGAACCGAGATAAATGTGTCTTTGTCGTAGGAAATAGAGTACCACTACCAAATTGAGCAAATGTATGGTGTAATCCTTCTTTAGTGACTACATTATGTGCAGCTTGAGCACCACCATTATATCTTACTATCAATGAATTTGGAGATTGCCTGGAGAGGAAATCAACTATTGTACCTTTTCCTGCATCGCCATAACATAAATCTACAATTATATAGGCTTTTTTCATTGAAATCCTCTCCAGTTTATTTTATTTAGTTTTTACTATATTCTGCTTAAAGTATCATCTTTATCAGATTTCGGTACTCTACCTGTTGCCTTAGCAGTACCTTTCACCGGTGTAGTTGTCGTAGCATTTGCCAGTGCTTTTGAAACTGATTTCAATGCTTTTGTATCTGCACCAATTGTTTTCAGATCTGTAAGCACATCTTCCAGTTCACCAGTACCTTCATTTAACGCGATTGTTGAGGCAATCAGTTCACAGATTGCTTCGGGATCTTCAAGGAAAAGAACGTTCTGTCCGAGGTATTTCTTCCATGTATTTTCGATACCGTGATTTCCCCAGTTTGAAGTGCCCGCCGAGAATATGAAGTACACATTGAACTTTTCTTTGACTTCCTCGAGTATGGCTTTCATTGACAAATTTTCTTGAACTCCAATTCCGAGTACATGTTTGACTTCATCACGTTTGATGTAATCATAAGGCATTTCATCACCGGATAGGAATAGATAGCCTTTCTCGCCTCTTTTTTCAAGACAGTCCATTACGGTACATCTGGCCATCGCAAATAATGCAAGTTCATATGATTCAGTCTGCTGGCCTCCACCCCCACCCTCAAGAACCATTTTCCGAAGATGCTCATCAACAAGATTACCACTTTCAAATTGTGACATCTGAAGAGGTACTCTGTCACATGTAGCATCTCCGATACCACCTACCATGATCTGAGGATGCTCTAATCCTCCTTTCATGATAATGAATGACATCAATTTACCAAGTTTCTTCTGAAATATTTCAGGTACTTCAGCCATTGAACCGGTGACATCAAAAAGTATTGCTACTGCCTTTGATTCAGGATGTTCAGTAGAATCACGCGATTCACGCATATGATCCTTGAATTTTGCAGGATTTAAATCATCATGCACTTCCCATTTGTCACGAGCTTTACTCATTGTATCATGACTATATCCGAAGTCATGAATTCCTTTTGCCGCTCTATCTGTTGCGGCTGTTCTATATACTTTAGAATCCCAAGAACCACCACCCATTTTATTTTCTCCTTTTATTTTTTACTAAGTTATAAACCGGTCAATAATTTATTTCTTTACTTGTTCATCATAACCTGGGCCACCCATATTAATCTCCTTATCTTTTTATTACTAAATCACGAAACTTTGGCGGACCGAACAATTTACCAATTACTGATTTGAATTCTTCATGAATCTCGTGCGCATCATCAAGACCAGAAGGATCCAATATGCAAGCGCGTAAAATCATTCGAATGTCTTTAGGTACTTTATCAGGAATTGTTTTTGTAGCTGGGTCACCTCCTAAAAGTTTTATCATTGTCATTGCGGCCATATAAATGTCAATTTCCGGAGTAGGATTCTTCTTATCAAAAACTGTTTTTGGATAATATTCTTTGTAGTTCGAATCAATAGCCTTGATGTGGGAAGAACCCATTTTTGCAGAAAATGACCAATCAAGTAAAATAATCCCATGATTAGTAAGATTCAATAGAATGTGGGGCGGAATTACTGCACCATGTACAATTTCCTTTGTGTGGGTTAACCAGATTGCAGCTAAAGTGCGTTTGAAAATCCATGCCATGTCTCTTGAATCAATACCATCAGGATATTGTTTGATAACTTCAGTTAGATTTACTAGATTTGTATCATAATTAAATACATTAACTTGGCGTATTGATTTATCTGTATTATCTTGGATCCCAAATGAATCAATACAATCAGGAAATAATGCAACTAAACCATTTCCATTTTTATAGATTTCTTTTAAATTTGTAAATTCATTTTTGATAAATTCATTTGTTTTATAGTTACGTGCTACTTTGAGTAATACTTTCTTCTTATTACCATCTGCCATACTTTCACTTTCAAAGAGATCGGCAATGGTACCAGAATAAAGAAGTTTACCAAGAATGTAATCATTTTTCTTTGAAGTAATATGAATAATATCATTTGTAGTTCCTGTTGAAGCAGCACCATAAGTGTTATTTTTAATTTTATTCTTCGCCAGTTCATACATAGGATTGATAAGTTTAAAAGCTTCTGTAGCAATTTTCTTATCTTCTTCAGTAGTGGCATGGTCGGGGTGTGCTACCCATACAAGATGTCTAAATGTCTTTGTACATAATTCAAGTTTTTCTTCAACGGTACCAATTAAAATTCCAAATACTTCTTCAGGTCTTGTCGCTCTTTTGAGAATATCGTAAAGATATTGAAGCTCATTATCCAATTTAATCTTCCTTTTTTGCCAAAAAAATAAAAATAGGTTTTATCAGATGAATTATCTTTTCTTGGTTTTCTAAAGAAAAGATATTGAATTCCTTTTTAAATTCATTAAATAATTCATCTAAAGGCGGCTCAAAATTATTTTTTTCAATCATTTTTTACTTCTGTCCCTATAACACTAATTAAAATACCATTGAGATGATCAATTTCATGACAAGCTCTTCGAGCCTCTATTCCACAAAATTTAAATGTTACTGGTACCATAAATTGATTAAAGCCTTTTACTACAACTTGCCTAGGTCTTTTTACAAGATAACGCTTACCAGGAATACTCAAACAACCTTCTTCAGTTTTAACGGAGCCTTTTGATTTTATAATTACCGGATTTACTAAACATATCGGAGATCTTTGCTCGCATTTCATAATGAATACGGATTTATTTACACCAATTTGGTTTGCAGCTATTCCTTGGCCATGATGTACATTCATTTCTTTTTCAAGAGTTATTTTCATGTAGATTACATCGGTTAATCGATCTTTGTCAGGGACGCAATACTGATCTGTTTTCTGTTTAAGTTGCTGTGGGTCAGTAACAATATTCATTTATCACCTCTGTATCTATTATATTAGTTATTTAATTTTAAACCCATCACAAGTAGAATACCCCACAGAAAATATATTTGGTCCAGAAGCGTATGACCAAGGTTTTTGTACCCCTTTATGAGGATTACCTTTATCATCAAAACCATCTTTAAATGGGCAATGATACTCCCCATTCCATAAACCTTCTTTATCACGAATAGTTTTTAGATTTAGACAATCTGCACAATACAAATCTGTTGAAAGATTCCTAATTACTTTACAACCGCATTTAGGGCAATCTCCAGTAAAATTATCTTTATAACCACAATGAGTACAAAATAAAATATTCATATTCAACAATCTGCTCTACATGAATTCCTTAAATCTAACCATTCTTTTACAAGAGATTGACATAATTTATCTGCTTTAACCCTATCAGGAGAATGAGGTAGAACAAAAGATTTTTCTAATTCATCGAAGATTTTATCTACTTCACCATATTTTTCAATTAACTGAGTGTACGTGTATTCACCATGACGAATAGCTAACAATTCTTCTTTATCAGGTCTTGGAAATGTTAGAATACCTTTAGTAAGTAATTCTTTACCTTCATTAATTAATCTAGCAAGATGACTTGCATGTTTCGTATCATACCCAAATTTACGTTCAGTTTCAGCCCGTATAGGATTACGTTCTTCTTTCCATGCTTCATATTCATTCCAATGCTTATTTGCATTTTGGAAAGCCTTTTCTTGATGTAAGACATCAAGGAAGTTAACATCGATTTTAATGCTATCTGCTATCTTATTACCATAATTTACAGTAAGTTCATTAAAAGCATTCAACTGATCTTTAGTAACAAGACCTTCATTATTAGGTAAACCAAAATCAGATCTTTGAGGTTGTTTCTCAACTGGATGAAGTAACCATTCACGGTGTTGCTTGATTCTATGAAGTTGAGACATAGCATAGCCGGAGAATGTATATCTAATCTTTGTTGATAAGAAGATCTCTCTATTTTCCATGATTTTAAACCATGGTTTTGATTGATATAAAACATGAGAGTCAGGGATAAATAGCAATTCAAGAATATTTGGGTTGTTATCAAGACATAGTTTAAAGAACTTTCTGATTTCCCAGAAGGTTTCATCTGGTATATGAGATTCTACCTGTTCTACATTATTTAGAAAACCAAAGTAGTATTCTTCAGGCGGTATAAATACACCTCTTACATCAGTATCTGATTCTGGTGTAGACGTACCATAAAGTTTACTTCCAGAAATACATTTAAAAATTATTGAACTATTTAGAACTTCTTTTTCCATCTACTTTTACGCACCCTTTACCTAAACATACATTACAAATATTAACATTATCTTTGGTAACAAATTTATCAGTCCAATGACCTAATCTTCCTGTACCACCACATCTATGACATTTTTGAGTCGGCATTATTTCAATCCAAATAAGACACAAGTCTTATCATACATTTCTTTATCTGTGAAGAACATGAAGCCATTATCAATTTCAAGCCAACCGCAAGTTTTTTTTGCATAGACTTTATATCTTTCTTCTTTTTCATCAAAGTAACTATCGAGACCACACCTTTCTTTTAATCCTAATTTATACGGATCTTCTCGAAGCAGTTTAATTCTATTAGAAGCTTCTTTGAAGTATTCTAAAGGTGCGATTAGATACACCATTTCTCCTTTATGTAGTTCAAAACCTGAATGTAAAAGATTGTTCTTTGAAGCTTGTTCAGCAATAAATCTTAACGCAGCGGGTACCGCACCAAATTCAAACTCAGCGGCACCCATATAATCAAATGACCATATTTCTCTGATTAAATCCATTGCAGAATCAGATAGGCCTCCATTTTTTAAACCTCCTCCAAATGAGAAAGGATTATCTTTTATGGGCAAGTTAACATGTTTTAAATTATAAGGTTTCTCCAATCTTTGAATAAGCCATGTACCACCCATTTTTTCATGTAATGTTAATTTATTATCTGACCAACCCATCTTAAATCTCCTATTTAATTTTATTCACACACCATATTTGAATGCTTTTGCCGTATCATAAAAAGCACCTACAATACTTGCTAAAGGAGGTAGGTGAAAAACCATATGGGAATCTTTCCACCATTTGTAATGGAAGGCATTCTTTTCATTACCAATTTCAGAAAAAGTAATGCGAACAATGTATGCAACATAACCTCGAATGTGGTCAATGATGCTTGGTCTCATATCAGTTTCAGTAAGCCATGTAGATCCGATTACTTCAAATCTTTTATCTTCAGGTATAAGCATCCAGGTTTTTGGTCTAAACATTTCTTGATTTCTATAGACAATTATTCTTACTTGACCTGGATTCCCACCACGTGAACAATCATTGACAGCAATTACTTTACAAAAAAGTCCTTTTAAGAAAGAAGTAACACCTTCATTGCAGACACAATACTTACCATTAATTTTCTGAGCATGTTGGACAGATACAGGATCTACACCAAAATCTATTTCCATATCCTCATCACCAGTATTATAGTCATCCGCTAAATCAAAAGCATCAGCTTCATCACGAAATGAGTGATAGTTAATGTCTTCCATCATTTACTCCTTCTTATAATTTTGTATCTAATTATATTATAATAGTTATTCTTTCAATAAATACTTATTTGCAATATTTTCGATCTCTTGTTGAGTAATATCATGGAGATAGCACATAGGAAATTGAATACCGTTTTCTTTTTGTACTCCCTCTTTCCATGATAACCATTCAAGCCTACAATCTGGATGAATTTTACCTATTTGTCGTATTCTTGCTATGGCTATATTATCACGATAAATAGTAATAACTTTACCGAGTCTATCTGTTTCATGTATTTCATAAGTAATCTTATCTGATTTCTGTTTGATCATATTTATGCTCTTCATAGTATTTTTTAGTTATTTCTCCTAATGTTTTTTTGTCGTCAAATAGAACAATACCCTCAACAACTTGATCACACAAATATTCTTTTATATCTTTAATTATTCTTGAAGGTTTAATATTTAATAAATCCATAATCTCATCACCATTTAGAGGGCATTCTTGCTTAGGAAGAATTGATTGCACTTCTGCAACTAATGCTCGAAGATCTGTAACAAATTGCTGTCTCGGATTGGCAGAAGAAGATAAATCACAAGAGGTTAAGGATAACAACATTTCAATATCATTATGGGTATCATTACTTACCCTACGCATTAATCTAGAGACACTACGTTTATCAAGCGCATCATTAATTGTCATCATGATTGGTTCCATATGCCTTTTTACAAGGTTTTTTACTCTTTCGATTGTGTTGGTATCAAATTTCAAATCAGTCAATATCGATTCAACCATGTCTCCACCGACAACATGATGATTGTAGAAATGTACTGCCCCATTGTAGTTACTATATGTTTGGGGTTTAGCAATGTCATGTAGCAATGCTGCTAATCTGAAGATTAAATTATCCTCACCAAAATCATGATTTGAAGATTTCTCCAAGACTAGCATTGTATGTTCGAAAGCATCTGCAATATGATTTTTATTCTGTTTTAAATTAATTAGTTTCAATAAATCAGGGATGATATATTGCATTAAACCTGTATCACATAGTAGTTTAATTCCTCTGACTGGGGTATTTGTTAACAGGATTTTTGATAGCTCATCCTTTACACGTTCTTTTGAAATTATCTTTAATCTTTCTGGATGCTTAATATCAACTCCAAAAACAAACTCAAATTTGCATGCAAATCTTACTGCTCTCATCATCCTTAATGGATCCTCATCTAATCGAGCATCTGAACCAACACATTGAATAATTTTATTATCAATTAAATCGATTAAACCTCCAAATGGGTCCACATACTTTCCTGTTAAAGGATTTCTTGCAATTGAATTAATTGTAAAATCACGACGTCTCAAATCTTCAATTAATTCTGTGCCAAAAACTACGCTTGGTTTTCGTGAATCAGTAGGATAGACTTCTTTTCTATAGGTTGTTATTTCAATATTTTTATCACCAATAGATAATCCTACTGTGCCATATTCAATACCAACTGTATACACAAAACCAAATTGCTTTAGTATTCTTTCTGAAACATCAGGAGTAGCATTAGTGGTTAAATCAATATCTTTAGGATCTTTACCTAAAAGTTCATCACGAACACAACCACCTACTTCGTAAAGTTCATAACCTTCTGCAGCGAATGAGTCAGCAATTTTTTTAATTTTATCAGTCATCTGTAATCTCCCATTTTTCTAAACCTGAGAGATCTCGGGCCATATCACGAATAGATAACCAAATCCGCTGTGAAGACTCTTTACATCGAAACTCAGTACGAATATGTGAATACCACCCTAAGAAATCCCAATACCATTGAGAAGGATTACGCCACCAAAAATTACGATAGTATTTTTTCAAAGAAACCTCCTCAAATCTATCTGTATAGTTATATTATAATAGTTATTCTTAAAAGAAAAAGGATTCTATAGAAATTAATCTATAGAATCCTCTGCAGTTATTGTCAGTTTGTTTTTACTGTTTCTTAACTAATCGTCCATGATTGGCTAAAAGCAGTGTTTCTGTACCGGTTAAATCTGGCATGTAGTAGCCTTTATAGACACCGAACCGGTCTCTAGCCAATGAGGAATCAAACCAATCATAATCTGCATTTCTTTCTGCGTCAATTAGGATTGGCCGACAATTTTCTTTTCTACCTTCAGCTTCGTGTGCTCTATCAAGAGCATACTTACGTCCTATGGCTGGTACGAAATTAGTATCTAATCTTGAGAAAATACCGATTCCTCTTGCTACTGCTACGCCATCTTTCATAAGAAGGCATACGGTAGTGTTACCATCCATGTAGAAAATCTTGCCATTTGTTGGATTCTTGCTCATTACTCTCTCCTTTTTATTATATTAAATTTTTGGGACTTCATATGTTATATATTCTTTAAAATCTTTTTCAAAATCTTTAAAATTTAGATCTGGTTCAAATTGAGAATGATACCCGCATTGAAGACACCCCCAATATTTTCGCTTCTCAAATAAGTCTTCATCTAAGTATAAATCTCCTTTATCACATCTCGGACAAGATTTGAATTTCCATATCATTTATTCCTCACTTTTGATTTACGTGTTTTTCTGCGCTTAACTATTATTTTCTTTTCTTTTTTCTCCTTTACAGGATCTATTTCTTTTAACGCAGGAGTTTGAAGACCTTCTACAAGTTCTGTTTTATCAATTTTTATAATAAATTCTTTTTCTTCAAAACCACTCTCACGAATCATTTTAATAACTGTATCTCTAACAGATTCGGCATTTTGTTTTTTCGGTACAGTAAAAGCTGCTTGTACATCAACTCTGAATGTAGGCATTATTTTGTTATCTTCCTTTCAGTCAGTTCTTTATTTCTTTCAAGCCATTCTGCCTGTGTAAAAGGTACGCTTAAAACTCTCCCTGATTCTTTATCAATCTGTGTAATCCAATAGATCTTCCCATCAAAAAGAACTTCTCCTTGTCTTCCTTTAGTGTCTTTAATCCATGTCAGTTTAATCGGTCGAATTTCTTCAGGGACTGCCTCAACATCTTCTTTAGTAGGAACTGTTATTTCTTTTTCAATCATTTTACTCCTTCAAGTGGTGCTCAATTTGGAATAAATTCATACATTTTATATTATACCAGTTATTTATTCATTTCTTTTTTCTTCAGTAGTTTTATAACGCTTATTAGTAAACCCTTGATGAGCTCTATCCAAACGTAATCTGTGTGCATCCATGAAAGCATTAATTGTTAACTTGCACCAATGTGACCCTTGAGAATTTATGTCTTCAGAACATATTCTACCGAATTGGATAAACTTTTCTGAATTCCATCGTTTCGCAATCTCCATATCTTCATCATTCATATGTTTTACATCAACCCTACCATTTAAATCAACTGCACATGTTTCAAGAAAAAGTAACAAACTTTTTTCATCTCTTGTCATTTCTTCTAATTTTTTCATAATAATTTATTTAAGCCATCTCTAACATTGTTTAAGATTTCATAAACTCCTTTGCATCCAAAATGACCAGTAACAGCTTTAAGTAAAGTTACTGCTTCATCTTTCGTTTCAAGTGTAATAGTAATAGGAAGATACACTGATTTTTCCTTGTCGTTTTTAATGATCATAGTTTTTATTCTCCTCCTGCCTTAAAGTTATATATCGGTTTTATTAGAAAATCTATGCTAACAGTTTCTTTGACTGCTTCAATAATTAAATCTTTATCTTTATATGCCATGGGTGACTCATCAATTGTACCCTGATCTGCAGTAGTGGTGTAAATACCATCCATCTCTCTTTTAAACATATCTAACTGCAATTCTTTCTTTGCACGTGTACGAGACATTATTCTACCCGCTCCGTGCGGTGCTGAATTATTCCATTTAGAATTACCCTTACCGGTACATACTGCTACTCCATCTCTCATATTAAAAGGTATAATCAGTCTTTGTCCAATATTTGCTTGTATCGCCCCCTTTCTAATTATTTTATCTTCAAAGTTTATGTAATTATGAATTGATTCAATCTTATATTGGGAACCAAAGGATTGTTTAAAGAAACCACTAATAATTTCATTAGCTATACAATCTCTATTTAATTGAGCGAATCTTTGAGCAGTTTTCATATCATTAATGTAGTCTTGTCCTTCAAGAGAATCAAGAGGTAAGTATTCTAGACCTTTGTATAATTCAGATTCAATAAAATAAGATTCAAGTTTTTCTTTTGCTATTTTCTGATGATATTTTGCTATCTTTAAACCAAAATTACGAGAACCTGTATGAATCGTAAGCCATTTATTCTCTGAAGTATCTTCATCAATTTCAATAAAATGATTGCCGCCACCTAATGTACCAAGTTGGCATAGCACTTTTTCAAAATCTTCATCAATACGTCCTAATGAATTTGCCATTCTACCAACAAAGCATGTATCGATCATTTCTAAGATACCTTCATCAAGAAGGGGTATTTGCCGATGAGCAAAACCTGAGGGTATATTTTTCTTGATAAAATCATCTAATTCTTTTAGATTTATCTCAAGTTTACCAAGATTAATTGTTAATACACCACAACCAATATCTACCCCTACTACATTTGGTATTATATAGGCATTCATTTTCATAGTTGTACCTATCACTGAACCGGCCCCAGCGTGACAATCAGGCATGATTACTATGAAAGAATGTGCAAAGGCGGGATGATTTAAGAAACCTTCAATTTGAATCTTTGTGGTTTCATCAATTACATCAATCATTACTAATGCTGTGTTGTACTTGCCTTTTAAAGTTATCATTTTTAACACCTTTTACTCAAGAGAACAATCTTTTGAATTTAATATGGTGAAGAGTTCAAGATGGTACCATCTTTTTTTCTTAAAATAAATGCAAGGAAGTTTACATCTATTTCTAAAATTTAATGCTTTTCCGCATTCACCACATTTGACATTCTTAGAACAATATATTGTATCAAAGGCACTACTTTTCCAAGAAAATCTACATCTTTGAAGGTTTTCTTTTACTTGAACATCACATTTATGCATTATTTTTTCCTTTATTTGATATATTCATCATTGTCATTACGATCGCTAAAGTATTTGCATTAATGAGATAACTTACTTTTTGTTTATTCATCAAGAAGTTTATTACTGCTTCTGATGAAGTTACTGTCATTAATTCAATCAGTGTTCGTGACAAAGCATAATTGCAGGGATCGTCAAGTTCAACATTTTTGGGCACGGTGTATTGACTACTCCAGGTAATTTCACCAGTATTCCTATTACTCATTCCTGCGTGCAACACTGGTGCGATATCTCTCAAATCTTGTGATATCTGTCTGGCTTCATGATTATCAAAACAATCAATAATTAAATCAACATCAGTCTTCCAACCAGTTTCAAGAGCATTGATGATATCTTGGACTTCTTCTATTTTTTTATGATATTCATAAGTTTCTGCATTTGAAATAGTCCATAGAATCGCATTTAAAGTCCTTGTTTTTAATCTACCAATATCTTGTCTTACCCAAGGTTGTGTAGAAATATTATGTTCTTCTATTTTGTCATAATCAAACAAGAAAAATTTGTTGAATCCTCTTCGAGCAAGACTAATTGCAAGATTGGCTCCAAGCGCACCACAACCTAAGATTGCGATTCTCTTGTCAATGATTTTACTTAAATCATTATTTAAATTTTCATGAAGAAATCTTCTATCCATTTTGTTTTCCTTTATTCACTATATTCATCGTCATCATCACGATCATTAAAATATTGATTTCTAGAATGACTTTGCCTCATTACAGCTACACAAGAAGAGAGTGTCTGATAGTTTTCTAAACCACTTAAACAGATACCTGCAGATTTTAAACGTAATGAATTAGAAACCCTAACTTTGTATGTTTGTGTATTATCTTTGTAGGTAATTTCATATCCTTCACCAAACTCTTTAAAACCTACTAATTCTGCACCAAGGTATTCTACAGCACTTTGAATTCTACCCTCAAGCGTCCTTTTCTTTGCTTGTGCAATCTCATCAGTAAGCATAGAATACACGATCTTCATTTCAGGTATTATCCCAGAGATTTTAGGGGGTTCTTCAATTCCTTTATCTAAACTTTCTGAGAAATGAATATCAGGAGGATAGACATATGAATCATACAGTAAAGTCTTTCCCCATAATCTTGCTGAAATTATTGAAAATGGCTCTAAGTTTTGATCGATAAGAAATACTTCTAATGGCTGGGGTGTGATGCCTTTTGAAATAGCATCAGAAGAATTAAAGGGAAATGCAAGCCATCTTGATTCAGAGACTCTTCGCATTGTTATTAATCTTAATTTTGTCACTGATTCAAGACATTTTTGTATTTCGAATTTAGCAGCTTCTCTTAGAATTGTTGCAGAAGTCATAGAATCTGATTTTAAAATAAACCAGCCTACTCTATCAGTCTTGACATTCAGTTTATAAGGATGATTATTGATAAATACTTTAACTATATCGTTCTTAGACAAAACAGGAGCAATTACTTCAGGAAGATTCTTTGATTCTTCACTTAATTTTTTGATCAAATCTAAAGTATTCATAATACTATTATATTAGTTATTAAATTAGTGGAGAGAGCTGTGCATCGTCAGCTATGTTATGCACTTTGATAGCTTCTTCTGCTCTCTCCACTCTTGAAAAATTATTTTACGGAGTAGGTAATGTTAATGATAAACCATTTGGAATAGTGATTACTTTATCATTTTGATTAATTGATTGGATTAGCATATATTGAAGAATGCTTGGTGTCAAACTTTCACCTAAAATCTTATTAGCTTCAGCTTGACCATTGGCAATAGCAATTGTAGCAGCTGCTTTACCTTTTGCTTCTTGCTCTGCTTGACGAGCCTCAACTTCAATCTGCATCAATTTATTTTCTGCTTCTTTTACTTTCTGTACTGCAACTACTTTAGCTTCAATAGCTTTAGTAAATTCATCTGAAAAGTCAAAGTTAATTATATTTACTGATTCTGCAATGATACCTCGAAAAGCTAATCTTTCAATCAATAATTTTGTAATATCTGCTTTGACATCAGCTCTTCTAAGAATACAATCTTCGGCATTATAACGAGCGGTAACTTCTTTTACAGTTTCTTGTACAACAGGATTGGCAATAACTGCAATATATTCACGGCCAATCGTTGTAAAAACAGTGGCCGCTTCTTTTGCATCAAGTTTGTAGTTTATAGCAATTTTAGTAATAACATCTTGCATATCTTTTGATGCAGCTGCAGCTTCATCATCAAACAATTGTGTTTTAATGAGCATATTCACTGGAGTATCAACTAAAGATTTCCAATGCATACCATTTTCATAGATTGTACCTGTGGTCTTTTGGAATCTAACCATGACACTCACTTGACCATTTGGAGTAATTATGATTGAACCAGTAACAAAGATTATAAGAGCCACAAGAAATGGTAACCCAAAGAACCACTTTGCAGCAGCTTTTGTATCTTTATTAGGATCGAGTAAAATAACAAGAAAAGCAACGATTGCAACGAGGGCACAAATAATAATACTAACTAATGCTAACAATTAAATTCTCCTTTTTTTATTTTAATATAAATTTTCTTTTAGGTAATTCTAGATC
>Ga0172381_10001112_pt1 | contig 32805 bp, 31 predicted proteins | sample Leawel6488metaG_FD_119754 | JGI IMG/M metagenome (GOLD analysis project Ga0172381, IMG submission 119754) | Leachate microbial communities from a municipal landfill in Southern Ontario, Canada - Leachate well 64-88 metaG | ecosystem: Engineered > Solid waste > Landfill > Unclassified | place... | reverse complement strand
GGCGCCACGGGGTGCCTCCATGAAACCCACCCCGCGCGCCTCGGCGGGCCAGGAGGAAGGTTCCCAGAGGGCTGGGTTGAAGGTTTCGAGTTTGCCGGCGCGGATATTAGCCATGAGTTGGTCGTACCAGCCCTGCATGGCGTCGGCGATGATCTTGCTCTCCAGGGTGCGCGCGGCGGTCCGTCCCATGGTGGAAAAGAGGGCCTCGACGGGCAGGTCCAGCTTGCGCAGGCTGCTGTCCACCAGGGTGCGGGCCTCCTGGTTGCCGCTGGCATAGAGGACCAGCATCCGGGCCAGGGGGCCCACCTCCATCGCTTTGCCCTTCCAGCGCGGCGACTTGATCCACGAATAGCTGGCCGCGCTGTCCAGATGTGCGTAGGGCGGTTGGGGTCCGGTATAGTCCAGGTGGGTTTGTCCCGCAAACGGATGGAGCCCCTGGTCCTTGCCCACGGTGTAGGAATACCAGGAATGGGCCACGAACTCCTGAATCTGGTCCGGGGCGGTCAGCTCCAGGGGGTGGAGGGTGGAGAGATCCCGGTTGAGGATGATGCCGCGGGGGATCATGAGGCCGTCCAGGTCGTTGATGCCCATGGAGGGAAACTCGCCGTAGGTCAGGAAGTTGCCCACCCCTTCACCCTTGCCGAACCAGTCCTTGTAAAAGCCGGCGATGGCGAGGGTGTCGGGCAGGTAGACCTGATCCACGAAGCGGCGGATCTCGCGGATGACGTTTTGCACGATCTCCAGGCCCGTCATATTGACGGCGGTAGCCCCGACCCCCGCCGCCGCGCCGTCGTGCAGCGCCGCGGGGGATACGCTGATGGCCGTGGGGACGCCACCCACCACGAAGTTGGGATGGGGGTTCTTGCCGCCGAAGACGGCATGGAGCTTGGCCACCTCCCGCTGCCAGGCCAGGGCGTCCAGGTAATGGGCCAGCGCCATGAGGTTGGCCTCCGGCGGCAGCTTGTAGGCAGGGTTGCCCCAGTAGCCGTTGGCGAAGATGCCGAGTTGTCCGGAGGCCGCGAAACGGGTGAACTTGTCCTTCACCTCGGCGAAGTAGCCCGGCGAGGAGCGCGGGTAATCACTCAAGGATTGGGCCAGCGCGGCCGTTTTGGCGGGATCCGCCTGGAGGGCCGAGAGCACGTCCACCCAGTCCAGGGCGTGCAGTTGATAGAAATGCATCACATGATCGTGGACGAACTGGGCGGCGATCATGAGATTGCGAATGAGCTGGGCGTTTTGCGGGATGGGGTAATGGAGGGCGTCCTCCACCGCCCGCACCGAGGCGATGCCATGCACCAGGGTGCAGACCCCGCAGATGCGCTGGGCGAAGGCCCAGGCGTCGCGCGGGTCACGGCCCTGGAGGATGATCTCCAGGCCGCGCACCATGGTCCCGGAACTGGAAGCGCCGGTGATGACACCATCCTTGACCTCGGCCTCGATGCGCAGGTGCCCCTCGATGCGGGTAACGGGATCGACGACGACGGTTTGCTTGCTCATGAATCACTCCTGCTCCGTGACGAGATGGTCTGCCACCAGTTCCAGCAGGCTCTGGGCCGTCTTGTCCCAATGGAAATGGGCCTGGCCGTCGTCGAAAGTCTGGCGGCAGTTGGAACAGGTCGATACCAGCATCTCCGCCCCCGTATCCTCCACCTGCTGCATCTTGATCTGGTAGGTTTTGTAGCGCAGGGGGTCGGCCCGGTGGATGGTCACCACGCCGCCGCCGCCCCCGCAGCACCAGTTATAGGCGCCGTGCGCGTCCATTTCCCGCAGTTCCACCCCCAAGGCGCGCAGCACCTCCCGCGGCGCCTCGGTGACGCCGCCGCGGCGCACGATCTGGCAGGGATCGTGGAAGGTCACCGAACTTTGCACCGGTTGCAGTTGCAGCTTACCCTGGCGAATCCCTTCGGCCAGGTACTCGGCGATCTGCAGCACCCGAAAGGGCAGGGGTTTGCCGTAGAGGTTGGCGCCCTGCCAGCGCAGGGCCTGATAGGCATGGCCGCATTCCGGCAGGATGAGCACGCTGGCGCCCACCGCGATGGCGGCCTCGATGAGCTTGAGGCTCGCCTCCCGCTGACCCTGCTGGTCGCCGGCGAACATGCTGAAATTGGTGGCTTCGTAACCGTCGCTGCGAAAGGTCCAGGATGCGCCCATCCGCTTCATGATCCGGGCCAGGGCGACGATGGACTGGGGATATTTCATGACCTCGATGGAGGAGATGGTCATGAGGACGTCGGCCTGGCTGCGGTCCAGGGGGATCTCGACGCTGTGCTCGTCCTCCAGCCAGGCGATGCGGTCCTTGAGAACCGCCGGGGTGGCGCCGAGGGGGCTGCCTTCCCGCTTGGCGCGTTCCACCGTCGCCCAGAGTTCGTGGGGCACCAGCCCGGCGGCGGCCATGCCGTGCCGGGCCAGGCCCACGAGGCTGGCGATGTCGATGCCCATGGGGCAGACCATGGTGCAGCGTCCGCATTGGGTGCAACTGTCGTAGATCAGCTCCTGCCACTCTTCCAGCTCTCGCACGGTGACGCGGCGCTTGAGGTTGAAGAGGCGAAAGAAGGGTGCAAAAGGCCCCGTCTCGCGCTTGTAGGCCTGCTTGAAGGGTTCCAGCTTCCAGATGGGGGTATACTTGGGATCACCGGTCTGCACATAGTATTGGCAGACCTCGGCGCACTGGCCGCAATGCACGCAGGACTCCATGTAGAGGGCGGCGGTGGCGCCGAAGTCCTTGACGAAGCCGCGCATGGCCCGGTCGAGCCGCTCGGTGTCGGCCATCTCGCCCTGCTTGTCGTAGCGTGGTTCGGGTTTCTGGATGCTCAGACGAGGCTGGTTCAATTCCAGGGGAAACTGCGTATCCGTGCCGGTCATATCTGCGCCCCCCGGCGGCTGTAGATCGTCCCGGTGACGCCACGGGAGAACAGGAAGAGCACGGTATGGGCGAGCTTGCTGAAGGGCAGCCACGCCAGCAGGAGTTCCGCGCTCAGCATGTGCAAGGCCAGCAGGTCCTCGTAACGACCACCCAGATGGTAATAGGCCATGAGCCCCGTGAGCAGCGGCGTAAAGACCAGCAGCCAACTGAAGTAGTCGTCGAAATTGGAGATCCGGCGCAGCACCGGGTGGGTGGCGCGATGGGCGAGGAGGGCGAGGAGGCTGATCAGGGCGACGCCGGCGGCGAAGGTGATTACACCCGTCGGCAAACCCGGCCAGGACAGACCCGTGATGTTGCGGATGAGGAGGATGTGGGGCACCAGCCCCAGGATCACCACCGCCAGGCCGATGTGGAAGACATAGCTCACCATCTCCCAGTGCAGGATGCGGGGCCGGAACTCACGGCGCGGCCACATGCGGGTGAAGATGGTCCTGATGCCCCCCAGCCAGGCGTGGCGCACCCGGGGTTCCGAAAGATCGCGGGGCCGGCGCAGGGTCAGTACCCCGACGAGCCGCCAGAATATGCCGAAGACCAGGATGATCAGCGCGGCCTCCAGGGCGGGGCCGCGGGCGAAATCCAGCAGGTCTGTCTCAGTGCTCATGGGAATCCTCCTTGGGGGACGGGCTGCTCACCTCTTTGGCGCTTTTCGCGGCGGCCGCTTGCTGACGGGAGCGGGCGAGCGCCGCCGCCCCCACCCCGACCACCGTCCCCCCTAGCGCCGCACCGCCCAAAACCTCCCCGCGCGGCCAGTGGCCGGTGGCCGCGGGCAGCGGCCGGTAAAATCCGCCCTTGTCCCAGAAATCCGGCTCGGAGCAGCCCAGGCAGCCATGACCGGACTGGATGGGGAAGCTGGTCCCCTGGTTCCATTTCAGGGTGGCGCAGGCGTTGTAGGTCACCGGCCCTTTGCAGCCCAACTCGTAGAGACACCAGCCGTTGCGCGCGCCCTCGTCGTCGAAGGTGTGGGCGAAACGACCTTCATCATAAAAAGGCCGACGGTAACAGCGGTCGTGGATGGTGTTGCCGTAAAACGTCAGCGGCCGCCCCTGGCGATCCAGGGCGGGCATCCCGAAGCTCAGGTAGTAGACGACCACCCCGGTCATCACCTCGGGAATGGGCGGACAGCCCGAGACGTTGATGATCGGGCGGTCGCGGATGACCTCCGAGACCGGCACCGCCCCCGTGGGATTGGGCGCGGCGTAAGGGACGCCACCGAAGGCGGCGCAGGTCCCCACGGCAATGATGGCCGCTGCCCCCTGGGCGGCATGGCGTAGATCATCGACAGCACTTTGGCCTGCGGCCGCGCAGTAGGCACCGCCCGCCCCCATGGGCACGGACCCGTCCACGATGAGGATGTACTTGCCCCAGGCCTTGCGCATGGCCTCCTTCCGGGCCGCCTCGGCGGCCTCCCCGGCGGCTGCCTGAAGGGTGTCGTTGAAGGCCAGGGAGATGCTGTTGAACATGAGGTGTTCGATGGTAGGCGAGAAGGAGCGGGTCATGGATTCCAGACAGCCGGTGCATTCCTGATAGGAGAGGTAGATCACCGTGGGCCGGGGGGTGCTCGCCAGCTTTTCCGCCATGGCCGCGGCGGCGGCAGGAGGCAGCGCCAGCAGGGAGGCCGTGGCGGCGCAGAACTTCAGGAAGGCGCGGCGGCTCAGGCCGTTTTGCCGGAATGCGTCGAGAATGGTCTCTTCCATCAATGTCCTCCTGATGCGCGAAGTGCGAGTGCTTGCCGCAACCGCTGCAGCCCATTAGCGATATCGGTGGTATCGGCCGGAACGATCTCCGGCACGTGGCATATCTCCAGCGACTCTGTCAGCAGGATCCCGTCCTCGCTGGAATGGCGCACCCACCACACACCCGGCACCCCGGTCTCCTCGATACGGGAGCTTCCCAGGGCCACCAGTTCCATGCGGATCTCTCCCGTCCCCAGGGTCTCTCTGAGCAGATCCCGGTCGGCGGTGGAGAGGGGCAAGGAGCCAAGGTCGATGCAGTGCCGCCGCCCCGAGAGGAGCAAGGCGTCCAGGGCCGCGGCGATCTCCCGCAGCAGGGCCGGCGCGTTGGCGGCGGGGCTGGGGGCAGGACGGATGGGAATGGTATCAAGCATCTTCACGTCGCCATTCCTCCAGGAGCGCTCGGGCGCGACACCCTGCTTCGGGCAGGGACCGGGCCAGCGGCGGACTCAGGGTGTCGCCCCAGGAGATGGTCCGGGGCTGAATGCCGAGCAAGGCCCGCCGGGCCGGAAGACAACCGAGCAGGCGCGCCATGTCCAGCAAGTCGGCCAGGCCGGCTTCGTGCACGCTGCCGGCTCTGGGACGGGTCAGGAGCCGGTCCATTTCTTCTCCCTGGAAGAGGGTTACCCGCCCTGCTTCTTGTCCTGATTCCACGGCATCCGCCACCAGCAAAGCATCCACTCCCTCCAGTTCAACCAGCAGCGACGCGCCGATCGTACCCCCATCCAGGACCGTGACGCCGGTCATGGGTGCCTGCCCGGCGAGCCAGCGGACGATGTGCACACCCACTCCATCGTCTCCTTGCAGGACATTGCCCAGCCCCAGAACCAGTATGCTTCCCATCGTTTCCTCGTAGTGGACGGAGCAAAATCGTTCAAACGTGCTTGTCCGTATCCAGCGCGAAATGCCCCGAAAACTCCGCGTGGTCAAGGAGGTGACCGAGCGGATGGAGTTCACGGGCGCGGGGGTCCGCGGCGGGGGGTGGTCCGAGTTGGTCGCTGTCCTGACCTCCCTTGCGCAGCCTTCCCTTCACCGATTCCCAGTTGGCGCCTTCGGCGAGCCCGAGGGTGGGCAGGTCGGTCGCCATCAGGATAAAGTCGTAGTGTTGAAGCTGATGGTTGGCACCTGCCTCCGGCGGGCGATAGGCCATGGTCCCGAAGTCATTGCGCCCCAGCCTGGCGCCATCGGGCAACGGGCCATCTTCGTGGATGCCTTCAGCGGCAGGCGGCAGGTCGTAGATCAGCCACTGGACCTTGCGCCCCGGTTCCGCCTCGCGATGTTCCATGAGCAGGATCAGGCTCTTGGTATCGGTTGGCAGATGCTGCCAGAAGATGGGCGGGGTGCGCCCCTCGCCGGTTTGGGTGAAACGTCTGGCAATCCAGTCGTCGGGATCGATGCCGGTGCTGAATACCTTCATCTCTGCCATGGTAGCCTCCTCACAGGTGTACGGGCGGTTGGCCGGGTGCTGCGATGGTCTCCGATACGGCCAAGCCCACAGAACTATCCCACTACCGCCTAAGTATAGCAGATAGTCGGTGGTGGCGACGGATCCGTTGCCCGGCGACCGTTATAGGGGAGACTTCTTGGAGGTCGGGTTTTCTTCCAGCGCCAATTGATCGTCGAGGGTCTCGCGGCGGCGGATGAGGCGGTGCTGGTGGCCGCTGATGAGCACTTCAGGTGGACGGGGGCGGCTGTTGTAGTTGCTGCTCATGGCGAAACCGTAGGCCCCGGCGCTCATGACGGCGAGCAGGTCACCGGCTTTGGCCGCCAGCGGACGATCCCTGGCGAGGAAGTCGCCACTTTCACAGACCGGGCCGACGACATCCATGGCTGGTCCTGTTTCGGCGCTTTGGTGCAGGGGCAGGATGTCGTGCCAGGCACCGTATAGCGCGGGGCGCAACAGGTCATTCATGGCCGCATCCACCACGCAGAACTGCTTGCTGCCGTTGTCCTTGAGGTATTCCACCTTGGTCAACAGCACGCCGGCGTTGCCCGCCAGCGCCCGGCCCAGCTCCACTACCCGCCCTACCGCTACGCCTTGCAAGGCCTGATCCAGCGTCCAGGCGTAGTCGGCGGGGCTGGGCGGGTTTTCGTCGTGGTAGCGAATGCCCACACCGCCGCCCAGATCCAGATGCTGGAGGGCAATCCCATGGGCCGCCAGTTCGTCATACAGGGCGCGCACCCGCACCGCGGCCTCCCCCAGGGGTGTCAGGTCCAGCAACTGGGAGCCGATGTGGCAGGCAATACCTTTCAGCTCCAGCGCCGGGTGCCGCGCGGCCTGCAGGTAGAGGTGGCGGGCCTGATCCATGGGGATGCCGAACTTGCTCTCTTTCAGCCCCGTGGCGATGTAGCGATGGGTGCCGGGGTCCACGTCGGGGTTGACCCGCAGGGCGACGGGCGCACGTTTGCCCATGTCGGCAGCAATGTCCGCAATGCGCCAGAGTTCGGCGGCGGACTCGACATTGAGGCAGAAGATACCGGCATTGAGGGCAGCGCGGATTTCGACGCTGGACTTGCCGACACCGGAAAAAACGATGGTGCCGGCATCGCCGCCCGCCCGCAGCACCCGCTCCAGTTCACCGCCAGAGACGATATCGAAGCCCGCGCCCATCTCCGCAAAAATCCGCAGGACACCGAGATTGCTGTTGGCCTTGACCGCATAACAGACCCGGGTGTTGTCACCGAGGGCGGCGCTGAAGGAGTGATAGCGTTCGCGCAGCGCCGCCTCGGAATAGACGTAGCAGGGCGTGCCGTAACGCTCCGCTATTTCCTGCAAGGGGAGGTCTTCGCCGTACAGGGTGTGGTCGCGGTAGTGGAAGGTATTCATGGGGCGGCAGGGCTCTGAACCGGCGCCGTGGGCCCGGCGGATGTGGGGTTCTGGTCGGGGGCCGTCGGTGCGGCGGGGGTAACGCTGTGGGCGGGCGGCAGGGTCAGGGCCGTTTTACGGCCGCAACCGCCCAGGGCGAGGCCTAGCAGCAGGAGGAGAACGATGGCGCGAATGCGGTTCACAGGGCCTCCCGCTGCAGGCGCTCCCGGGCGCGCTGGATGGCGGCCTGCACCTGCCGGGGGGCCGTGCCGCCCAAGTGATCCCGCGCCGCCAGGGAGCCTTCCAGCACCAGCACCGTATAGACCTCCCGGTCGATGAGCGGTGACAGGGCCTGCAAATCGGCCAGCGGCAGGGCCTCCAGGCCGATGTGGCGTTCCTGGGCCAGGCGCACGGCACGGCCCACCACGGCGTGGGCATCACGGAAAGGCAGCCCCTTGCGCACCAGATAATCGGCCAGATCGGTGGCGGTGGCAAAGCCGCGTTCTGCCTGCGCGCGCATGACGTCGGGACGGGTCTGCAGGCCCGGCAGCATCCGGCCCATGATCTCCACGCTGGCGCGCATCTGGTCAAGGGCGTCGAAAAGGGTTTCCTTGTCTTCCTGATTGTCGCGGTTGTAGGCGAGGGGCTGCCCCTTCATGAGGACGAGGATAGCGACAAGATCGCCAATCACCCGCCCACTCTTGCCGCGAATGATTTCCGCGACATCCGGGTTTTTCTTTTGCGGCATGATGCTGGAGCCGGTACAGAAGCTGTCGGGCAGGTCGATAAAGCCGAAGGGGGCCGACATCCACAGGATCAGCTCTTCCGACAGCCGCGAGAGGTGGACGGCGAGGATGGCCAGGTCCGATAACACTTCCATCACAAAGTCGCGGTCGGAGACCGCATCGAGGCTGTTTTCGGCGACGGCCTCAAAGCCGAGCTGACGCGCCACGTCCCAGCGGTCGATGGGAAAGGTCGTCCCCGCCAGCGCCGCCGCGCCCAGGGGCAGCACATTCACCCGCCGTCGTGCATCGAGCAGACGCTGGGTATCGCGGTGGAACATCTCCACGTAGGCCATACAGTGGTGACCGAAGCTGATCGGTTGGGCCACCTGCATGTGGGTCAGGCCGGGGAGGATGGTCTCCACCTCCCGCTCGGCGAGGTCGATGAAGACGTTTTGCAGGTGCTGCAGCTCCCGGACGAGCTCATCCAGGCAGCCGCGGGTATAAAGGCGCAGGTCGGTGGCCACCTGATCGTTGCGGGAACGGCCGGTGTGGAGCTTCTTGCCGACATCGCCAATGATTTCGGTGAGGCGCGACTCGACGTGCATATGGATGTCTTCCAGGGCATCGACAAAGGGCAGCCGGTCTTCGACGATCTCCTGCCGCACCTGTGTCAGTCCGGTGACGATGGACTCCACCTCCGCTTCCGTCAGCACGCCCACCCGGCCCAGCATGCGGGCATGGGCCATGGAACCACGGATGTCCTCCGCGTACAGACGACGGTCCACCTGGATGGATGCCGTAAAGGCCTCGACCAGACGGTCGGTGCCCGCCGCGAAGCGCCCACCCCACATTTTTTCACTCATGCCCACACCTCCTGTCCTGCCCGCGACTATAGCGAAAATGGAGTGTCGTTCGCCAGTATTCCCGGTCGGGGCGGCGGCTCTTTGGCATTCCTCCCCCGCTCTTGCTAAAGTCTTCATGGAGCGGACACGTGGGAGTGCAATGCATGGACGAAGCGGAAAAGACGCGTGGCTGGCGCTGGCTGGTCGTGCTGTTGTTGGTGCTGGTCGTTGCGGTGGTGCTGTTCTTCTGGTGGCAGAATCAGAAGACCGGGGTGCCTGTGCAGACGACGGCGGCTACGCAGACCGTAGGCCCCGCCATATCGACGCAATCCGTGGCCAATTTTCCGGTGGGCGGGGCGGTTTCGCAGGAGGGCACACTGGAAGGCCCACTCAGCGGCAGGTGTGGCAATATCGCATGGCACGATCTCAGCCCCTCCGAGGTGGCGCACCTCCGAAAACTTTGCCCGCCGGTGCCGCCCAAACAGCCCTGAAGCGCCTGGCCTCAGGGTGCCGGAGGCAGGACGATGCGCGCCTCCAAGCCGCCGCCCGGCGCGTTGACCAGAACGAAGCGCCCATGGTGATAAGCCACGATCCGCTCGACGATGGCCAGTCCAAGTCCCACCCCACCGCCCTTGCCGGCTTGCGCAAAAGGGGCGCGCACCGCTTCCAGCTCCGCCTCCGCAATGCCCGGGCCGTGATCGCGGACGCGGATCAGCACGCCGTCTGCGGTGGGTTCGGCGCTGACGTCTATGGGGGCGCTACCATGAGACTGTGCATTGTCGACGAGGTTCTGCAGGGCACGGGCCAGGCCCACTTCCTGTATGGGCATTTTCGGCAGCGCGACGGCAGGGGGGTGCCACACCACGCCAGCCGGTTGGCGTAGAATGAACGCCTTGAGCCAGAGACCCAGGTCGGTCGCCACCAGTGGCTCCTGCTCGCCGCTACGCGCGTAATCGAGAAACTGGTGGATGACCTTGTCCATCTCCTGAATGTTCGCGATGATTTCACTGCGGGCCTCCTCCTTGGCCGGCAGGAATTCGGCGCTCAGGCGCATCCGGGTGAGCGGTGTGCGCAGATCATGAGAGACCCCCACCAGCACCATCTCCCGCTCTTTCCAGAGACGATGCAAATCGCGCAGGGTCTGGTTGAAGCGTTCGGCCAGGCGCCGCAGATCGGCCGGACCCGCCTCGGGCAGATCCGCCGGGGTATCGCCGCCGCGCAAACGTGCCACCCCCTGCATGAGCCGGGTGAGGGGCCGGGTGACCTGGCGCACCGCCAGATACGCCCCCAGCCAGGAGAGCAGCAAAATCGCCGCCAGCTTGAACCAGGGCAACGGCAGCCCCGGTGGATGAAGCATGGGCATGGCCAGCGCCAGGGTTGCATCGGGCCGGGTTTGCAACCAGAGCATCCGGCGTTGGCCGTCCACGCGTAGTTGCGCCTGCGGCCAGCCCATGCGGTGCAGCAGTTGCAGGGCGTTTGCCAGTACCGGCAGACGGGGATTGTGGCCGCGCACCGCACCGGCAGGAACGATGCGGAGACCTTGGTGCAGCAGCACGGACTCCGTCGCCTGACGCTGGGCTGGGGTGAGGGTTTCGCTCAGGGTCAAAATTTGCGCCCAGTTCTGCGCCAGACGCTCGGCCTGCGGGTTGGCCTGATAGATGTTGAAAAACCAGTACACCGCAAGCTGACTCAGCAGCAGTAGCCCGGCGATGATGAGAAACATACGGGTAAACAGCGTATCCGGCCAGAGGCGCGATTTATTCATCCGGGTAAAGCGCCTTCTTCCCTGGGTGTGGCATCTCCGCCATCAGGCACCAGCACATACCCCCGCCCCCAGACGGTCTGAATATAGTGTGGTTCGCCGGGATCGTCTTCAACAAGGCGTCGCAAGCGCGAGATAAACACATCAATACCCCGTGAACCCGGTGTGGCGTCGTCATTGCCATGGGTCATGGCCAGCAGGCGGTCCCGCGAGAGCGGCTGCCAGGGATGACTGGCCAGCGCGTGCAGAATGGAAAACTCGCTGTCGGTAAGGGAGATTTTCTCGTCATTCCGCCAGAGACTGCGACTGTCGAGGGCGAGGCGGAAGGGGCCGAAGATGATGGCGCCCGGGGTTGGGTCGCTGCTGCGCAGATCATGACTGCGGCGCAGCACGGCGCGGATACGCGCAACCAGTTCCTGGGGCTCAAAGGGCTTGGAGAGATAATCATCGGCGCCCACATCGAGGCCTTGTACCCGGTCGGCCAGATCCCCCCGGGCTGTCAGCATGATGATGGGCAAATGTGGTTCCTGCACTCGCAGACGCTGACAGATGCTGAAGCCGTCTTCGCCGGGCATAAGGACATCCAGCAGGAGCAGGTCATAGTATTCCCGCTCCAACTGGCGATCCATCTGCACGCCGGAGGCGGCGGCGTGGACGATGAAACCCTGCCCTTCCAGGTAGCGCACCAGCATGGTGCGCAGTCGGGGATCGTCATCGACCAGCAGGATTCTGCCGCCTTCCGTCATTTACTTACCCCAGGGGCCTCGCCTGCTCCCTATTTCCTTATACAGCGCGGTAGCTTTCTGCCACTGCACAGGCGTCAGTATCTTATGGAGATAATTCACCTGCTGAATGCCATGTTCGAGCATCGTGGCATGATCCTTGAGGACCGCTTCCCGCAAGGGGACGATGGCACTGCCCGATTCACCGTTCAGAAGCGCATTACGCAGCGCGGCATTGTGAACCTGCATATCCTGACGCCAGGTGGGCATTTGCTTTAGCTGCTGGGCGCGCCAGTTTTTCAGATCCGTTTCCTGCGCGGGGGTCAGCTTGAGGTCCACCGCATGCCGCCAGACGATGGGCATCAGCATGGGCACGGGTGCATTCCGCATCCAACCACCCTTGCGCATGGCGCCAGGCCGCCATCCCCCCGGACAAGGATGACCTTGCATCATGCCCGGTCCCATGGGGCCACCATTCATGGCCGGCGGGGCCTCTGCACCTGCCGCAAAGGCGGGCACCACCGCCAGCGCCATCGTTCCGACCATCAATCCGGATACTACGTGCTTGAATTTTAACATCACTCTGCTCCTCGTCACTCAGGGGGAAAGGTGCGCCCTTTCCGTGGCAGACAAGTTAGCGCGCCCCGGCGGCGGGTGCCAGCGGCAAAGTGTCAAGAATTGTGAATGGGGGTGATTGGTTGTCGCTAAGGACGCGCATGGCGGTCCACTTTGAGGTTTAATGACCGAAGCGGCGGCCCAAGCCGGCCAGGCCGCTGAAAATTTGTCTTTCACGCATGCCATTCGCGTACTCCATCGCCGGCTACCCGCCGCTGGCTCTATTCCCCCCTCAAGGGAAGTCAGCATGGATCCGCAGCATCCTGACTGAGATGGCCTCACGACGGGCGTGACCAGTCGCGGGAAGCGTAATCCGCGTGGCGTCAGAAAAAAGATGAGTTCGTATTCGATTCGAGATCGAGGCGATCCGCTGCATCAGCCCGGTGATCCCGTTCCGGTCATCTTATCTAACTAACTAAACAGTATTGCTCTTAACCCGGGGCTATCACCGCTTTCCCGATGGCCGCAAGTTGTTCTACGAGCGATGGCAACCAGGGGTTCGTGGCAAAAGTTGGCACATTGCCCAGCATGAGTAGCGCATGGCCGGCGATGCCCACGGCGTCCCCATGGTCCTGCGCCAACCAGATCGTGGCCTGAGTTTCTGAGCGGAGGATGGCCTGGTGGGCGGCGCGCTTGCCAAACCAGTCGGTAAGTCCGGAGAGCCATCCTGCCAGTTGATTGTCGGCTGCGAGTACCAGCAAATGGTAAGTGTGCGGATCCTGACTATTGGCGATACCCACGAGAATGAGCCAGGTGCGTTCTGGCGTAGACAGGGGCAATAGCCACTGCGGCGCTATTGCGACACAGCGTATGGTGTTTCCGCTAATGGCCGTCAGATAAGGTGCGCCCGGGATGTGCGGAACACGCGCAATTATCTCGGGAGGATCCAAATATATCGGCACAGGTATGGGAACGGGCTCCAACGCCTCGGCATTCTGTACGGCTTGTTGCTCTGAGGTGTTTACTGGCAAGACATTACGTGCCAGAAAGCTACAGGCGTCTGCTGGATCACTGATGATTTGCGCTGCAGCGAACCGGGGGTCAACCAGACCCGTAATAGCACACAAAAGCGCTATTAATAACCCTACGACCTCTTTCCGGAAAAGCTTTTTACGGCGGAACATCACCATGTCCTGAGCTTTGTCCTGCTGACTTGTCCCTAAGCAGGTTAACAAAGCCAATGGGCTATTTGCGCGCATGATTTCCACCGCACGCCTGTAGTTCGTGCTTATGAAGAGATCATCCACAGTAGCACCTCGCTGGCTTTACCTGGAGGGAAGGCTAAAAATTCCAAAAACACTGAGCAGCCATAAAATCACAACAATGACCACGACCAGATTCAGTATTGACTTAATGGAAGATGCCATGGGTATATAGCTATTGACGAGCCAGAGAAGGACGCCAACCACGATCAGGACCAGCACTACGTGAATCAAAGGTGTCATCACATATCTCCTTGGTCTGTATTGCAACAATATTTGGTTTTATCTCTAAACCCCGTACATCATCGTATTGGCTAGTTTATTAATGAGGCAACACTTATAATCGGCCCAGCAGAAGAAGAATTAAAACTATCAATAGCACAATCCCAACAACTCCACTGGGCCCATATCCCCACGCCCTGCTGTGCGGCCAGGCTGGGAATACACCCAGAAGCAGCATGATCAATACGACCAATAGCACTGTGCCCAACATGGTAGTTTCTCCTTGTGGTTTATGCAGCGGTAATATTTTCTGCCAGAGAAGCCTTGGTACTACCGCCTTGGTGAGTCACGCCATAGGCAACCCACCTCGGTAGCCAGAATACCTGCCGCCAGACAAAGGCCCCCATCTATCTCAGTTGTGAAAGACTGGCGGCGTAACGGTCGCGTGGACACCGAGTCGCTGACTTAACAATCGGAAAAACTGCTGGGAGAGCACCTTGTTACCCATCAAGCCGACGCCCATCTCGACCTTCGTGACCTTGGCGCTGGGGGATTGCAAATTAACGCTCACCTTTGTCCCATCCGTGGTTTTTCCATAGATAGCTTCCTCATTCTCCTTCTTGTGAAGGTTACCGGTATAGCTGATATGCATTTCCCCCAGCACCGCGCGAGAGGCAGCGGTGGCCTGCCCAAGGCTAACCGGGTAATAGGCCTGATAATCTGATAGCCCTCCGCCCGCCACGTAAGTAGCCCCTCCGGCCCCGGCCCCGGCTCCCAACAAAGCCACACACCCACTGAGCGGCGCTACCAGCACCGCACAGCCCAAGGCGAGATATGCGTAGGCTCTACGGCTGGATATCTGGCTCACTTTCTTATCCTCCATTACTGGCGTTGGCTGCCCGAATCGCCTGGTTGGCTGTCCGTTGCGCAGCATTGGCTGTTTGCTGCGCGGTATCTGCCCGCCTGATGGACTCGTTTTGCGTGTTTTGCAGTGCGTTCGCCTTCATGAGCGCTTCGTTGGCGGTGTCCTGAGCTTCTCTGGCCATTGTTTGTGCCGCGTCGACCTTCGCGTTCAATCGCGATAGATCCGGCCCACTTGCACATCCAGCGAGCCCCAGGGGAAGGACCATCATGGTAACCGTAAGCATCGCGCCAAATGTGTTATTCATTTTTTCAGTCATGGTATTTCTCCTTAATCCTCAACAAATAACGGCAAGGGGAACCGGAGAGCCCAGGCACCTGTCCGCCAAGTTCTTTCCGGTCTATTTTCAAGAAGGTACGTTTGAAGTATAGCCTATTTTCCGTCGTCAACTGGTTGGCGGGGGCATAAATCCCTCCTCAGACAGTCCCACCCAGATTGAACAGCCACGATCACTCTTGAGAGGGAATCAAGTCCTAGATTGAACCGGTGACTCCGGATCAGCCAAGAGGAGCGCTAGGGGGAAGCGTGAAAGCAAACGACCCACGGACAGTGCTTCTGTCCCTCCCTGCACGTCAATCTCTTCACCGGTGAAAAGGTTTTGAAACTGTAGTCGACTCCAGCCCCAGGGCAGGGCCAGAGTGGTGTCTCCCCAGACCTCTGGACCCAGAGGCAACGGGAGGTTTTCGTTGGCGCCCAACAGGCGGAGGCAGAGACGCGGCACAACCGTCAGAGCCACCCCCTTTTCTCCTTTACGTGCGAAGGCGCAGAGGTGAGCTGCCTGCTTGCCGCGCACCCTAAGAGGAATATAGCTGCCGGTCTGAAAAGTCTCTGCCTGTCGGCGTCGGGCCTGCAGGCTGCGCCAAGTGAGATAGAGCTTAGCACGGCCACGGTCGAGGTCAGTCAGGAGTTCCTGCAGGTCTTCCGCGCGCACCCGTTCCGAGAATTGCGATTCCAACTCGGTCAACCTTTGGGAATAGGTGGCAAAATCCACCGGTCGTCGATTGTCGGGATCGACTAGGTGCAGGACCATGTCTTCGCAGCCCTGATAAATATCCGGCACGCCGGGGGCCGTGAGTTTGAGCAGGGTCATGCCGAGGCTGTTGAGGGCGCCGAAATGACGGATGATTCGGCATAGATCAGTGAAGGCCGAGGGGAAAGGATTATGGGAGCCTTTGTCCAAAATAGCGCGGATGAAGCGTTCCAAGGCCTCTTCGTAGGCGCTGTCTGGGTTAATCCAACTGCTGTGCACTTTGGCTTCGCGGACCACCTTGCGCATGTAGGCGACGATGCGCTCCACATAATCGGCATCGGGGGTTTCCTGGGCGGGCCAAGTGCCGAGCAAAGTTTGGTAGATCAGGTACTCGTCATTGGCATCGGGAGCGGAAATGCCGTCGATCTGACCCTTTTTGCCATTATTGAGATGCTGCCAGCGCTGCAATGCCTGTTGCCAGCGTTTCGGCATCTCCGAAAGCACGGCGATGCGGGCCCGTACGTCTTCGGAGCGTTTGCTGTCATGGGTCGAACTGGTAAGCATGTCGTGGGGGCGGTATGCAGCGCGGTCGCGGCACCTTTTGTGGAAGGCGGCGATAGAAATACCGAAATGACGAGGGTCGCTGCCCACATCATTGAGACAAGTAAGGCGTTGGTAGCGATAGAGGGCGGTGTCCTCACGACCTTTGGCCATCACCGGGCCGGTGTATTGCTGGAATTTGCCCACAAAGGCGATACGCTCCCGAGTGTAGACCGGAGGTTTCCCGGACAAGGTCAGTACCTCCTCCAGAAACTGGAAGACGCTGACATCTTCCGCCTGGCTGTTGCGACGAGCCTGGATTATGGCGGTTTGGACGCGCTGCCGGTCCGCATCCAGAAGAATCCCATCGGCACTGTAGGTCCGGTAGACCGGAAAGCAGGAGATCACTTCCTCGAGTGCCCAGCGCAGGCCGTTCAAGGTGTAGTCCCGGGTGCGCCGGTCGGTCTGGGCAATATGGCTGAGATGGTCAGCCAGTACATTGAGTTCGCTGGCCATGGAGCTTTTTATAATCAGTTTTTTGCAGTCGTAGAGGAGCGTATCGAAGTCGCACGGATGACCGATGAAGGCGCTATACAGGCGCTCGAAGGCCGCCCGCGCCCGGTCATTCACGAAAAGGCTGGTCACGTCGTTGGCAAAGTCGTAGCCGGTGCTGCCGTGTACCGGCCAGTCTGGGGGCATGGCTTCGCCATCTGCGAGGATCTTTTCCACTACCAGGTAGAGGCTCCTGCCGCCCTTGTCGCGGCGGGCCTGCCGCCAGTCGCGCCAAGCCTGGATGCGGCGGAAATACATTTGCGGATCGTAGAGTCCATCCGGGTGATCGATGCGCAGGGCATTTACACGCCCTTCGGACAGGAGTCGGAAAATGAGCCGGTGGGTATCGCCGAAAACGGCAGGGTCCTCCATCCGCAAGCCAGCCAGGTCGTTAATGTCAAAAAAGCGGCGGTAATTGATGTCATCCGCCGCCACGCGCCAGAAAGCGAGGCGGTAGGCTTGCGCCTCAATCAACTGATGCAGACTGTCAAAACTTTCTGCATCACCGGGATGGCCGTTGAAGAGCATTATGTTTTCCTGCAGGAAGGCCGTGACCTCCGGAGATCTGGCACAGAGCTCCGCCAGCAGGCGCCGATATACCGTGCCATCTCTGACCCGGGCTGCCCGGCTTTCCGCCTCGGCACTGTACCGCTCTGGCAAACGGCGCAAAGCATCGGAAAGAGTGGCCAGTTCCTGCGTGTCGGGGTGTTCTGTACCCAGCCCGGTGCGCAGGATATCGGCACGCAGGTCGAGGATCCGCGGGTATTCGCGGGGGTCTACAGGGAAACTGTTTTCCAGGTATTGAATGTATATTTCCCCCTGTTCCGGTGCGAAACACAGTTTCAGATCGCCTTCTTCCAAGACCTGACCGTAATGGTCGCCCAAGACCGGCAAAAGCACTTTGCCGCGCAGTTGTGGGCTCAACGGATACCAGTCGATGTCGAAATAGTCCGCGTAGGGCGACGCTGGTCCATGTTCCAACACATTCAGCCACCAGGCATTGTCACTGCCCAGCACACCCATGTGGTTAGGTACGATATCCAGCATGAGGCCCATGCCGTGCGCTGCCAGGGTGTCGGAAAAACGCAGGAAATCCTCTGGACTGCCAATTTCCTGATTCAGCGCATTATGATCGACAATGTCGTAACCGTGCGGGCTGCCTTTGCGGGCCTTGAGGATCGGCGAAGCATAGCAATGGCTGATCCCGAGACGGGTCAGATAAGGAACAATGGCTGCGGCATCATTGAAGGTGAAGTTCTGGTTAAACTGCAGACGATAAGTGGCGCGTGGGATGGGGATTGTCGCATCGGCGGCCTGTCCGCGTGGCAGCGCAGGACGCGCTTCGCGCAGGGTCGCGAACAGGCCGCTGACGTGCGGATCTTCGGCCCATTGTTCCAGAGTCAGGGGGAGTTTGCGCCGCCAGTTAGGGTACTGACCTGCCGTGCCGGGCAGGTTGATCTGGTCCGTCACGGCCAAAGCGTCATCCATTTGTACCAGTAGCACGGCACTGGTGGCACGAGCCAGCAAGCGATAAATCGCGCCAATCATGTCCTCCGTCAGTTTTGGGAGATCCGCCGACTGTACACGAATCCCTCTCGGCAGAAGCCCTTCCCGTTCCAGAGCAAGGAGGAGAAAACTGCGATCCCTGGCCCGTTCAACAATGAGACTGTCACGGGTCGCGGCATCGGGAATCAGGTCCAATGCGTTGCGGGTATCCAGATCCAGGCCCTGCCAAAAGCCGGCCAAAGTGGGCAGATCGTGGGTAGTGAGCGCCGCCACAGACCATGCCGGGTAATCCTCCGGAGGTCGGTATCCGTTCTGCGGGTCTACTTCCAACAGGAACACGCGGCAGGAAAGGATGCCCCAGGACCTGAGGGCGTCCCGGATTTCTTCTGTTACCATGCCTAGGTCTTCGCCTACTACCAGGCAACGATGACGTTGACTCTCTAACGTGAGAATGCCGAGGAGTTCGTCCAGAGGATAACGCACATATCCGCCCCTTGCGGGGCTTTCATCGGCGGGTATCCAGTACAAACGCATCAGGCCCAGGATGTGATCCAGGCGGATGGCGCCGGCAACACGCATATTGGCGCGCAAAAGGGCGATAAAAGGTGCATAGGCTGCCTCGCGTAGGCGCAGAGGGTGCCAGGGTTGCAGTCCCCAATCCTGGCCTTTACGGTTGAAGGCATCGGGGGGAGCGCCTATATGGATGTTTGAGACATAGAGGTCCTGGTCATTCCAGGCATCAAAGCCACCCGGGTCGACACCCACCGCAATATCCTGGTAGAGACCGATACCCATGCCGAGTGCCTGGGAACGGCGGTCGACCGCGTCTAACTGTTCGGCGACAACCCATTGCAAATACTGAAAAAATTCCACACGATCGGACTGGTGCGCGGCAAACTCCGTTACCGCAGGTGCTTCGGGACGACGATATTTTTCAGGCCAGACCGGCCAACCCCAGGGGGGAGGATCCTGGGTCTGGAGGTGTTCCCGGAGGGCCTCGAAAACCCCCAGACGGAAGAGTGCCTCACCGCCCTCTTTTTGAAATTGGCGGAAAGCGCGGGCGCGCTCGCCATTGCCCGGTAGTTCCGTTTCGCGAAAGGCGTGATAGAGGAGTTCCAGAATCTCCCGCTTGGCAGCGGCCACTCCCACATAGTCCACCAGGTCAGTGCCGCGCAAGGCGCGCAGATCGGCCTGGAAATGCGCGTCATAGACCCTGTCGTGGGCCGCGTAACAATGGGCAAACTCTGGCACAGCTTCCACGTCCACATAGAGAATATTGAGGAATTTTCGACTAGAAGGGCTGTAGGGACTGGCATGGTGGGGATTGTCCGGGAAAAGCGCATGTAATGGGTTGAGCCCCACCAGCTCCGCGCCAGATTGGGTCGCAATGTCCAGCACCTGCAGGAGATCGCTGAAATCACCTATACCCCAGTTGCGACCCGAACGCAACGCGTAAAGTTGCAGCGCAGGGCCCCAGACTTTCCGGGATTCCTGGATCGCTTCGGGCGTATAGCAGGCTTCAGGGACCGTGATCCACGGCATTTCTGCGCGGAGACCGTCTGGCCCCTGCAGAGTAAGGCGGTGATAGCCCAGGCCCGGGCCAAAGGGCAGATCCAAGCGCCAACGCCGGAAGACTTGCTCGCCGATGCGACCTTCTTCCAGCAGCTCTAGGCTGGCGGGCTGGAATGTGCCTTCCCGGGCGTTCTCCTTTTCAGGACAAAAACGCCAATGCCAGATATCCTGAGCGACATCCACCGGCAAAGAGAGGGCTACCCAAGGGGGCTCGGTCGTGATCCGCTGCACCAGTAGCGGCGGCAGGAGAGATTGCCAGGATGCCGCCTCTTTCTGTCGCAAGGCTTCGCGGGCATCTTGCGCATTTTCTGTCGGTACGCCCAAAGCTTTTAACAAGGCCAGTAAGGTGCCTTGAGGGACAACGCGTTTCCTTCCGACGGCGTTGTGATAATACTCCAGAACGCCATAGCTTTGGCACAGTTCACGGATCAGGTTTTTGTCGAGGGGCGCTTTCATGGGTGTTGCTCCCCAGCCTCTTCATCCAGCAGACAGAGCACTCCCCAACCAGGGAGGCGTTTTTGTTGCAACAGGGCGGTTGCCTCCTGTGGTTGCGCAAAGACCAACCGGCCTTTAGGAATCAGGTCCAAAAACAGGGGCTCAGGTGCCCATTGCCCGTAGAGAGAGAGTATGGCGCCGTCGGCCAAATGCCAGTGCACTGCCAGGCCGGTTTTTCCCAGAAGATGCCAAGTGCCGCTGTCCCCCGGGACTCCGGCGAGACGGGGCACAATCTCGTCCCTCCGGATCTGTAAAAGCCGGCGGTAATACTGTAACCAATCCGCGTGCGGGACGAGATTACGCTGTGTCCAATCCAGTGTGCTGGCGATAAAGGTCGATTCAGCACCAGGGTCTGGGATTTGCGCTGCTGTCTTCCCGGTGGAAAAATGCGCGAAAGCGGCAAATTCCCAGCGCCGTCCCTCCCGCACAGTTTGACTCAGTTCTTCACCGAAATCACAGAAGAACAGGAAAGGGCTGATGGCGCCGAACTCTTCCCCCATGAAGAGGAGCGGCACCGCTGGAGAGAGAAGTAACACTGCGACGGCAGCACGCAGGGCTGCGGCGGGGCAAAGACTGGAGAGCCTCTCGCCCAGGGCGCGATTGCCAATCTGATCATGGTTTTGCAAAAAGTTGATAAAAGCGACGGGGGGCAGATAGGCGCTGGCTTCACCACGGGCACGATGGTCGCGATAGACAGAAGGTTGGCCCTGCCAGGCAAAACCCTCCGCCAGACAACGACCCAGATGATTGGTGGGCTGGTCGGCAAAATCCCTGTAATAGCCGTCCTTCTCCCCTGTCAGCAGCACATGCAGCGCATGGTGGAAATCGTCATTCCATTGGGCCCGATAGCCCCCTGATCCAAGATAGTGAGCAGCATTGTGATCATTTTCGAGCATCAGGTGGATCTGACGATCCTGCCCGGGTCCTGCGGCCACAGCGGCGGCGATTTCTTCCAGGATATCGGGATGGGAGTCGTCGCAGATGGCATGTACGGCGTCGAAACGCAGTCCATCAAAATGGTATTCCTCCAGCCAATACAGGGCATTATGCCGGAAAAAGTCGCGTACCACGCGGCTGTTCGGTCCGTCAAAATTGATGGCGGGACCCCAGGGAGTATGATGCCTTGGGGTGAAAAAATCCTCGGCATAGCGATGCAGCGCATTGCCTTCGGGGCCGAAGTGGTTATAAACCACGTCCAGGAAGACCATGAGCCCTTTGCCATGGGCGGCGTCCACCAGAGCCTTGAGATCTTCCGGCCCGCCATAAACGGCATCCGGGGCGAAAGGGAGCACGCCATCATAGCCCCAGTTCCGGCGGCCGGGAAAGTCTGCTAATGGCATAAGTTCCACCGCCGTAATGCCCAGATCTGCCAGATCATCCAGGAGTTCCATGGCGGCCCGGTAAGTCCCTTCGGGGGTGAAGGTCCCCACATGGAGTTCGTAGATCACGGTCTCATGCCACGGTCGACCCCGCCAACGGTCATCCTGCCAGGCGTAGGCGGCGGGGTCGATGACCAGCGACGGACCCTGGGCATCTTCGGGTTGATATCGGGAGGCGGGATCGGGGACGGCACTCCCGTCGGGCAGTAGGAACTGATAACAGACGCCGCTGCCCAGGCCCGGAGCGAAGTGGTGCCACCAGCCACCAGCCGCGCTCTCCATGGTGCGCCGTTTCTTGCCGCCCGCCCAGGACAGAACGATCTCCAACTGCTGCACGCGCGGCGCCCAAAGCCGAAAAAGGACCCCTTCCGCCTCCAACATTGCCCCAAAGGGCATGTCGTGGCGGCGGATCATTTTCTCATTCCTCCGTGATGCAGGAGGACGAGGGAACGCCCTTGCAGCGGATAGCTCTCTCCACTCTGCTGCACCCCTTTGGCCGCGCCGTCGTCCTGAGCGGTATCCAGCAGGAGTTCCCAGGATGATTTGTTATCAGGCAGCGACGGCAGAGTAAAGGGTATACCATCGTGAAAGGCATTCAGCAGGAGCAGAAAATCCTCGTCCTTTACCGGCCGACCCTGTGCATCCAGATCTGTGAGCTCCGTGCCCGCCAGGTATAAACCCAGGCAGTGTGCGTCACCTTCCTGCCAATCTTCGGCGTCCATTTCTCGTCCGTCGGGATGAAGCCAGATGACATCCATAGTCTGGCCTGGCGCTACGGCCTGGCCGCGGAAAAAATGCCGGCGTCGCAAGCTGGGATGATCCCGGCGCAACTGGATTATTTGTGTGAGGAAATCCAGTTGCTTTTGCTGCACTGCGTTGACGTCCCAACTCAGCCAACTCAAGGGGTTATCCTGGCAATAGACGTTGTTGTTGCCCTGTTGACTGTGGCTGAGTTCATCACCCGCCAGCAGCATGGGTACCCCTTGGGAGAACAGCAGACTGGCCAGAAGATTGCGCTGCTGCCGGGCGCGCAGGGCGTTAACCTCAGCGTTATCCGTCTCGCCTTCGGCGCCGCAATTCCAGAGAAGATTATTATCGCTGCCGTCCTGATTGTCATTCTGATTAGCTTCGTTGTGTTTTTCGTTGTAGCTCACCAGATCATGCAGGGAGAAACCATCATGGACGGTAAGGAAATTGATGCTGGCGGTGGGGCCGCGCCCGGCCCTGGTATACAAATCAGCGGAGCCGCCCAGACACGCGGCAAGTCCTCCCAGTTGCCCGTTGTCGCCTTTCCAGAAGGCCCGCAAGGTATCGCGGTAACGGTCATTCCACTCCGCGCAGCCGGGCGGAAATGCACCCAGTTTGTAACCACCTTCCCCCAGATCCCAGGGCTCAGCAATGAGTTTGACCCGGGCGAGCACGGGATCCTGGAGCAGGATTTCGAAGAGTGGTCCCATGCGGTCATCGGAGCGGAAGGGGCGCGTCAGAGAAACGGCGAGATCGAAGCGGAAGCCGTCCACGTGCATTTCTTCCACCCAATAGCGCAGGGAGTCCAGAATAAGCTGCATGACCCTTGGGTGATCGGCGTTGAAGGAATTGCCACAACCGGTAGTGTCGATGTAATAGCGGGGCTTATCCGCTACCAGGCGATAATAGGCGGCGTTGTCGATACCGCGGAAGCTGAGGGTGGGACCCAATTGGTTGCCTTCGGCTGTATGATTGTAGACCACGTCCAGAATCACCTCGATACCCGATTTATGGAGTGCCTTGACCATTTCCCTGAACTCGTCGATTTTACCGCTCGCCAGATACAGGGGATGGGGTGCGAAAAAGCCCAGGGAATTGTAACCCCAGTAGTTGCGCAGCCTACGCTCCACCAGATCGCGGTCATCTACAAAAGTCTGTATCGGCAACAATTCGATGGCGGTCACTCCGAGCTTTTGTAGGTGCCCGAGTATGGGCGCTGAAGCAAGGCCAGCACAGGTCCCGCGGAGGTTTTTGGGAACCTTGGGGTGCTGCATACTGAGCCCACGCACATGGGCCTCATAGATAACCGTGTCCGACCAGGGGGTCTGCGGCGGCCGGTCATCGCCCCAATCGAATCGGTTATCCACCACGGCTGCCTTGAGCATCTGTGGAGCATTATCCCGCTTATCTAACGACAGATCCGCTTTGGCGTTGCCAATGCGGTAGCCAAAATGCGCGTCATTCCAGTCCAGTGTGCCCACAATCGCCTTGGCGTAGGGGTCCAGCAGAAGTTTGTGGGGATTGCAGCGTTGGCCCTGTTCGGGTGCATAGGGACCATATACCCGGTAGCCATAGACAAGGCCGGGCTTGGCATCGGGCAGATAGCCGTGCCAGATTTCGTTACTTTTCTCGGGTAGGGGGAGTCGATGCGTCTCCCGCTCCCCCTGAGCATCGAACAGACAGAGTTCCACGCGCTCGGCCTGCCCGGAAAAAAGCGCAAAATTGATTCCACTGCCATCCCATTCTGCGCCTAATGGATAGGAATGACCCGGCCACAGTGCAGGTTTCCTTTTCATTCTTGCATGCCCTTCATGTCAAAGCAGCCCAAATAGCGTCGCCGGGTGTTTGTTCAGGTGCAGCATCCATACTGGCCAAAAGAATCTGTAGGGTGCTGCGCAGGGAATCTTCTTGCAGTGGCTCTAGGAACTCAGGGATGCCGTCCAGGAGACGCTCCCAGAGCGCCAGCTCCAGGAGACTTTCCCGGAGAAATACGTCTGCCGGATAAAACGCGGCCCCGGTCGCCACCTCGTCATAGGCATGTGTGAAGGCGTCCAGACTTTGTTTTACCCAGATTTGGACGCCTTCCCGTATTTGTAGCAAATCATTTCCCGCACTCGCAGAAATGCGGCTCAAGGTGGCAAGGGCGGCAGCGATCAGCGAGAGGCGCATAGCGGCCAGATCAAGTAGCGGGGACTTTTTGCGGCGTCTTTGTACGGGTGATAGACGCGGATCACCACCGAGATTGATGAGAATAAAATCCTCTTCTACAAGTAAAGCCTGAGCGAGGCCCAGGTAGCCTGGGCACCGGATACGGGTAAGCGTAGCGGGTAAGGGCAAATGGCGCCACGCGGCCAGGCGCTCGTGGATTCGGTCCTGTACCGCAAGCCAGTCTTGCGTGTTTTGGCGCAGTCCCTCCGGCAAGCCTGGCAATATCCTTTCCAGAACGGCAGCGGCTTTTTCCGCAGCCCGGGCCGTGTGGTTCACCCACTGTGCCAGGTCTTCTACGGTAAAGGGTTCGGGATCGAAGGCCTGGTCGCCGCTGGGCTGTGCCAAGGCGCGGTGCAGTTCGGCAATACGCCGACCAAGGGTGGCCATACGCAGCCGGTAAAGGCCGTGGTCGCTCTCAGTTGGCGGGGAGTTATCAGCGCTTGGTGCAGCGGTCATACGTTCGGCCAGTGTACGTTCCAGATAATCCACGCTGAAAGTCCAGGCATCGCCCTGATTTTCTACATAGCGGCGCAGGAGAGCTAGCGCAAGGACATCGCCCTGCGCCGGACGGAATTCCACCCGACCGAGAACCTGCGCCATATGGGGGTAAGGGGATATCTCCGTAAGGAAGACGCCTACTTCGAACTCCGGATCGCCCCCTGCCTGCAAACGACGATAGCCTTTAAGATAGAGCTGCTCTCCAAGAACAATATTACTGTGCCGTTGCTCCAGACTGGGGCGTCGCAGTGTAATCAACTCACTTTCGCTGAAATCGTAGGCAGCGCTTTTTCCAAAGACCATGACGCCACCGGCAAAGGGTTGCTCGTCGCCTTTACCCATGCTACGGACCAAGGTGCGGCAGAAAGCATCGTTCCCGAAGGCATCCAGCAGTACGCCGAGCCGCTCCTTTTGCCGAACCTTGGCGAGAATCCAAGTATGAAAGGTGTCCATGAGATTTTCCTGCTCGTCTTCCCAGGCGATGGCAAGGGGCAGAGAATAGTAAATATTTTCGCCATCAGCGCCGGGGGTCTCGATGATCATCCAGAACCAGACCTCTTGGCCGCTCGGGGAGCGCCATTCATCCTTGATCTCGATGCCGACCGCGGCAACGGCCTCCTGATCGCCAGCCACCCAGCGCTTGCTCTTCAGATAAGGTGCGAGGACTTCCACTTGCAGTTGTCGGCGGGTTCGGGTGGCGAGGGCGCGGCGAGTAGCGCTGACATCCCCGTCCAGAGAGAGAAATGTATGCCAACCCTCCAGTAGGACGAGGACAGGTAGCTCCGGACGCGCCAGACGTTCTTCGTGCCAGGCCGGTGGATTGGTGTCTTCGTCGAGGGAGAAGGCCAGGAAAGTATGGGCTGGAAGGGTCAGGAGATAGGGTAGCTGTCCGATGGGCGGGAAGGCGCTTTTCCCAATGAGCTCCACCGGGGTACGGCCAGCGTATGCTTCCAGCCCCAGTTCCACCGCCTGCGCCGTACGCGAGAGATTGGCCACGCAGAGGACGGATGCTCCTGCGTATTCCCGCAAATAGGCCAACATCTTACGGTTGCCTGGGCGCAGGAAGCGGATATTCCCGCGACCGAAGGCTGGGTGCTCCTTGCGCACGGTGATGACTTTGCGGGTCCAGTGGAGCAGAGACGAGGCATTGCGACTTTGGGACTCCACATTAACGGCTTGGTAGCCATAGACCGGATCCATGAGGAGTGGCAGATAGAGCTGCTCAGGGTCAGCGCGGGAAAAGCCACCATTGTAGTCCGGGCTCCACTGCATGGGGGTGCGCACACCCTTACGATCGCCCAAATAGATATTGTCGCCCATACCGATTTCGTCGCCGTAGTACATGATGGGCGAACCGGGCATGCTCATGAGCAACCAGGTCAGGAGTTCGATCTTTTGCCGGTCATTGCTGAGCAAGGGAGCGAGGCGTCGGCGGATGCCAAGATTCAGGCGCATGCGAGGGTCCGCGGCATACTCCCGGTACAGATAATCCCGTTCCTGCCGGGTCACCATTTCCAGAGTCAGTTCGTCGTGATTGCGCAAAAAGATAGCCCACTGGCAGTTCTCGGGAATATCTGGCGTCTGGCGCAGGATATCGGTGATGGGATGGCGATCTTCCTGCGCCAACGACATGTAGATGCGGGGCATTAAGGGAAAATGGTAGGCCATTTGGCATTCCTCGCCCTGCCCGAAGTATTCGCGTACGTCTTCCGGCCACTGGTTGGCCTCAGCCAGGAGGACGCGGTCGCGGTAGTGGGCATCTACGGCAGCACGGATTTGCCGGATGACGGCATGGGTCTCAGGCAGATTTTCGTTGTTAGTGCCGGCGCGCACGCAGAGATAAGGAATGGCATCTAGACGCAGACCATCCACACCCATGTCCAGCCAGTAGCGCAGCACCCGAATCATGGCCTTGACTACCTGTGGATTATTGTGGTTCAGATCCGGTTGATGGGAGAAGAAACGATGCCAGTAATAGGCTTTGGCGATGTCGTCCCAGGCCCAGTTGGATCGCTCGGAATCGGAGAAAATAATACGTGTTTCCGGAAATTTTTTATCCGTATCGCTCCACACATAAAAATTGCGCTTAGCCGAGCCGGGCGGAGCGCGTCGCGCCGCCTGGAACCACGGATGCTGATCAGAGCTATGGTTGATGACCAGTTCGGTGATGACCTTCAGACCCCGGCGATGCGCCTCATGGAGGAAATGACGAAAATCGTTCAGCGTACCATAGTCGGGGTGAATGTCCCGATAGTCCGAGATATCATAGCCGTCATCGCGCAGGGGGGAAGGATAGAAAGGTAAAAGCCAAAGGGCGTTTACCCCCAGATCCTGGAGATAATCCAGCCTGCTGGTGAGGCCCGGGAAGTCGCCGATGCCGTCGCCGTTGCTATCCTGGAAGGTGCGGACGTGCAGTTCGTAAAGCACAGCATCTTTGTACCAGAGGGTATCCCCGTCAGCAGAAGCTACCGCTGCCGTGTCCGGCGCGGCCCCCGTCTCCATTTTTTCTGCTGTCAAAACCTTCCCCTCGATCTTCTGGGCCTCAGCAACCCCTGTGTAACCTATAGTTCAGTGCCGCTGATTATGCAAAAACGACGATTAAAGGCGCCGACGTGCCCGCCACAGAGGGGCATCGGTTTACGCCCACTATCGCCCTGACAAGATCACCAGCTGTGCCCAAGGGCGCCATTGCGTCCATTTCGCTCAGGAAACACTCCCGCTTGGTCACCTTGCGCCGCCACGAAAGGCCTTGATCTTCAGCGAAGGTCACCTATCCGGACATACTGTTTTTCCCTACGCTATCGGATCGGACTGTTGTATGAACGGTCTAGATCAGAGACCCCCTAACGCTTTTCATCCTCCAGAATTGAGCGACGATCGCTCTTGGTCAGTTTTTGGTATATACCAAGTCCGACCAGCGCAAGAATGGATGCTAAAATAACGGTAGCTGGGTATAACAATAATGAAATATTTTCTAATCCTGCCTTGAATAGATAAACCAGCCCTTCAAGCCCCACGGAAACAATAATAATAATAAATATTTTTATGAGGCCTCCGGTGATTTCTTTCTGGGTCAGCAAATCCTGAGATCTCGATGTATAGACCTCTTCTTCGATGATGTAACGGACGACTTCAAGGACTGCCATTGCGACCACCGCCACGCTGATCATGCTCAGAAGCGCTTCCGGTAGGAATCCGCCAGAAATTAAATCCATCAATAGATTCCATAACGACCAGGCCATCAACCCGAAGGCTGCCAGAAAAAGCAGGCAGGCCGTTATAATAAAGCTGAGGGCTATCAGTTTCTCAAATATCGATTTCAATTTCTGATTCCTCGCTGCGGGGGCCAAACCATACTTGGCCTGCCTTAATCCAGGTAGAACTCGACATTGCGTTCACGGCGGTCATCCACGGTCAGAAACGACGGATCCAGACTGTGGTGGACAGCCTGAACGCAGCAGCGAGCCATTTCTTGGCTAGGTCAGCGCTCCTTAATGTTCTGGTTCTTTGCTTTTACCTGCAAGACCATCTGTTTTGGGCCCTGCAGCTCCCACACCCTTGCTGTTGATGGCGGCTGATTTCGTACTTCTCTGCTGTTGATGTATTTCCGGTCGCGCCGCGTTCCGGCGCTGGTGCGCATATTCCTGTTCTGCTTTTCGTTCTTCCTTGGCTTGTGGAGAATTTGCGGCGAAAGGTATGTTGTGCGTTACCGGGTATGGTGTGGAAGTTGTGGCCGCAGAAGTTGTTGCGGAATCGGCGCCGGCAATGGTAAAAACGCTACCAATGATGATGATGGTGCCGGCAATGGCGGTAAAGATGGTTTTCATGGCATTTCTCCTTGTGGTTTAGCAGTTGAAAGCCGTGTACTTCGTGATGTGGCAATCATAGGGCAATTCAGCGAGCCATGCCATTCATTACGCGACCGGTTTCTGAATATCTGTTGGACAGGTGTCTGGCCAATCCAATGACTGCAATCAGTCTTGGGACCATCAGGACTCAACGGCGGCAGGGCAGCGGGGGCGGTCGTCCAGCGGACTGACCATCATGTTCTCGAAACTCGTCACCATGACTGTAAACCGTAGCAGTCTTTTGATAATGGTTTTCGATAATTGCAACCCTTTGATTTACTGTGCAACAATCACCGCCATCTGAAGACTCTCGAAAACGGTCGGTTCAGAGATCACTAGGACAGGCCTTTCATGAAGCGAAGAGTGAACGCAGCACACACCAGAACTATGCCCACATTCGCCATCAGCCTTGCCCAAAAGTGACCCCGGAAAAAGGCAATGTCCACACTGACAATGATTACGGACAACATAATAACGTAACAGGATACGACCAGAGCCTTTGTCATCGTGGGGTCCCCTCAGGTGCTGGTATCGCCAAGCGCAGAAAAATGGCTCGCCCCATCATAAAGCCGGAGATATTCGCGGGGGTCAGAAACATACTCGATGAAGTGTTCGCGCTCCGGTTTTGGGTGAATTTGCGCAAAATAATGCGGTTCTTTAAACACCGGCAAAAAAACATCAGGATGTTTCTGGAGGTGGCGATACAGGGAAGTGGTGCCGCCTTTGACGGTGCCGGTAATGAAGAAATTGGGCCACCGGGATAGGCTTGCGGTTTCTGTTTGGGCAGGGCTTGGGCTGTGCAAATGTCCTCCTCAAGGGGGTCTTAGTCATAGGTCGAAAAGGCTAAATGCCGATCTCGCGTGGCGCAGTATAGCATTCATCGTGTAACGGCCAGCCCCTTCCGCAGTGCTTCTGGGCTACGGCAGGAGCACCGGCGATGCGTAGGCCGAGGCGGGTGCTGGGGGTGGTAAAAGCACGGTCGGCGGCCGCGTGGAAGGTGGGCGGATGGGCCTCGGTGGGGGGCGGTGCCAGCGAGAGGGGCGCCCAGGGCGATACGTTGGAAAGGGCCCAGGGCCGATATAGGCTGGTATATATACATGCTGTCGGGGTTCTGGGGGCGTAGGCAAGCTGCTTTGGTAGTTGTTGAGTGCGGTAAGCAGATTCAGGCGTTCGATGGCCGTCAGGGTTTTATTTTTGTCTGCCGGGGGCGGCGCTGCGGCCGGCTGGACGGGTTGCGGTTGTGCAACGGCTGGTGGTGCCGGAGGAATGGGTGGCAGCGCCTGCAACTTTTTTGCGTTTGGTGGCGGCTGGTCGCCATAACTGACGGTGCCATTGGATGAAACCCAGCGATAAATGGCAGCCTGGGCGGACAGCGGCGCTATGCCACCTGCCCATACAAGCAGCGCGACACAGGCCATGAAGGCGGAGCGCCGGTTGCGTGAAATGCCACTCAGAAAAGCATGACACATGGCAGTGTAACCTGAGGCAGTAACGGCACGCACATGACGCTAAGGCTGCGCATCTTTTGCCGCCGCCAGTTCGGCCTTCATGCGGGCGATTTCACCGCGGCCGGGCGTCAAATGGGGACCAAGGAGTGCTTCATGCATAGAGCAACCGCCCGCGTGGCTCTGGTATAGAGCGCCCCAGATCCGTTGCTGTCTCGACCCATTCACCAATCACCCGTTCCGCATTGGCTACCGCCTCTTGATAAGTGGCGCCATCAGCCATGCAGCCAGGGAGTTCAGGAACTTCCACGATAAAAGCGTTGTCTTCGTTACTCCAATAAATGACCAGTTCATACTTACTCATCGTTATTAATCCCCAGGGATACTTGGTGAGTATGCCGCGCGCTTGCTTCACTTGGTAGGGCTTCGCCATGCGTCCTATGGGTTGGAGATTGATGATCTCGGCCACCCCTTCTTTGGTAAGGATATGATGGTCACCCTTCACGCGAAGCTTAAATCCAAGCCCATCTAACAAGGACAAAAGGTCAGCAAAGGCTATGTTGGCATCGCTCCGACCACTGAGAACGGCGGTCTGGATCTTTTCGTGTTTACCCAAGAATTACACCAAGCCTGAACGCTTCATTCGTTTGATTCATGGCTCGGCCTCCTTCTGGAGTAAGCGATTCTCGCTCTGATAAGCGTAACCCAATCAAACGTCCGCTTCCAGTCTGGCACCGCCCTTTGAGTTCGCAAAAAATGGTCTTCTTCTCACAACCATGGAGACCGTGTCATGCCAACAGAACTCAACGGCACCCAGCACCCACAAATCCCTTGGAACAAAGGCAAAGTCATAGGTCAGAAACGGCCCTTGAAACTGCAGGAGGTATGGGCCATTAGAATTCGCCTGCAACTGGCCCAACAGATCCGCGAATTAGCCCTCTTCAACCTCGCCATCGATAGCAAATTGCGGGGCTGCGACCTCGTGGGACTGCATGTTTCCGATATCGCACATGGTCACACCGTCATGACCGCGCCATCGTGCTCCAGCAAAAAACTCAGAGGCCCGTCCAATTTGAGATCACCGGGCAAAACCCGAGAGGCCCTGACCACATGGATCGCCCATGCCAAACTCAAGGATGACCAGTTTCTCTTCCCCAGCAGGAAACACGCCTCACCTCATCTTTCCACCCGGCAGTATGCGCGTGTTGTAGAGCGTTGGGTTATTTCCATAGGGTTGGATCCGTCCGCCTATGGCACGCATACCATGCGCCGAACCAAGGCCACATTGATTTACAAGCGCACCAAGAATCTCCGCGCCGTGCAACTTCTGCTGGGGCACACCAAGCTGGAGAGCACCGTCCATTATCTGGGCATCGAGGTCGACGATGCGCTGGATATGGCTGAACAAACCGAAGTGTAGCGGAATTGATAACAACCTTGATATGGTGCAATGATTTCCCTATCATGAAGCCATGACCAACTACTCAGTCGGGGATGACTGGCGTGTACGCGTCAACGGCCGGGAGCAGCATCCGCTTCCGCACGTCCATGTGCAGTTTCGTGACGGATCCCGTGTGTCGCTGGCCATTGAGACCGGCGCGCTTTTGATCGGCTATGTCTCGCCCCGGAAGCGATTGGAACCGGTGCGGACTTGGATTGAGGCGCATCGGGAGGTCCTGTTGATGGAATATCGGAGGTTGAATCCATGAATCAAGCACCCAGAATTGAAACGGCGACGATTACTGGCCCGTTCCAGATAGAAATCCATTGGTCCACCGGCGAAGTGTTTACCACGGATCTCAAGGATCTTATTGGTCCGCCACGGAAGGAAGACCCCTTTTGCGCGCTTCATGATCCGGCCTTCTTCGCTCAGGGGCATGCAGATGACTGGGGCGATGGCCTGAACTGGCCAGGCGGATTGGATCTGGGCGCAGACCGTCTCTATGCCTTGGGGAGGAAACAGACAGGATTACCAACGCGTGAGGACTTCATCCAGTGGATGGAGCGGAACAATCTCAGCCTGACTCATGCGGCAGAAGCCATCGGTATGACTCGGCGCATGATAGCCTACTACAAAAACGGCTCTCGCCCGATACCAAAGACCGTGTGGCTAGCCTGCATCGGTTATGAGGTGCTTGAACGCCACGCAGCTTGATTAAGGTGAATAATGGCCGATTTTGCAGCGGAAGCGGTCGTCCAGAAATTGGTGGTCAGTATGTAGCGCGCTTTGGTGACGCTTACTAGACATAGAAAGGCGGACAGATTCAGGGCTGGATTTGACCTCAAAAGTGCCTGAAAACCCAGTGTCGATTAAACGTTCGTTTTTTAAATTATTACTCTTCTATAGATGGTACCCCTCACTTGTACATTATCACTTGTTGCCTGATCGCTTGAGTGTGCCATCGCAGGCACCGAGTTTCGGCAGGGAGCCTGGTTGCGCAGTATCCCTGCCGGAGCAACCCGCAGCTACCAAGAACAGGCGAGGGGCATGGACCGGGCATCGGCGGTGCGTGCCGTGGGGCGTGCCAACGGCGCGAATCCCATTGGTATTGTCATTCCCTGCCATCGCGTCAT
>Ga0172381_10001111_pt1 | contig 32806 bp, 54 predicted proteins | sample Leawel6488metaG_FD_119754 | JGI IMG/M metagenome (GOLD analysis project Ga0172381, IMG submission 119754) | Leachate microbial communities from a municipal landfill in Southern Ontario, Canada - Leachate well 64-88 metaG | ecosystem: Engineered > Solid waste > Landfill > Unclassified | place... | reverse complement strand
CCCCAATCGTCAGGTCGCGGTCGAACAGCTGCTTCGCCCGCTTCATCAACGCTGGCTGCAGGGCATTCGGGTTCTTGTAGACCATCTCTTCGGTGATATGTTTCCAGTCAGCCTTCTCGATAAGTTCGGGATTGAGTTTCGTCACCTTGCTGCGCTGCAGAAAATCGTCGAGCGAGAACTGATTCATGGCGTACATGCTGCGCGCCAAGTCGACGAGGCTTTCGAAAGACTGCCCTTCGATGATCGCCGGGGCAGCGGCATGGATGATCACATCATAGAACTTCGGGTTCCGGGACGATTTCATCGAGACGCCGTGCATGTCGTATTCACCGGTCTCGAGGTTCTTGAGAACGTAGTTTTTCGTCCGGTGGAACCAGCCGGCGAACTTCCCCTTCGATTCGAAGGTCACCCGCGATTTGACCCGGGTGCTGTCCCAGATGAATGAGGCGACCCACGCGTTGACTTCGTCCAGATCGACGTCCCCTTCGATGTAGATGCCGTCGGTATCATAGGCAATGACCCGGCCGCCGAAACGGGCGATGACACTGCCCAGGATCCAGCGGGCCAGGGCGGCGATACCAATCGCCGTGCCCATGTCGCCAAGCCAGCAGGTGGAAAGACCGTTGACGCCGAAGACACTGTTCATAATGACTTTGATAGCGTTCGACTGCGACTCGTAGAGTACTTGGTTAGGTTTGTCCTCTTTCTTGAGCTTCTTGTATTTGCCGCGCAGATCAAAGAAGTTGTCCATCTCCGTCTTCAGGAAGCCTGTCTTGCTCTGGTCGATGCGCAGCAAAATGTCTTTCTGAAAGTTCTCGTCCGGGATACGGACCCAGAGCGTGTCCCCATTCGAACGGAACACGTACTGGTCGGTTTTCTCCAGATACGCGATGAGTTTCACACATTCGGGAGAAAGATTAAACGTCCGCATCAAGCTCGGATAGAAACTGGCGGCATCGATCCCCACGAAGTTCGGGTGCAGACCGTGACGTTCCATGTTCGTGAGCGCCGCCTCGAATTTCGTCGAGCCGTAGCGTTTTTCGTTGGACTCGAACGGAATGACGTTCAATGCCTGCAGATGCCGGCCTTGGAATATCTTCGGGATGAAGCTGGAATAGCTGTTGACGACGCTGTCGAACGGCAGTTGCATAAGTTCCGCCAGGGCGATTCTCGTCTGCAGGTACGGCTGGGCGACGCCGGCGGTCGCATCGACGTCCGAGCACACGTGGTCGCGCAACAGCTGCGTGCGCACCAGCTTGCTGGAATCCTCGGTGTAAACCTCGTTATGCTTCTGGATGGGCACTTTGTACCACTGCGCGACTGTTTCGAGCTTACGGTTCTTTATGCCCATGAGGCTCTGGTCCTTCAGGACGAACTGCAAGACATCGAAGATGCAGCGGCCGTAGAAGTGGTACTTACGCCCTTCCCTTGTTTCCTCGTACGGTTGCTGGTTCCACCGGCAGAGTTTCGTGACATTGAGGCCCAGCAGTTCGCTGCGGGTGACCAGGTAGGGAATATCGAACCCTTCGAACTCTTCGTTACCCAGGCAATTGTAGCCGACTACGACGTCCGGGTCTTCTGCCGCGAACTCGTTGAGGAACTGCCGCAGGATACCGGCATCCTGTTCCACGTCGTCATAGCAATCAATGACCTTGGTAGGATCGTTGTTGATGCGGTACGCGATAGCCGTGATCGGGTGGGTCTTCGGCCGCGGGAACTGGCCGTCTTTCTTGATGAAGACCTCAATATCGAAGTAGAGGATCTTCAGCGGCCGGTCGTTCGGATAATCTAAGAACAGCTGCGGCGCGCGGGTATAGACTTGTTCGAGATACGGCAGGTTAAACACGTAGCCGGAATCGCGATGCTGACGGTAGAATATCCCCGCATCTTGCGGCGTCGCGAACACCTTCCGATAGAACTCGATCGGTTCTTTGGTCCACAGGTCCGTGCCCTGCTCCCAGCGTGGGTTTTCCCGCTGGTAGTTGATGTCCGGAAACCCGCGTTTGACGAAACACGTCGGCATGACCGGCAGCTTAATGAACTCCCGGGCGCCGTTGCGGACGACGACGAGCTTGTCGCCGGCGACATACGAGACAATAGGAACTTTCATATATCCTTCTTTATAGCGGAAACCAGTTTGCCCACAGCCGCCAGGTCAGATACGCCCCGAACGGTGCGGTGTACTGCAGTTCCTGGGTGGTGCCGGTGACGACCCCTTTGGTATCCCGAAGCGTGGCGACCTTATAGAGGTCTTCGACCCCCACGTACGGGTCCATCATGTAGAGTGCATACGTGAACGCGTTCTCGGGCTTGATGGTCGCGTCGTCCATGCACATCGGCCGTCCCGTCCCGTATGCCGTATAGCGGTCGAACCAGCGCCGGTACTGCTGAGCGCAGTAGGCGATTTGCCGGTCGAGCCCGGAAAAACCAGGAGAGACGCAGGACTTGAGGACCCCGATGTTGAGGGCCCGGTCGAGCGTCTCCCGTGAGGGAGGCACCGACGCCGAGACCAGTCGGGAGTACCTCTCCAGTTGTACCAAGATAAGTTTGGGACTGACATCGTACAGCTCGCACTGTTTCATAATCCAGTCCGAAACAAGCATAGTGCCGATAGTATAGTCGGCAAGAAAACTATTATGTGTAGCAAGAAAGGTTTTAACGTCGAGGAAGGTGTTGGTATAGGAGAATTCCGCGTCAATAAAGATTTTGTTCTTATTGAACTGCGGAAGGGTCTTGAATATTGCCGCCGGCGATAACGGCGTTGCCGTTTTAGCCGGGAATAATGTCCTGATCCACTTCTTTACACCGTCGAGCATTCCGCCTCCTCATGTGCGTCAGGTAAATTCTATGGCAATTTAAAATTTGTGTCAACATTTTAAAATAAAAAACTCCGGGACTGGGATTCGGACCCAGAACCTCATCGTCCAAAGCGATGCGATCTACCAGTTGATCTATCCCGGAATGTTTTGCTTTTCGGTGAGATACTGCCCGGCCTGGACTCGAACCAGGAGACTTCTCCTCCAGAGGGAGACGTGTTACCGATTACACCACCGGGCAAGAAATCTTATTTAATGACTGTAGCTACGCAACGGTTGATAGCATAGGCTTCTTCCGTGTCACCTTCGACGATAGGGTTCTCTTCGCCATAGGAAATAGTACTAAGGTGCGCTTCGGGGATCCCCAGGGCAACGTAATAATCTTTTACTGCTTTGGCCCGGCGTTCGCCGAGCGCGAGATTGTATTCCGTCGATCCGCGGCTGTCACAGTAACCTTCGATCTGAATGGCGGTCGACGTACTGCGTCGAATAACTACGGCATTTTTCCGTAACTGCAGACGGGCCGTTCTGTCCAGCGTCCAGGCGTCATAAGTAAAATGCACGTTCTGAATCGTATACGTCGGTTCTACGAACTCTTCCGCCGCTATGGCAAGATCGTGCGTGTCGGACGGATTGACGATCTGCTTCTTTGCGCAGGCGAAGAGAAAAACGGTACTGACGGCTAACAACATCATTTTGTTCATGAGACTCCTTTATTCTTCCAATTCTACATTCCAGTAGACCGTATCAATGAACCGTTGCCAGCTCACCCGTTTCTGTATGTGGGAATGGACTGAGATGGACAACTGGCTCTTCCAGGATGGTTTTGCCGGCCGGTAATGCATGGTCATGCCTGCTTCTTCAGGCGTGCGGTTAGCCTTCGTCGAGTTGCACTCAATGCACGAGAGGACGATATTGTTCCAGTCGGTACGGCCGCCGCGCGATTTGGGCAGAACATGGTCGAGATTGAGATCGCGCGTATCGCACGTCTCGCCGCAGTAACAGCACTTGTTATGGTAATGCTGGTAGATGTTCTTCCGGGTGAACTTCACTTCCGACTGCGGAAGCCGGTCATAGATGCGCAGCGCGATGACTTCGGGAATGGCGATCTTAAGCTTGGCCGAATGCACGAAGCCCGACGGCGCCTCGGTCATCAGCTGTGAAAGCTCGGTCCAGTCCTCGAAGGAGTACCGACGGTACTCTTCGTCGATGACATCGGCCTGCTCGGTGTAGATGAGTCGGATGGCGTTCTGCCAGGACGTGATATGTACGGCATAATAATTGCGGTTGAGTACGAGGACATCCTGCATGACAGCTCCTAGATGCTGCGATTATTGTTTCCGCGTTGGTTTGCAGTGCGGGTTGTGGATCGGGATCCCGTCTTCGTCGATCTCTAAACTGTCGTCGATGTACGATGGATCGCTCGGAAGGCCTTCGTGTTCAAGTACATGTTTCTTTGCTGCTTCCAATGACGTTGCTTCAATGTGGTACATTCCCCACATCTGATAGACGACGGGGATGTTGAACAGCATTTTTCTGCTCATCTCAGTTCTCCTATGAGTCTATCCGGTACTGCCCCGGATTCTTTCGGTTAAAAGCCGAATGCTTCACTAATCAAAGCTTTAGACTCATTCTCCTATTGAGTTACGGACCCGGTACCTTCTTTCTTTGCCAATATGCGTATTGCTTCGGCGTATTTACATTGTCTTGTCTGCATGGTGCGGGCGATCCAGACCAGTTCTTTGAACTGCCAGTGAGCGGTCAATCGTGCATGCTCCAGTTCTTTTGTGGATAATTCTCCCGGCCCGAACAATATTTCGGTTGTGTTCGCACAAATAGCACCACTTATTGTGAAATTCGGGTTAGGTATTACTCGTATCTCCGGCATGATCTCTCCTCGTAAGCGGACGACGGGACTTGAACCCGTGACCTTCTCGTTGGCAACGAGACATTCTACCACTGAACTACGTCCGCTTTGGCCCACGGTTCTAACCACAGCTTCTATGCGCACTCATACACTGTGGCCGGGCACGGTTTGCCGTGGACACCGGGGTGCCTTAAGACCCACCAGATTACGCATTGTTAAGAGGCGTGGCAGGTATGCTATTGAATTTTCGGTCTGTTACTCGGATCCCATCCTAACATCTCATACGGCACTGCGGTTCCCGCAGCCTTGAGTTGCTGTATGATTTCTTCCTGCTTGTCATGATTAACGTGGCTGTGACAATCTTCGCACCGAATACATTGACGAAGATGACGGTATGTCCCGTCACCATTCGGCCTACTGTGAGCGACCAGGTACATTGAATAAGTAACACCTTTAGTAAAGACATCCTTTACAAAATTATGCTCACACATTGATCTTTCCGATAATATTTCCGTTATCTGTTTCGCATTCGGGCACGTAAATAATTCCGTTGATGCATTGACGACATGGTTCACTGGCGGATGACGATATTCCAGTACAACCGGGGATCGTTTCATAAAACCCGCCGGGTACAATCCCATGACCATCGCAAATAGGGCAGCGATACGGCACTGTACGCGTTTTCATTAGTTACTCCATTTTACATACATATTCAATACTTGTTTTAAGCGCAAAGGATGTCTTGTGCAGTTTTTGCCTGCAGTAACGATTGACACAATGATTTTGCCATCATGACAGGAACAGCATTGCCAATCTGTTTCACCTGCTCCTGATGTGTACCGCAGAACTTGTAGTCGTCACCAAAAGACATTGCCCTGGCCAGTTCATGGGGCTGGAGCATGCGGAACTTGATATCGAACCTGCTACCGATCAGTTCCGGTTGCACCAATGATATAGCACCGGCGGTAGCAATAGTTGGTAAAGGACTGTTCACTGAACGGGGCGATGCGCAACTTTGTTGGCCAAGAACGAACGGCTGACATACCCCGAACCGGTCTTTGGTTGTCGTTGTTGGCAATGGTTCTTCGACCGATGCGGTCTTACTGTTTCCGTAAAACTCGACGAGAAACGGTTCACAGAGGCCGACGTATTCGTGTGTCGTGACCGCTGGTACCGGTTCGTCGACCGGTTTGACCGTACTGCTGCCTTTCATGACGACCAGGAACGGCTCGCAGAGGCCGATATGGCCTCCTCCGCCGGTAACGGTCGGCAGTGGTCGGTCAACCGACCGGGCATCGTTAGTGTTATAGAGCATTACCAGAAATGGTTCTATCTCTTTCCCGCAGTACTTCCGAAGCCCGGCTTCTATCCGTTTTATAGTATTGGGCACCAGCGGCCGTTTCCGGGTAAAAATGCTCTTACTCGGTATACTCCAGTCAATGATCTCGCGGGCGGTATGCCACTTGTTCGATCCTGTTGCCGAATGCGTCTGTTCCGGCCACTGAATCGATTGGTTGCCCCGCCGGGCCATGACGAACAGCCGTTCACGGCTGGTCGGGTCGCCGTAATCGGCTGCCCTGAGAACACGGTACTCAACAGTATAGTTCAGCGCGCGCAACGTCTCGATAAAGGCTTTGAATGTTTCGCCCTTCTTACTCTTCAAGGGTTTCCCGTCAACTCCTAGGGGACCCCAATCCTGGAATTCCTTTACGTTTTCAATAAGAATATTATCGATTCGGAGTGCTTCCGCCCAGCGCAGAATATGAAACGCCGAGGCGCGGGACTGGTCTGACATGGGCCGCCCGCCTCTGGCCCGGCTGTGATGCGTGCATTCCGGCGAAGCGACAAGGATGTTGAGATGCCCTTCAGGTACGACCTTGCGCGGGTTGAGGTTATCCAATGACTCGCAGAGATGCTGAACGCCCGGATGGTTCAGCGTGTGCGTCTGAATTGCCATATCCCAGTGGTTGATGGCCGTCAACTGCAATTCGTATCCTAACTCATCACACGCTTTTTTCAGTCCTGACGAAGTACCGCCGGCACCGCAGAAGAGATCGGCTGCGCGTATCGTTTTTCCCATCTCATGCTCCTTCAAATATGACAATTACTACGTGTGTATTGTACGATCTTCTGAACCGCGGTGCGGTTCCCCGGTAATTCAATGAACGGAAGATGATGCGTTGTTAAGATATTCTTAAGTTCTACGTCAATCTGCCGGGCTTTCTTTTCGGTCTCCATGCGTCCCTTCGGGTTAAATGCTTTCTCCCGTACCAGGTAAAAATTATGGTTATCGAAAAGATTGTAGAGTTCGCTCACCAGACCCTGGAAATAATCACCCAGTTTCCCTATCCCAAGTTTTCCGTTGTTATAATAAAGTGAGAGAATGAGCGGTGAATCGGTGACAACGATGTCGACCTGGTCGATCATCCGGTATAGCCGGTGAAACTGTTTTCCGAGGATATAGACCTGGTTCTCGAGGATCTTGAAATGCTGTTCCCAGACCTTGTCTTTGGCGTACTCAGTGACGAGTTCGGCATTAATGCCGGCGCACTTGAGCTCGTGGAACACGCCGGCAGCAGTGGTGCTTTTACCTGTGCCGGGACCGGCAATCAGGTTGATGACGGACAATTTCTTCATCTCTTCTCCTTTCTTGAGCGGGCAACGGAACTCGAATCCGCACCGCCTGGTTGGAAGCCAGGTATGCCACCAATTACACTATACCCGCACTATGCATTGTTCCACTTCATAAGTCCTCGGATATTAAGTACAAAATAAATCGATTGCATGAAAAGCATGGGATAAAATCCATTACGGTAGAAGAAGTACGCCCAGACTCCGTTGGCGAACAATCCTATGTAAAAGCAGCGTCGGTCTTTGTTTCCTTGCAGCCATAGATTCATGATAGCCAAGGCAACACATATCCACTGCAGCCAATCCATATCATCTCCTCACTCGATCAGTTCCGGTTTTACATGTATGCATTATTATAACGCTCTTCTAATTGAGCTATGGCCGCTTTATACCTGAAAAGGTATAACTGTGCTTATTTTGCCCTATTTTGCTGCTTAAATGCGAGTTCTACAGTGTTTCATACCCGATACGGTATAACTAATCGATCAGTTTTCGGTACCTGGCCAGTTCTTTGGCCAACTCGTAAATAGTTCCATTGGCCGACTGCCAGCCGTGGTTCTCGCGCCACATCTTATTGAGCCAATTCAGACCGTTCTTTTCCCATCTCTGTAGTTCGTTTATAATATCGCAAATGACTTGCTCGCGTTTCTTGGAGTCCACATAGAGCCTCCAGGTACATCACTATTCTCTGCGAGGCTGACGGGAGTTGAACCCGCAAATATCCACCTTGAAAGGATGGTGACTGAACCGTTCGTCTGCAGCCTCAGTATATGTACAGCGCTATAGCGGCCAAGACTGCCAGATGCAGCAGCTGGTCGATCCAGATGTGTTTAATGACCTTGTACCTGGCTTTCAGCGGATCGATAATCAGGTGCGAAAGGAACAATACCAGTGCCAGTTGCCATGGAAATTGAGCAAAGACCACAAATGTGCCGGCATAGATCAGGCAGTGGTACACCATCAGTTCCCAGCTTGTGGCTTTCCCCACGCCCAGCCAGGCGCCCTGGAATGGGAAGTCAGCGATAAAATGCAGCGCGATCAATAAAACAAGTATATTTATCATAATAATTTGCGTGGCCCCTGAATTGCACAGGGAACGGTGGGTTATGAACCCACCAGGGTCGCTGTCCCCGTCCGCCCGCATTATTCGATTAGTCTTTTATGCTGATCATGTGAACGCCATAGCCGCACATTTCCGCTTTTCCATCCGCTTTAAATATGAACTGTTTGTCACACTGGACGATTTCACCGGTCGACTCCACCATGCAAAAAAGATCGCCGTCCTCAAGATCCGTCATGGACACTTCGGTCATGCGGTATGTCTTACGCGTATCATTCATATGTTCCGTTTTTCCTTCTCGAACTCTTCGAGTTCCTGGAGTTCCTTATCTTTCCAGCGTTTCGATCCGCGCATCTTGTGCAGCTTGCACATCGGGCACGACCGTTTCTTGAGCTTGTAGCGTTTACGCATTGTTTTATCCGTGTAGAAGTGAGAAACGCTCTCGCGTTGAGCTATCCGGGTAGTATGCCCGGTGCAGGAGTTGGACCTGCGTATTTTCCCTCATGTGGCCCCGACTGGAATTGCACCAGTGTAAGCGGCTTATGAAACCGCTACCTCAACTGCTCGGACACGGGGCCAAATATGCCGAAGACTGGACTCGCACCAGTGACCTCCCGCGTTTCAAACGGGCGCTCGTCTACCTGAGCTACTTCGGCAATATAGAGTGACAAGGACTTGAACCTTGTACTTTGACGGCATGCCTGCGGTCGACTTGTACATAGCCAACATAACACAGGTTTCTTTGTTCAGTGCGCACTAAACAATTACTGTCACGTGCTAAGCAGTTACACTACACTCTAAGTTGGGCGGGGTGGGCTGGCGTTAAACCAGTCTCTTAAACAAGGTTATCTATCGGTGCGTTCACGTGATCGTTTACCAATATATCCCTATATGTATCCTCTAAATGGGACCCCATCATTATTAGTAATCTAATAAGCCGACGCCGCCCGAAGACGGTGTCCGTACGGTCTCATCGCGTGGACGAGCCGCTATGGGTGACGTACGGGGAACGATCCCGTTTACCCACGTTCACAGCGTGGTCTCTGATCCTATCGAGTTACGCCACCATTATCCATTCCACTGCGACGTCTTATTGACAATTTCCTTCTTCTTTCCATTCTCGTCAATAGCAACAAATACTGCAATGGTATCAAACACTAAATCTTTATGCACGGCGCCGTAAACGTGAAACCGTACGCTTGTTGTTCCGATCACCGGCTCGTCGCAGTGGATATCAACAATTTCTCCGCAACGTACAGGCAAATGAAATGTTATATTCTCGAAATGTTTAGTAACCATCTGCTTTTCACCGGTCACACCGTGCGCGTAGATGGCTGCGGCCTCGTCCAGCCAGGCGAGTATATTGCCGCCAAAGAGGTTTCCGCTGACGCCGATATCTTTGGTCATGCATATTTTGCTCATCACTCTCATTGTGGTCTCCTTTTCTCTAACTTGCGTATCCGTTGGACTTCCTTGCGGTACTCCGGGACCCCCGGGTCCTCGCCGCGCTGCTTGGCAACCCAGTAGATGAGTCCGTTGTTACCATGCCGCTTGTACAACGATATAATTTCTTCAACCTTGCCTTCAGGTACTTCCTCGCAGTCAGCGCAGGCATATGCGAAAGTGTCGTTCATGTTGAGCAACAACCGGTTCTCCTGGTTAAGCCAGCACTCGCCTGTCAGCAGAAGGAACAATATGTTCCGGTCGCTTTGCCATTTCTCATTTTCTAAAGATATATAGCGTTGGATATGCGCCAGCTCGCACTGGGACCATCCTTCCTTAAACTCCGGTTTGTCGTGATAATTCTTGACGTCTTTATCGGTCATCGGCAGGCCAAAGGCACCCGCTTGCAAGAAACTTTCAATGAGCAGTTTGAGTCGTTCGTTCTCTTTCGCTAAATTTTGCACTGTGTCTCCTTCATGTACCCTAGCCAGGTCTCGAACCTGGAAACCTATCCGTTATGAGCGGATTGCTCTGACCAATTGAGCTACAAGGGTATTCAATCCCATAAATCAAAGAAATATTTGACAAAGAACTGTATGCCCTGCTCATAACGGGTACATTCCTCTTTGGTCATGACCGGCGGGCAGCGTTTCCATTTCTTCAGCTCTTCACGGGCCGCATCATTTTCAGGCATGATCAGGTCCTGAGAGAGGATCTTTACGGACGTCTCATACGTCCAAATTATCTCATCGAGGACCTTATGCCAGGCGGCAACAGCCGCCTCATCGCCCAATTCGTAGAAAGATGCCGGATAACTGCGGCCTTGTTCCTTCATCTGTTGGACGCTGCCGACAATGATTTTTGACAGATACATGCAAAGACACCACGTGTCGCGGTCGGAATAACCGCGCGTCATGCGTTGCCACCGCCATTTAAGGTATTTCGGCCAGTATCGGATGTCCGCGATGAACCGGCGTACTGGATGCCATATATGGTAACAAAACCATTCGCCGAGCGTCGGATGTTTTGTCCGCCGTTCCAATTCCGCTTCCATCTGGTCAAAATCAATCGGTATATAGGGTTTGTTCACAAACAGATTCTCCAATAAGACAATGTATTGATTAATGGGAAATATAGGACTTGCACCTGTACTCCGGGACGGATTCGAACTACTGTTGTTTCTGTAGGTGCCATCCTGTTTAGGCGACCGAGGCATCTTTTGTTTTTATGCGCCATGTATGACCGCCGTAACCGCGGAAGGTTACATAGCCTTCCTTACCTGCACCGACGCCGCCGAACTCTACGTCGAACCCACAGGTAAAGTCTTTTCCAACAACTTGGAACATGGCGCTTTCTTCGCCGTTAGGCACGAGCTGAATGTCGGTTATCTCGGTGATAAGTTGTTCCAGGCCCATGGCCCGGTCCATGGAATCCCCGTCGTCTTCCATTACACCACCGATAAACTGGTCTTTCTTTTCAATGAACTGATTCCACAATGGATATTCTCTACCGTTTACTAACATCTCATTCTCCTTCTAAGTCCGCCGTTCTGGCATAGTGACGACCGATGCTATATGCCCTGCCATAAGGTTCCGAGTGCCCATACTGGGCAGGGCCCGCAGCCCGACTCACACCGATCGCTGATACTGCCGGTACTGGTATCGAACCAGTCTCAACGGATTAACAATCCGTCCGCCTCACCATGATGCGTAACCGGCAATTATTTTCTAGGTGCTGTGCCTGATGCGTACGATATCTCTCAAAGTGAACTTCACGATGTCGTTGTACTTATCCAGTGCTTCTGCCGGAATCTCATCCGCTTTTCGCTCGTTGCAGATGGTGCACATTGGCTGGTAGTTCTCAACTATATTCCCACCGCCTTTGGACCGCGGTAAAATGTGGTCGACCGTCATCAAGGTCTCTTGACCGTTTGCTTCTAGTGCATACGGGACAAGATGCCATGTGTCTTTGGCAATGCTCCGGTAGCGTTCTAAAGCGAAGAAAGCGACCGTCCGGTCGCAACTTACGCATTTAAGCCCTTTCACTAGAAAGGTTGACAAATACTGTGTGTACAGGTTGCTTGCAGTCCATTCGAGCGGGAAGACCATGTCCGGAAGGTAAATAGCTTTCCGTTCCACATTCTTTCGGGACGATGTCTGCACATAACGTCGATACCTGTACAGACGCAGCCAGTTCACGAACTGGATAACAATCATTTACGTCTACTCCTTTCTCACTTTCTCATCTTACTTTATTTTTTTCATGACAGCGATGAATACGTTGATTGCTCGCCTGACCTCGGCTTCCGGAGCACATCTGGTACGGTTTACCTTTGCATAGCGCTGGAAACGCCGGGCATCTTTACCCTGAAGAACAGGTGTTGCTCCTATGGGAAGTGCCATGTCATGCCTCGATTTTGGCGATTGCTTTCTCTATCTTCCCGGCATGACCGTAGTCGTGCATACAAATTCCCGGCTTTTCGAGACCTCGGAGAAATTCTGCTGCCCCTTTTGCGGCTTCCATCAATTCTCCAACGACCCCGTTTTCAAGTGCTTCAATCGGTATCCCCTTGCAAGCATTGACAGCAGCCAGAATTCTTCGTGCGTTTGCTTCTTGCTCGTTATAAGAAACAAACCTTGACAATACCATTGCTATTTTGGGCGTTCCTATCGCCCAAATCTCAATATCACCGTCTTGCTTTTTACTCTTCTTCCACGGCTCCGTCGTATGTTTCGCTTTGCTCATATCTCATCCTTTTATCGTAAAGAGTCCCTATCCGGACTTTAACCGGAAAATTCAACCTTCGGAAGGTTACGCTTTGTGCAATTGAGCTATAGAGGCGTTATCTGCAGGTGCGGCGGGGATACTGCATCTCTGATACTTCCCCATCTACCGGAGCATCCGGTACGACTGGGGCGACGAAATAGGATTCGTCGGCACATGCATCGGTTGCTTTTTTCTCTTCCGTGAAGATTCCCTGAAACGACCAGATCACCCCTTCTGCAGTCACGCGGTTGATTTTACCAACCAGCCATAGTGACATGTGTTTCCTCGTGTGGCGCCTCCGGAAAGAGTCGAACTTTCAAATCTCCCGGTTCGTAACCGGGTATTCTGTCCAGTTGAACTACGGAGGCATCTCTAGTTCGTTAAACTTTTAAAATTATTGAAATCAGCTTTTTTGAATATGTCGATTATTGCATCGACTGTCATTCCTTTCTTTTCGGCTACGATAAGCGATAGTTTAAGTATTCCAAACAATATGGTGTCGATCAATGAGTGGGCAACCATTACAGTAAGTAAGCCGTATTTCATTGCGAAAAAAGCCGCAACTATAACGTATACACCTTTCGGAATACTGGCGGTCAACCCGTAAGAGTCACTATGCAACTGAATAAAGATGTATGCATTTATACACGTGACGAATATCGCCAGCGGCAATGACGGCATAAAAAGGATCGGCGTTATAAACAGGACATCTTCCAAGCCGGCAAGGATGATATATCCCCATGCCACGTCTTTCAATTTTCGTATGACCTCAAAGTTGATGCCCGATGAAAGCAATCCGAACTGTTTCATGATCAGTGCCACAGTTAAAGTTGCTATCGGGCATGCAACTGCCGCGAACAACATCATTAACCAGTTGAACCGTATGCATTCGCATCCTGCGAGTGTCATTCCTACAAATAAAAGTGGTGCTAGAACATACACCATCATCATCTGTAGCATACGCTTTTTCATTGACTCTCCTTTTATCTAATCTGCCAACGTGTGGATCTGGCGGGTCCTGACCCCGCAACCTGACGATTAAGAGTCGCCTGCTCTACCAATTGAGCTACAGATCCATTTTTTCGACATACCAAATATGTTGCATTGGATATGATCGTATGGATCCGTTGGTAAATATGAACACAAAACAATTGCATTCCTGGTAATAGTACGATACATTATCCAATACAATTTTTGCTGTCGTATCTTTCGGACTTAATGTTATTTTCATAATAAATATACACCCAGAGAAATTTAAACTCTTCGTTGTCCGGGTGCAACCCGGAAGTTCTCCTAATTGAACTATGAATTCTGCAGTGGTATAATAAAAGACCAATCTTTCGGCTCGGTATCGGTCATGTAGACCGGGATACCTATAGTGTGCCTGTCACCACGGCCGTCAGGTATTTCCTGATCGGTATGTATATCAATTCCCCGTTCGTTTTCCAGTGGGGTTCCTATCACGGTGCCGGTATACCAGGTATCCCTAAAATGAATCTGTATCTTAATACCAGTCTTGATCCATTCGGGCATGTATTCGAATGTCATAAATTCCTTTATGGAGATGATGGGCATCGAACCCACAACCTTCCGCATGCGAAACGGACGCTCTGCCGCGTTGAGCTACATCCCCATTGATAATTATTCTTATCGGGGTAGCCGGGCTTGAACCGGCACCCTCGCCGTCCCGAACGGCGCGCTCTACTTTGGAGCTATACCCCGGATCTACTTCATTCTATATGCGAATTTTAAATCTGTGTCAATTATTATCAGTGAAATAAGGACATTCTGATTCAGGGAACCTGAGTTCCCGTCCGTCGGCAGCGGACATCTTACGAATCAGTTTGCAGTTGCCGCGCAGTTCGCACTTCGTGCACTGTTTGCGTACTCGTATCTTTTGTACATCATAGACTTTATCCATGATCCTCGTTATGCCCCTGGCAGGACTTGAACCCGCAGATACACTGATTAGAAGTCAGCTGCCCTGTCCAATTAGGCTACAGGGGCGTATAAGCTAGCGGAGAGATTTGAACTCGTCAGCCTATCCAGTACGAAGGGATCGCTCTACCGTTGAGCTACGCCAGCGCTTCCATCCTTTGATTCCATTCCCACGTCTTCTTTTGCCGTTCATAGAGTGCACTGTCGAACTCGAGCCGGAGATAGTCCATCTTCAGTCCCGGATGCCTCCACAACGTAGTCGTCCGGTCGAAACGTTTACAACCAGACTCGTTAGCAGTCGCAGAAAAACGGTTCGGGTACATAGTGCTGTTGTCGATCATCGTTGCCACCATTCAGCTCGAACTTCACGTACTGGACCCGACGTTTGGGATCCCACCAGATGCACTTGGCCCAGGGACTGCTCAGCGGAAGTGCTTCGTCAGTCGCCCGGTCGGAGTATATATCCCGGTTTTCACCCAGAAATTTAATGATTCTTTCTTTGTCCACGTTTCGGCCTCTTTCGCAAAGTCTTTGATTGCTTGCAGTCGTTTCGTATCACTCGGATTCACCAGAAGGTCGACGTACTCTGTCAGGACGCGGACAATTTCACGTTTTGTCTTAAGGCCTTTGATCCGCTGGCGGATGCCCTGGCGGATCATGTGTTTGGTCGTCATAATAACCTCTAAGCTCCCAGTCGGAATCGCACCGGCAACCGCGCCCTTACCGAGGGCGTGCTCTACTCCTTGAGCTTTGGGAGCACGGCGATACATGGCTGATTGTTTAGCTATAACTAAACAACTATACATATTGGCTCGCCGAGGTTTGCACTCGGGACCTTTCGCTTATGCGCCCACCAGGAGTCGAACCTGTATCGGCTGGTTATCGACCAGCTGCTCTACCATTGAGCTATAGGCGCATTGCATCCAAGTATTAACTATAAGATTAAAATAGTTCACTACTCGACGACTCGGACATGTTGCCGACAATGATAAAACACCGTATTTACTCTTGATATGTTTATCGTTGATACTGGTTCTTTTGTCAAAGAATGTCTTATCCCAGACTATATCTTTGAACTTAGAATACCAATATTCTTTACATGTTTGTTCGTTTGCATCTCTGGCTAAATGTAGTTGCGCCTTCCATATAAACGAATAACTTGCAAAATATTTATTTGTCCAGTCGTAAAATATCTGCAGAACACGAGCATCGATATTTACAAGAGATAATTCTTTAATCTTCGTGCCTTCTCCTATGTATACTCCAAGTCCAAGATGAAAGAACGGATCATTTTTGAATCTATTGAATGCGTCAAGTGCCCATTTTATGTGTTCTTTGCGCAGATTCTCAAAGTACTCATTACAACTAAATGGATGACGCAGAGCGCGCCTACGTGCTTTTTCGCTGTCTATTAATGGATATTTTCGAAGCCATATAGACAGTGTTCCTTTTGCAATATTTGTTATTGCACGTATTTCGTCGATAGACTTTTACTGATTAACCCTGAGATCAAATACATGTTGCTTAACATCATCACCATATATCATGATATACTCCGTTGTTCTACTACTGAGCTACGAGCCAGACAATCATTCAGCGGGCAGTATTTCTTTTGCTGCCGCCGTCATTTCATTCGAGATGTCCACGTCGACATTGCCTTCGATACCGAGGATGTCGTCTTCGTGGACCAGGATATAATCCTGCTCCTCGAGCTTAACCTCGACGCCAGCGAACTTGCCAAGCAATACCTTGTCGCCGGCCTTGACGTTCATCGGGACGATGTTGCCCTTTGCGTCCAAGCGGCCGGGACCGACCAGGATGGCCTCGCCGCGCTGCGACTTCTCTTTGGCGCGTTCCGGAATATAAATCCCGTTTTTCATGGTTTCGGCTTCCTGTAGTTTCACCAGCACACGATCACTTAATGGCTTGAAATTCATGTATTCTCCTTTTTAATATAGCCGGCAGCCGGGCTTGAACCGGAATCGACGGTTTACAGGACCGTTGCACTGCCTTTATGCTATACCGGCATGTGGCCCAGAAGGGATTCGGACCCTTATTCTGCCGTTTTTGAGGCGGCCGCCGTTGCCAGTTAGGCTACCAGGCCATGCAACTATTTCGTTTCTTCGGTGTCCTTGAATTCAAGGACGTCTTTGAGCTGCTTAAGCTTACCGGAGAGACTGTGCGCCGTCTTGTCGGCCGTCGTCTCGAACTGAATCTCGGCCTTATCGCCGAGCTTGCGTTCGTCGGGCGAGCCTACGACCTTCGTTGTGCTGTTGCTGCTGTACGGCGAGATGTTGTACGTTTCGATCTTTTGGGCGCCGGAAGCGTCCTTGCTGATCGAACTCCAATTGACAAAGATACCGTCGGAATAGTTCCGGGTACCGAAACTGACGTCAATTACATTCTGCGTCTTGGTAATATCGACACCGTTTATGACGAGGGATGTTCCTTCCGGCGTTCCGTCCGAGACGATCTTTACGTTCACTTTTTTCTTTTTGTCGTCAGACATAGGGAATGCTCCTGAACTTCAGTTATGTCTATAGTGGAAATCTCGCCACCCTCGCATACGCGAGGGACACCGGACTCATCCGTCCCGATGATATATACGTCAAAGTAACCGTGAAGCTCGCCCATCACATCCTGCCGCACGAGAACAACATGCGTGTCATCGTTAAGCTGCAGGAGTTGTTTCAATAATTCAACCGTCAACCTTAACCGTGCTGCTCGTTTGTCGTACATTCGTTGACCCACCTGTCGTTTTCTTTGACTTCGACCTTCAGGTTCTCGGGCCGCATCATATCGTCAATGGTTTCTTCCACGTTCTTCTCCTGGCCGAGCCGCCGAGCGACTTCGTGATAATGCCAGATCTTGAACTTCCCGCTGGCGACAAGTTTCCGGAACGCGCTCTTCTTGTTCTCGCCCTGGGTCCGGTATTCCCTGCCCTCGCCGATAGCGCCGGAGGCATGGTGGATAATGCGCACGCCGGTTTCAACTTTGTTGACGTTCTGCCCGCCCTTGCCGCCGCAGCGGAAGGTCTGGATCTCAAAGTCTTTCTTGGTGAGGCTGAACAGCAGTTTCTTTTCCATGCTTGTTCCTTAAACTTCTGTATTTGCGCATGACAGGATTTGAACCTGTAGTCTTCTGGCCCTGGACCAGACGCTGTTGCCAATTAGGCTACATGCGCAATGCACCTCCGGCGGGACATGCTCCCGCTAATTGCTGCATTGACAATGCAGTGGCTCGGCTTCTTTGCCTTCGGAGATATTATGATCATGGCCCCGGCGGGACTCGAACCCGCACGCCCTTGCGGGCAACGAGTTTTAAGCTCGCAGTGTCTGCCAGTTCCAACCACAGGGCCTTTTTTGTATGACCTGCTCGGGATTCGAATATGGGTTCACCCTTCGATATCGTTTTCTGTTTTCTTCGTGATCACTTCAACGTCGGTTATAGTACGTTCACCGAACTTATCGTCGGTGTAATATATTTTGACAGTATCGCCGTTTGCGGCAGCCTTCATGATCGTTTCTATCTTCTGGTTAGCAGCAGTATCGGAATCATTGAACACGAATAAGGATAACGGACCAGTAAGAGTTGTCGTACTGACTGTGCCGATCCAGGCGGTGCATATCGGCATTTTATTGGCGTCCAGCTGCTCCTGCAAGCTGTTGAATGCTGCAGTCATGGAATCCATGCGAATCTGAAAATCATTTATCGTCAGAGTACTGGTTGATAAGTCATAATTGTCTTCGGTGAGCGAAAGAATGACATTGGTAGTCCCTACATGAACACCCGGGAAATTGCCACTGGTCGTAGTGACCGAAGTCCCGTTCTGGTCGCAGCCATTCAGGCAGAACCAGGCACAACAAAGTAAGACAAACCCTACTGTTCTCTTCATATTCTCCTTCAAAACCTCACATTCGTGCTAACGATGACGTTCGGCTGCATCTTGGCCGGCGGCCATAACCAGACACTTCAACGTCCATGTTCCTTAGTACAGGAGTGGAAGGGCTTGAACCTTCAGGGTCCGCTTTGGAGGCGGATCGTTTATCCAATTAACGAACACTCCCATATTAACTATATAACGGAAGGCCAGGGATTCAAACCCTGAAGGGCTATTAACCCCACCGATTTTCGGGATCGGACGCTCACCAGTTCGCACTACCTTCCAATTGTCTACGAAGACGGGAGGATTCGAACCTCCGGGACCCATGGGGTCCAACGGTTTTCAAGACCGCCGGTATCAGCCGCTCACCCACGTCTTCAAAAGGCGGGCTCGGGGAAGCCCCGCCAGGTGGGGTATTAGCAGCCCTTTTTACTGGACTTTTTCGCCGGCTTCTTGACCACTTTCTTTGCTTTTGCCATTCGTGTAATCCTCCTATTGTGTAATGTCCCTTTTGTGGGGATACGGAGAGAAGAGGATTTGAACCTCTGGTACCCGAAGGTACAACGTCTTAGCAAGACGCCGCCTTAAACCGCTCGGCCACCTCTCCAGATGCCCGGTCCTCCGCGGAGGACACGGGCCCATACTCGCCGCCGAAGCGGACGAGGCCGGTACAGGTGTACTGTGCCGGGATGACGTTACTTTTTAACGATAGGGGATTTGCCAACCTGACGGACGGTGCCGGCGGGATGCATTTTGCCGGTCGTTCCGGTTGCTTTACGTAGAGGAGTGAGATTGCTTTTGCCTCTGCCAGTGCCTTTCTTTAATGCCATGTGAATGACCTCCTTAAGGTCTAAGATGGTGGTGGACGGGACAGGACTCGAACCTGTGCTGTTTCATTGTGGTTGCTTTACAGGCAACTGCAGTCGCCACTGTGCCACCCGTCCGTCGGGAATAGTCCCGTATAAGGATAATATATGCGAATTACAAATTTGTGTCAATATTCCGCACATAAAAAAAGCAGGTAGGATTTCTCCTACCTGCTTCTGGGCCCTAATCTCGTACGTTACTTCTTTCTCCGTCGTGCTACTCTCCAACTGGCCCAGCCTATAATTGCTGAACCGAACATGGCAAACGTCCCAGGTTCAGGCACCGGCTGATCATTGCTGCCGTCGGTCAGTGAACTCGTGTTCCATCCTGACGGCTGCTGATGATCGTCTATGTAGTTGTTACCGGAAATGTCGTCCAGAGCAGTCTCCGGAACGATATTGGCGGCATCGCCCGTGAATGCAGTGTCAGTTGGCGGCACGGTGTCAGTAACTGTAGTGCCGGTTGCATTGTCGTCTGCTGCACTATCGCCGGTGGCGGTATCCTCGGTCGGCGGTGTCGTATCGTTTACCGGATCGGCAGCAGCATCGTCCGGTTTGGCCGTGTCTGTCGGCAGTTCATTGCCAATAGGCGGGTCAACAACAGTTGTTGTCACATGTGCATAGCGGCCATTATCGTAGCCATTCGTGAAGTAGACATAGCTGCCGCCTGCCGACCGATGGTAATTACGGTTGGGAAACCCGTTCCAGGAATCTGGAATCGGATCACGCAGATAGCCCAAGGTGACGGTGACGTCACCATACGGCCACCCTATCGACGAATCGTAGAAATGAATAAGTGTCGTGTCAGGCAGACCGATATACTTGTTCAAATCTACGGTACTTTCCAGCGCAAACGCGCCGGTACTGTACACTGCGATGCAACAAATAAGTAGTAGCAACTTCCATTTTCTCATACTTCCCCCCTTCGAAATAGAAGAGCCCTATCACTATTATAACCATACAGGCCACAATATGCAATAGGGCGCTTCTCTTTATATTGACCATATTCCTTCGACGGGTATGTGGTCAAAGCTATGATTAAATGTCGATACTGAACGTGCCGAACGGCGCCACAGTGCCTTCCGGCAATAACTTCTTCATTTCCGCGGCGCCAACCGTGTTCCAGCTGTGGATAATGACCTTCGTGACCTTGTTCTCTGTCTCGGGAATGGCCTGGGCAACCTCAAATCCGGTGCCCGGACCCGATTCCTGGTAGGTCTTTCCGTCCAAGTCATGGTCGAGGAATATCAGGTCGAACTTCTTTTTGCGGATCCACGCGATCGCATCGTCCGCGGTCGTCACGAACTTCGTAGAGTGACTGCTCAGTTTTTCAACAAACCACTTTATCCGTTCAGCGTTATCTTCGAGAATGAGAATGTTCATTGGCACTCCAGACTGTATTCGCAATACTATAGTTACCTCTCTTGATACAACGGGGTATATACACCTTGTTCGTCTATTTCCAGAGGTATTTGTTTATCTAAGATTACGTCATAGCGCCAAGTGATGCCGCGCGTGGCGTTAAACCCGAAGAACAGCTGTTTGGGCTGCGACTTCGTTTTCATCTTGACAATAGAAAGCTCGGAACCGCCCACGAACGTCCCGTTAACGATCTGTTCGCCATGCGGAATGTCGAGTTTGGCGGCATTATGAAAGTGCCCCATATGCATATAGTGGATCGGCATATCGAAAAGGCTCATGTACTTTCCGTGGTCGCGCTGGATCCCGTAGAACGGAATGCCCATCCAGGAGTTCACTTCGCTTCCATGGCTAATAAGATGCGTGTAATTTGGCGCTTCCGACAGCTTGTAGAGCATCATGTTACATTCCGAAATCATGAACTCGAGGTTTGTCTGGTTCTTCAGCATAACTTTGAGGAACATATACAGCAGGTAGTCGAAGTTCGTACGCGGATGGAACTGGCCGGGCTTGCTGGGTCGTCCGTGATTACCGTACACGCCGCGAAATCGCACTTTCTTGAAGAGTTTGCATAACGGCAGAAGCAGTTTCTCCGCGATCATATGCGCGCCTTCGACGGTCTGTTCGGTAAGATTGAGGTCGATGCTGCGGGCCTGTCCCAGATAGATGTCTTCACCAGTCACAATATCGCCGAGCGCATTGATGTCCAGGGTATCAATAGGGATCTTGGATCTCTGGATGTCGATGATCTCGTGGATAGAATCGCGCAGAATATCAACGCGTTTCGCGCAGATACGTGCGTTGTACTCGCCGATGTTGGCGACGTCCGACTTATGGATTTTCTCTCCGTAATGCATGTCGCCGAGCTCGAGCATAGCGGTTTCGGGCCGGTACTGGCTCTTACGGACAATAAAGTTGGGAACCTGAACTGCCGGCAGGCGGGCGATGGAAGTCTTCAAGGTATCAAGAATGACGCTGTTGATCGAACGTTCTTTCTGCAGTTCCTTTTCCAGTCGGGAGATCGTATTGAAGAGAGCACCTTTGACCATGGTGTCTTTGTCCGCGTCTTTGACGCCGCCGTTCTTACGGTAGGTGCTGATAATGTTCTTGACCGTGCCGACCGGAACGTTCAATTTCTTGGCGACGCCGGTATAACTCATGGTTTTCTTTAGGTCGATGATCTTCTGTTCCTGCGGCGCCAGGTTGGAGTTGGCAGACGCCGTGTTTTTGTGCTTATGGACCTTCATCTTGAGTAGCTTGTGCTCCACTGCTTTCTCGGTCCGAACGGGGGATCCGCCATGGAACTGATCGTTGACAGCCTTGGTGACTTCACGCACTGATTTATTCTCCTCTATGTACAAACGTTGCATCTCGGTCACTTCCTCGTCGCTATACCGCGCGGGGGCCGGGATCTTAATGATCATGTACCACTCCGGAAAATAGTGACTATGCTCCTGACTCTACCGTTTCTTCATCCGTTTACTGTTATGAACTGTGCGTACCGGTCGTCAAACAAGATAGGAATACGCTCATGGAACCCGGCAAGAATGCTCTTTGCTAGTTCCCGCATCATAGGATGAGCGCCTTTGGCGCAACGCTCATGAAAAAACCAGCGCCATTCACGCGGGTTCATGGATATGACGAGCTCGGTTTTCGTTGCATGCGGCAGCAAATCATTGGCTTCTTCAGCAACAGCGCCGTGCTCGATCATCTGCATGTAACTCGATTCTGCCGATTTGACACCTAACAACCAGTCTTGATACTGCAAATGCACTGGATTATTGACATCGAGTTCAAGATTCTGTTCCATGGCTCCTGGTACCATGTAGAATTTGTTGGGCAGAATGACAGTAATTTCGTTTCCGTGCTTATCTTTCGAATAATTACAGTACCGAGTTGATTCCTGACTGAAACTTGCCAGCCGGTGGCGTACCAGTTGATGACTGATTTTACGGCTGGTAACGATATGAACAGTAAAGAATGCATGCTCGATAACCGATTCATGACCAGAATCGATACGTGCGCGGATGAACTTTGCCTGGTCTTGTGGCGGTTCTGCTTGGTAACATTGACGGATTGCCCGTTCGATCTGATCTAAAAATGCTTGTACAACTGAGGGACTGACGAGCACATCATTTGCAAAATCCCATGATTGTCTGTAGATTTTCATTCTTTTTTAAGTTTCCTTTCGAGATATAACATCCACGCCAGGAACAGCAGTATTGTCCCCATGATGGCAATAATAAGCCGTTCGATGGGTATTTCTTTCTGCTGGCCAGCGGGCGCTGGTTCAATGACGGTGACTTCCGTCACCCGTGTTTTGCCATCCATCTTGGTATAGGTGACAGTCTTCTTGCACCCTTTCGGGACACTGCTCTCGAAGACGGTCACCCGGTCGATCGCTACGAAGGGTTTCTCCTGCTTAAACGTGTTACGGACATCGATCCGGGGAACTTCGACGACGCCCATTTTCTGCAACTGCGGCAAAGCGGTCAGCGTGACCGCGCCGCTGGAGATCTGGACGGCGTCCCGAAGATCGACTTTCGAGTAAAGCTTCTGGCCGCCGGCATCAAGCAGGCCGTCTTTACAGCCGAGAGCCAGCAGCGGCAGGAACAACAGGAGTTTTTTCATGCGGTGCCTTTATTATCTTGATCCTGGCATGGTGCACCTGCTCAGTCGCAGTGCCGTGCCGGTCGGCAACAAAAATGACGGCACGGCTGCTGTTCGGTAACAGTATTTCTTGTTCGACCGTCCGTTGGGCGTAGATGCTGATCTCATCGTTCGCCCATGCGACATACTGCAGGTCCTCGCCGGTATCCAGGTCGACGACGATGTCTTCCGGCAGCAGAGTGCCGTTATGGATGGATGCGAACATGCTCCCCCCTCGTCAGAACGGAACGTCGTCTTCTGCAGCGGGTGTTACGGGCGGCGGGGGCGGTAGAGGCGCCGGTGTTTCGCTCTTGTCGAAAACCGGGACGTTGGTGGGCTCGTTGCGCATTATCCGCGCTTCGACCGCGGTATTCATGCTGCAGTTGTCGATGCGACCGGCGATGAATTTCAGGTTCTCGAGCACGTGCTTCCACACGCCCAGTTCTTCAACGAGTTCCCCGATACCGGTTTTGATGATTTTCAGGTTTTCCCGGAACGCATCATCGCGGGTCTCGAGGATCGCGGCGGTTTCCCGCGCGTCATCAGACCAGCGTTCCCTTGGTTTCACCACTTTATTCTCGGTAATGTATTTCCATTTGACCTTCGCTTCATCGACCTTCAACTGCTCTTCTATTGTCGTAAGTCGCTCTTTAAACTTCGCAAGGTCAGTTTCAGTGTCAGTGTAATAATACATGGCGTCCTGATAGAGACGGGAGAGCTTGCCGTTGATATGTTTGAGCTGGTTGTTGTCTTCGATGCCGGTCGTCTGCACATAGTACTTTGCTTTTATTTCTTCCAACGTCATATCATGGTATTTTTTGACTTTTGCCATGGTTCTCCTCTATTTATCCGTCTTTTGTTCTTTGACGAACTCGTCAAGTACACCAGCAATGGCGTCACAGCAGGAGCTGGAGCCGCCTGGAGTGGGCGACGAACAGGTAATGCCTTTAAGGCTCTTGGCGTAATTCTCCAGTATCTTGCCGTCCTGGATGCCGATCGATATGGACCGGGCGATGCCTTCCATGTTTGCCGCCATGCAGCCGCCGCCGGGTTTGTCCTGAGACATCTTGATGATGATGTCTTTGACCTTGTCATTCTGTGTCGTGATCGTGACGTTAAAGGAACCGCACGAGGTCTTTCCGTCAAGAGTGACACTCTTATTTTTCTTCAGACGTGGTTTTGCCGGAACCATTGGTAGTTTCTCCTAGTGTGGTATCACTTTCTTTTTTCAGTACTTGGTCTTTCAAAGCGAAGAACAACTCCATATTGTTATGCAGCGCATCGAGAAACTTGTCTTCTCCCTGGAATTTTTTGTCGCCGTAATAATACCATGCGCCGCCCTTAGTGACGATGCCTTTAAGCTGGGCAATCGCCAGAACGTCGGTATATTCGTCGAGATGCGGTGACTTGAAATGAATATCAAAGAACCCGCGAGCACCTTCATTGGGCCCGACTTTTGTCTTGTCGACACGCAGATGGATGCGAATACCGGTCTGGATCTCTTTGCCGTCAACCAGTTCTTTCGGGTTGTCGTCTTTTGCTCCGCGTCGCATGTGCATGATATAGCTGCATTCGTGCGCGAGCGCATGGCCGCCGGGATAGCGTTCAATGGGAATGAACGCGCCGAGATCGACGCGGACCTGATTGATAAGCACGATTGCTGCCTGGGACTTCCCCACGATCGGAGTCACGATACGGAAGAACTGGGAGAGTTTGCGGGCGATGAGCGCCATCGTCTCTTTATCGAGCTCGCGTGCCTGTTCCGCTTTCGGCGCGACCGCGACAATCGAGTCGTAAACGACCGTGTCGCAGATCGGTGCCAATTTCATCAACGTGGTCGCTCCTTCTTCCAGGTTTCCCGGCTGCGAAATAAGCAGCGTGTCGCAGTTGATGCCCAGCTCGCGCGCATACGCAGGATCAAAGGCGTGCTCGGCGTCGATATAGGCGGCGATGCCGCCCGCTTCCTGGACCGTACGGATATTGTGGAAGGCAAGTGTGGTCTTGCCGCACCCGTTGGCGCCGAAATACATCGAAAACCGGCCCCGCGGCAGACCGCCGCAGGTCAAATCGTCGGTCGAACACAGGCCGGTCGGCATCCGGTGTAACGTGATAGTGCTGGCGCTTACGAGAATTGGCCGTTTAAACTGTTTTGCCAGCTCGGCGCTGACGGCTTCCAGCGCTTTCTGCCGGTCTTTGTCGTTGGTGAACACGGGAAGCGGATCGGGGTCCGCGGTCATGTCCACTTTTTCTTTATCTTTTTTCATGCTGCCTCCATACAATTCTTGAATGTTTCAAAATCGATAAGCGCCATTTCGAACTTGCCGTAATAAAATATCATCAGCGGAAGCATGTTCTTGTTGTACGCCCAGGCATGGAACGCATCGAATTCTTCGATAGCCATGATCGTGTTGGTAGTACCGGTCGTTTTAATGTCCCCCGTGCATATTCGCCGGCCCTCCTTCTGGAGGACATCCACCATAACAGGCAGATAGGTAACGACAAAGCAGCGGCCGTCCGTGTGCCACATATACATGGGCGTCCGATTGGTCCTGACCGCCTGTTTCTTCAGTTTTTCCCAGAACGCGGCGTAGAAAATGACCTTTTTCCCGATATTGTCCCGGCGTTTAGATTCAATGAGGAACTCGGCCAGGCGCATATCGGCGTCGTCAAAGACGGCGCCGCTGCCCCGGGTCAGTCTTGCGCCCAGCGCCTTCGCTGCTTTCTTTTCGCTATAGTCATACATACCTGCTCCTTAGTTGATCGGCTGGTCGTTGGTCCACAGTTCGCTGGTATTCTTCTGAAACCTGGAAATGAACGCACGAAGCCGGTCATACTGCGTAGTCAGGACCGGCGCATAGTAGAACAATGGATCCTTAAACTTGTCTTTACCGGACGGCAACGCCAGGCCAACAAGGAAGTAGCGTTCGATACTACCCCTGTTAGTCTGGGCGATAAGCGCCAGCTGCAGCGGGTAAATACGGGCGGCATTAATGATATCAGGAATGGTGTCACACTCGGAGATTTTCACGGAATCGATAACGGGATTCACTAAGTTCCGGAGCGAACCGGGAAGCTGGGTGATAGTGGCGGGTCTGATCATTACTGTTCCTTTTGGGTCATCAGGGAGATGACCTGCTGTAAGAATTGAACTATTTCTCCACGCGCCTGCGTGCTGCTGCACTGCCGTTCGTACTGGGTCGCCAGCTCAAGCCGCCGCAGCTGTTTGAGCACGTTAACTTTAATGTCGTCGAGCGTAATCTTGCGAACCTGGTCGCCCATCAGAGCGAGATCTCCTCGTCTTTAACGTACGGCGACGGCGCCGCTGCTGGCGTATTGAACTCGATCTCGGTATTGAGGGCGGTGAACTTTTTCTTTGCCCGTTCCCGGTCTTCTTCCTGCATTTTCAGGGCGACAAGTTGGTCATGATTGGCTTTGGCGGTGTACATGCTCGCATTTTTCTTCATGCCTCTGGTCGAATACCGGTAAAACTCATCTCCGAGTTTCCCCTCCAGCCAAAGCTGGAATTTATCATTGTATTTGGCGTTAATAATCTTAGAAACCAGGCTTTCTTTACGACCGTACTCGATGATGTAGCTGCAGCAGAACGCCATGAACATGTTCTGTGCCAGAAGCCGGGTATCCTCATAATTCAGTTTGGAAACCGCATTAATCGAGGCAACCATCCGGGCAGTCGATTCCTGCAGGAAATTGTAGTAATCCGGTTCATTGGCCTTGATGAAAATCATCCATTCCTCGAACTCCGCCATGTCGAGGAGAATCTTTTCCGCTTTTTGTATATCCGTCTTATTGATTATTCCTTTTTGCATGGGTACCTCCGCCCCGCAGTAAGTAGAGCGCTTGTTCCTTGTCCCAGATATTGACAACAAGGTTCTCGCCCCCAACTGCCATGTAGAGCGTGAACTCGTCATCAATCTCAGCGGCAATGTAGGGTTCGGCGGCATTCTGGTACTTCATAAGGCCGCGCAGCACCTTGTACATCTGGTCGATCATCGCCGCCAGTTCGGATTCGGGCAGCGGTACTCTCTTGGCGGTGGAACAGCGCCGGACATAGTCAGCGTATACCTTACTTTTGGAGAAACTTGCTTTCATGTTGCAGAACTTCCTTACATTGAGCGATAAGCTGCTTGATCTGCGTCCGCCGGAGATTATCCAGCGGTTGCTGGATCTCTATCCGGATATCCCGCCGCTCAAGAATGATGCCGGTCAGCATGCCGACCGTAAAGAGGAGCATGTTGTCCGGGCTGTAGTCATGGGCGAGCGACAGCAGATTGTCAAGGTAGAAATCACCTTTGGCAATAAGCAGTTTCTCTGCTTCGTAGAAGAGCTTTTTTGCGGGGATATCTCTTCCGCCCATCTTGAGTACGGTACTGTCAGTGTTCATGGATATTTCCCCCCGTATCTCCATAATATATGCCTTTGACTTTCTTTTTCATGACTTTCTCTTTGATCCGCGGGTAGAGGTAACTCGCGGCAAGCATCAACGCGTAGGCCGCAACCGTCGCAATGATTGACGAAAATGCGGGGATAAGCCGCACCATGCTTCTGCGGGTAAACAGTCCGAAATACAATTCTTCGTTCATATACCCCCCTTCATCACTCCGCGGCGAATATAATCTCCCTGATAATCTCGATGAGATCCATCAGTTCCTGGCGCACGTCGATGTCGGGCTTTTCCCGTATCCAGCTTTCTATATCAGCCAGTTGCGCAAGCAGTCGTGTCTTCTGCATACCATCTCCTAGTTTTGCGTTATCTGGATCACTTTCATGCCCGGCGTACTTATTGCGTGCGGCAGCGGTTCGCCGGTCGCGATGAGGATGATGGTGTCGTATTCGTCCTTGATCGCATTGATCAGTTTCCAGAAGTTCGATTTGGCAGTTCCAAACAGCATTTCCAGGTCATCAACTACCAAAAGCCTGAGACCGGTCAGCTGGTTGATCGCATCCTGAATGATGACACCAACCCTGAGGCGCTCGGACGTCGAGAGCTGTTTGAGCCGCCGTTCGTAGCCCCGGGAAATGATAACGATCTTGAAATCGTCTTCGTCGACCCGGAAGTTGATGCGGTATTCGCCGCCCGTAAGGATGCCCATGCGCTCATTGATCTTCTCTTCGAGTGGTTTCATGGCCCGGTTAAGCATGGTGCTCTTGATGCCTTTGGGACCGAACGCGCTGACCAGAAGTTCCATGGTGACCAGCTCCTGTTTCTTGTGGTCAAGAGTACGGCGGGATTCGGCGTTCGCGTTCGCATTAGAGATCTCGTTTTCAATGAGCATAAGGATGTTCTGCCCGTTGGTGATGCGTTCATTCAAAGACTGTGCATCTTTCTCAAATGTGTCGATATCAGCGGTCCCTTCCGCTATAATGCGGTCGAGCTCCGCCTGCGCTTCTTTCAGTTCCGGTGCCATCAGATCCACTTTTGTTCGCACGTCGAGTATGTCCCTCTCGGTTTCCAGCTCCTTGGATACATTGAATAGGTCGGTCTTTTTCGTTTCCAGTTCGTTTTCCTGCGCGGTTTTGCGGTCCTTGAATTCTACGAGGATCTTGGTAAACTCGTCTTTGTTGTTACAGGCGACCGATTCCGAGAGCGGGCAGGCGCCGGAAAACTTCTCCAGCTTATTAATGATACGGTCCGCCTCGGTAATGCCGGCCTCGAGCTTGGCGATGTCTTTGGTGACAGCATTATACTTTTTCACGAGCTTGTCGATACTGACCTTGAGCTCAGCCATCGTTTTTTTCGGCGTCTCCAGCGTTTTGCCGCGCAGGATCTTCTCTTCCAGTGATTTCTTGACACGAGCTTGGTTGCGCGCATTGCCAATCTTGACAAGCAGTTCGTCGCGCTGGCTTTTGAGCGTGGTCAGCTTGGCAATGATCGCTTCGCGCTGGTTGATCGAAATACCTTCGGGTAACTTGGATTTGAACTCCGCTATAAACGCATCCAGTGACTTGATCTCTTTTTTAAGTGTCTTACGGTACCCGACATAGAGATCGCAAAGTATGTCAAAGGTCCCGGCATCGCCGTTTTCCGGGATGTCCTTGGAAACGTACGCGCACAGGGCCTCGCCGTTTTCGATGGCATTGCCCTTGCAGTAGTCCACGAATTCCTTCTGGATGCGCGCTTTCGTCAGCTTGAGGCCGACGAGGTTGAACATAAAGTTCTTCTGCTCGTTAGAATCCATTTTGATAAACTTGTCGGAATACAAGCTGCAGATAAACTGGTCTTCAGTTACGCCCAGCAGTTGATAGAGTTTTTCTTCCTGCTGGGTCATCGTCCCCTTCCAATCTGCGACCTGGAAGCTGTGCGGGATACTGCGGGTAGCGAGACCAACGTTAGTGATATCACCCTGTACCATTGCCATCGACTGGCCGTATGTGACCAGCTCGTTCATCCCAGCGCCGGACTTCGTAGTCGAGTGCGTGGTGCCGCTGACGAGGAAACTGAGCGTATCCCGCACCGAGCTTTTGCCGACAGCATTTTGGCCGAGGATCACGTTCACATGGTCAAAGTCGAGTTCTGTCGCGGAATGGCTGCGAAAATTAACTATCTTTAATTTGTTGAGTCGCACGGGTACACTCCTTTATTTCCTTCATAAGAACACCGTTAAAATAGAGTTGTTTTGGACTGCTGACGATTCGGTAGAGTACTTCTGCCAGAAGCGGATCGGTCTCCGGGATCCGGCGCCACGCCTTTTTTCGTTTGTATGCGATGGTATAACGCTTCATGTCTCCTGTTCTCCTGCATATGCTTGTTCATAGCGTTTCTGAAACAGTGAACGCGGGAATGATAATGACGGTCTTGATCCCGTGCTCCCGTATCACTTTCTTGCAGTTGTCGCAACAGTAACTGTGCCCGATTAGGTAAAGTGTCCCGTCTCGGGCGTTCTTGCCAGCATTCGCGCAGGCGTCGACTTCCGCGTGCGCCTGCTGCCGGCAGACGTCCCGGCATTTCTCATAGCCGATGCCAGTCGGCATGTCTTGGCGCGGGCACTTCTCCTGCGGGTTTCCGCACCAGTTCGATCCCATGTAGACGTCGCCGTTAAGACATTCGATGACGGCCGTCACTTCCTGTTTCACGCAGCGGGAATCGCGCATATGGCCTTGTTTCCATAAATGGATCAACAGTTGCATGTCCATTAGAAAGGAAGCTCCTTTGTCTCGAATCCAGCGGCGTTTTTATGCCCGCCCCCGCCGTACTTCCGGGCGATCACGCTGACGTCCACAGTGCTGGACCGCATCGCCACTCGGTACTTGCCCAGTTTCGGATCCCAGGCATAGCCCAGGTAGATGTCGCCTTGGTCGCTTACGTTCTTAAAGAACTCGATCGAGATCCTGCCGTGGTTGACGGCGACAGTACGAATTCCTTCGAACATGACTGTCCCGGCATACTGCTGTACGTAGCGAGCAGCGCTCCGTTCGCAGTAGATATTGATGATCTTGCCTTTCTCGATGATATTGTTTACCAGGTCGGTATGGTCGTAGTGGTCGGCAAGCATTCGCTGCCAGATATTCGATGCCAGAGACCAGTCGTACGTGAAAAGTCCCAGGCTGAAGTAGCTACTGGCATCGCCGTACTTGAACGCCCAGACATCCCGGTCGCCTATCAGGGCAGTAAAATACGGCACGTTCAGGACGTCCTCGTCCGAGAACGGGCGGATTGGCCCTTCGCCTTTATTGGTCATATGGTGGAGATACAGGTAGGTCAGCACGCAGCCGGCAATGCCGACCGTGCGAATACCACGGATCTCGCGCGGGTAATCGCTGTAAGCAGCGATAGCGGTTTTGTGATGGTCGATCCAGGTGACATCTTCGGTAATACCGAACAACTGGTTCATCTCAGCGGGCGGGATGCTATAGTCGAGGATCCAGACAGTTTCGTCTTTAGCGATTCTTTCGAACGGGAATGGAATCCCGTAATCTATTTCGATGAAATCTTCTTCTTTGGCGTTTAAGCAGTTGTTACGGTTTGTCGTCGCCGACAGGCGTACCCAGAACGCGGCACAGTGCCCGTCGGCATCATGGTGGTAGAATACTTTCATGCGTTCTCTTCTGTATCTGTTCCTAATCTCCTTGTTATGCTCCGTCGTTTACGGCCGATACTGGAAATGCGGGTAATCCGGAGTCTTCCACAGCCCGCCCGCGTTCAGGCCCAGGCTGTCACCGATCTTGGCCAGTTCCAAATAATCGATCTTCTTATTTTTGTTGATGTCGATCTTCAGGTTCCAGGTTGCTTGTTTGCCGTCCCAAATGGCAGTGTCGAACGCCTCGCTTTTCAGGCGAGTGACGCCGATGATATGTTTGGAATTAAGCGTCCAGGTGACAATACTCTTGTTTTCGGCAGGGGTCAGCAGATAGAGCCCGCACTGCTTGCGCAGGGCGTTCACGAACGCCAACTCGTAACGACCTTGGGCAAACAGCGCCGTCTGCTGCAGAAATGGCCGCCCGGTACAAGTGAAAATGACCGGGATCCCGGCTTTCTCCGCAGCGGCAGCGAACGTCACCGCCTTAGGCTGCATCGGTTCGATAAGATCTTCAATGTGAACGTTGTTCGCTAAACGGACCAAAGGATAATTCCTTAGAAGGCTCGATCGCCGCAACCTTGTTGCGGAGCGCCTCCATGATAAATTTCTCCACCGTCATACCCTCTTCTATCCACGAACAATTCTCATGATCGATCTTCATTTCGCACGCGGTATCGCTTTTCCGTGCGCTCGTCATGGTTATCGGTATGCTAATAATAAGCTGCGCTTTCATTCCATCCCCCCTGTGCCATCATTAATCGGTTCGTTGAGAACCGTTCCCCGTAATAGTCTCTCCGTACGCGCCAGCTTCTTATAGCTTTTGATATCCTCGGATGCGACCCGTCTGCGGATCGCGTCCAGCTGCTCAAGAATGGCCAGCAGTATCTCCTTTATGTCTTTGGTTTCCACCACGTGTGTCCTTTTACGCGATCGCTATCTCTTAAAACAAATCGTCGATGTTGCGCTCCGTCTTTGCAACATCAACGATACTGGACCCTGTATTCGCCGTGGTCCGTTCGCATTCCGCACGGAAATAGCACAGTTTACACAGCCATTCCTGCGGCTCTGCGGGCGGGGCATACCCGTCGGTGACCCGTTTTATCTTCGGGAAGATGCTGTTCTCGACCTTCTCGTCCGACCACAGGGCGCAGGGCGCCAGGTGTTTCAGTTCCTTGCCGCCGCCTTTCAGCGACATGAGGAAATCCTCGCCGGAGATGGCGATGCCGGTCATCATGACATAGGCGATCTTGATCTCGCGGGTGATGATCTTCTTGGATTTGCTGAGGATCCACCGGTAGATGTTCGTCTGCAGCGCATGTTCTTCTTTCACGCCATCCCTGAGGATATAATGGATCCCGTTGTCGACCGATGTTTTATAGTCCCAGAGTATCCCGTCGTGCCACAGGTCGAGCCTGCCGCCGATGGTGAAGTT
>Ga0172381_10001110_pt1 | contig 32814 bp, 43 predicted proteins | sample Leawel6488metaG_FD_119754 | JGI IMG/M metagenome (GOLD analysis project Ga0172381, IMG submission 119754) | Leachate microbial communities from a municipal landfill in Southern Ontario, Canada - Leachate well 64-88 metaG | ecosystem: Engineered > Solid waste > Landfill > Unclassified | place... | reverse complement strand
GATAAAATAAAATTAACAAAGGTCGATAGAATAAAAATTTAAATAAATAAAAATAAAATGAAAGAAATAGTAATAACAGGGGACATTGGTGGTATCCCAATCTGGAGGTATAAAACTTCAGAAGAAAGACTCTTAGAATTGATTGACACATTGGAAAAAGAAAACCAAGCACAAAAACTGAGCACTAGATTGGCGGAAATGATACAAAAAGCAGCCAGGAATATGGAATCACAGGTTGATTTTGATGAAGTAAAACATATATATAAATTGAAATCAGGAGAATGGTTGCAGGGTGTTTCTACAGTATCATCAATCGTGCCAAAAGATTGGTTATCCGCTTGGGGAGCTAAGGAATGTGCAAAATTTTTAGGATATTCAGATTATAAAAATGAAATCGACAGAAAGAAAGCACTGGGGATGATGGAAAGAATATCCAACATCTATGAGTCATACAAAACGTTAGAACAAGACAAAACAATAGATGAATACATTGATTTATTAAAAGAGGCAAAAGGTGCTTGTGCAAGAAAATCAAAAGATGCATTGGTTGATGGTAAATTAGGGCATGCTTGGTTAGAAGAATACGTTAAAGCAAAGATTAATAATACACCAATACCAGAAATACCAGATGGTATGTTAGAAAGACCATTGATGCAATTCATACAATGGGAGCAAGAGAATGTGGCATATTGGATTTTATCTGAAGCAAAAGTGGTTAACCCTGAGAAGAAATACGCAGGAACATTGGATGCAGTCGCTGTAATGAAGAATGGGAAACTGGCACTTGTTGATTTCAAGTTCGCCTCTCATATTTCAGAAGATTACTACTTGCAGACTGCAGGATATCAAGCTTGTTTTGAACCATACAAAATCCCCTTCCAAACAAGGATAATCATAAGATTACCCAAGACTTTGGAGAGAGAAGAATACAACCCAAAGACGCATACATATTCTATGGTCGAGAATAACATTGATGTGGTAGAAGTGCCAACAACATACGAAGAAGACAAACAGGCATTCTTCGGTGCTTTGCCAGTTAAAGCCTGGTGTAATAAATTTAAAAAATCATTTAATTAAAACAAACATGAAATACAAAATAATAATAGAAGAAATAACAGAAAAAGAAATAGATGGAATGAGTTATGAAAATCTGCATATTAAAGACGAAGATGGTAAAGACCAATGGGGGAGTGTCCCGACTGGGCTTAAAAAAATAGAAAGAAATCTGAAAGAGGTTTATTCTCAGGAAAAAGAAAATTTAGATATAGGGGATTTAGCAATATATATTAACAGGTCAAGATAAATATTAAATAAATATAAGATTATGGCAAAATTTAAAGATTACAAAAAAACAGCCTCTCAATTTGGAGTTGGGGGAGATACAGAATGGTTAACATTAGAAGAAGGAGACAATTGGGTAAGATTAATGTCAGAATTTGTTGCATATGGACAACATTTCAACAATTCCACTAAAAAGGGAAGCATTTGCATAGGCAAAGACAACGGATGCCCTGCCTGTTTAGCCAATGATGAAACAATGGCAGAAGCGAAATCTGCTGGATTAAAAACAGATATTCAAGAACCATTGTCAGTTAAATATCTTGGTTGGGTTATTGATAGAAAAGATAAAAAAATTAAATTATTGAGAATTGGACATGTTGTATTTAAGAGCATAGGTAAAATCCAAGAACAACCTGACACAGCATTTGATACAGTACCAAATTTTGATATTAACATTAATGCTGAAAATGCAGGGACAAAAGAAGTAAAATACACGGTCCTTGCTTCAAGGAAAGACACTGAATTAACTGAAGAAGAAATAAAAAAAACAGAAAATTTAACAAACCCTGAAGACATTCTAGAAAAAATGAAAGCGAAAATCCCACACAGATTACCCAATGATATCAAAGAAATAGGCAGACAAAAGAATGATGACATACCAGTCATCAATGAAGATGATGAAATTGACGCGAGTAAAATAGATTATTAATTAAAAGTCGGTGCTGACATCTGTGGAATGGTTGTTGGTTACCATTGTCGGTATTGTCAGTTAAATGAGTTGAAGTCCACAATAGACATTCAGCCGACACCAAAAAATTATGGACAAAGAAATAAAAGAATACCAAATATTAATACAAGGCAAGGCAAATTTAGAAGGTAGCCTTGATGATGTAGATGAGGACCAAGATGTCAAGGTCTATGCTACATTAGAATTGAATGAAGCATCAAGAAGAAGCAACAAAGATGGAACAATCAATAAAATATACAAATTTAAATTATTGTCAATAGACAAGATAGAAAAATAACATGGATACACAGCACAAACACATAGAACAAAGCATACAAGAAATTTTGGCAAAAGGTGTTCCATTCTTTATGGGAAAGGTCGATGATTATGGAACACAAGACATATTAGATTCAGGACAGCTTGGTGTATTGAATAGATTGAAAGAAAAAATCCTAAGGGCAGAAAATCTTATTAAAAGGGGAACACCAGCCAGTAATGAACCACTAAAAGACACATTTCAAGATTTAATGTGGTATTCGATGATTTTGCTCCTTTTAGAGGGTGGCAATTGGAGAGAAGATGAACCATCAGATGACATTCGTAAAGCCCAAAAAGGCATCTCCGTTGAACCAGAAATGCCAAAAAGGTATGAAAGCATGGTTGGAATGAAAAAAGACAAAAAAGAAACCATTCTTATCAAAAAAAATCCTATGCATGGTGGAATATGTGCGCCCAAAAAACAAGGCGATGTAGGATATGATTTGGTTTCTGCTTGTAGCATGGTCATACCACCATTTAATGAACATGATACAGCTATACTCGTGCCATCAGGGGTGTCGATTAAAATGCCTGAAGGGTATTGGTGTCAAATCGTTGGAAGGTCATCAGCTGCTAATAAGAAAGGACTATTAGTAGTTAATGCCACAATAGATAATGGATACACAGGAGAATTGTGTGCATGTGTGTTCAATATGACCAACAGACCAGTGGAGATTGATGAAGGAGAAAGATTGGCACAGGTTGTATTCCATAAGATGGAATTATTAGAAACAATGGAAGTTGATGAATTACCAAAAACAGAAAGAGGGGAATCTGGGTATGGGAGTACAGGAAAATAAACTAAAGGCTGAATAAATAAAATGAGTATAATACATATAATATTTTGTAAACGCTGTGGGGCAAAAAGAGAAGTGTCCGCCAACAATTACAAACAAGTAGAATATTGCAAAGAATGTTATTACGACATTAAAAGAGAATACAATTCTAAATACCAAAAAGCTTACAGAGAACGTAAAAGATTATTAAAACAACAACAAAATGAACCCAAAGCTACAACAAATCTGGAGTGACGAATTTTGGAAAGAAGAAGCAACAAGAATCGAAATGGATTATTGGAAGTTGATAAAAGATAAAATCCCCAATGTCCATTGCGTTCTAGGCGATTTTCCAACAGAACACCGCATTGAAAAGTTTGTAAGGGAACTGTCAGTCGAGAAAGACATCGGAAATTTGCATGTTGGGTTGACAAGTTCTGACTTAGAGGACAACGTCAGGATTAAAAAATTAGAACAGAGTTTAGGGTTGATTGAGGATAAACTAGTGGAAATATCGAAAACCCTAGCAGACAAGTCTACACCTGACAAAAATCTGGTCGCATACACACATTTGATACCAGCAAGCACGACTACATTGAGAGCGAAATGCAGGAGTTGGATGGAAATGATGGGTAATACAGGAATAAACATCAAATATAAAGGAATAGGTGGGGCGATTGGTGATTTAAAAATCCAAAAATTGATAGATGGGGGGTGGAACAGGGAGTCAGAGAATGGGTTTATTTTTGTAGGGGGAAAATGCCAAACATACCCAACACAAACTGTTAATCATCAAACAGAATATGATGTTGCTTGCAAAGTTGTTTGGTATGTTGCTTGTTTAGCAAAAATGTCGAATGACATAAGACAAATGTTTGCATTCGGTCAGGCAAAACACACACAAAAAGACATTGGGTCAACGGCTATGGCACACAAAGCGCCAAACCCATGGAGATATGAACGAGTGTCTGGCATGGCGGAAATGTTGTATGATTTACCTGCTAGGGTGGCGAGGATTGCTTCGTCTTGTTTGCTAGAAAGAACGCTAACCAACCAATCCGTGCTAAATCACACTTTCAAACAGGCATTCGAAGTTTTAGATGGTGTGATTGATGATTTTACTGAAGCATTAAAATTGACTGAATTCATCGACCAAACAAAAGAATGTAAAAATCCAAAATTGCATTCTGAGGAAGGAATGTTAAAATTAATAATGAAAGGTATGCCAAGGTTATTGGCACATCAAAAAATTAACAGAAAATATGAAAACAAAAAATAAACAAGGGCGTGTTTTGATTGTTCAAGGAGGTTCATATGGTTCAGAATCAAAAGGTCTAGTATGTACAGAACTCTGCAGATTGGAAAAGATTGCTTGTGCGGTTAGAACAGGTTCTATCAATGCAGGTCATACATGCTATTATAAAGGATTGGCTTACAAGAATCAACAAATCCCAGTTGCTTGGGTATCAAAAGGGGTAAATCTAGTCATTGGCGCAGGAGCCTATGTTTCACCAGAAGTTTTAGAAAAAGAAATTAAAACGATTGAAAAAGCGACAGGTAAATCATTGCTAAACAGGTTATTTATTGACCAAAGATGTGGTGCTCATTTGCCAATCCATGCAGAACGAGAAACAGGAATGCATGAAAGGATGGGGTCAACAGGAGAGGGTTGTTCTGAAGCAATTAAGGACAAAATGTCAAGAAAATTCGATTATGTAATGTTTAAAGACACACCTTATGCTAAAAAGAACAACGGGAAACATTTCCAAATCTGTGACACAGTGGGTATGTTACATGAAGCATATGATAAAGGTCAGACGATTTTATTGGAAGGCACACAAGGGACAATGCTCGATTTACATTTATCGCACTTCCCATACTGTACATCAAGACAAACAACCGCTGCCAATTGGGTAACAGAAGCGGGGTTATCACCAGCCATGAATGTTGAAGTAGTTATGGTTTGCAGGACTTTCCCGATTAGGGTTGCAGGAAATTCTGGTCCTATGCCACAAGAAATAGAATGGCAAATATTAGCTGAAGCTATAAACAACAAAAGGGGTTCTTTAGGATTATCGGAATTTATAAACTCCGATATACTGTGGTCTTTTACCCAGACATTAAATAGAATTAAAATAGATTGGGGTATGCCCAACAAACCATTGTGCAAGTATACCAACAACGAACGTATTAAATATTCAACAGAATTAGTAACAATCCATAAGCAAGTTTTTGAAAGTTTACCAACCGATGAACAGATCGTGTTAAAAAGATTGTTCGAAATGACCACTGTTACCAAGAAGTTAAGAAGAATTGCCATGTTAGATATTAGCGAATTGAAATATGCCATCCGATTGAACAGACCAAAATATATCGTGTTGAATTTTATGAATTACCTATTCCCATCTCTATATGAATTAAAACCTAATCAATCATGGAAAGATTGCAAAGAAGCAAAAAACATCAGAACATGGCTGAAATGGTTGGAAAAGGAAATTGGAGTTGAAGTAAGATATATTAATTGGTGTAAACAAAAAATAGAAGATGCAGAATAAATTAAGAATTTTTTCTACTTTCACAGGCATTGGTGGTTTTGAACAAGGAATCATCAATGCTTTAGGGGAAGAGAACATAAAAGTTGTTGGTTTTAGTGAAATTCTCAAACCATCAATAGCAGTATACAAATATCATTATCCTAAACATATTAATTATGGAGACATCACAAAACTCAAAATCAAACAACTCCCAGACTTTGACCTCCTCGTTGGGGGATTCCCTTGCCAATCTTTTTCATTTGCTGGAAAAAGAAAAGGATTTGAAGATGCAAGAGGAACAATGTTCTTTGAACTTGCGAAAATTCTTAAAGAAAAAAGACCTCACAATTTTCTCTTTGAAAATGTTAAAGGACTCTTGTACCACGATAATGGAAAAACCTTCAAAACAATCCTCATTACACTTGATGCATTGGGGTATGATGTCCAATGGTGTGTGTTTAACAGCAAACTGTTCGGTGTCCCCCAAAACAGGAACCGCGTCTACATTGTGGGATATCTTAGAGGGCAATCCACCCCAGTCATGTTTGATTCCTTCAAGGAATTATCCACGATTGATGAAGAGAATAAAACAAGGGTTTGCAGTTCTACACTCCTTGCCACAAGGCCAAGACCAGACAAAAGTTGTGGAATAGACATAATACAAACAGCAAGCACCCTTACAGCAGAGGGGGCAGGGCATTGGGCGAAGTGTGGTTCGAATGTAATACAGAATGAAGAAGAATATAGGGTTTTATCCCCGATAGAATGCGAAAGGTTGCAAGGCATGCCAGATGATTGGACAAAATTCGGCATTGCCCAAAAGGGAGATCTAATACCAACAGGAGAATTTAAAATAAACAGTGTTGGTCAAAATGCACCGCATATGGTTTTTGCCAAAGAAGAAACCGAATATGAATTATTAAATAAAGATAGGTATTACCTTTGCGGGAATGCTGTATCAGTGCCTGTGGTTTCGTATATTATTAAACATTTATATAAATGACACAAGAAGAAATAGATAAACATTTTATGGATATTGCCATAGCATATGCTATGAAAGCAAAAGAACGCCAAGATTATGGTATTGGAGCTTTGATAACAAAAAACAATGCGCTTGTTGCTGGTGCGGGTAATACCAGAGACCAATTCCCATTAGACCCGACTGTGCATACAGAAACAGCAGTCATAAAGTTGGCATGTGAGATGCTGGGAACAAGATATCTAACAGGGTGCACGTTATACAGCACCCATGCCCCTTGTGCGATGTGTCTATGCGCTTGCGTGTGGGCTAAAGTATCAAGGGTTGTTTATGGTTCAACGCAAAAAGACATGGTTGAACATTCTAAGGAATACGGAGAATATGGTGGTAAAGTAGATGGGTCTGATTTAAGAGCCATCAAATGGAGAGGAACAGAAATAGAACCAGAAGATTTATATCCATATTTAAAGATCGCAAACCCGAATATGGAAATTGTCTCATGCTTCATGCAAGAAGAGTGTAAAAAATTATACTAAACAATTAGAAATTTATAATAATTACTAATATGCCAAAAGAACAAAACAAAGAGTGTTGTGATAAGTGTAATAAAATAGAATATACGAAAAATTCTAATAGCCAATGGCAAGAATATTGTGTAAACAAAGACTGTCCTTGCCACACCTCCCCAAATCCAATGACTATGACTGGTTAAAGAAATCTCAATTTGATGAAATGAAAAAAAGCGGAAGAATAATAATTTAAGGAAGTATATAAAGAATTATGAAATACATTAAAGTAATAGACAAAATCTATACAGACCCTAATGTGGCGAAATGTTCAGACGGAATAAATTGGAAACCTGCAACACCATTACCTTATCCCTGTAATTTATGGGAATGGTTTGTCCACAAATTAGGGTTTCACTTTTCTTTTGGACAGCCATTTTGTGTGGTTTGTATGAAAGAACAGGAAGACTACATTGACGGACACGAAATTGATGGAATGTAAAATTAAATCATCTAAATAAATAATTAAAGTCTTATGAATAAAGAAAAATTAGAGAGGTAAGTGATAAAATGAAAGTTTATCTTATAACTGATACGCACTTTAATCACGACAAGATGGTTGAGTATTGCGGAAGACCGAAAGACTTTGAGGATTTGATTTACAAAAGCCTGAAGTCCCTGCCAGCCGATTGTATTTTAATTCACCTAGGGGATATTTGTATTGGTAATGATGATGTGGTTCATAGACATATAAATCAAGCGACGGGAGCAACAATAAAAAAGATTTTAGTTAAAGGTAATCACGATAGAAAAAGTAATAATTGGTATTTAGAACACGGCTGGGACTTTGTGTGTGATAAATTTGAAGATACTTATTTTGGAAAGAAAATAATGTTTAGTCACGTTCCTACGGTTGATGATGGAGAATTTGATATAAATATACATGGTCATTTTCATAATACACTGCATAGACTTTTAGAAGGTAAATTTGTTGTTGATGGAGAAAAAGAAAGAAACGAAAGAGATTTAAGAGTTTTAACTCCAAAGCATAAATTATTGGCAATAGAATACACAGATTACAAACCAGTATTATTAGAAGATTTTATTAACTAACTTAACCCTTAGGGGATATAAATATGAAAGACACAACAAGAGAAAAAGCATTTCATAGGGCAATGCAAAATAAGGCAGGAAAAGCAGAACTAAAAACATTGATTGAATGGGCAGATACAGAAATTGAAGAATGGAAAACTTTTAAAAAAGTATGCCAAATTAGATTAGAAACTAATTTAATCCTATAATATGAGCAAAATAATAAAAGAATCAATTATTCGTTGGATATTTACTATAATTCTATTGATATTTATCTGGTTAGGATATAAATGGGCATTATATTTATTAATAACATTTATAACCATCGGATTAGAAATAACGCAACTTTTATTAAATAAATATTTAGAAGAAAATTCATGATTATTAAAACAAAACTAAGATGAATAAAGAAAAATTAGAACAATTAAAAATAGAAGTAAAGAATATGAGTAGAATACACAAAGTGGGAATTGGAGAAGCAATTAGATTTATAGAAGCAATGCCTATTGATAATGAAATTATGGGAAGAATTTTAGAAGCAATCTTAGAAGATTAGCCAAGTACCTAATTAGTGAGTTGAGTTCTGGTTTCGTCTAATGGTAGGACGCCACTATCTTGCAAGAGATATTAAAGTATGTTGCAACAGAAATAATATTTAGAAGATGTGGAGATACTGGTTCAAATCCAGTCGCCAGAGCTTAGCCCATTAGTGATTAGTGGTCTGCCTCCAATGGGAACAATTTATTAAACGATATCTCCTGTATGATAGGATTTATCACAATGTTTAATAAAAGCTGTGTACACAAAAATAGACCCATTGGCGTTAGCCCATTAGTTTATATAATTAAAATAAAAAAACATTATGCAAAAAGTAATATACGTTTGCGACCATTGCAACAAAAATATAGGAGAAGTAGTGCATATAACATTAGAAATAAAACAAGGTTATAGTGGATTAGCTATTCCACCAAAAGTATCAGTTTTAGAAAACTGGATTGTAGAACCAAAAATATATGGGTTTAAGCATTTTCATATTGGCTGTATTCAAAAGTATTTTGAAAAAATGTCTGAACCGTATTTACCAAAGAATTTTAATAAAAAGTTTAACTAATATGATAAACATAATACATCACGAGGAAAGAGAAAATGGGGAATTAGTTGAAGAATATTGGGATTTAGAGATTAATTTTGAAAACAATGTTCTTACCAAAGAAGAACTCATCGAGTTGAGAGAGAAGTTGAATGAGATGGGGATTGACAAGAAATAAACAAAACCACCCCGATCAAGGGTGGTTTTTTACTAAATTACTTCTGTCGCCACTAACAAAAACCAAACTGCCAGAAAGATAACTATAATGATTATCTTATCCATACTCTTTCTTAGTTTACAAAATTTGATATTCAGATTATTTTGCAAATCTAACTTTCAAGAAGTTTAACAATAAAGTTAAACCAGCTCCTATTGTTAGATTAGCAATATCAGGAAACTGTGTTAGCATAAAAGGCAATAAAAATAGTAAGAATGCTATTGCTGTTTTGCCTAATCCTTTTAAAAAACTATATGTCATATTATTTCCTAATAAATTCTTAATTGGAGTAAATGATATTTATTGACTCCCATTACTAAATTATTAGAAGTTATTTTTTGTGTTAATCCACTTTGGTCTACATCAAATAAAAATAGATTTCCATTATCATCAATGACTACGTTGCACCAATGAAGGTACTTTAAAACATTGGTTGTAGCATCATAAACTTCACAATAACATTGAGAACAAGTATTTAAATCAAAAAGCATTGAGCAAAGTGATGTCATTAAAGCACTTCTATTATCACAATCGGCTGTTTCTGCTTTCCACTTAAAATCTTTAATTATTGTATAAAGTATGTCTATAATCTTTTTCCAATTATCCCAAGAAGTAGTTTGATAAAAACCATCTAATTCATTTGGAGTTATCCCAAAGTTCTTACAAGAAGTATCAATAACTCTTGATAATATCTGTTTCTTTTCAAAATCAACAGCATCTCTCACTTGCATCATTCCAGCCTTTATCATTAAAGTACCTATACTTCTTTTTAAATTATTGATTTGTATTGTATCCATAATTTTAAATTAAAGCTGTTTATAGGCACAGCTTTAAGCCTTTAAGGTTTATTCGATGGAGAGTTTGAATTGTCCGCCCCAGAAATAGTTGTTTAGAAATTCAAGAATTTCTTGAGGTGTTCGATTTCCGAACAAAGAGTGGAATCTTCTATGAAGTTCCATATCAATCAATACAGTTTCAATTAGTTTACCTCCATTAAGTCTACTAATAGGAATCGGATGGTGTCGGTTCTTATAGCGTCGATGTTTTCCTCTCATTGCTTTTCTCCATTTTGAATGTGGACAGTATCAACAACTTCAGAACACAGAACACATACCAGTCGCTCCTTATGGGTTTGGATTAATGAAAGGATAGCATCCATCTTCTTAACAAGAATGATCTCGTCACTCATGTTGTCTATCCATACAACATCTATCACCTCTCTTTTAGTAGGCATGATAAACCTCCAGTGGTTAGTGGCACAATTATGCGTAGGAAGATTTTAATTGCATTAAAGCAATGGAACGTGAACAACTTACGTCTTCCCAAACCTTTTATCTCGGCTGTTAAATAATATCTGGGTTGTTTAACAGTTGCCGTTGCCATTATGATAGTTTTCCCAGCTATTACGCATAATACTGCCACTAACTTAGATAGGCTCAAGGCGAAAATTATGCGACTGTGTCTGCGAAGATGCAGTCTATAATTTTTGCCCTGAATAAAGGTCACGAAGCATAAGCCTCGCCTTGAACCTACCTGATTAAAAGTACAGCAGTAGTGACAAGAAATGGCTATAAATTTTATCACTACTCCTCTACTCTAAATACATCTTAATTATAAATCTAGTATAAATAATGTCAATCACTTTGCTAACAGTTGGAATATTGCTATTAAAAGTGAACCAATACTGGCTGAGGCTATTATCCAGTAGGTCTGGCATATCCAGTTAAGTCTTTCAACTTGGGTTGCCATATTTGTTTTTAAATCTATAAAGTCTCCTCTTAATCCTTTAATTTCATCTCGTGTTTCTCCTAGTTCTTTATTCATCACTGCAACGTGATTAAAAGCTTTTTGTATATCAGGACAAGCTAGAACTTCATTGATTCTTTGTTGTTGTTCTGTTTCCATATTATATATCGTCAACTGCGTCAACGAATTCGTTTACTTCAATCTCCTCTGTTACCGCTGGAGTAATTGTTCCATCATCAGCAGTAATCTCTGGAGAAACGACCTTTGATTCTTTTTGACTCTCTTTAACAAAGTTATAGACTATTGTTGCCTGGTCTTCTGTTCCTGTGCTGTAAATTCCATCTAGTAATCCAAATTGTCTAATGTCTAAAGGTTGATAATTCCTTTTACCAGTTTCATCTCTTTGAGCTGATTCTTTATCTAGATATCCTAACAACATAACAACAGTTTTATTATCATGTTTACTAGGTTTACAATCTGCAACCCAGTAATTAACTGTTACTCCATTACTTAATTTTAAATTCTTTATTAAGGCCATATTTTTTATTTTTAATAATTATTCGTCTCCATCTTCTATATAAGTATGATTTGTAAGATATGAAAATGACATATCAGATAAAATAATATTATCTACTTCGCTTGTATCTGTTTCTAAATTTAATTTAAATCCAATTATATCTCCGGCATCTAAAACATTACTTGATTCATCATAATTAACAGGAAAAGTTACTTTAAATTGTTTGTATCTTGCTGATTGTCCAATTACAGTTGCAACTTCAACTGTTTGTGTTTTGGTTGCAGTATCTCCTACGTCCTTGTAATAAAGAACAAGTTTTAAATCTACTGTATCACCAACCGCTCCTCCAGTATTATCAACATTGGTTGCAAATCTAACTTCAAATTTAGGATCTGATGCTCCGTCCCAATCTGAATGAACATCTGTTTGTCCTTCTAAAATATTAGTTGCAGATGTCAAGTTCCAACCACCCGTCGTATTAGCTCCTGGACTAACCCAAGTAGCCCCAGAACTTCCCGGATTAGTTGCAGCTAAAGGAATGTGATAATAACGTCTATAAAGAGATGTAGTAGTTCTAGGTGCTTTATTAAACCTTATTCCAGTGTTGGCGTTTAAGTCTAAATATCCAGCGTTTAACGAAGCAATATATTCTGTTGAAGCACCAAAAGCTAATCCTTCTGTTCCTGTGATATAGAATTTATTAGAAAGATATTGTATTGTGCCATCTTCATGAGCTGTTAATAATGGTCCACTGGTAAATTTTAGTGGTGCTGTATTTGCAGTGGCGGTGCCAGCTGCAAGATTCAATAATGCTGTTGGGGTTACATTAATACCTACTTTAGCGTTTAATCTTAAAGTTTGACTATCAGGAGTGGTAGCTGTTTTCCCATAGATTATAGCATTAGTTTCTTCTACTGCAGCAGTGGCTCTTCTGATACTGTCAACAATGAGCATATTACTGTTTGTGGTCTGCTTGTAACCTGCACTGTGTCCAATATATATATTGTTAGTTCCACTGCTAGCTGAGTATCCAGCCGCTCCACCAAGATACGTATTATAGCTTCCTGTATTTGAGTATCCAGCACTTGCTCCTATAGCTGTTGAATAATCATAATTAGCTGCACTTGCTCCTAGTCCACTTAATGCAAAGTTTCCAAAAGCTGAGTTGGAACCACCTGAACCTTGATAATAGAGAGCATCGTGTCCCATAGCAGTGTTAGAACTTCCAGTTCCAAAATATAATGCTCCATATCCAAAGGCATTATTGGAAGAGCCATCAACATTAAAGAAAAGAGAATTCATACCATAGGCATTATTATCTCTTCCAGTTTGTACTACTCTTCCAGAGGAATATCCTGTAAAGACGCTTCTTCCTCCAGTTGTTAAAGCTTCTCCTGCACCTATTCCAATTTTTATAACATTACGGTCAAGGAATAACTGTGTTTGTCCATCAATTTGTATTTGATTATTAGTTGTGTTGCCTCTAAAGTAAGCTGCCATGGAAGAACCGGTCAAAGAAGCATCAGCCGTATTGTCTGTGTAAGAAGTATCCGTATTGTTGCTGATTGTAGCCAATAAGTAATCAAGAGAAACGTGTTCTCCAGCTTTAGTCCTGTAAATCTTTCTACCAGTAACTCTATAATCCGTAGCAACAGGAAGAGTAACTGTAACTTGCCCATTTGTAGTTGTATTGGTTGTTATTGCTGTTGCGTTTGGAGCTCCAGTTTCTCCTAAAGCTGTAACATAAGTAATCTTATAGTAATGTTGTCCTGTATCTACATTTCCTGCACCAGCAACAAGAGCAAGTGTTGGAGCTGCAGGAGCTGTAACTTGCTTTAAGTTAATTCCAACATCAAATTGACCCATCGATAATGCTTCCGTTCCAGCAACATGAAATCTAGTTGTAGGGGCATTGGTATTAATGCCCACTCTTCCGCCTGACGTATTAATATTTAATACTGAATCTCCTGCTGCGTTAGTAAAATTGTAGGCATTTGTGGAATTAGCAGATGGAGTAAACGTTAATCCCCCAGTTGAATTAACTATAAACTTAGAATAATATGTAGTGTCATAGCTTAATCGAAACTGCTCGGTAGTTGAAAGAGATTCGAGTTTTGCGTTTGGTGATGTTGTTCCAATCCCTACTCTTCCATTTGTCGTATCCACACTCAACACCGAAGTAGTCTTGTCTGCTTTTCTAATTTGAAATGCTGTTGTGCTATCTGCTGATGGAGCGACGTATGAAGAAATTAAACCACCAGAAGTCAGTAAGTAACTTCCTAAATTAACATCAGCATTAGCTCCTGTGTAGGGAACGTAGTTGGTTGAAAGATAAGTAGTAAGGTCAGTCTGGTCGGTAATAGTACCACCAATTTCTCCCCAATCAATAAGTCCTGAACCTGTAAAGAACTCTAAACCACTTTCATCTGATTTTACTCTTAAGGCTTTTAGGGATTGACCTATGATTGATGGCAATTTTATTGGGATAGAGCTTGTTATTCCAAGATACATTAAATCCGCATCATTTTTGGTAATACCTGCGATATCTATAGTTTTTACTCCAGTATTCCCCAGTATGAATTGATGTAAAGAGGATATAAAATTATCAGAAACTACCCATTCAAGTTTCTTTTTAAAAGAAGAATCTAAATGAGATTCCAATGTATGTTTTTCCTTATGATGGTCATCAGGACCAATGTCCTTTAAATCAGAATGGTTAATCGGAATATCTAAATTTGTAACAGAATCCTCTAATGAACCAACCCGTTTCGTATAAGAATCAACATCCCGCAACAAAATGTTAATTTTATACTCATGTTCTGTGATAGATGAATTTACCCTTACAATGGCATTATCAATATTTTTTGTTTTTTCATCAATGATTCTGTCTGCATCTATTTCAGAAAAAAACTCCGGTTTGCCAGCAATATCTTCCCAAGAATCATGGCTGTTCTCTATTTTTTTAAGTTTAGACTCCACAATGCCAAGTCTAAAGATGTTCTTTTTAAGCAATGGTTTTATCTCTTCTATAACATCAGCGTTTTCTAACTCTTTATTCAATTCTGAATCTAAATTTTTATCTTCTAATTCTATAAGACTTTCAATGGTATCATATTGTTGTCTTGTTATCCCGAATTTTTTAACTAAAGAATCAATAACAGAAGAAATTTTTTGTTCATTAAAAGTTATGCCGTCATTGGTGGCTTGCCTTTTGGCTTTCTCTATGGACCTATCTACCTTCTCTTTTATTTTTAATATTTTAATCTTATCTTTTATATCCATAAATTTATGCTTTTAACATATTATATGCTGATTCAGCCAGCTTGTCCCCTTCTATCATAGATGTTTTTAACCCACCACCTGATTTAAGCCCGCCCCCTGATTTTAACCCTCCACCTGATTTTAAACCCCCACCTGATTTTAAACCCCCACCTTTTGATTTTTTTGTATCTTCTATAAAAATCCTTTCTAGTAAATCAAAAAATTGTGATGTTCCTGGTATGCCTCCCAAAGTAGAAACAACTTCTGTTGCTTTCATGCCGCCTTTTATTTTAGTCTCTGTCGTCTTTCCTGAAAACACCTTAGAACCACCCATTATCAAATTTTCTGCTTGTGCGGTTAATGGGACATCAAGGGATGCATCACCATACTGTCTAAAAGATTGCCAAACATTGCCGAGCATTGGCACATTGTCAGGCAAAACGTTCATTGCTGTTGTTAATGCTCCTTCCTTTATTGTACCAGATTCTTTTCCTTTAGTCAATTCATATAATTTTTCACGCGCCCACTTTTCAGCAATAGACCCAGCCATTATAATGAATAAACCAACTAAACCAGAAAACCTTTTTCTCCATTTTTTATCAATATTCCCATGAATAACCCCTGAGTTTACAAGGTCATGGATTAGAATGCCCCATCTATTAAGAGCAAAATTCTGGAATGTGAATGCTGTTCTTGCCAAATCCCCATGTGATAACACCAATGGTCTATATGCTGTGTCAGACGAACCTGACACTAAATTCATTACGATTTCTGCTTCTCTTTTAGCATTCTCTACCCCCTTTTTGGTTAATATATTCTCAACACCTTGTTGTATCCCAGCTGCCGTTTTCAAATCTGCCCACTGAACCAATGCTAACCCTTTTTTCATTACGGGTTTAAATAATTTTTCTCTTATCATTTGAGGCACAAGTTTTTCAAGTCTTGATGGTGTTTTCTTCTGGTTAAGATTTTCATACAATTCTTCAATAGAAACCTCACCACCTTGTCTTTGTTTTAATGCTTCCGAATTCTGAGTTATTTTATTCGCTTTGCCAGGGATTAACCATGTTTTTGAGAACTCATATAGCGTTTGTAATGCAGCTCCTGAACCATACTTTGATTGAACATAAGCCAATGCATCAAAGATAGCAAATGGTTGCATCATAATCGTTGACAATTTGTATCCCAATGTAGCATTAGTAATGTTCAACCTTGCAGTCCTTAATAAAGGAGAAGACTTTGCCGAAGCAGACCACCCTCTTCTTGCTACCATATCCATATATTCTAGCCAAAACCTTGATGCCAACTCTCCTGCTTTCTCTTGATATTCAGAAGAGCGAACCAAATATTTAATGTTTTCTAATACAGGTTGAACATTGGTATAATATGTTTGGTCTTTAATAGTCTCTTCCGCCAAAGCGAACAAATCAGTTCTTGGTAATCTTTTAACACCTTTCTGTCTTTCATGCACGAATCCTTGTTTAGTTTGTGTGGTCCTTCTATTCATCTGTTCTATCATATCAGATGGCAATTTCATACGGTCATCTTCATATTTCAATTGTCCATAATATTCATCTTTCAATTCAAATGGTTCATCTGTTATTTCCTCCCTTACTGTTTTGATGTCTTTTGATGTTTGGTTAACGTATTTCTTGATAATGGACAACGCTTTTTCTTGTTGTTCAGTAAGTTTTGGCAATTCTGTCATCTTTTTGTGTTGCATTAATTGTTCAACAGCGTCAACAGCTCCTTCACGATGCCTTGCAATAATGGTCATGTTATAAACATCATCTTGTGTAAATTCCTTTATCCCAACCTTATCCAATTCTTCCAACATTCTAATCGTGATATCCTGTTGTTGTTTAACCGCATTTTGGGTAGCAGTTGTTATGGATTTTGAATGTTTAGCATTCTCCCCGTAATAATCTTTATACCCATCTATCATATCTGTAACACGGACAGGCGACATTGTTTGTATGTACCCCCATTTTGTACTTTTCCTCGTTTGGTCAATGATGCCTAACCTACCGTCTTTCTCTTTAATCTTTGGGTCGACGTTCTTTGTAGAAGAAATCAGTTTGTCTATTGCCAGTTTCCTTTCTCTTTGGTCGTATTTGTATTTCAACTGTTTTTTCAATTTCCCCATGCGAACCAGACTATCAATATCTTCTTTCAATTCTCGTAATTGTTCTGATGTAAATTTAGATAAAGGTGTTTTAGACAATCTATCGATTTTAGCAATCGTATTTGATTGGATACCCAATGGTCTCCCATTCTGCCTTAAAAAATCACGCAAACTAGACAACTTTTTAATGGTTTGTTCTGCTGGTGTTTGTGTCTGGAATTCATTCATTAAATCATTAACCTTATTTTGATAATCCAAAGACAAACCCTGTGGGATTTCCTTTAAATCATTAACCAATTCTTTCACTTTCAAGTCTTCTTTCAATTGTTCAGCACGAGAGAATAGCTTGGCTTGTTTTGCTTTTGTAATCTCTGTGGTTAATGCAGACAAAAATTTGCCTTGTTGTTCTAATGGAATTTCATTCTTAATATACTCCCTTAAAACAATCCTTGTGTCCTGTGCCTTTTGGAGTGAATCTTTAAACAATGCAGTCATTTGTTCTTTAGTAATCCTTTGACCCTCCTTTAAACCGAACCTAGACCCTCTTGCTTCAGCACGAATCTGATTCTTCAATAATATCATCTCTGGTTTTTCTACAATCTTTTCCTTACCTTCAATGTTCTCTTTAATTCGTGATTTTATTGATTCTTTGAATTTTACCCCGCTTCTCTTATATATTTCAGATGGAGATAACGCAGTTCTTCTTTGTAGTAGCATATCATCAAACAATGCTTTAACATTCGGTTCTGCCTTTGCCATTTCACCTTGTAATTTTTTCTGTAAACCAACCCACCCCCTCACTTTATCAGCCATTTCAGTTAAAAATTTCTTAACTTTATCTGACCATGTATCCCCTGTTTTAAAATATTCAGAGGCTTCATCCGCCAACCTTTCCTCTGCCGCTTCCATTGATGGTAATTTATATTTGTCCCTGATTTCTATTAATAAACCCTCTTTTTCCTGATTGGTTAAGAATTTATTCAAGTACCCGTGAAGAGCTTCATGGATAAGTGTTTTACTTTTTATCTTTCCTTTCTTAGTGACCAATTCTATTATTGCTTGGACTTTCTCCCCGAATTTACCTTGTGGATTAAACAACCCTTCTACCTTTTTACCATTTATTACAATCTTATCGCTTGTTATGAACCCAACATCTGCCTTAGGCAATAAATATTCTGCTACCTTTTTAGCATCTTCAATCGTCATATCAAATTTCCCAGCAAAACCTATGTACCCTTTCTCATATTCAGATGTTACTTCTTTAAAAGCGATAACAGGCCCCTTTGCCATATCCTCAGTAATCTTGACTTCCCACCAAGTAATACCCTGTTCATCTGTTATTGGTTTGGCATTGTATTTATTTTTTAAATACTTGCCCAATGTGGATTCATAAAACTTATATATTGGATTGTTCGTATCTACTTTTCCTGATATGTCGAACTCTTCCACCATATATTTCCCATAGTATTCTCCTGTCGGTAACTGTTTTATGTTACTTGGTTCAAACGAACCTTTCATTTCCTCCAATGAACCAATTTGATTTTTCGGCACAGCCTTAAACTTTCCACTTCTTAAGACATCGGTGATTATCCAAGGTTCTTTTGCCATTCCTTGCTCAATCTGATTCCCAATTTTTAAATCATTAATGGTTGCTTGTGTATCAATACCGATATCACCCTTTTGCTTCGGCAACCACCATCGTTCCTTACTTCCCAATCCCTCAATCTTCATCGCAGTCTCACCAGTAGGAAATTGTAGTTTAGTCTTACCATCTATTGCTGCTTGCTTAACTTCTTCTCTAACCAATCTGAAGTGTGCTGTCGGGTCGTTATATCGAGATAACTTAGCATAATTTTGCTCTCGTATTGTTTTTTCTTCTTTGCCCAATAAATGTGGTGGTTTTATACTTCCTGTTAATGATTCTGTCTCCAATCTTCCTTTCTGATATAAATCTGATTGGACTTCGATGACACGACGAATTGTTCCACCGTTTGCTTTCATATCCTCTTCACTGACCTTTTCCCCATTTTTTAATGACTTTTCAACAGCAGAATTCACCATATCTTCTATCCTTGTGTGACCGAAGTAACCATCATTTGCAGTACCCCAATGGACACCACCTGCTGATGTTTTGATTGGACTCTTCCAAATATGTTCATTGTAATTTGCGACATTCCCACGCAATTTGTCTGGTAAAGATATACTCTCATATTTTGTTTGCCTATTGGCATAAGGAGTATCCATTCTCAATGGCAATAATTCCATCTTTACTTTATCCGCGAATTCTTGAACTGGGACTGTCCCACCTTTATACTGTTCCAAAACATCACCTATTATGTCCTTCTCAGATTGTTTCAACCCTTGCATATTAAGAAAATCTGCGATTTCTTGAACGCTCGTTGTGCTTTTACCTTTTAGACGTTCCAAGATTGTGGTGGAAAGGTCTGAATAACCCTTGAATACCTCTAGTTCAACGGAAGTACCTTTTTGTGGCAAAGAGATGTTATTCGTCTGTTGGGTAACAGTAAATTCTTTGCCATTTGAAGTTTTAATTTTCTTAGGTTCACCAACTGCACCACGTTGTGATGCCATTCGTTGGGCATCCTCTTCAGAATAACCCTGTTTGATGTATTGTTGCTTTTGTTGTTCTAATATGTTAACAGTAGATTCTACCCCGCCTACAACACCACCAACTCCACCTCCAATAATCGCACCAACCCCACCTTCAACTAAAATATCACCAGATGTTATATAATTCTTGGCTTCTGCTAAAATCTGCTGTCGTTCTTTATCTGTTTTAGCATTTAGATAATCATTAGAATATTTCAATAACGTTTGGGTTACTTCAGTCCCACCCTCTGCGAAAGCAGACTTCACTGCCGAAACGATGCCTTTTGAACCCGTTTTCAATAATTTGCTAATACTACCCCCCAAAATCCTATCCCCAATGGTATCTATCGCCACATTGGTTGGAGAATAAACTTTGCCTTTTTTCTCTATCTGTTCTCCAGCAGAAATACTCCCAAAATATGTCATAGATAAAGCAGGATTGGCGAACCCTATTAAAACACCAAGCAGGGTCTGAGGACCAGAGTTTAATATGCCTTCTTCCATTTTTTGTGTTAACGTAGGATTCTCTGGTTTCCAGTCTTTCATGTTTTGGCGGACTTTTTCATAAGTTTCCCCTGTAAGATTCAAACCAGAAATTATGGTAGCTGCCATGCCATCTCCTGATGTTCTGTCGGCGATGGTAGTGATAGTATTCTTAACTTTAGGGACCTGTGAAATTGATTCTATAACTGGTTGCAATGTTGTTTGACCAGAAACATATTTTTTAACAGATTCCCAAACATCGGGTCTTTCTTCTTCTTTCTTGACCTGTGGTAATTTCATTACAACCCCCTCTTTGGTGGATTGCATCAAACTCTGTGGGTTCACAAAGGTTTGTTTTTTGACAGGCGTTACATTTAGATTGATTTTTTCTGGAGTATAAACATATGAAGATTTTTGTTGTTCTTGATTCTCATCATAAATTAAACCAATCTTATTGGTTTGTTTATTTTCTACTTTTTTAGGGTTATTGAATATGCTCATTTTATGATTCTAACCATTTTTTAATTTCTTCATCAGACTTGCCTGCTTCTTTCATTTTTTTAATCTCTGGCAAAAGTTTTTCATCTATGAATTTATCTGTGTCTGGTGCTTGTTTGAATGACCACCATTTAGTATACCCAGCCGATTTGGCTGCTTCATCTAAAGCATCCCCGTATTCTTCTTTAATGTAACTTTTTGTATAATCGATTGTTGACAACGTTGACCCGTAAATTTTCTTTAAAGCATTAACTTGGGAAGGTGTCAAATCAGGATTCGCTTTTAATGTTGCTTCTAAACCAGACTCATTCACATAGGATTCCAATTCATCTATTCCTTCATCTGTTAACCCAGAACCTAACAGAATCTGCCTATCAGCAGATGTCAGCTTGGATTCAGATTCTCCATCACCTATTCCTGTTTTCTTGGCATATGTACCTGTATCGATATTTGATAATTTAAGATTCCCTCCTTTATCTCTCGTAATGACAGAAACTGTCTGTGTACCATTGGCGCTTAACCCTGTTGATGTTGTTACGATATCATCTGTACCTGCAACAGAGAAGATCGCCTCTGCTGTTCCTGGAGTATAACCTGATTGTGTTGCCAATTTATCAACCATCGATTTCTCATAATCTGTCATATTCGCCCATATTTTTCCTGAAGCTTGGTATGAATTGGCAAGGACTGTCAAATTAGCTTGTGCTACAGTCTGTTGTTTATCCTCTTTGGTATTAACTAATCCTTGAAGCGTCACTGCGTTGCTGAAATTTGTGTCATATGTACTCTTAGCATTTGCATAATCTGTTTGTTCCAATTCAAGGATTTGGGAGATGATGTTATTGTTAGTTGTGTATTGGTCTTGAAGAATTGCCAAGTTGTCAGTCAGAGCAGTTAATCGTGTCGTTGCCTCTTTGGTTATTTTATTCTCTCTTGTGCCGATAGCATTCATCGACCTTAATTGTCCTTCTTCATCCCTTAACCCTTGTGACAATGATGCTTTAGTGTCTGCGATTAATTTCTGAGTGTCTGTTATCTGAGTAGATAATGCAGACATGTTGTATGTTGTATATAAGTCTTCACGTTTTGTTGTTAAATCTGTAGCAGCCGGTGCAGTCCCAACACCCAAAGAAGTTTTCAACTCAGCAATCGTTTTTTGATTATTTAAATCAGTAATTTCTGTGGTTTGGTCTGTTGTTTTTTTAGTTGCATCTTCTTGTTCTTTAATCTTAGCAGCATTTTGTTCTGCATAAATACTTGAAGTATCAACAATCGGCGTGGTTGTTGGTGTTGTATTTATAATCGGTGTGGTTTGTTTTGGAATTGTATCTGTAGATTCACCTTTTACCAAACCTAATAATTTTATGTTTTGTTCTGCAGTCCCCGCATAATCCGTTATCCCATACTTTGTAGCCAAAGATGAACGGGAAGTATAAGAACTGTCTTGTCCTTTTGATTTTAAATAATCGACTATTGATGTGTCTACGTTTAAATTTTCTGCCATATTATTTTAATTAACTATTATGCTGGTGCTCCATTGTGGAATCCTGTAGCATCTAAATACCCTGCTACGCTACCATCTATAACGAATGTTATTCTATTAATTGTAGAACCTTCTGTTAAATAAATCACTGTCCCATCATCTCCTGCTATTGTTCTAATCGCCACGCTTGAATTACCAACCCCACCGAATGCAGACGGGAGCATATCCCCATAAACAGTATCATTATATAAAAATTGGACAGCATTAGCAGGACCATTTATTTTAACCCTTAATCCATTTGCACTAGTCTGTAGTACCCCCCCCGTTATCGTTCCCCCAGTAATAACTGGTGATGATATTGTTGAACCTGCTGCCAAAGAATTTGCTGTTATATCACCTGCGACATCCAATGTCCCTAAAGAAGCATCCCATTTAATGCCTTGACCTCCATCATAGTCTCCTATTATAACATCTCCAACATCTGTTCCTGCTACTATTGTTTTAAAAGCCACTGTTTCATCTTGATTATACGACGCGAAACCTATCGTTTTATCATAATCTGGAAAAATCTCAACCCTTGCCCCTGTAATGGCTGATTTATAAGAGGCTTTCATTATTGTCCCACCATACAATATCTTATTCTTCAATACATTAATAGCAGTATCTGACAATACATCAGAAGTAGTACCTTTAGATACATTAACACCAGACAAAATATCATTTATGGTCTGTGTAGTGATGATGTCATCTTTGTATAATTCCATTATCCTATATTGTAATAAGTATTATTTAATAAGAGTCTTTCTGATGGGTGGGTATTTGTGTAATCTTTCTTTTTAATCTCATATAATTTTCTATTGTATTCTGACTGTGTTGTGTTTCTTAAATGTCTTTCTGCCAACTCCGCATATTTATATTTAAATAATGTCATCTCATCTTGACCGATATTAGCATAATCTGTATCGATATTTGATTCTAAAATATAAACCCCAGCCACTGTCTGCCATCCGTATTCTGTATAATAATAAAGATTGTAATAATCCCCAATTCCCAGTGTTAAATCATTAAACCTGTATCCAACTTCAGAGATTTTGCCTGTTGCTTTTGTCATATAAGCCGCGCAGTATGTTCCTGAAACATCAACAGGTGTTCCTGTTGTAGATTTTCCTGAAAAATCAAACCTCAACAAATTCCAACCATTGACAAATGTTGTTCCTTCATTGTTTGATGTGGTTGACATTTGATAATATGCACCAGAAGAAGAACCCAATCTTAATATGAAATTTGTAATGTCATCTGAATCTGCAATGTAAACCCAAATGAATGCATGACCTTCTGTTTTATAAGTTGTTAAATCAAATGACAATGCCGAGTTTTGTATCCCTGCAGTTGTCCCACCTACTGATGATATATCAAATTTAACAGAACCTGAATTTTTAACATAATTCGAATTATCAACAACAACATTCTCAGTGTCCCCAAACAAAACCCAATCTCCTACAGAAGTTAACGGGTCGATTGTTATTTTGGTAGAACTTATTGGCTTAGATATTAGGATTTTCTTTGTGAAGTCATGGTCTGTAACTGCTATTAAATTTTCGCCTGACCATGTGTTCCTACCCAATTTGATTGGGTCACCGATTATGTCTGTTCTTTGGTCAAGTTTTATTCTATCAAACTCCTCATCTGTTGTTAATCTCCAATCATCAAATCTTCCACGATTTACTTGTGGTTGTATATCACAGACTGCTTTATCTTTCAAATCTGTTGGACAAGTGTATTGGAATTGATATTCAAACAAATTTGGGGATAATATAGATTTTCTTTTTGTTGAGGATAAATCAATCTCAGAAATCAACTCAGACATTGTTGAATTCATCAAGATATCTTGGTCTTGTTCTGATATATCACCAGTTACCATTGGCGCACAAATTTGTTTTAATTTAGCTCTTGAGTACATAATTATAAATTTGGGACATAATGCCCTTTAATATAAATGCTTCTTATTTTCACTGGATATGTTTCTGAACCTTTGTTGTGATTAAAAGACAACATAAAATCTTCTATCATTACTGATTTATTCAAAACTTTAAATAATGTCGTATTCTTACCATCATATTTAATCGGTGTCAGTTCAAGATTATTCTTTGCTTTATCATAATATAATGTCATATCACATCTTGCTGCTTTCCCCATATCTTCTGTTGAAACCTGTATTAAATCTATCTGAGCTTTCATTCCTGCAGAAGAAACATCAAATGCCATTGTTGACCAATTCGAATCTGTTTGAAAAGTTGTTGTTGGCTTTTCCAATACAAAATTCGTTCCGACATAAGAAGCCATTAATAAATCTCCGAATGGTGCACCAATACCTCCTGCTGTCGCATGTGTCATTTTAGTATACTGGAATGCTCTTGTTGTCATGTTTGGGTCTTGTGCTCCCCATTTATAAATTTCTCCATCGGAAACCCAACACAAATATCCATCTTCTTCTGTTACTTGATAATACAATGGTAATGTTCCTGAGAATGTTTGTATTGTTTTTACTGTTGTTCCTGTATAATATCCAAAATTGTATCTATCCGATAACCCTGTTTCTTGCCACCAAACGAATACTGTCCCCAATTTTGTATAAAGAGCACCAATCCTGCCATTGATAACAACTGGGTCGGCTTCCCATGAGGCATCCACACCATTCCAGGCATAAATAACTGCTTGGTTGGCATTTGCACCAGCAACATTAGGTCTATTCACACCTGCATATACCCTGTCATAATTCCAAGTAATTGATGCCACTTGTGCATCAGAAGGGAAATCCAAAGCATCTGCGACCAATGTTATTGTTCCTGAAACATCTTGAATTGTTCCTATGTAATGACCATTAGCGAAATAAACTACATCATCCCCGCCATTAATCGCTTGATGAGGTGCATATTCCAATGGTGCTGCATTCGCTGCTGTGGCTGTTCCCCATATATCATTAAATGTCACATTCATATCATACTGCCCGATATTCCCTGCTGGTCCTGAATGATTATAAAAATAATAAAGTTTTGATTTATAATAAACAACATCATCACCTGATTCTGTTGTGACTGTCCCCATATCTATTAAATGTGGGAATGGGGTATCTGTCGTATCATCTTGCACTGTTGTCGCTGATATCTTATAAAGTCTTGAACCTCCAATGGCGAATGAAACATTACTTGATGTTACCGTCCCCATTATTTTTTTTATAAGTGTGGTTACTGCCCCTGCTTGTGTGCCATTGGTTAATGCCACAGTTTTTGGTCCTGGACAGATAACATTCGGATTCGACAAGTCAATACTGACCATCGCAGACATTTGGTCACGATTCCCGAAAAATGGATAATCCTCCGCAAAATAAGAAGGACAGAATCCTGCCCCTTGTGGTGTGATTTTAATTGTCCATTCATTATTTGACATTATTTTTGAACGAATGTTAATACTTTTTTAAAACCAGATTTTAGTCTTTTAACAGAAACACCAGCAAAGTGCTTGATAGAAGATGCAATAGATTCAGTTAATGTTATGGTGTCTTGGGATAATGTTATTAATGTTCGTAAGATATGAATACTGTCTGATAAAGAAATAACTGATGATACTAAAAATGTGATTAATTTAAATGCAGAAGCATTATCAGAAATTGACATTGTATCATTACCAGAAAATATAACGGTACCCAAGCCATAAACGTAAAAACATACATCTGAACTAGCGCTTGACCACGCAGACAAATCTGTAGAATAAAAACCATTTCCTGCGGCTGTGCCAGCAGTCAATTTTTTACCAATCCTTGTGAATGTTACTCCACCCCCATAAGCATATGTAAATACCACACAATAATGTGTATTGGGGGATAACGAGATTTGATTCGCACCAGAAAACACCCACTCTTCTAATGAGTACTCATCATCTGTCCCCACAGTGTTAAGATTCCTTGCATCGGATGTAGCCAATGGAGAACCCGTTGGCACACTGTTTGTGCCAAACGTACCAGAATGCGCATATATTTTTATGTATGCATTACCACTAGGTGAGCCATGTTTTAAGAAATAAACCTTAGCACTTGTCAATTTATATGTTTTACCATCATTTGGTGTAGTAAAAGACTGTCCTGCCCCACGATTAGTATCAGAAGCCAGAATAAAAGAATCGTCTTGATTTGCCTCTGAATATGAATCTAATAATGTATCTGACATTTTTATGCAAAAATTATTTGATATGTCGCTTGCAATTTTTCTCCTGAAATTATTGCTTTGCTTGTTGTCAATTTTCTACCCAGCATTGTTCCTGCAGAAGAATCATTAAAGATACCAACTTCTTCTACAGTTTTAGAACCAGACGCTGTCCATTCTTTATAAAGTTGCAAAGTATCATTTGTTTGAGTTGTTGTTACCCTTGACACTGTTGCTGCTCCCCTTGCTAAACCTGAATCTACAATTTCAGCGATTAATGCTGTTTGTGAAGCTGCTGCTGCTGTGTTGTCTGTTCCAACTGCTAAATATGTAAAAGGCACAGCTGTTGCATCTCCTGCCAATAATGCTAACTGAGCCAAACCTGCATTGGTTATAGTATTATGCTTCCAACCAGTTGACCATTTCAGTTTGCCATCCTTTGTTAAACATTCTATTTTTACTCTGCCTTTGATTTTTACACTGTTCATATTATATTGTTATTATATTATTAATTTCAAATGAAACTGGGTCACCAAACAATGTTTGTGTCGCGCCAGTTAATTTTGGTTGAAGGACATAAATACCTGTTTGGTCTAAATCGCCATTCTCAGTTGTATAGCTTGTCAATCCTGTATCCGCATCATCAATTGTTGCTACCCATGTGTCTTTTGTCCCATCTGGTTTTTGGATTAAATAACTAACACCAGTGATTCCTGTTAAATCATCATTAAGCAACACTTCTATTTTTAATGCTATGGTTGTTTTATATGATGTTTGCATTTTTATTCTTCTACTTCTAATATTACCCATGCACTGTGCGTACCATCTGTAGTCTCAGTTGCTGTTACCGATACAAATGTGCAGATGACTGATGGGTCTAACCAAGCATAGGCATCCCCATCGGCCGACAATGTGACTGATGCCACTCTTGTCAGCGTCTGGCTGTTGGTGTTGGCTGTGTTTGTAATCAGCATATTACATGCCAACATTGTCGGGGTCACGGTTTCCAATGGTTCACCCCCGATGTTTACTGAAAATGCTGTGCTACCGGATGCATGATTTGCTCTCCTAAAAAGGAAACCAACTCTTTTAGCACCAGAAACGTCTATTTTATTGGATGTCGTGGTCGCTGTAACTGCATCCAACACCTTGATACTAATTATTTTTTTCATACTTCTTTTATTTTTTTAATACTAATAAACTTACGGATATAAAATAACCTTTTGATACCAAACTGGATAACGTACGCATAGACTGCTTTGTCTGCAACATTGTAGTCACGACACCAGAACCAGTTATACCCGATTAGAGTGTCTTTTGGCAAAACAATGTCGGAATTTAGTAATCTTTTTAATATAATCATATATTTAATGAATTTATCTCAAAGGGTATAAACCCTCTGAGTAAAGCCATTATGTAGCTTGAATTCCTATTGTTGCTGTTGCGACTCTTGCTGGTTGACCAGAAAGAACTCCTGTCCCTGTAGCAACTTTTGTGCAGTTATACGCGATAGTATCACCTGTCAAAAGAACCTGCGAAGCTGTTAAAGATGCTCCTAATCTTATGGCAACTGCTGGTACTGAACCAGTCTTGTTAGCTATAAATGAGCAATTTTCAAATTCCATAAATCCTCTTGTTAAATCAGCTGCTGCTGTTATATTAACAAACACACCAGTTGTTCCACCTGCGTGTTTTAAAAATTTACATCCTCTAAATAGTATGTCTTTAGAAGAACCCGCTCCACCAGCTACTCCGCCTGCTGTTGTTATAATATTGGGTCTTATAATATCACCAACATTAGGGCTTGCTGTTGTTCCCCAAGTACAATCAAAGAACTGTGTTGAATCACCATTTAGTACCATATCTGCATAACCTGTTGTAGATAATTTTGCTCCTTCGAAGGAACAATTCCTAAATACTGTGTATTCTCCACCTTCTCCAAAAGCACCTGTTGTTTCTGTTGCAGTGTTTGAAGCGACAAACTTAATACCGCTAAAACTGTTTCTTACTCCGATATTCCTTACTGCATGAATATCAGTGGCTACTGCTCCTGTTAAAGAAATCTTAGAGCTTTGCCCATAAAGTCTTCTATCTCCCAAAAGATAATCTAAACCTATAATATGAACTCTGCTTTTTGTAATGTCTAACATTTCTGTTAAAACATGCGTTGAATTTCCATCTAACACGATTACATCATTCATTCCTGATGTGCAAGCTGCGTATGCAGATGCCAATGATGTATATACTCTTGTAACACCATCTGTATCAACAGGGTATGTTTCTTGCACTGTTGGAAGAATGGCATCATCTGGGTCTATTACAAAAAAAACTTTGCCAAAAGTGAATGGCAAAGCTTTTGCAATGGCACCGTATCTGCTTAATTGATTATTTTTCATGTTTTAATTTACGGTTTTTTACTTGTCCGTTTATCCAAGTTTTTTAATTTTTTAAAAGGGAGAGGGGTGTGGTCGATGACACCCCAATCCCACCTCGCGGGGTTTAATTAGGCAGTTGCATCACCTGAGCTCATTTTTACCCAAGTAGAACCTACAACGCACATTCCATATCCTGCTCTTACTCTGAAATCCCAATCATCTGTCTGAACATCTTCACCATTTGAACCAACTGTTGGTGCAATCATGTGAGGTTGTTCCCATACTCCCAAATAGAAAGATGACAATGCTGTAGAAACCAACCCCCAGTATTTTGCTTTTGTAGAGTCTGGTGCTCCCGTTGCTGTGGTAGCCAATCTTGGCAAAATAATGTGTTGATATTTACCTGCATATACATTCACAACTCCTGCATGATTTGCATCAGGTGATGCTGTTGACCTCAAGTACTCCCTTGCAGTATTAACTGTATTCGGGTCGTCTGAAGTAAACAACTTATCAAATGTTGCAGTCATTTTTTCTCCTAAGTTGTTATAAGTTTCTTCTACAATCAACTTTTCCATGGCTTCCATTGCTCCTTTCGAAAGGGCTGGGTTGTTAGCCAATCTGTTTCTGTATGTTGTTGAAGAACCTTTTAATGTATGTGCAGTGTAGAACAATTGAAATGTATCTCCTGTTGCTGTATCAATTGTATCTCCATCTCTGTCTGTGTAAGAAGTTGCTGTACCAAAAGTGAATCTGTGTGTCATGTCCAAATCCATTGTTTCTGGTCCTTTCTTACCTGCATCTGTTAAAGCCGCAATGACTTCTGGGTATTTGTTTTCTTTCCTCATTTCATAGGTAATACCTACGTTTTCAGCAACTCTATACTTAGTCATAGTTTTGCTATAACCTTGCTGAATTTTTGCTCTCTTTGCTTGGTCACCTTCAGATTTCTTATGAAGATATCTGTTGGTTTCGATTTCAGAAAATTCTCTCTTGTTTCCTGTGTTTTCTGGAATATCCATTCTGCGAACAATGCCTGAATTTAACATAGCATTATCAACAGCGTCTACCCCTTTAATCCACAAAACTTGAGCAATTTTCACGAAATCTGTAAATTCTATTGAAGTTAGTTCCATTTTTGCTCCCTTTTAGCACCTAACAAGGTCCGCTTTGGTGAATTGCCTAAAAGGTTTTATTTATTTTAATATTAACCTCCTACTACTCCCATACCAGCCACTCCAGCATTTATGATGAAATGACCCAATGTTGTAGAAATTACTTTCACACATTGGACTGCATCATATGTTGATGCGGCACGGTTAACTGTGACTGAATCTGTTAAGTCTTGAAAAAGACCAACGTCTGCTGCTACTAATCCTGACGTGACAGCTGCCTCCCAAACCACATTTAATTCTACTGGTACTTCCACTTCAACCAATCTTGCGACTGCATAATCTGCATCTGTTGATGCGATTGCATGCCTTATTACTCCAATATGTGTTGAAGGGGCAGTTGATGATGTGGCAGGAATCAAATATCCCGATGAAAAAGCAACCAATGCACCTTTTGAAAATGCAGTAGAAACTGTAACAGGAAGCCACATGAATTTTGTTTTTCCTTGAACTCGTGTAAACATGTTATTTTATTTTAATGAATATTGTCCATAGACTGTTTTTATATACAATAAAAACCTCTGTGGGATATCCCGTTTTTACAGAGTTTTCATCTCGTTGCTTCTAAGAAGCGATATGCGCCTTGTTTTTAACGCGGTTGGCTTCCTCGATATTGCTGGTGTGGGAGGAGTTGAACCTCCCTATTGCCACTCACCAGTTTAGATTTAATCTAATTGTTCGGTTATCGATACCAAAGTCCTTATTTCATATGGTCTTAAAGCTGTTTCTTCCCTTTTACATTCATTGTCTGGCAACCCTTCAAGATATTTTTTTAACCAACCCGCATCTGACACTGACAACTCTAGCTCTTCTTTATCATCAATCATAACCCTTTCTACTTTATCTTTAATTGCAATGATTGATTTGAATTCTTTGAATGAACCAGGATGTTTAGAATTGTCGTATCTATTCAACAACTGTAATAATGTTGGAGCATCTTCTTGTTTATAAACAATATCCCCCCCTTTATCTTTCATTTCTTTTCCTTTATTGTCTAATGCTGGGAGTTTTATTAATTTAATTACAACCGATTGTTTTTTTTCTTTTGTGTCTATCATCTTATTTTATTATAACATTTAATATTAAATTTTTGTCAATGGGTTATCTTGATTATCCATTAAGATTTTATGAACATCTGCTAGAGTTAAATCCTCGACATATTTGTTCCACAAACAACTCTCGGCTTTTTTAATGTTCTCTTCAACAGATGCTTTTAATTTAGATATCATATAGTCTAAATAATTTGTTGAACATTCGGATTCCAACAAAACTTCAAGAATACTCGCAACAATCGGGGTCACGATTTTTTCTCTCAAACTAGACCAATCAGATACTGTATCCGTGACCACTACTTCAAAAACTTTCTGTGGCATAGATTCTTTTGTCCCATCTTCATATTCAATATCAACCACAGAATTCTTAAGGTATGTTAACTTTGGAGAAATAACCGATTCTTTGATTTTTTTAGGACCTATGAATTTTTCTTGTTCTTTTGTTTCTTCTGTCATTATGATTTATTTCGAAATTTCCCAGCTGCTTTAGCTTTAGATATATTGATTGCTGTTTCCTGCTTCATTGCTTCTGCACGAGTAGAATGCTTACCTAGAACTTTGCCAGTCTTTTTCGACCTTAATATATATTTATTGCCTTCTTTACTAATCATGATACATAAGGAATCCAAGTCATTGTTCCATCTGACATTTTGCAGTGTTTAGCTGTTCCATTATCCGATAAGATATCAACTACTTCAATTCCACTTACTTTTAAACCAATAAAAATCCCATGATCGGTCAAAATCTCCCCGCCTGTTTTGCTTGTTTCCCCTGATTCCTTCGGTGGCACATTGTTATTACCGACTCCAGCATAATCTAAATTTTGAGTTAATAACTTTTTTAAATCTTCAAACTTAGTATTCTCATCAAATGATACCCCCAATTTCTTGAGATTCTCGATGAGTTGTTTTTTTGTTAATCTTACCATATTTAATTAACGAATTTAATATTAATTGATATTTTTCTATTATCATCTAATTTTAATACTTCAACGATTAAATCCCCTGTTTCTTCGTCTTGCTTTGAAGACAAAACCCTTGCGACGGATTTAATTGTTTTTCTAACAAATTCTGTATAATCCATTTCTATAATGGTGTCATCTTCAAGATTTAAAAGCACCACTTGTTTTTCTTGCCAAACCTTAGTTCTTGCATCTTGAAAAACTTCATTTTGTTTCATTGCCCAAGAAGTAATAACTTTATCCCCAAGCAAATTTAATTTCACTTCTCTTGGTAATTTTTTTTGGTTCTTCGAATAGAAATGCGCCAATTGTTTAGTGTCTGCCACTTCCAACAACATTTTTGTTGTTTCTGTTAAATCAGAGATTTGTTTCTTTTGTTCTTGAATAATCTTGAATAATTCAGAAGTCGGATTTGGTTTTTTCTTTTCTTCTGGACTTTCATTTTTTAATTCATCTACCATGTTTATTTTATTTAATTATATTAACCCTGCTTTTTTCATTTCTTGGTCAGACAAACCAAGAGATTTCGCCACAGAAACCGCATCATCTGATATTTTACCTTGTACTTTATGTGTGATGCCAGAACCAGAACCACCACCAAAAACATTATGATCTAACATTTTTTGTGGCTTCCCTGTTAAAAGAGTTAATGAGTCTTGAATTCTTTGATTCACCTCTTCTGGGGTTTGAGGAGTACCTGCAAATTTGCCATAAGTTATTCTGGCTTTTGCCGCTAAGTCTTTGTCTCCTCCACAAGCATCAAGAATCTGTTTATCAATAGTCTGTTGCCCGATATTCTGTTTTAAATCTTC
>Ga0172381_10001109_pt1 | contig 32824 bp, 49 predicted proteins | sample Leawel6488metaG_FD_119754 | JGI IMG/M metagenome (GOLD analysis project Ga0172381, IMG submission 119754) | Leachate microbial communities from a municipal landfill in Southern Ontario, Canada - Leachate well 64-88 metaG | ecosystem: Engineered > Solid waste > Landfill > Unclassified | place... | reverse complement strand
GGGTGGCTTAAAATTCAAATATCTCCGGAGGTTTATTTTTCCTATACTTTTAGGCATAGTAGCACTTCTGGCTGGTTTTATCTGGTGGAAGTGTCTTATCCTATGCCTGGGTTTAATAGGCGCGTTCTGCCTGCCTTATGGCGAGCGTACACCGTATTGGGGAAAGTTCCTGGTTGGTTGTGCCTTTGTGTTTCCTACAGTCATTCTCGGTTTCTCCTGGTGGCAGATAATTACGCCTATATGTTTTATCGTGATGTTTAAATTGAGTAATACCAAGTTTACATCTAATATATTTTTCTGGAAAGCGGTTGAGTTTATTACAGGATCGCTTATAGGAATAACCGTAGCAAGTTTACTATAAGGAGGCTCTACGCTTAACATCTCGTTTACGATCCACCGTTTCGAGATCCAACCAGTTCCACTTAATACCGTAGTCTATCTCAACCCTTTCGGCGATGTACACCGTGATAGCCCCTCATGCGATACTAAAAGATGGCTTGAATATCTCGCCTGGGCGAAAACAAAAAAGAACTCATACTTTCTTGGCACAGGTGATTATATGGATTTAGCCTCATTCACAGAACGCCGGGTACTTGAAAGCCACGATCTCCACGACAGTACAAGACAATCCCTAAACGATATTTATAAAAAGAGAACAGAGCAATTATCCGAGGAATTGTCCTTTATGAAAGGGCGTATTATCGGTATGTTAGAGGGCAATCACTTTGTTACCCTTGAAAGCGGGATCACCTCAACGCAGTACCTTTGTCATTTATTAGGCTGTAAATATTTAGGGTATTCCGCATTTGTCCGGCTTGCATTTAAAGATAAAGGCAAGACTACAAGAAAATGCGCTATTGACTTGTGGATACATCACGGTAAGGCAGGGGCTAAATTGGTTGGGGGGAGCCTTAACAATGTCGAACAGATGTGCCAGATAGCCGAGGCCGATATTTACCTTATGGGCCACGATCACCGCAAGTCGGCTGCCACAAAGACACGCCTTGCCCTATCAGATGGCAATGGAGGCTTTAATTTGAGCCGTAGAAAGATACTTTTAGCCCGTACAGGGTCTTTCCTTAAAGGGTATGAGCCAGAGAAGTCAAGCTATGTTGCTGAAGCCTGCTATGCGCCTACCGACCTGGGAGTGGTAAAAATAGAAATGACACCAAAAAGGGAACAATCGGGAGATAAAGACCTATTCTTTGTTGACCTGCATTGTTCAATATAAAGGAAATTATGCCATTTAAACGCCCGGAAGTATTAAGAGGAAACACAAGAAGATTAAACACCCCCTGCGGATCATTTTATCTTATGATAAACAGCCATGACGATAAGCCCGTTGAAATTCAAATGACCATTGGAAAGTCGGGGAATTGTGTCAGGACAGCGTTTCAGATCATAGGGATACTTGTATCAATGTTATTACAGAAAGGATTTGAACGTAAGGAAATCATAGATATATTTGACCGTCATTTAAAAGAAGCAAACTGCGGAAACAAGGTTTATTACAAGGGAGAGGAATACCATTCGTGCTTAGACTACATGGCAAAACAGGTATTAAAGCAGTTATGAAGAAGAAATGCCCGAAGCGTAAAGACCCCTATAACTGCCTCAAATGTTGCCATGTGATAGGGTGCAAAAAATGAGCGATCCCAATACTATCTACGCCGTCAAAAAGTGCGGTAAGCATATTCTCCATATCTACGACTTCATTTATGAATGTAATTATTACTGGATTGAAGCCAAAGACCACGCCGAGTATTGCAAGGTTATGAAGCGTCAATTCAACCTTAATATTGAAGTTGATCCCAAAGACGGACATTTCAGAGTCATTGAAAAACACGGTATTCCCATAGGCGTTATTTGGGCGAAGCGCAACCAACCTGATAGCATAGCCCATGAGTGTTTTCATGCCGCGTCATACTTCTTGAGAAGCAGGGGAGTTGAACTATCAGATGAAAGCGACGAAGCGTTTGCCTACCTTATGTCATACCTTATCCGGGCAATAACAAAAGCGAAGTTTAAATAACCCCCCCCTACAGATTTCCCCTTTTTATTGACTTTTGGTATGATTTGTCAGACAAAATAAATTTGACGGATTTTTAATATTGTGGTATAGTTTTATCACGCCACGGTTGAAAGCACTCAACTATGTTCAGTAACAAAAAAAAATACCGCAAGAGTTGGCGAACCTACCGCATTATCTCGTCGTGGATTGACGCCGCGATCAAATATCTCTCCATTAAAAAAAACAAAGCAATAACGTATTCAGAATTAGAAGAAATGTGTTGGAAGCGGTTTGTATTAAACCCTAAATTTAGACAGACTGTGCTAAAAGAGGTCATGCCATGGTTATAAATAAAGGTTGACAAAGTGTTATAACAGATGATATACTCCCTTTTGTAAGCGAAAGGGGGTGTATATGCAAGATAGTTTAGTCGGGAAACTAAAGAAACACCGTAAAGAAAAAGGGCTGTCTCAAGAATTGATTGCCAAGACGATTGGCGTCAGCTTAATGACAGTACAACGATGGGAATCTGGAAAATACAAACCAAGCTTAATGGCTCAAAACAATATCAAGAGGATACTTGGTATTTAAGAAAGAAGAATGATATGGACATCATAATAGAGGACTTCAAAAAGTATGTCCGTTATGAAAGGCAACTGTCGGCGCAGACGGTTACCCATTATATAGACATACTTAAAATGTTTGACGAGTTTATCACAGGGCTTGACGGAAAGAATATGCTTAATATCAACCGCGAGGATATAGGCCGGTACATGGCCCATTTAAAGGATCAAGGTTTATCTCGCTCAAGTATCCTCAATTATATTACGGTCTTGAGGACATTCTACAAGTGGGCGGCCTATACCAAGGGAACGGAAAGTATATTGCAGGTTAATTTCTTCCTTACTAATATAGTAAAAATAAGGAAAGATACCAAGATGCCTTATGTGCCAAGCCGTGAGGACGTTGAGAAGATACGCAATACCCTTAAGGAGTATACAACATTGATGGGGTATGATAGGGAAAATTATACCTATAAAAAGGCAATCTTTGCCTATGCCGTTATAGAATTGCTTATCTCGACGGGTATGAGGTCAGGTGAGATACGCACGATCAAGATGAAAGACGTAAACCTTGAACAACGTACCGTGTTTATCCGTATGGGAAAAGGCAGTTGCCAGAGGGTAAGTCTTTTTGGCGATAGTGCGGTCAACGTGTTGAAAGAATATTTCTTGTCAAGAAAGTTTTTGCCTGATGATTTGATATTCCCCATCAGGCAATCTAATTCTCTTAACTACTTGATTAAGCGGTGGGCTATCCGCTCGAAGACCGACGGAAGATTACACACTCACTCGATCCGGCACTTTTTTATCACGGAATCAAGAAAGCGCGGAGTGCCTCAAGACGTAGTTGCAAGCCAAGTCGGACATAAAAGTACAGCCACAACCAACTTGTATACGCATTACGATCTTGATGATATTAAAGTAAAATATCAAGGGATAAATATTTAAAATAACTCTTGACATTTGTTTTGTCATTTAGTATAATCATATTTGTAATAAATCCTGCCTCACTTCCTACCTCTTGACCTTAACATAAATAAAGGTCGAAAGGAGAAATAAAGTGAGGCGGTAACGAGCAGAGGTTGCCGTGTATAAACAGACAAGAACAGTTAGAGAAAACAAAAAGTCAAAGAACATAGCCCATACGGTTATTTACTGTATGGGTTTTTTATTTGTATGAGGTAAATACTATGAACAATTTTAAGACCTCCAAGTCTGGTCAAATAAAAATAACCTTGAGGGCAATTACCGTAAGAGGGTGCTTAACTGCACTCTCTTTTGCTTGGAGGCCGGTAGTTGCCCTCTCTCTTTTTATAGGAGGGGTTATGACCTGGGAACGCATAGGAACATTCGTAATGGACGCGCCGGATCGCATAAGACAATGGCTTAACAATGTGTGGTTTGAAATCCGCTGGGTATTCGACAGGGACAATGAAAGGAATATCGCCAAATTATCCAGGATGGTCTTCTGCAATGAACACGCTATCCACTTCTACGGCGTAATGGGAGTAGCAATTATCACACTCGTCTTATGGTTTGGGATATTCTCGGCGTGGGATTATTGTTTTAGGTTGGCTCATGCTTCCGAAACATGGGAAGTTACAGCCTACTGCTCATGTTCTCACTGTTGCGGTAAGTCCGACGGGATAACGGCATCGGGCAAGAAAGCGCAGTATGGCATGGTTGCTTGCAATTGGCTTGCGTTCAATACAAAGATCAATATAAACGGGTTGGGAGTGTTTACGGTACAAGACAGAGGCGCGCGTTCCTTGTTCGGAACTTCTAAAAACCATATTAAGCATTTAGACCTCTATCTGCCTACTCACTCCCTTGCCCGTAAGTTCGGGGTGAAGTATTTGACTGTTTCTATAAACAAGGAGAAATAACCATGTGTAAACTGAAAAGCGCAATCGTATTAAAAGACCGTATATTCATGCCTCTCGATTACGACAGCCACGAGAAAATGCTCGAAGAATTAAAACTTAACGATAAAACGACAAACCCTGATTTCGTCAGGGTTGAAATTGTACCACAAGATGGCGACCTGTTTAATCACGACCTCGACAATTGGAAATTAGTCGTTGACCAGGATTTTCTACCTGAGTGGTTTAGTGAAAAATTGACAGAAAAAGAAATGAAACAGGAATTAAAAACATTTTTTAAAGAAAGATTTATTATTAACGATAAATCCTGGCAAAAACGGACAGGGCAACGTATATACACAAAAAATTCATCAGTCGTGGCCTGGGGGAATTCATCAGTCGTGGCCTGGGGGAATTCATCAGTCGTGGCCAGGGAGAATTCATCAGTCGTGGCCTGGGGGAATTCATCAGTCGTGGCCTGGGGGAATTCATCAGTCGTGGCCTGGGGGAATTCATCAGTCGTGGCCTGGGAGAATTCATCAGTCGTTATTCCATGTTCAGCCGATATAAAAATCAAAGGTGTTTACGATAATGCCTCGGTCAAAGATTTACATGGAAAGCCGATAATTTACGTTTCCAATAAAGATATGGAATTTAAGGTTTGGAGGAATAAATGAAATGTATGATTTGCCGTATCAAGAAATCCACTCGCTTCTCTCAAACCTACGGAGATGTATGCGACGAGTGCCTTGACCGTATGATCCGTAGGGCCAGCGAGATTATGAAAGCGAAACAAGCAAGAGATACTTATGAAGATTCAGAAATCCGTCAAGAGGTTGCGGAAATGACGGCAGAAATGGGGGGAAAGGACTGATGACCCAATCCGACAACACCGCAATTCAGAAATTTGGGGATGAATTAACGGCGCAATTAAGACAGTTAGCCGAGAAATCTCCCATTGACCGAGTGGGGGTTTATTTGGCGAACATAGTATTGCAATCTAACCTCTGCCGTGTTCAGACACAGGCGATTGTGGAGAGTATGAATAAGGCGACGGTGGTGGCGGATGCCCAGGAAATTGTTAGGGAAAGATGAGCCGGTATTTCTGCGACAAAAAAGAAAGGACGGTGAGTATAGGAAAAGCAAACGCTGTTTGCCTAATTCGCAGATGCCCTAATTTGAAAATAACATTAAAAAAACGGAGAAGATGATGGAAAATAAAATTATAGCAACACAATCAACATCGGATTTAATAAAACTTGCCATTGAGGGCAAGTCAGATTTAGCGCAGTTGAAAGAACTTCTTGCGCTAAAGAAAGACTACGAAGCAAACGAAGCGCGAAAATCCTATCATAAGGCAATGGCTGATTTCAAAGCCAATCCGCCCACCATCGAGAAAGACAAAGCCGTATCGTTTAACCAGACGAAATACAATTACGCAACGCTCGCCAATGTAACCAAAAAAATAGGATCGGCGTTGAGTTCGCACGGCTTATCCGCGTCATGGTCAACCAAACAAAACGGATCAATAAGCGTTACCTGCCGGATTACCCATGTTTCGGGCCATAGCGAAGAAACAACACTCTCAGCCGATGCCGATAAATCAGGGTCAAAAAATTCGATACAGGCACTGGGAAGCACGATCTCGTATCTTGAGCGTTACACCCTGCTTGCGCTTACAGGTCTTGCCACAGAGGATATGGACGACGGAGGGCAGGCTTCTGAAGCCATAGTCGAGTATATCACGGATAAGCAAAAAGGGCAGATCCTTGATTATATCAACGATCTCAAATGCGATATGCCCGGGTTCTTGAAATTCATGGGCATTGAAACGCTCGAAGCCATGCCAGTTGCTATGTTCAACAAGGCGATCAACGCCCTTGAAGCCAAGAGAAAAAAGAGAGATGGAAAATGATTATCATAACCGATATTCAGCAAGGCACGGAGGCATGGTTTAAAGAAAAACTTGGTAAACCGTCGGCCTCTAATGCCTCAAAAATAATCAGGAATGACGGTAAGCCAAGCACACAGAGAGAGGGCTATTTATACGAGTTGGTTGCCGAAACATTAACAGGCGTGTACGAAAACGGATATAAGAACGATGCCATGCTCACGGGCCAAGAAAGGGAAGCAGAAGCGCGAGAGTTCTATTCTTTCACCAATAGCGTTGAAGTTGAGCAGGTGGGAATGATATATAAAGACAAGGACAAGAAAGTCTTATGCTCTCCCGATGGATTGATAAATAGAGAGCACGGTCTTGAGATGAAAAACCCGCTGTCAAAAACCCAGGTAAAGTATTTACTTGACGGGTGTTTGCCGTCGGAATACTTCTCTCAAGTTCAATTCTCTTTATTTGTAACAGGTTTTCCGTTTTGGGATTTCCTGTCTTACGTTCCCACAATGAGACCATTGATGATAAGGGTTGAACCCGATGCAAAGTTTCAAGCCGCGTTAAAGATCGAATTGGAAAAGTTTATTGAGGAACTTGACGAAACGGTAAACAAACTACGAAAGGAATAATATGATTTACGAGGATATTTGCACTTGCAAAACATATACACAGAACGGCGAAGAAAAAAAAGTATGGCTCAAATGCGGAACGTTGCGGACGAATGATGAGGGCAAACGGTTTATAGAACTCAATCACTTGCCGGGGATCGCGTTTTTTGTATTTGAACGTAAAGAGAAATCGACACAGGGAGAATCGTTTTAATGATAACTCCCATTTTTACAGCAACCATCACAAAGGGCCGGGTAGTGTTTTATAACGTCGAGCTATTTAACACTTACCTGCGCTCTTTGGAGGGTAAACAAGTCCATGTGTCAGTCAAGCCTAAAAAGAAAATACGCAGTAATAACCAGAACGCATTTTATTGGGGAGTTGTTATCCCTATTCTCTGCGACTTGACTGGATATACCGTCGAGGAGATGCACGAGGCGTTAAAATTCAAGTTTCTCCAGGATAAAACCGACACAAATTTGCCTACGGTAAAATCAACGGCGAGTTTGTCGACGGTTGAATTTGAAGTATATCTTGATAATGTCCGGCAGTGGGCCGCAACTGATTTATCTTGTTCTATCCCCTTGCCAAACGAGGTTGAATTTTAAGGAGGTAATATGGACGGTCAGCAGTTAGAAATATATGATATGGTTAAGAGCCACAACGAGAGGGCGCAGAACTTAACTAACGAGAGGGCGGTTTTAGAAACTCCAAAGCCTATATCTTCCAAGAAGCGTATCGAGCAGGTCTTATTTGCTCAAGGTCATATCACTAACGCCGAGGCCGCGGAATTATTACGGTATAGTAAGGGTCAGTTAAGCTTTGGTCAACGGTTGAGAGATATAAGAAAAGATCTTAGGTCTCAGGGCAAGGAATTGGATTGTATCGCCATAGGGGATGGTGTGTTTGATTATGTGGTCAGGAATTAGATAGGGGGGGGGGTACGGTGGCTTGGATAGAATATCATACAGCTTTAAGGGATCATTGGAAAATTAAGCGGTTATCGGTACTTCTTGAGGTTGAATATATCACCGCATTGGGGGCAATTTCATGCCTTTGGTTGTGGGCCGCAGAATACGCCCAAGATGGTGATATGAGCAGGTTCTCAGATGATGAAATAAGACACGCTACCTTGTGTAATAACAGCAAAATGACACGCGAGGCCTTAAAAAATTGTGAGTTGATAAATTCAAAAAATAAAATCAACGATTGGAATAAACATGGCTTAAAGCTATTAGAGGCAAGGAGAAAGAGACAAAGAGAATATGTCCGCCGTCTACGTAGACATGACGTAGACTCTACGCCTACCATACCTAACCAACCTAACCTAACCAACCTAACCAATAAAGATATGTCGTTTTCGTTTGATTTTGTTTATAACCAATACCCAAGCAAGACAGGGAAAAAGGCGGCAGAGAGGTATTTTAAGTCAAGTGTAAAAACAGAACAGGATTTTAAAGATATTCAGGCCGCGCTAAAAAATTACATTGCAAGTGAGCGAGTAAAAAAAGGATTTATTCAAAACGCTTCAACTTGGTTTAATAATTGGCGCGATTGGATAAATTACCAAGATCCGTTAAAAGGTGGAGTTCCTGAAAGTCTACAAAAATATATACGAAAGGACAAATAATGCAAAATCCGGTTGAGCGTAAAAACAAAATGCTTAAAGAATTAAAAGACGGCGTTATTACCTACGCGCAATTCATCACGTCTTGCCTGGCCTGGCTGATGGAGCCCGAACTATGGCGCGAGATCATAGTCAAATACGAGCCGCCGCCTCCACAGATCAAAGAATGGACTGATTATGTCAATATGTCCAAGTTTGAGAAATCAAAAATGACCGAAGCGTTTTTCCGCATACCAGAAATTGAGAGATATTTGAAAGCCAAGAGCGAGGCGTTTTCTTGGAATATTGGTATGTATGGATGGCTGAAAGAGCAGAAAGCGATCATACCCGACACGGCTGAAAATTTGGGTATTCATAGAAAACTTGATGCGAAGATTTACGAGTTTAAGAATTGGATGCGCCGGTTTGCGCCGAAATATATCGGGTTTGAGGAAGCAAAGGAAAGGAGAGTTGAGAGAGAGCAGCCGGAAGAAGTGGGAGATATGGCGAGTTCTGCGATTGATACTTTGGGCGGGCAGATCATTTAACACACACTAAATTTAAACGTATCTACTGGGATAGAAAACATAAATGAAAGGACACCCCCTAATGCCCCGCCCACAGAGGAAGCCTTTGACATTAAGCAAAGCCAAGAAGAAGCTCTGGACGTTGTTCTCAATCTATATCCGTATGAGGGATTGCCTTGAAACCACAGGATCTATCTCTTGGGGTATCTGTATCACCTGCGGAAAGAGGTATCATTTCAAAATGCTTCAAGCAGGGCATTTTGTATCCGGACGGCATAACGCCGGGTTGTTTAGCGAGAAAGGAGTACACGCACAATGCTACAACTGCAATATAAACCTTAAAGGCAATACCCTTGAATACCGCAGGCAGATTGTAAAAAAGTACGGTGTTGATATGGATACACGGCTTGAGATCGAAGCGGCGCAGGTTTTGCAGTACAAGGTTTGCGACCTTGAGGAAATGGCAGAGGTTTATAAGTTAAAGATTAAAGAACTTGAAGAACAAAACAAAGTACCGGGAAATCTTTGAAATAACGGTGAGCTGTCGTGGCGCTTGCGTGCCTTTCGGAATAACGCTGTAGAATAAACGATAGTTGCAGGTTCAAATCCTGCCGACAGCTTGCCACAAAAAAGGGAGGGGAGTAATGAAAAAAGGAGATGTAGTAAAAGTGTTTGATGGCAGCTATTCAATGATGAAAGAGAATGGTGTTTTAGCTCACACAAGCGGAAATGTTTTAATTGCAGACGGAGAATATGAGGTTATAAAAGTTGCAGATTGGTGGAATAGATTTCCTACAGATTATTCTTATACAAAAGGACAAGAAAGAAACAATCTTGAACTTTGTTGTATACGTAATCCCGATAGAATAGTTTATATCCAATCCAGATTTTGTTCAAAGGTTGACTACCTCGCCTCTAACAGGAAAGGAGATGGAAAGTGAAGTGTTTATATTGTGGCAAGAAAACCAATAGACCTAAATTCTGTTGTAATAAGCATAAAGACAAATATCACAATGAACATAATCCAAGAGGGATTTATGCTCATCTTAAAGATAAACAAGAATTAGATTGGAAGGATATAGACGATAGTCATTCTTATGAAGAAGAATGTATGGGAATACATGAATAACAACTCCCCTAACCCCAGTGGAGAGAAAGGAAAGATGATGACCAATAAAGAGAAATCAGAATTAAGAAAACTTGTTAAAGAAAATATATCTTTTGAGGCTATACGGAAATTAGTTAATTGTTCTGATGCCACTATAAGAGCGTATATAAAAACATTCACGTCAACGGAGAGGAAAATATGAATTTTTGTGGTCATTGTTGGATAAAAGTAATGGGAATGTATGTTTTATGTGATGGTTGGGGTAGTTTGATCGCCTATGTTAAAACAGACGAAACGTGGTGGAGAAACCATTCGGTAAGAATAGCACGAATGATTGTGGGGTTATTACTAATAATATGCGGATAGCAAGAGTATTCCCAACTAAAACAAGCATGTGTCCTAATGATGTTGACGCTTATTTTGGATATCCTGATTTATTTACACCGCATTATGACGAGGTTCATGTGTCTTGTCAATTTACTTGGGATATTAAAAAAGCAAAGGATTTGTTGGTTGCGTGGCGTAATCACGGAGATGTAGTTAAGATCGGAGGTGTTGCAATAGATGGGGAAAGCGATCGTCCGTTCGTTCCCGGAATGTATATTAAAAGTGGTGTAACAATAACGACACGAGGTTGCCCTAACAAAAAATTCAACAGATGCCCTTTTTGTAGAGTGCATGATAAATTTATAGAATTTGATATTTTTCCATCAGGGAACATTGTTCAAGATAATAATTTTATGGCTGTATCACAAATTGGGTGGGATAGAAGAATGGAAATGTTGTCTTATGAAAGAAATATTGAATTTAAGGGAGGGCTTGATAAATATTTAATAACGCCAAGACGGGCAAAGGATTTAAGATCGCTCTCAATTAAAAGACTATGGCTTGCTTGCGATCAACCGCAAGGCATCGAGCCATTACGAAAGGCAGTAGAGATATTATTAAAAGCAGGGTTTACCAGAAACCATCTTTATTGCTACGTTTTGATTGGTAATGACGAAAGGGAGAATATCCACAGACTAAAAGAAGTGTGGCGTATTGGTTGTATGCCCTTTGCTCAACTATTCCGCAATGCAGAAGATAGTATTAAATATTCAAGATCATGGAAACGATTTCAGAGAAGATGGGCTAAACCACAGATAATTAGAAAACGCAACACCCCAACATCAGGCAGGTAAATTGGAGGAGAGATGAGTGTTGTAAAATGGCTTGAACATGGAATAGATTTAGCATTAAAAGAAAGAGAGAGTGTTAAGAAAGAAATTGATGATTTGTGGCAACTTGTACCGCTGGCTCAAATGGATATTAAAAAACATCTTTCTATTTCAACAGATGAACGCATGAAAAAGAATGACGAATTAACAGATAAATTGATAGAGATAGATATGGATATTGAAAAGTTAAACATTATTCTCTATTGCCAACAAAGAGAGGATAAATAGCCATGCCAATAAAAGTGAGTGAGTTGAGGGAAGCGGTAGATGTGTTACAAAAAGGGATAAAATATCAAGAGTCAGGTATAGATTGTTATGGACACGTGGAAATCCCACAAAAAGGAGATGGAGTTTTTGAAAGAAATTTGCATATAAAAATTTTAATTGCCCTCGCCCAATCCCACATCGCAGCGGTAGAGGGTCAGAAAAAGAAATGTTGTTGTGGCGAGATTGAAACTAAAGATAGAGCTATAAAAGAAATTGCCCAAGCCATCGTAGCACTCTACGCAAAGGAGAAATAATGAATGAAATGACCCCCACAGCCCAGGAATTGAGGAGTGCGGTAAATCTGTTTAAGAAAACGATACACGATTGCTCTATGTCAGAGGCAAACAGGGCAAGAGCGACATTAATTGCTTCTGCCCAATCCGTCCTCTCTGCTTCGGATGAATTGCCGAAAAGGTTACCTGATGTTAAATCTGATTATGTTTTGGGTGTTAACGAAACGCTTGATAAGGTACGCCCCGTTGTGGAGAGGTTGAAGATGAGGGTGAGTGAGTTGGAAGAACTTTGTGCCAAGCAGTTAATCGAAATAGGGAATTTAAAAGGTGAACTCCAATCAACCAAACTGGGAGGAAAAGTATGAGAAAATCATGGATTTGCTTTATGTGTTTTTTGATGATAGTCACAAGTCTTGGATGTGCTAAAAAACAGAAGGCGATCCATTTTACTACACAAGAAACCAAAGCAATATTGGCAATAGACCACGATGGCAAGATATTTCTGCGTGGGGAGTTAATAGGGCAGGATAAAGAGTTGGGTGAAGTCATTCAAGACTATTATGCAAGCAAACCGGGAGGACAGTGAATACTTTAATATTATCCGTTTTAATATGGGTTTGTTGTGTAGGCATCTTGTGCATATGTTTTGTTTGGCATTTGATGGCAAGCATTTGTTCGACAATAATGTCAACCTCTGGGGTATCCAATAAATGACCCATAGCCGTAAGAAAGTCGGAAAACGGGTAAAGAAGATAGACAGGAGAAAAGTTGATCCATTTTCTCACGGGGCGAGGATTGAATTTGCAATCACACATTCAATGGATAGGAGGGATTAACTTATATGTCGGATAGCCACGATCCGCAGATGTGCAAAATATTCTACTGGTGTCTTGCGGCGCAACTTGATACAAGACAGATAGAAATAATCATGTGGAGGTATGGTTGCAAAAAGACCTTAAAGCAGATCGGGAATATGGTACACCCAAAAGTTACCCGGGAAGCTATAAGGCAAGATGAAGCTAAGGCGTTGAAGCGATTGAGGAAGTATATAAAAACAAGTGATTTTATTTAGACCTTGCTCATAGAAAAATATATGTAATACTTTAAGTGAAAGGCTGATCCCCTTTTATTTTAGAAGCCGACTCCGTTAACGGCGTGAGTTGGCTTCTTGCTTTTTAGGGCTTGATACTTGTCGACAAGCGAGTATTGAGCCCTTTTTCTTTTGATAAATCGCCAGGCGCAGAGCATCCCAAATATGATCGCCGACGGCATTGTCCGAATGGCCCTTTAAAATAAGTGCCTCTTGCGACCTGGCTAAAATAAATATGACAACACTTACTAAAAAAAGCAAATATAAATCCCAAGGTAATGGAAAGAAGTATCCTGAGTGTGAGTTGTGGCAATTGGGAATCTATAATCTAAGCAAAATAAAATTAGGCACATTTGGATATATAAATTCCGACAAACGGGCAATGTTTGTAAAAAATTTAAGATGGTTGTTAGATAGATATAAATAACAATTGCACGGCGCGTAAACATAAGATCGAGCCACCGGCATAGTATCACAAAAAACATTGATCGCGAGCTTAGAATACTCAGATCGGCTTCCCTGGGGAGTGTTCAGGGATATAGACTGCTTTTCGGGCGTTAAGCCAGCCTTGCCAGCTTAAAAAGGCGCAGTCATAAAGCTATTCAGTGTTTACCCTGCAAATACATAGCACACGCAGGTTTAGTTGGGCTTAGTTACACTAAGTCTATGAAGGTTGAGGAGATGAGTATTATTAAAATAGTTTATAAAGTTACTTAATTGTAATAGGGATAAGGTGATGAAATGCCTAAAAATATAAATCCAATAAAATTAGCCAAGTATAAAAGAGCGCGTAAACAAAGTAAGTCTATTGCTCAATCCTTAAGGGAAGCCGGAGCGGCAGAGTCAACAGCAACTCATTTAAATAATAGAAATATTGGCTTGGTAAAAATAGGGGAAGAACAATTAGCTCAGGAATTGAGACATAGCGATATAACGCCGGATCTAATGATTAAACACTTCACAGAAGACCGCTCTCTTGCTCTTGCAAAAGGTGATCTATCCACAGCCACAAGGGTTGATGAGCTTATGAGTAAGTCAATAGCCATGCTTACTGACAAATCAGAGGTATCGCAAACCCTTGTCATTAAAGCAGATGAGAAAGAAGAATTAAGTAGGTTGAGGGGGAAAGTTCTCTCTAACCCATTGTGTACCAATTAGTTAGTAGTTTACATAACAATTCTTATGGGAAGTATTATAAACCCATATATAGTATGAAGTTAGGATAAGTATATGACACAAGCGCAGTGGGATGATTTGGTGTATGTGATCAGCTTGATAGAGCTTGAGCGAGACCTGGGTGAGTCAGGGATAAGGGAGTACGGTATACCCCTACCCCTATGTTGATTATCCCACTCTCGCACTCACTCTACCAAAATTCAGACCTCATTCATCCTTTGGCATGCGCTTGTACAATCAATCCTGGATAGGGTTTACACGGGAGATTTCAAGAGATAGTTCATGGATTGAGGCAATGTACCGTTCTTTGCAATCGTTGATTGTAGGCCTTCTAAGCGCAAAATACAAGTATTTGATATTAAACCGTGTTTAAAATTTTACATATAAAAAATAGAAAAAGGAATAATGATAAAACTCCGTGAAGCCATAGAAGCCAAGAAGCTACAGTTTGACCAGGCGATTACAGAGGCCAAGTCGGATAATGTAGCTTTGGAGTTGCTTCGGGATAAGAAGAGATTTCTTTGTCAGAACGATTTGTATTATCTGTGTTGTCTTACCGGGAACAATAAGATAGCGCAGTACCCGGATTATTATAGACCTTTCTGCGATATGGTCAGTTTGATGAATTGGAAAATACTTCAGTTGGGAATACAGCCACAAAACCCATATCAGTTATCCATCGAAGAAATCACGGATAATGTTGATGAAGACCTAAAATATTTGCAAAGGTTGATACTGTGTTACCGTGCGTTCTATAAGACTACTATAGTAAGTAAAGTCCATTCTTTGCAGTTGATACTCAATTATCCCAATATCCATATTCTTTTAGCCCATAACGTAGAGGGGAATGCTTCCGCTAACCTTGTAGCTATAAAGAATTATTTTCTTACGTCAGATATAAGAATACTTTATCACCAGTTTATCCCCAAGACTAAAGAGTGGGGCAATATGAAAGAGTTCTCTGTTGCTACAAGGACTGATTGGGGCAGAGATGAACATACCATAATGGCGGTAGGGGTAGATACCCAGATAACAGGTGGACACTGGCAGGTTGCTAAATTTAATGACTTGGTAACCCAGGATAGCGTGAACACTAAAGACCAGATAGAAAAGACAATAGACTGGGATTCGAGATTTAATTCAGGTCATTTTGACGATGCACAGTTCGCTATTATAGATTATGAGGGTACGCGGTATCACAACGCAGACCTTTACGCTACCAAGATAAACAATCCCAGGATAAAACTTATTGAAATCCCGTTGTTGAAAGATAAAGATCATACCAATTTGACGGTAGAAAATATATCAAATCCTGAACGGTTCACGGTGCAGGGGATCAAGGATATGATAGGAGATATATGGGTGTTCAACTGCCAGCAGTTATTGAAGACCGAAGACCCCGCAAAAAATCAATTCAGGCAGGATATGATAGCGTACTACGACTCTATACCGTCAGTATGTAACTTTTATCTTTTAGTTGACCCGGCGAGTAAACGGAAAAAGAGATCCGATTATACGGTGATGTTGGTTGTAGGCGTATGCTGGGTAAAAGACGAACTGAAGTATCTCATAGTTGACGGCATAAGAGACAAACTCGACCCCAAGCAGAGGATAGATACAGCCATCTCTTTAGCGCGTAAATGGAGTATCAAAGAAAGCGGTTGGGAAGAGGTCGGGTTGGGTGATGATAATTTCTACTTAGAGGAACGCCGTCGAGAAACACAGCTCTATTTTACGGTAACTCCCATTAAGACCGCTCAGGTAGCCAAAGAAGACAGGATCAGGAATATCTTAGTACCCGAATACTCTCAACATAAATGGTTGTGGGCCAAGAAAGGTAAGTTAGTCAAGAGTAGTTTATTCACGGGCCGTAATTACGATTTGACGGAAGATATGGAATTTGAAATGACGCAGTTTCCTATCTGCGAACACGACGATTTGTTGGACGCTATGACATTCTTAAGCAAGTTGTCGGTTACAAGACCTGAAAAAATGAAGACCGTTGAAGACAGTAAGGATATGACATTCGGAGAATATGCAAAGATCAGAGACGATAGATTGACGCAATTAAGAAATAATAGGTGGGGTCAAATGGCAGGCAGGAATTGATGCGGATATTATTCATTACGATATTATTGTTGTTTACCGCCCAGATAGCGAAAGCCGAAACCCTTGTTTACTGCCCTAAGTGCAAAAATCCTTTATATGTTATGAAGATTGATATTAAAAAAGGCGAACAATTAAAACCTGAATATTTTGTTTCTGTCTCACCGTCTATCCCCGACCCCAAATCGGATACTCCTATGATATGCCCGTTGTGCCGATCCTCGCTGAACGGGTGGGATTATTATATGAAATCGCAAGGTTTTAAATCATATTCAATGGCATACACCGCGGTCAGCCTGCTTACTAAAAACACAGACGGTAAATGGTTGTGGACTCCCTGCGATATGCCGATGCTAAATTATAACGAGGTCAAATGAAAAAAGAACTCATATCTATGTGGTTTGGCCGTATACAACGATGCGAAGATTTACAGAATACCAAAAGGGAAGAGCGCAAGCAGATATTAAAACTTTATACCGGCGAGTTCTTTGGAAAACCCACCGCTCAATCAGAGATGATTGATGAGAATTTTGTTTATGAATATATCCAAGTCCTCGTCTCCGCTATTTATGCGAGAGACCCGTATATCTTCGTCAGGACGAAAAACGCGACTCTGGGTCAGTTTGCCGAAACAATGGAAACAGTTATCAACGATTATTGGTATACCAAGAATGCCAAATCTAAAATAAAGAAAGCAATCCTCGACGCTGTTCTCCAAACCCCTGGATTTATAGAGATAGGGTATTTTCTATTAACGGAACAATCTAAGGCAGTCAAACAGCTTGAAAGCGAGTTCCCCGAATTAAAAGATATCGATAATCCCCAAAAGACAGAGGAAGAGCAGGGGATACTTGATGAAACCATAAAAGAAGACGATGTGTTTTTAAACCACGTATCATCTTGGGATATTCTTTTCCCTGATGGATACCACGACATAAGAGAATGCCCCTACCTCATCAAACGCCAGATAGTTACCCTTGACGTTCTAATGGCTAATCCGGGGTACAAAAATAAAGATAAATTAAGATCGGGCGTTACCTATAAAGACCATATTTCTCCTGTAACAAATTACAATATGAAAGCGTTGCCCCGCTCCGGGTCATTGTCGGGGATAGACGAAGAATTGGTCAAGGTTACTCTCTATCACGTATTCGACAAGATGAACAGGCAAAGGTTCACTCTGGCAAAAGGATTGAATGATGATACCTTATTCGAGGGCGAATGGGATTATCTTATTGATGGACATACTATTTATCCGTTGATTTTTAATGAGATACCCAAATCGGATGAAGAGAGCAATGCGTTTGGCCTATCTGATATTGTACCATTACTGCCTCAACTCAAAGAGTTGTCGTTCATAACATCCGCAATGTTAAAACACAGGAAACGTGCCGGGACATTGCTTTTAGCCAAGAAAGGTAATGTAACGGAAAGCGACGCCGCCAAGATACAAAATTCCTCCGATGTGGATATGATACTGCTAGATGATATAAGCGAAACCATTGTGCGAGGGTTTACTCCCCCGGCCTTGCCTCAAGATTTCTACGCCTTGAGAGGACTTGTGTTGGAAAGTCTTATGCGCATATCGGGATACAATCAACTGCTCGGAGTGGCTAAAGGCGTGCAGACTGCCACAGAAAGCGAGAATGTCAGGGCCGGAGCCGTACTCAGGCAATCTGAAAAAGTTGATGTCATTGAAGATTTTACAGTCAACATCGCCAAAGGTTTAGCCGGACTTATATGGGAGTTTATACAGGATAAACAAAAGATAGCCGACATTATCGGGAATGTTCCCACGGAAGAACAATGGCCCACGTTGCCCCAAGATAAGGCCGAAGCTCGAAAGATTATACAGAGCAAGCTGAGGTTTAGAATTGAAGCCGGAGCTACAAGGCCTCCCAAAGACGAAGCGATAGAAAGAAAACAGTGGTTGGATCTTATCGGAATAATTAAAGCCAACTTCCCCAACAGATTGAATGACAGCATTATACTTCCCCAGCTATTGAAGAAATTTGATTTTAAAGATATTGAAAGGGCCGTATTGGGGTATGACGACCAGGAAATAAAAGTGGCCCAGGAAGAGAACAAATTGCTTATGCAGGGAGTCCCGCAGTTGAGCAGTCCCAACGAGAATGATTTGTTGCATTTGCAAGTCCACAGTCAAATATACCAGACCCCGGGTATGCAAGCCACTCAACAAGTAGACGAACATATCCTTAATCACAAGAAGAACTATGATATGAAAAATCCCCAGGTGATCCCCCAAAAAGGGGACAGCAAGGCGGCGGTACAATCCACATCTCCGAAACAGAATAGAGGGGGGGTTACGCAAATGGCGGATTTAATAGGAGCTGTAAGGGGTTTGCCGGGTACTGGCGGTGAGTCGGGAGGCAATGGTGGACGGGTGTAATTGGCAAAACAAGTCTTTTAGTGTGGCAATGATAGATAAACTTCCGTGTGTTTGCCGTGATTGCGGGATTGGAGTTGATGGCAGTCTTAAATATAACGGAGACGCTTTTTGTAAATTATGTTTTAGTAAAAAAGGCAAAGGACTTGATTTTAGCAAATCTGATTTTTTTACAGAGAAAGACAAGCGTTGGGAATTCACTACCGATATGTTCGATGGTAAGTCTGTAGCTATACATTCAAAGAGGCAGTTCAATAGAATGCTTAAACAAAACGGTTTAGTTTTCGCGTCAGTCAAAGAGTTGAGGCAGGAAGCCGATTTCAGGAAACGGTTGACTGCTGAAGACAGGGTAAGCAATAGGCGCAATACTGCGGAGAACATATACCGCAAGTTGAAAGAAAGACGGGTATTCAAGTAATGGTTATTTGTTTAACATTTAAAATTAGAAAGGAGTAAAACAAATGGCTAACAACAACCCGAAACGTGTTGCAAGTCCGATACAGCCGAGCAGGGCCGGCGGTATCAAGCAAGTCAAAACTTCGATAGTCGAAGGGCCGACTGCTTCAGGCAAGAACTTACAGCCGTTTACGCGCGGCAAGAAATAATAATATTTAGGGTCGCTCCCTAATTTGTAGCAAAGTAACACCAACCCATAGTCCAAGCCGAGAGGCAGACTAAATACAGGAGTGTTAAAAATGGCAGTAGACAATAAAGACCCGAATAGCCAATCTGGAAAGTTCAAGATCAAGGTTGACGGGCAGGAAGTGGAAGTTTCACAGGAAGAAATGATCGAGTTAGCCCAAAAGGGTAAGGATTATACAAAAAAAACCCAGGAACTTGCGGATAAGGAGAAATCACTCAACGCCGAAGCGACAAGAGTGGCGGGGTTAAAATCCATCGTAGATGAGATGGAAGCAGACCCTAAGCTCAAAGAGACGTTGAACAAGGTTTATTCTGATTTCAAGTCGGGCAAGGTTGCCAAGCCTGAAAATAAAGACAGCAACCTGAAAAAACTTGATCGTCTTTTATCTGAAACAACCGACCCGGCGCAAAGGGAACAGTTGCGGGACATAAGAGAAATCATCCAGCAGGAAGCTCCGATTGGCGAAGTTTCAACCCTTAAAGAAGAAATCAAGAATTTAAGGGAAGAAATAGCTTCTGTCCGTAATGCCGCAGTTATAGGGCAAACTGACAGGATAGAAGTCCAGTTGAAGAAATTAGAGGAAAAGTTCGGAACTGATTTGGTGAATAAGCACCGTAAGGATATTGTGGCCACATCGCTTAAATATCCCAATCAATCAGTCAACAAACTTCTCTATCACTTTGCGGATGACTCTGAACTCGAAACTGCTATCCTCGTACAATCAAAGAAAAGAGAAAAAGAGGAGTTGGATAGAAAGAAACGAGGGTCTTCTCCAAGCGGGACAGGTACGTCGTTTGTTGCAAAAACTGAACTTTCAAAAGATAAAAAAACAGGACGCATAACGTTTGAAAGTCTGAAATCGCGTATTATGGAACGGTTGGGAAGATAACTAAGTTTCTCCTATCTTTTATCAATGAAGTTAATTAGGAGAACAAAATGGCAGGAAATCTATCCGTTACGCGAGAGTATCAACGTATATTCTCAATCGTAGCGGACGAAGTAGAACCTATTCTGTTCGACAACATATCAAGCCGTACAGCACTTCTATATCGTCTTAAAGATATGGGAGCAATAATCAAAACCGGGGGAAAACCTCATTTAAGATTTAACATCTTGAAAGAGCTTCCTACGGCGGTTGGTTATACTGACCTTGATACGTTGACTCCTGTTCGTGGAGATCCTACGACTTCCGCTATATTTGAATGGAAACAGATTGCGTGTCCAGTCCAAGTTTCGGGCCTCGATATGATAAAAGTACCCGAAGGCAACGAAATTGACTTGGTCGAGATGTTCTTGCAATCTGCTGAGATCGCAATGCGGGATTCGATAGGCGGTTCAACCCTGGGTATTTTCTCAAGCGCGGCAGAAGATGACTTGAGAAAGATAACCGGGTTGCAGAATATGCTCACATCGTCTACTACAACCGGGACAGTGGGTAATTTAAGCCGTGTAACGACAACGGCGTGGAGGCATCAGTCGGCTAACGTGTCTTCTGACTTCTCCGCGAATGGTCTTGCTCGTATTCGTACATTGTATCGTCAGTGTTCACGCTTTGATGAGACTCCCGATACAATCGTACTTACGGGTTCGGCTATGGACAATTTTGAGTCTAACCTCCAGGGTACTTTGACTATGAATATGCCTTTGGTCGGAGTTGGAGCTGGCGATGAAAGAATGCTTGATGTCGGATATTCTAATATTCGATATAAGGGCGCTCTTGTATTCGCTGACGATGGTTGCCCCGCGAACTATGGTTATTTCTTGAACCTGGCTAAATATTATCGTCTTTTCGTGCGTGAAGGTAGGGACGCGGAAATCGGCGATTTTGTTAAGTCCCAGGGCAGGGATGACCTGGTTACGTACATACTCTGGGCCGGGAATGCTGTTATTACTAACCTTGCCCGTAACGGCGTTCTTTTGAACGGCGATACGGACTAACGGAGGGGATAAAGATGAAAAAGTTTTCTTTGTTTGCTCTGTTAATTGCGTTAGTCGTAGCATTTAGCGGAGTATGTTTTGCTGGCGATGGAGCAGATTATCGTCAGTTGCAGGAAACAAGTGTGTTTTACAACAATTATAACGGTACGCTTGAAGATGGACAAGCCGTTGTTTTGGATGTTTCGGCTACTGCCGGGACGACCCTGGGTTCTTATATAACAGTGTTGTCCGGTTCGGCTGATAGCGTCCTCGCTGTCGGAGTTATTTCTGAACAGCAAGCGTCTTGTGCATATCAACAGCCGTGTATAGTTGTTACAAAAGGGCCGGTATATGCGTTATCTCTCGACTCGTCAGATGCTATAACCAATAGTACCGCTGTCGGAACATCAGGTTCGGCAGGGTATGGTTATATTGGCGGTGGAACTAATCTTGGGATAGCTCTTGAAGCCGGAGATGGTACTGACACAGGTGAAACAGTCATCTGGGTTGCGCCAACTGGTGCTGACTAAAAACAAGGTTGGGGTGGGGGCTAATAACCCCTGCCCCGCCACTAAATTATGTTCATATTATTTTACATTTTATTTATAACCACGTCTATGTTGGTTCTCCCTATCAAAGGTATAGGCGACTCCTGTTGGATGCCCAAAGAGGTTTTATTTAATTTATTAGGTTTCTCTTTCATCGCTTCCACTTTGATGAGCAACAACAAGAAATCGCTGAACTTTAAAAACATATGGTTGGGTATCATATTTATATATTTAGTTATTTCGTTTTGTTTTTATTTTTACCTGCCTATGGTATTGGGAAAAAACGGCGGGAATATCAACTGGAATTTATGGGCGGTGAGGCCGTTTATAAACATAGTGTTATCTCTATGGATGATACAGGCGCTTGTCGAGTATACGGATACACTGCGCCGATGGGTCGGCATATCTAAAATGCTTTGCTGGGTGGCGTTTGGATTTTCTATATTTTCATTTTGCAATCTCAATACCACATTCGGCAACGCAAATATTACGGCCAATTTCATAGCTATGTTGTCTCCGATATGTTTAATGTTCAAAGATTTAAGATACAAGATAATATACGCATTATGTTTTATAGCGATACTGTTGACCCATAGTTCTTTATCCGTAGTAGCTTTTGCGTTTGGATTATTCGTATATTTGATATTAACCAAGAAATGGAAATCGTTGTTATGTTTAATTGTTCTATCGGTCGTATTTGTTATGTATAAAAAGGTCGGTTTTTTTAGCGACAGCGGTAGATTGGAAATGTGGAAGAATGTATTGGGATATTGCAAAAATACAATGTGGTTGGGTAAAGGTTTGGGGAATTTTGCTGTAAACAGATATACGCCCCTATCTGGCGATCCCACCGTAGCATTGTCTTCCCATTCCGAGCTATTTCAAATATTACACGACAATGGTTTATTTATGGTGGCCCTGATAGGCATATATTTGATAGATCTGTTCAGGCATATATTTTTCGCTAAATCCAATATACTCATCATTACGTTCACGAGCGCATTTGTGTCCTATCTCGTGATATGTTTAGGCAATTTTCCCCTACGTATTGCCCCGTTGGCATTGGTAGGTATTACATACATAGCCGCACTTGAAGCCATACTAATTAAAGGAGAAGAATAATGGATGCAAGCATCAGTAAGGAAGTGGTTGATATTGACACGCTTAAACGTATCAAGGTCGCGCTGGAAGAGGATATTAAAAAGTTACAGATAGTCCAAAACAATCTTGAAGCCCAAAATCACACCGCGCAGATCAAGAACGAGGAAGAAGATAAGCAGATGGTAGCTGAAAAAATGACGCGGTTCGCGGAAGAAGAACGCAGGATAGAAAACTTGCGTATCTCCGCAGAAGCACGTATTGATACTGCTGAAGAACTTGAAAGGAAACTCAAGGCGCGCGCTGTTGAAGTGGAGAAAAGGGAGCAAAGATCCGCCGAACTTGATACGAAAGCGAATGAGCTGAATATCCAACGTATGAACTTTGAGGCGTATAAGAATGGGATTGAAAAACAGTTGGATGGGGCAAAGGAGACTATTGCAAGAGCGCAAGAGTCTTTTGATGTGGTACAGAGTAAAGAGATGATGTTGGCCGGGCGTGAAGCGAAGATAAAAGAACAAGAAAAAATATGGAACGACGAAATCGGGAAACTGGAAGCCGATAAAAAATCTTTCCAACTTGAGAAAGAAAATATACTTGGGTTGAGCAAATCTAAACAGAAAAAGGAGAAATAATATGGCTACGATCGAAGTGGATTTACAGAAGTTGTCGGTATTGGATCAGGAAATAATCATACTCGAACGGAAAAAGAAATCCTTAGAAAACGAGTTGGAGAGATTGGCTAACGAATGCAATAGGATCAAGGATATGGCCAATAAGGAAATCGCGCAACAGAAACAATTATGCGAGTCGGAGTGTCAAGAGAAGTTAAATAAAGCCGGCGCATTGCTGGAAGATGTTAATAAAAAACTATCCACTGCGGATAAGCGGATTGGGGAGTCTTTGGTTATTGAAAAACAAATCAAAGAGCTGGATAAAAAAACTAAAGAGTTTAAGGAACGCGAGAAACAAATAGAATTGGCCCAAATATCTTGCGCAGAACGTGAAAAGAAAGCTGATTTGATTATTGAACAGTACAAAAAGAAGATAGACGAATTGAATAAATAATAGGGGGTATAATGCCTCGTTTAACATATTCGACGATACTTTCAAGAGTTAAGGCAATATCTAATATTACCAGCCAGGATGATTTGATCAAAGATGGCATACAGATGGGATTGGATAGGGCCACTATGGTTGATCTGCCCTATCTAATGACCGAGGGGGTAATCACGACTGTTGCCCCGTATGAAACCGGAACGGTAACAGTGGCGGATGGCTCAAAAACCGTTACAGGGCTATTGACTGTTTTCACTCTTGCTATGGTCGGTAGGAAAATACGGATTGGCGGAGAAAACGCATATTATCGTATAGGCGCATACGTTTCGGGAACAGAACTAACCCTTGAAACTGCTTATAGGGGGGACTTGACTTCCGGGAATACGTTTACAATATATAAAGACGAATACCGTCTTCCGGCAAATCTTGATATATATAAAGTAATGCGCCAGCTTGAGAATAAGGTTAGTTTGGTTGACATTGAAGCGTCGGCGTTTGATATTAGCGAACCATCCCCAAGTACACAAGGTAATCCCAACTATAATATATTATCAGGCACAAAACTTGATACCTATGCTATCGGCACAGTCAGCGGGTCGGTAAATCTATCCGCTTTAACGGGAGTAGACACTCTGTGGACGACGGTTGATGGTTTGGGCAAGGGTAGCAGATTGACCATAGGGAGCAATGTTTATACCGTAAAATCGGTTGATAGCGATACGGCAATAACCATATATGAAAAGTTTATTGTAACTGTTGCAAGCGTTACGTATATTCTTCACCTCGATAACTACATACTTCAATTATTCCCCATCCCAGACTCTGCTAAAAATTTACCTTTCAGGTATCAACGCATACCCGAAATGCTGTACAACGACCAGGATATACCGGACTTGCCAGAAAAGTATCATTACATACTTATCACGGCTGGCCTTATATGGGCGTGGATGACAAAAGATAAAGAAGAAGCCACCAAACAAGAAACTATATTCGCGGCGCAAGCAGCGCAAATGCAAAAACGTATAAGCAATATAGCTCATAACATATCGTTTCCAAGACGTTCGCAAGATCGCGTAGGATTAGATAGGCGTAGCTTCCATCCAGATTATAGTGTTTCAATACCTTATTCAAGATGATTAAAAAACTAACCTCATTTTTAATAGTATCTTTATTCGCAGTAAGCAACTGTTTTGGTCAAATCACCTGGAGTCAATTCTCGTACTTCCAAAACTCCGGTGGTCTCAACAATGCTTTCAGTCCGATAGCCATTGAAGACAACGAAGCCAGTGATTTACAGAATGTAGTATTCACCGTGTCGGGTTCATTTAAGAAACGCAGTGGTTTCTCTGCCGTGAACGAAGACGATGCAGGGGCTACGTGCGGTATTAAGTATATAAAATTCTCCGATGGAGACCAATATCTTGTATCTATATTTGATAATGACAAGGTTTACAAGATGGACTATGGCGCATCCGGCCCTGATGGCACGTGGGATGACATAACAGGCGCAATATCTATAGCTGTTGGTGCTGACAATCTGTCTACATTCACCATAGGGCAAGATACACTTATCATAGACGATGGAGTTGCGTCAACCGCTCCGTTCAAATGGACTGGGACTGGAGATTGCGCCGCGCTTGGTGGATCTCCGCCAAAATCTACGGTCGTCGCATTCCATAAGAATATGGCGTTTTCCGCAGGGAATGAGGACACTCCGTCAACTCTTTACTTCTCAGACGTAGGGGATATTGAGAATTGGACTACTGGGCTAAGCGGGAATGTTGGAGTTGAAACCAACGATGGGTCTATAATCCGGGCAATAGTTCCCGGGTTTGACGCTCTATATATATTCAAAGATTATTCCATATTCAGACTTACCGGGTCGGATAAAGACAGTTTTCAGTTACAGAAGATGGTCAATGGTATAGGAGTAACATCTCCCCAGTCTATATCGTTGGTGGGAAACCAGTTCTTTTTTACCACAGGTCAGGGCGCTGTATATTTATATGATGGGGCAATAGGATTAAAGAAAATATCTTCTAAAGTATCCGGCACTCTTAAAACCGATCTGTCATTCTCCCGTTATTCTAATGCCGTAGCATTAACCTACGATGATGATTATTATTTATCCGTATCAACTTCTGGAAGCGCGACCAATGATTTAGTACTGATGTTTGATACGTTTAGTCTATCTTGGACTAAGTTTAAGGGGCTTAATATCAACGCTATGACCGTAGCCGATGACGGTACTGGCAGAAATAAGATATTTTTTGGAGATTACGACGGAACGGTATGTAAATATCCTCAAGGGAATAATGATAATACGGTAGCGATAGACGCTTATTATACAACCAAACAATTCAATTATCCTGAACTTGGGCCTACAAAAGACCTTAAAGTTTTAAAAGTATATTTCGCTGAAGAGTCCACTTCGTATAATCTTGACGTTACAGTAATGAAAGATTTCGAGATTGCCGGGACTACAACTTCAGTTGACCTGTCCACGGGTACTGGAAGTGTCTTCGGAACTGCGGTATATGGAACTGATGTATACGGGGGCGATAGCATAGTTACATCCCGGATCGAGACAAATTTAGAGGGGAGTTTTTATAAAATTAAGTTTGCGAACTCCAATGCCGATGAACCTTTTGAAATCTACGGATACCAACTTTATGTAGAGAAACAGGATAGGCAATGAAATATTTGTTAGTAATAATATTGTTGTTGATACTTGCAATGCACTGTTTTGCAGGAGAACTTCCAGCTCCGCCGCCATTGCCTGAAGAGTCCGCAGTTGAACAGGATTATTTTCAGAAGATATGGAACAACTGGAACAAGTTAGAAGTTTTGGAAGGCGCAAACGCAACAACTAATCCTGACGGATTGAAAAAGGGCATTAAGGGTGAAATAGTATTGTTTACCAATACGAACACAAGCAAGAGCTACCTTGAAGTAAATACAGACGGGAATGTAACCTGGCTGGGTGTGGAATTGACTAATATTCCTTGAGGGGACTATGAAAAAAATAGTATTTTTGATCTTAATATTGTTTGCGGTCAACGCCTATGGAAATCCCGACAACTCAATGTCCATAACTCCCGTGGCTGTTGCAGGGGCTAAAATTACCGCCTCTGATGAAAATACACGAAACAGTGTTGTCTCTTCCGCATATAACGCGCACGACCATACAGATATTAGCAAGACCGCCAACACTTTAAACATAGGCGACGGTGCGGCAGGTGATAAGAAATTAAATGCCAACAATGCCGATACTTTTAAACCCTATATAAAGTTTGAGGACACTACAGATAATTGGATTGTTTCTTCAAACGGCGTTGCCCCGTCTTTAGTATTATCTGGGTCGTCTTTAGTTTTTGAAGGTTCTTCCGACGATGCCTATGAAACTACTTTTAGTATTACTGACCCTACTGTGGACAGGACACAGACTTTTCAAGATGATAGTGGTGTTATCCCATTAGGCACAATGGGAAATACATTGAAGTTTACTACTACGGGAGCGACTAATGTAACTTTACCTATAAGTGGAACGATAATTACTTCTGCTGGTGCAGGAGGAGATATAGATATAGGAACTTTTTCATTAACTGCTAATACTTTAATTTCAGATGTTGCTACTGGAACAGCTCCTTTAACAGTTGCTTCGACTACTACAGTTACTAATCTTTCCGCTGATACAGTAGATGGGATAAATTCTACTTCTACTGATTTAAAACCATTTGGTGCTTGGGTAGATAAATCCGCTTCTTATGTTGCGCAACAGGCTACTACTGACGGATTTGTAGTAGCCAGAATAGGGGGCAGCACAGAAGCATTTGCGTCGGGATTTACAGATGGTAATGCAGACCCTTCAACTTGTAGAAACTCCGTTAGGGGATTTGGAACGATAGAAAGTGTATCTTTTACAATGCCTGTAAAAAAGAGTGATTATTGGAAAGTTATAGTTACAAGTGGTTCAGTAGATTCCATATTTTGGATTCCATTAGGAAATTAAGGAGGATAAATGAAAAAGATAATTTTATGTTGGTTAGTAATTTTAGGAATAGTAACATTTTTTACGTCTCAAGTTTGCTATGCAGATAAAGTTATTGAGGTAAAAACTGGTTACGGATATTTTACAGATAGTCAAGGGCATATAATCGGCAAAGCTACTTTACCCTCCGGTAAACATCCATTGTGGGGGAATAAAGACTATGTTGAGGTTAACTCTAAAGAAGAATTAGACGCAATACAAGTTTATATACCTCCAATTCCAAAGGAAGAGCAGGATAGGGTAGATAAAGAGAAATTTATACAAACAAAGATCAGAGAACAGGCGATAACGGCATTAAAAGTAGAAGGTAAGTTAGACAGTAAAGGCGATATTGTAAAATGATAATTCGCCAAGCGACTTTAACAAAATTCAATATTGTAAGGAAAGCGGAGATTAAAGATAAGACTTCTATTATAGAGCTATCAATCCAATTCTATAAAGAAAGTTTACGCTCTTACGGTTTAGCATTTAACTTTTCAACTTTAGATAAATTAGTCGAAGAGTTTATAAATAATAAAATTGTAATAGTGTCCGAGGTAAATGGAAAAGTTGTCGGGGTTATCGCTGGGTTCGTTTCTTCATCAATGTTTGATAGTCAACAGAAAATAGGTCAAGAGATTATTTGGTATATAGATAAAGAATACAGAAAAGGGAGTATTGGAATAAGGTTGCTTAAGGAATTCGAGAAACAATGCAAACTTAACGGGGCAAACCTTATGGTTATGGTATATATGGGAAATTTAAACAATGAACTTTTGGATAGATTTTACAAAATGAATAATTACAGATTGTTAGAAAATCAATTTATCAAAGGAGTTTAATATGGCGGTAGCAACAACGGCATTAATTGTGGGTGGTCTTGCGGCGGCGGCAACTGTTGGTGCGGCGGCAATATCTTCAAATGCTCAAAAATCGGCTGCTTCTAAGGCCGCAGATCTGGCTAATCAGCAAATGGCTGACGCCAAAGCGGAACAGGCGAGACTTGAAGAAAAGTTTGGCCTTACCCCGGGAGAATTGGCAAGAGAGCAGAGATTATTCGGTATTCCAGAGGGAGATGAAGCTATAAAATTCGTTGAAGGGTCTTTAGGACTTGAAGCCAAGCAACAGACCGAGTTAGAGAAGCAAGCCGGAATGACAGGCGAAGAATTATTAGCTTCTGTCGGGCCAGATACTAAAGCTTTATTAGAGACTGTAGCAAAACGTCAGGGGATGACCGGGGAGGAGCTATTTACATCTGAGGGGGCAATCCCAGCGGAACTTCAAAAGCAAATCCTTGCGGATGTTCAAAACCCTGGCGGAGATTTTGAAAACACATTAAGTAGCCAATTAGAACTTGCCCGTACTATGGTTAATGCCGAAGCCAATAAACGGGGCGTATTCGGTGGAACTCCAGAGGGCGGTATACGGTTTGAGAATTTAGGACGGGCCGGTGTTGATTTAGCTATTAAGTCGGCAGAAAGTAATGAAGCGGCACGGCAACAGGATTTAGCCAACGCGTCAACATTATCAACATTATTCCAAAACTTATCGGCAGGTGCAAGAGCAGACGCTTCATCTGTTGCTCAAAGCGGACTTACTGCTAAAACAGACGCAACAAACAGGTTAACGGAATATATAAATATGTTAGAAAACGCGAGTGCCGCCGCTAAAGGTCGAGCGGCAAATGTAGCCGTAGGAGCTTCATCGCAAGCCGCAAATACAACCAACCAAGCATATTCAAATCTTATTGGTATAGAGGGGTACAAGGGTCAAATTACTTCTCCGGCTGCGGCGGCATTAACATCTATTGGAACACTGGGCGCGGATTATTTAGGGGGGCAATTATCAACTGTCGCAAAAAATCCTACAACTACAACATCAACATATGATGAGTTAATGAAAACTCAAGGAGACTCGTCAGACCAATTTGAAACTTTGGGGGGAATTAGCGGCAGTGAAATGGCGACATTGAAGAAGAAGTATCCTAATTTGGTTTACTAAGGAGTTTACTATGTCAGATTTTGCACAAGGAGCATTAGCTGGAGCGGAAGTAAATAAACAAAATCCCTTTAATACCCTACTATCGTCTTTTCAAACAGCTCAGGCTCGAAGATACAAAGAAGATCAAGAGCGTAAAAAGGAAGAAGCCGAGCTTGCCAAATCCTTGATGATTTTACAATACAAAGATAATTACGATAGAGAACTTGCTAAAGAAACAGAAGCGGAGAAACGCAAGACAAAAGAGTTGGAATTGCAGGGTGAAGCGACGAATACTCAAAATTTGATTAAGTCTTTTGGAGTGGGTGGTGGAAGTGGAGAGAACAATCTGCCACCTGGTTCAACATATTCCAAGAATGGGTTGACCATACCGCTTAATCCTAAACTAACACAAGAGCAGGGATTAAGCATAGCAGGGGCCGAGAATGTCGAAAAGGATGTTACCGCATTAAAATCATTGATAGAAAAACATGCCGGAGAACCTGGGGCGATTGCAAAAACCACTTTACCGTATTTATTTGTCGGTGGAGATACCGAGGAAATAAAACGATTATCCGATCAATTAAGAGCAAGGATTCCTTTTGCCAAAGGCGGAAAACAGTTGACACCATTTGAAGCTAAAACCTTGTTTGCATTACTGCCTCAACCTGGACAATCTAAAGATACTATCACGAGAAACCTTGATAGTTTTGTTACAGAATTTAATAGGATAGGAGAGATTGCAACGAAAGGAACTGCTGGAATTGGACAGACACAACAAAATCAAGGTGGTGGCGTTAAATCTTTCTCATCAGAGCAAGAAGCATTGGCTTCAGGCGTTAAGGGTGAAGTAATTATAAATGGCAGGAAAGCAAGGATAGACTAAATGGGTATAACTTATTTAGACGACACTCCTCAAGGTAAGATAACTTATCTTGAACAGCCCAAGCAAACTTCCGAAACCATTCCTCAAATGCTTGGAAGAAATCTTGTTGAAGCTGGACAAAAAACATATAAAGAGGGTATTTCTCCTATCTTGAGCGGATTATCAACCGCCGCATTTGGATTGCCTAAAGCCGCCGCAACACAGGCAGGGGTTAAAGAACAGGTATTTCCTGAACAAGAAACGGTAGGCGGAAAGATTTTACGGGGCGTATCTGAAACCGCTGGATTTATGGGGGGAGGTGCGGTTAAAACAGGGGCAAAGGTAGCAGAGAAAATAGGGGGTAATCTCTTAAGAAACAAGATAGCGCGAGGGGCTACTGAATTTGGAATAGCGGGAGCGTTACAAACACCAGAAGAAGATATGATTGCCCCAGGCCAGAGAGCGACACAAGCAGTTATAGGGGCTTTCCTGGGAGGCGCAGTTCCGGCGGCAAAAGCGGCAATCCCTAAAATAGTTGAAGCTACAAAAGACGGTTTCCAGACGCTTAAAGGGTTAAAACTCCCCACAACCGCAACACTCGAAAAAGAACAGTTTGGATTAAAAGTAGCGAAGAAAGCCCGGTTACAGACTTTACAGGAAAGCACTCAACAGGCACGATATAATCTTAATCAGATCAAAGATACCACAAAGCAGGTATTTGATAACAATTATAAAGTGTTACAAGGTAAACTTAAAGACGCTTCAGAACAAGGAGTTTTGAATTTTCAAAAATCATTGCCGGATTTTTATAGGTCAGTAGGCGATAGTTATGGGACTGCGCTTGATACGGTTTCCCAAAATCTTGAGTTGACACGGGGTAAATTGAATATCCAGGAAGTGAATAATATATTAAGAAAGTCTATTGAAGAAAGTACAAACGAAAGTCTTAATTACGGCAAGGCGTTCAATAAACTCAATGAGTTGTGGTCAGGGAAATACGCCATGTCAACATCAAACCAAGCCAAGACATTTTCTTTGCAAGAAGTCAAGGCAGACATAGACCAAGTGTTTAAATTGGCAAAGTATGGCGTAAGGGGTACGGGTGAAGATATACCAGCTCATATTCTAAGACGCAACTGGGGAGAATTCGCAACGTCTAATGTCGAGGGATACGCCGATTTACAGGCTAAATATGCACAGGTAGTTGACGCTATGAAATTATCAGATAAGTTATTTAAACCCAAAGCCGGAGAATTATACGCAGAAAAAGGAGCAAGTTTCTTGCGTAAATTTGGCATGGCAGAAAAACCGCCTGTTGCACAAGAAAAGTTGATGAGTATGCTTGAACAAGGTACAGATTTAGGTCAAGGAGTAGGTAATTTATCCGCGCCAGTGAAACAGATCGGAGCAGAGTTAAGAGCTGCTAAAGAAGCTAACCAATTATTAAAAACAAATATTTCAGAGAGGCTTGATAAATTGAATTTAACATCAGCTCAAGTCCGAAGGTCAATAACAAAAGAGTTTGACGCAAGGATTGATGATTATACAAGCAAGTTGATGGATAGGAAGAAGGCGGTTGCTTTAGCTCGTATGTTAGGATTAGGGGTAGCGGCTGGAGTTGGGGCGTATGGCGTAGGTAGAGGAATTGCTAATATAGCAGGATTTAGGGAGAGTTATGGTCAATAGTCTGATACTGATGTTTGTGATTTTGTGTATAACATTCGCAATACCTAATTAAGGAGTTCTCATGTCCGTAACTGATAAAGTTAATGTTATAGCATGTCTATATGTAGCCTTTGCGTTTGAAACCATAACCTTTGCTGATACTGCTAAAGGATTAACCGAAGCCAGTTATAAGAACGCTGATGATAACTTTGCTAAGAGGGCGTTGATGACAGTAGAGTCAGCGCAGTTAAGGTATAGATACGACGGTGTTGCTCCTACCGCGTTAGTCGGTCATGTACTCAATCCTGGGGATACGTTAATTTTAATTGGTGCTACAAACATAAAGAAT
>Ga0172381_10001108_pt1 | contig 32870 bp, 21 predicted proteins | sample Leawel6488metaG_FD_119754 | JGI IMG/M metagenome (GOLD analysis project Ga0172381, IMG submission 119754) | Leachate microbial communities from a municipal landfill in Southern Ontario, Canada - Leachate well 64-88 metaG | ecosystem: Engineered > Solid waste > Landfill > Unclassified | place... | reverse complement strand
TAGATCTTGCCTTCGTTGATGGCATTGCTCTCAAGAACTTTCATCTTCAGGAACTGAGCGGTATCGCCAGACCATCCGAATCCACCGTCACCCTGACCGATACCAGGCATAGCCATAGCAAGAGTCTGAAGTGAACGAAGCAGAGCAGCTGTCTTAAGACCAGCAACCATGTAAGAAGGATACATATTGAAATTCCTGCGGATTGTACCGGCGACGATAGCAATACGAGGAATAACTGACTTGAAGACGTCGATAACGTTTTCGGGCTGGAAGCGTCCACCAGTGGTGTCGTAGGTGGCTAAATTCAGCGTCAAATTCGTACCATTTGTGGTCATGTCAGCTTCCGCAGCCAACAGGAAGTAAGCCAGATCGGTATCCTTGTTCAACATGATCTGACGTTTAATAGCTTCCGACAGAGTGCGGATAATGTCGATCTTGAAGATCGCATGGAAATCCTGAATATCTTCAGGCGGAAGTTCAATCAAGAAGTCCTCGTTCGGATCAATAGTTCATTTGCATTCAACTGGAATCGTTACTTCCAGTTCGCTCTTTCGAGCAGCTACATATTACTATGTAGATTAGACTATATCTTCATCTTAGTTAATTGAAACCCAATTCAATTATTTTCAAATTTATTAGACTTCTTCTGATTCTCTTCGGCAAAAAGAATCTGAAGATTTGTGTGAATGTGTAATCCTGATACTGTTTCTCCACATAACGGAATAATATGATCAACATGTCTCGGAATCCCATCAAGAGCTTCCAGTCGTTTAGCTTCTTCATAGATCTCTACTATCTTTTTTAAATCAGCCCACGCTGGAGTTCTTTGGAGTATATCTGCTCGACGTTTAGCATTTTGTGCTAATTTAACATGTGGATTTCTTTCATAATATCGTTTGGTGGCTTCTAGATGAGCTGTTGGATGAGCTATATCATATTCTTTATGTTTCTCAAAAACATGTGTTTTATTATTTTCATAATATTGTTGGCTAGCATATTGTCTATATTCTTTTCGTTCTTCTTTTTTACGCTCATAATACTCTTTAAAAGCTTTCTTTCGTTCTTCTTTATGAGCATTATAATACTTCATTTGATCTGAAATTACTTTTTCCATAAAATCTCCTATTCAGAAATTACTATCAGGATAGGGGAATAAGATAAATGAGAATAGGTCATTTATCGGGTGGCCAAACCTTGTCTTCCCTTATCCCAATTCTTTCTATACTTCGCCGAATTGGGTTTTTCTTTTTCTAAGACGCTCCGCGCTTCCACTCACTTGAGTGTACTCTACTCCCTTCCATTAGTTACCTAATGTGGTTTCGATAGTCGTTACACCTTCCAGCTCTCGCTGGCTTGGCTCGGTATTGTCCATTTCTGGAGTTCCACCGAATTCACGGAGTTTTTTTCATGTTATCACTAACATGGGACGCTATTTATTGATTCAACGTCCGTCATTTCGCTCTCGATTTTGACCTTGATACGACCGTTCATCGTATTTGTAGGCATAAATCTCATGCTCATAATTGCACTGGTACAAGCAAAGGTGTGACCAGCAGTACCACCAGAGTAAATAATATTGAATGAGAACAAACTTGTGTCATAATTAATATGACCAGTAAGCGAACCAACAACAGCCGTTGCACCACTATCATTGAACGTAAACGTACCAATGAACTGATTACGGTTGTCTGGTTTAATAACAACAGCAGTTGTAACAGACGCAGGAACACCACCAACAGTATCTGTAGTTACAATACTTGTGATGAGTGTATACCGACGGTTAATACGATACAGATCCGCGGACACGGTAGCACCGGCAGCGATCGTAGCCAGTGAGAACATGTTGTTCGAAACGGCCGGGGTCACTGACAGAGCAAGAGCACCTGGGCGCACAGACTGAGTCATTGTAGGAATCTTAACCTGGGTTACTGCTCCACTATAGCCCTTAATATAGGCCATAATTTTGATACGGGGAATAGAAGCAACAGGTGAAGACACGGGATAAACATTACAGAGTTCGCTAACGATCGGCTCGGCATAAATGTCGACCAAAATCGGGAACGAAAGGACGGTCCAGCCGAAGCTGAGAGTTGAACCAGGAACGTTTGCAGCTTCAGTCAGAAGCATTTCGCGCTGACGATTTGCTACACCAAGGACTGATCCTCTAACTTTAGGATCAAGACCCTCAGTCAAAGCGTCCATATATGCACGGAACATTCCGTTATCGGTGATCATCTTGAGCGCGCCAGCAGGATTTGACAGATCATCACTGTGCTCAGTAATAAAATGTTCATAGTTTTCGAACAAGGCCAGTTCCATAATTAAAAATCTCCTTCAAAAGTATTTGTTAAATTTTAATAGATTCTAAATTTAATACCTTTAGAAACTACGCTTTCAAATCTCTCATTAATGATATCATCAATGAACCTTATAACCATTGAATCACCCTCTGATATTGCAATTTGATCTTTTCCGAGAATATCTAACATCTCAGCTTCACAAATCATATTACCATCAGGAATAAATTCATTTGCTGTTTCCGGCAAAAATTCGAGAACTCTTGCGTTAACGTGACTTGGATTTGATACGATGTCGTAAGTAATTGGTCGAATTGGATCTTTCACCATAATAGTTCCATCTTGAAGTGTTTCCACTGCGCCAAGAGCTCTTAATGAGAATCCAATATCGACTTTATCCTTAACAATTAAATTATACAGATCCGGACCTTTAAAGCCGGATAAAGTTTCGAATATACCATAAATTTGTTTATTCTTAAATCCAATTTCACGAATTAATGCACCGCAATTATTAATCTCGATAATTGATGCGCGTTTTTTGAGGACTTCTGGATCACTAGATACGAAAAGTGGATGATCTACTTCCATAAGCAAAGAACGACCTGTTGCTTTAGGTGAAAGTTGTCCGACAATGGATTCACAGATTGCGTTAGAGTAATATCGATTATTACGATTCCGCATCTCAGATTCCTGTAAGTTACAGCGAGCTGCAATCTTACCTTTTCCACCGCCTAACTCTGTCTCTTCCAAAATTTCAATATCATGGTTATGAACAACAGATGTTCTCTCAAAAATAAAATTATACTTCTTATTGCTTTTATCTTTACTGAGCATTAGTTGTTAACCTCGCTAGTTGTTCTTCAACAACTGGAATAATCCCACTAGCCAAAGACACTAAAGAACCGTACGAAAGATTATTAGTGAATTTTACAATAATATCAAAATCTTCATTCTGAATATTGTTTTGATCTAGTCTGGATTTTAGTTCTCTTAATCTTCCAATTAAGTAATACCTCTTCATCGGCAAGATCTCTTGAAATGGTAACACCTCTTCTACAGCCCCATCTAATTCCGGATCATATTCATCACCAGCATCATAAGGAGTTTGTTCAGGAGCAGCTTGAACAGGTTCAACTTGTTGTGCTGGTTCCTTTTTTTCCTTTGGTGGTGCAGGTTGTTGAACATGTACATGAATATGTTGGGGTGGAGGTTTTGGTGCTTTAGGGAGAGCTTGCTGTTGTTCTGTTAATATTTCACACAAAAACATTAGCTACCTCCCTTTTTATCCGCTTGGTGGTTGACCGCCAGGTGGAAGATTACTTGCATTTAGATCTGCCTCTGTGTCCATATTAGTTCTATAGCTTGTCGCCCGTTCTTTAAACGACTCCCAATCAATATATGGAATATACTTCTCTAATAAGAAATATGGATCAAAAGGTATTGTCATTGATTGAAATGCACTTGTCATATTACCAATAGAGGACAATGTCATTTCAATTAATTGAACCATAAGCACTATTGGTGGTATTAATTGAATAGAAACATATTGTGATGGTACATACCCTATGTTTTTATTCTTTGCGACAATATCAAGAAATTTAGTTAGTCCCGCAGATATACCTTCTTGTAAATCTGAGATTTCGGTTGCGAAAGCGACATTTGTATGAACAAGTTGCTCACGCAATTCGATTACATCAGCGTAGCCTAAGTAAGCTGGAGGTATTCCAGAAAGAGACATGATTTCTCTTCTGCTATCTTCTAAATCCGCTACTCTGATTGTAGGATCACCATGACTTGCTATTTCAACATCAATAGCTTTTTGTCCTCCTTTAGAGAGAACAAACATGTCTTTAAAATCACTGAGTATTTTAGGTATACTTTTAAAACTACTTAAATCATCAAGAGTTATTCGAGTGTTATAGAGCTCCCGCTTCAACTTCTGAATCATCCCCGCCTGCATTTGGGTTTGCCCAATGTCAAGCGTCCATTTTCTGACTGGAGCTGCTCTACTCAACTTGATAATAATATTGCTTAGCTGCGACAAAATATACAGCTTACACGGAAATACTAAATTATCAATAAAAGATTGACCATATGGATCGTGCTCAGCAGAAGGAATTGTGAAAGCAATCATATCACTAGCCGGTACAAATCTTACTCGCATCCGGTTGTAAAATGTGCCTTTTGAAGCTAATCCTTGTTCAACAAATAGTCTCTTCATATACTGATGGACATCCGGTGGCAATCCAGCCAGAAGTTGATCAATATTTTGAGCTTGGCTAATCTTTCCTGATGCTTTAGTTTTTTCTAAAATTGTTTTAAGCATATATCTAACTAATCGATCAACAATGGTGTTCTCAGATTTTTGATCGAGACCATGCAGAGTTGTTATTCTTCCAACTAAAGTTGAAAGTGATTGAGTTAGATTAATCGTCTGAGGTACTTCATCTTTGGTTATAATAAGATATCCAAGTAGAGACCCAAAATCAGTTTCCAAAACAATTACCCTATGGGGTTTGTGAATTTTCATGAGAACGTCATCATATTGTATGACTTCTTCATCTTTATTTTTATTGGATATTTCTGGTTCTGGTGTACTCTGATCCTGTGTATTGGACGAGCTTGGTGTATCTTGTTCTATTATAACTTTAGAAGTTTTACCAGGTGTTTCTTCATATTCAACATAATATTCACTAATTTTCTTTAACAATCTCTCAGTCTGATCAGTGGACATTACTGCTCCATTATGATCTTTCTGCATTTTAAACTGTTCTATTGTTTTTCCAATATTTGATAATTCTGCTTCGAATAGTGGCATGTTTGTGGCAGTATTAGAAAGAGAAGCATTTGAATCTACTTTTTTCTTTCCTTCTTCAACTAAATTCACAACTTCCACATAGCAGTCACCATAAACAAGTTCATTCGGCAAGATCTTCTTGCGAAGTTTGATAATTAAATCAAAAGCCTTAATGCATTCTTCTGCAAATTTCTTAGCTTTATCTAGAGTATCTTTGTCTGTCTTTTTCTCCCCAGTTAAGTCTTCTGCTTCTTTTACAAGAAGGCATTTTCCTGTCACCGGATTCTTTTGCAGAATATTGGAGATATATACAGTCATTATTCGCTTGATAATTGGTACATACTTATACGCTTCATCATACACGTTATAACGTTCTAATCGTTCTCTAGATACAGAAACACTTTCAAGAAGTCTGTCGATTTCACTTTTTGGTGCCTGTTGAACAAATGCATTAATAAAATCTCCAGAAATATTATCCTGGTTTATGTTTGATCCAATTCCGGGTAAATTATTAATTACATTATCAATTCGAGCATCAATATTTTCTAACTCACTATCTCCGAAAAAACTGCTAAAAAATCCCATTTTCTCACATTACCTTTTCAAATGAGTTATAATCAACAAACTCAGTCCATCAACACTATAATGTTTTAATAAAGAGCTTACACATTCTTTTGATAAGTAGCCTTTTATAATTACTTTAACGGTTTCTGAAATAAGTTCATTCTTGGCTTTTTCGAAGGCCTGTCGTGAATTTGTTTTTGACTGTTCATTAAGATCATATTGCATTTGTAATGCATGAATCTTATTTAATAGTATTGATTCTTTGTATAATTCAATAACACTTGTTAATACATTATAATTCACAACAAATTCACTTCCTCGATCTCTAAAGTATTTAATAACCATAAACCAAATTATGATAGTCAGAATACTGATTAAGATCAAAGAGCTGATAAAAAGAACGTACTTATCCATTTTTATTAACTCAGACCTTCCTTTTTAAAGTGATCTAGCATGGCGTCAATTTTGGTCTCGTCGAGATTTTCAAGATCTTCGTCCTGAAGTCCGACTTCATAACCAGCTGCTTCAAGAATGGCAGCAACTGCTTTATCAACGCCACCAGCTTCAGCAATAATTTCTGACTTAGCAAGATCTTCTTCGAGATTTTCCATAAACAAATTCAGACCTCTGTTGAATCCGTCATCGACAGCTTCATCAACCAACTTTACAAATTCTCGTAACATGTAAAATCCTCCAATAAAATGTTTTTATGTTTTTACTCTTACTTTAAGTTCTTGGTGTGTTTCGAGGCACACCAAACAATTCCCGGATATATTATAGTTATGTCGTTTTGGACTTCATTAAATGCATACCGTTATTGCTGTTTTTTTGCGAAGGGTTCTAAGTTTTAAAGATCGGCGAGATCTAATAGTGATCTCGCCGACTTAAATTCTTTACTGAAACATATTTGATGGATTATCAACCTGAAAAATCTTAGCTTGATCTGTAAATAATACATCTGCCAATCCAGATTCCATAGTTGGTATTTCCATAAAATCAGTTTGAACAACACTTGTGATAGCTTGATTAATCAATAAATCAATATCTTTCTCAAGCTTGGCACTTGCTTGTTTGAGCATCGGCGCATCTTTAATGTACTCATCAATATTATTATAAATCCTCAAATTCTCTTTACAGAATAACAAGAATCTAGATTTATTCTTTTCAGAATCTTTAGATTTTGTTATCTTAATTTCTAATGGAACAAGAACATCGACAAGTCTATCTTTAATCGCCAATATTTCTGGTGAAACAGAATCCTGCGGCATTCCATCAGCAGTCTTCTTTTTAGTTACAACTTGTTCTCGAACTCCTTCAGATAAGAAATTCTTATCTTCTCTCATTCTCATCATATAAATAAAATCAGAGTAACGAATTTTCTTATAAGAATCACCAATAAGTTTATTTGATTGCATCTTAGTTACATCTTCAGAATCTCTTTGATTCTGGGTCGGACTGATAACTGGGATTCCATGAATACGAGACAGATTTCTAAGCTCCTGTACGATTTGACCCTGAGTCCTTCACATTCAATCAGAAACGCTAATTCTGATTCGTCTTTCGACTGCTCATAGTTACCTATGAGAGTAGACTATCTCACCATCCTATAAGGATGCTTCCCGCTTCAGCTCGCTTGAGCTTACGTCTTTCGACTAGTCGTTACACCTTCTAGTTTTCACTAGCTTGGCTCGGTATTGTCCTCAACATTACTTGGTAGGAGTTCCACCGAATTCGAGAAGTTATTCGATCTAGATTACTCTAGAAAGCGACAATTGTTTATCGTACTCTTTCATGTTACCAAACACACTCGTGGTTGGTACCATTGTGTCTATATACGAGTTTTCAGCTAGAATCGCTAATTCTAGCTCGCTCTTTCGAGCAGCTATACATTGCTGTATAGTCAAGACTATCTCTTCATCCTAGTTTTTATTTTAAAGCAATTGAGCTGCTAACTCAACATTTCCCCATTCTTCAGAAATTATATCACATTTTTTAAGATTATCTTCTGATTTCAGAGGTTGAAGATTTATTAAACTCCAACATCTTTTAAAAGATTCATCATCAACTGATATAAATTTAAAAGCTGCAACTGGAACAATATGATCTATTTGCCAATAAAAACCATAGTTCTCCCAAGTCATACCATCTTTAAATTTTGATTCGATATGTCTCATTAATTGATCAAGATTATAACCAACAATATCCTCCCAATGACGACCTCCTTTTAAGTTCTTAATTGAATTATATATTCTCACTGGAAAAGAAGATCTTAATCGAAAATTAATATCAATCATTCGTCGATTTCGTTTGTATTCGCCTTTTTGTTTATTTATTTGATCTCTATGTTTATCATAATAAGTTCGAACATGAAGTTTTGCCTTATCTTTATTATTTTCATTATAAAATTTTCTCTCATCTTTATGTTCTTGAAAATAATTTTTATGATGTTCTTGTATCTTGTCTTTATTATTTACACTATACTCTTTATTAATTTGGTTTGCTTGCTGTCTAGCAGCAGGATTTATATCTAAAGCTTGTTTTATTTTCTGAGCTTTACACATTTTGCAAAATGAACTAAGATATTGTGTTATTTTTGATTTCATTGAAAATGAGGTTGTTACTCTTGTTTTATTACAATTATTACACTTTTTAAATTTAACATTAAATTTTTCAATAAGAATCTTTTTAATATCTTCAAAAGTACTACCATCATAAATTTCAATAAGATCTTCAATAGACATTCTTAGATCAGAAACCAAATAAAACATAAAATCATAATATTCTCTTTCAGTTTCTTTTGTATTTATAATTTTTGACAACTTCGCAAAATATTCTTTACTAAAATTAAATTTGCTCATTTTATAAACCTCCGATTAGGTATTTTTTGGTGGAGTAAGATGAGTGAATCGGCACCCATCAACACCTGGCCAGGTGCTGTCCTCCATACTTTTTAATTATTCTTTACTAGGATGCTCCCCACTTCGAGTTCGCTTGAACCCTACGTCTTTCGACTAGTCGTTACACCTTCAACTAGATGTTAGCAGCATCTAGAAGCTTGGCTCGGTATTGTCCCAGAGGGAGTTTCACCGAATTAGAGGAGTTATTCGAACATCATTACTGATGTAAGGGACTATTTTGTTAATCCACAAATATAAGCTTTGTCTTATATCCTTCAACCTTCAGACGATCGATGAATCGACCTAAATCACCTGGTGAGAAAGTGTTTTCATTACAATGCTTCAAAATTAAACTACATTTACCTTGTGTTACCTTAAGCAAACTAGCTTTCAGCAACATCTTAAACATCTTCTGAAGTGAAGTAATTAACTGCTCGCTATTATCAACAGACATTCCCATAATCTGTTGAGTTCTAGTAACTTCATATGCTTTAGCAAACAGCTGTTGAATTACCTCAAATTTATAGTTACCAAAGATAGAGATAAATCGTCTACTTAACTTGTGTATATCGTCCTCTAAAGTAAGAAACACAATAGCATCTTTCTTCTCTAGATCTTGAGCATTCTGCTCAATCATACGTTTACACATATTAATGCACATTAAACTCTTACCATGATTTGACGGAGCGGCTAATAAGTGAACACTGGAACTTTCAACTCCATTCAGAACTGAATCGAATAATTCAAATCCTGTTTTAAAAACAGAAAATCCTTTTGAAATATAAGTAACCAGAGTATTAGCTAGATTCTCACAAGACATATCATCAGAAATAATAAAATAATCAGCAACAGATTCTGCTTTAGACAACGACTGAAGTTTGGATAAATCATTATAAGCGGCAATAACAAGATCTTTATAATTCTTTAAAGCTTCAAACGGTGTCAAATTATTATCTGAAATTGACTCCTGTAAATTATCCAACAAAGTAATTGTTGAACTAACTGATATGACTTCATGATAAGCATGAATAATATCAATTACATTATCTGTAAGTTTTCTAAATTGATCATCCTCTGTTAACTTAGTTTCAACTGCTTTCTGAATTAATTTAGTTGTTATCAGATCTCTTGTCGCCAGATGCTGAAAAACATTTTCGTAGGTTAAAAGACTTGAACTAGATTCACGAATAGTTAATAATGTATTAACAACCTGAATCTGGCTCTGAATGTTTTTCGCCGTTGGTAATTGTAATCTTCTAGCTGTTTCTCCAAGCCCTCTCAAAAAATCCTTAATGTAATCAATTGCTGAATTTGATTTCTCAGAAGTGAAAGCACCAAATTCGGAAGGATGTAAAACGATCCTAACTAGATCTACCATAAACTCTTCCGATGTAAATGTGGATATAAAAGCTTTCAAAAGGGTTCTTTGATCTCTAATCTGTCCATGTCCTGGGATGTTCATTTGCCTCCTTCATTTTTGAACTACCATTGTGTTTGTCCCATTGAATTATTATACTTATTCGTTTGCTGATATTCCTTTATCTGTTGCTGTAATTGTGGTAAGTTTGTCCCACTTTTACCTATGCGCTTACGTAGATTTTTCAATCTATCTTTAACATAATCTCTTGCGTCCTCTACAGGTGACTCAGCGCGAGGCATTTTTAATGTAGCAACTTCAAATAATTTTCCAATAGATAACATTAAGTTACCTCCTTGATCTAATCTTCAAAAATAATATTTCTATATATAAATTGAATTTTTACACGAAATTAGATAAAACGCTATAAATTGTTTCTCGTGTTAATGTTGAAAGTACCATATTTTCACTAAATTGATGCATGCTCCGAATAAAAGATTGAGATGTTGAAAATGAATTAAAATAGTTTGTAAGATCTGTATCAGAAGGTATAATAATATCAATATCATATGTCGGATCAGATGTTGCATTCATTACTAATTTCGGGTATAACTTATTCGCAAAATTAGCAGTTACATTATTAAACAATGGAACATCTGTTGAAGTGAATTTATATGCTGTGGAATATATACCATCTACAGGATCTTGTCCAGCATATGGTGAAGCTAAATTCAAAATATAATCTGATCCCAACATACCATGTGATATAACTTGATTCGCAGTATCTATTGTATCATATTCAGCAAAAATATAATCTCCATCAGAAATAAAATTACTTGCAGCAATATCCGCGCAATAAACTATTGAATCATTATTAGAAAACCGATATCTTGCATTACTAAAATTTGAAAGTGAACATCGTTTTGATTGATCTAATAATTTCCATCTTAAATATACTTTAAAATAAACATCAATAACATCATGATATTCATACCAATCAAATGTATAATCAATATGACCATTATTTCTTAAATAGGTAAAAATATCCTCTGTTAATTCTTCAATAAAAGTATTATAAGATGTTGATTTGAAATATTCTTCAAGAACATAAATATAGTAATTTATACAAGCAAACTCAGCAACTTGACAAGTTAAAGAAACATCATATATATAACTTGGTGGAGTAAAATTATATCTATAAGCATCAATACTAGTAGTAGAAATCGTGCCAGTATACCCATTATCCGTCATAAGTTTAAGAGTTCCCAAATCCTTAGACATAACATGAACGGATACACTTCTATCATCTCCATCTGCATAAATATAATCATGTATATTAACTGCATTATAAGAATCTAGATTAGAGCACACAATCTCTGCTACACCTGGAGTAAATGTAAATTTAGCATGTGTTCCAGCTCCATATGTAACAACACTTGCGGTCGGAGTAAGATATGTACATAAGAAACTGTTTAATGTTACATAGTCGATATAATTTGTGGTGAAATATTCAAATAAATCACCATAATCTACTTGGGTTAACATTTTGTCATTAGAAGTTTTAATTACTATTTCAGTATACTCCTTAATTGACAATTGAAGAATATTTAAAAATTTTATCGGCCAGAACTTATACAAGAAACACAAGAATAAATAATTCTTGAGCTGAGATTCCGTAATTTTTTCCATATATAATGAATATTCATCATCTTCATATTGAGTTTCAACAGACATTGCATTTTGATCAATTACAGTATCGTCGTTGTAAATTTTGGTAACAATATCTGCAGAAATAAGAGCATTTAAATGTTGATTAATATTATTAGATAGAAAATTAACAGGTGACAATGATTTAAGTGGAGTATAAAAATTATCAAATGATTTATATAATCCAGTTGTAGCATTGCTTAACTTAGTAGATATAACAGTTACTAAATCTTGCATCATTGTTCCTGAAATGTTTTGAAAATCATACATCGATTTACCAATAATACCGGCAAGATCTTCAGAGATATAGGATGAATAATTCGTTACAAATGTCTGAAATCCTGTCAAAACTACAGCTTGATCAACTCTATCAGCTGGCATTCCAGAAGTATTTATGTATGTTAAATACATCAATAATTTTGGATAGATATCATGTGAAATAGACACAATATTATATAAAGAACTATATAACATATACTGATATAGAAAACTTTTATCTTCTAATCCAGCAGTTTCTCCATCAATTTGATCTGTAGAATGAAACAATGGAGTATATAAATCGCTAAAAAAGTTTCTATATTGATATTCAGTTATAAAGGATCTTACAACTGATTCATAATTGTAAAGATCTATTGGTCCACTAGTATATGCAAATTGAAAATTAAGTTCTGCTAAAAATTTATCTAGCGAAGAAGGAATTGAATCATATAATCCCTTCTTCGCTAATTCTGAAGATCCAACCATAGATTCTAATAAATTTGAGGTGTTATCCATTGAAGAATTATAGATCTTAATTAAATTAATAGAATCTGTTCGAACAAAAGCATTCATAAAATATGGATATTTCGGAAAATCATCAATACTATTGATTAGATTTTTCGACATAAAATTTGGATCTGTCAATGAAATAATTGAGTTTCTAAAATATTTTCGAAACGTTCGCGATCTATTTATATAATTAAAATAGTTTGTTAAGTATCTCGAGTACCCATCTGCAAATGTGCTCATTAAACTTTCTCCTATTAGAAGAGATTTCCCATTATTGTATTACGAATAGAACTTGCTGCAGCTGCACCACCATTAATATACCCCGAAGATGAACTAGCAATTGACCCAACTGTTCCTTTTGCAGTGTTATAAACCGCATTTGAAAGACCTTGTTGAATTAATTTTGGAGCATTTGTTACCATACTTGAGAAACTACCAATAGTAGAGACAGCTCCAGAAATTGAACTTCCTAAATTTCCTGTAAGAGGAGTAAAAGAAGGAGCATCCGGGATATCTGATCTATTCGGTGGTTCAAACATTCCATAAACTTGAGGATCAACATTCATATCCATTCCAACAACTCTAACAGGTCGAAGAGAAGCAAGAATAGTTCCAAGAGAAACCATCATATTGTTCTTATTTTCTGGAGTATACATATTTAATGAAGCCGCATCAGATAACATTGGGCTATTAAATATATCTTTATCTGTTTTTAAATTAAGAGGATTGTTTTCATTCTGTGGATCAAAAACAGCAAAAGCATCAAAAAGTGTTTGAAATTCAATTGATATATCAATTGTTAATGGTTGACGATATAAATTGAAACTTGAATCACTACCACCTCTTCTAAACGTCATTGAAGATATAGATCCTAATACTGTATAATTTAATCCATACGCTTTAATTGTTATAGGAATACTTCCACCAAAAGTAACACCATTAATTGTTTGTGGCGCTGCTAGAAGAATCAAATAAGATAAAGGTTTTAGAATAAATTCTTTAACTGCTTTTGGGTGACCATATGGAGAGACCAATCTAACATTAACACTGAGATTTCCATTATAAGTACTTGATTGCCAAATCTTAGGAAATGTCATCTTATTGCCCCTCATAACCATATCACCAGCAACAGATGCAACACCTTTCATCAACTCTTGTAAACCTTGACTACCACCCAATGAATCTGTTGCTTTTTGTGCCATTTCTGCCCCAGCTGTTGTAACTTTATTAGAAAATTCTTGTGCATGTGAACCAAGAAGAGAATTTGCTGCATCTCGATATGATTGTCCAGCACTTGAAAGACTATCAGATAAACCCTGAAAAGTACTATCTTTATATTGAACCTGAATTGTATCACTAGCGGTTGTGTCGTCTGTAGTAAATAATCTTATTCCAACATATTCTTTTAAACCATGATATGTACAAAGTCTTTTATATAATGCAATTTTTTCTTGATAACCAATTGAATATATACTTACTTTATTATTTGTTTCACTATCTGTTGCACCAGCAACCATTTCTGTCATACGCTTTAAATCAACACCATAATCTACTGGAATAAGATCAATAACACTCATCTTAGATCTTAAATAATTACCAAACCTACTATATGGATCGATAATATTATTAAATTTACATGGTCTACCAATCATAAAAAGATCTTGTAGATTCTTTTCAGTATCAGAAATTGTCCATGGTTTTGATATTTTTAAATTCTGTTTATTTGTATTAGTTTGGTCCGCAACTAATCCTTTCGCATCTGAAAAAGCTTTACCAAGACTCTTAGCGGTATTAGTTGCAGACGTAACAACAGCCGATCCAGCTGTAGTTACAGTATCTAGTGCATTTTGTCCCCAACTTTTAGACTTTATAGTGATTCCCATTTTTCCTCCAACTGTTTATCCGGCAAGAGCTTATTGTTTGATTGCATTTATAAATTTTCGAATAGGATTTGTATATATTGTGTGATCTTCTGGCGGTGGAGCTGGTGTATTTTCTGGCGTTACTTTCTTAAGAAGTTTAGTTCCTGTTCCTTGAGACTCTTGTTGTTTTAAAAGTCTCCTCGCTTTTAATCTTTTAAGTGCTTCAAAATGTGCTGGAGTTGGATTACCATCTTTATCGTAATCTCCTCCACCTTCTCCTATTTCACTAATATATTTAACAATTGAAATCATATTGATCTCCTCGGTTTATTGTTTTATTGCATTAAAAAATTTCTTTATAGGATTTGTATATATAGTATGATCTTCTGGCGGTGGAACTGGAACTGGTGTATTTTCTGGAGTTACTTTCTTGATAATTTTTCTTCCAGTTCCTTGAGATTCTTGTCTTTTTATATCTTGTTGTAACATTTTATTAAGTCTAGATTGATTATTTTTTCTCCATTCTCTATTTTCAGCATCATCCGTCATTTCTTCACTAATATATTTAATAATTGAAATCATATTGATCTCCTTAGTTTAATTTTATCTATCCGGCAAGATCTTAACTTGATCTTGCCGGATAGATTTTACGCATGTTGCATTTTTGATGCGAAAGGATAATTTGCAGTACCACTTATTAAAGCGCCATCTAGTGAACCAAATATATCCTTTTCTAATAAACTAAATGCATCTGTTATCTCTGTACCAAATGAACCTCTTCGAACTTGAATTTGTGGAGTAGGAGGCATTGATGTGGCACCTTTTCCACCAATTTGTCCAAGTATAGAAGCACTTCTCTCTTGGACTGCTTTTATCATTGCATCTGCTTTAGCTTTCATGGTCTTCGTATCAAAAATCGATGAAGAACTATCTTTAGAAGCTTCTGCAACTTGAGCAATATCTCCCTGCTTCTGATCTATTTTCATAGTCTCAACAGCAGATTTAGCAGCAACAGGATTTAGATCTTGACCCATTAGAGCTTCTTTTTTATAATTCTTCATAGAAGCTAACATATCATCGGATGCATTAATAGCCTGTCCAGTTTTAGAACCAGATCTTAAATACTTAGCTTTTTCGTCCTCATTAGACAACATCCCACCAGCTAATGTTCCAGAGGCAATTTTAACTACACTTTCAACAGTTGTATCTGGTGTTTTATCAATTCTTCTTAAAGCTTCATTCAACTTCATATTTTTCTGTGCTTCTGTCCAACCTTTATCTTTAGCTAACTTTTCAATTTTCGCAGTTATTGCTGCTTTCTTACCTTCCTTAGTTTGTGAAGAAATAGGAGCGGAAGAACTAACAGCAGCAACAACATTTTGTTTCTTTTCAGCAGCTTTTAAAGCAGCTACAGCTTGTGGACCACCAGCAGCAGAAATTGGATCAAATGACATTGATGTTGCTGTGTCCTTATACTTTGAAATTTTCGAATCTTTGTTAAATTTATCTTTTTCAGCTTCATTAGAAAGCATTCCAACTGTCGCACTTGTAGCAAGAATATCTTGTTTCTTAGGAGGAGTTGGTATTCCATTCTTCATCAGTCCAGCATCATTAAATTGACGATTAAAAGCTTCTGAGAATGCATCTTTAATTTTACCAAATCCTTCACCTAAAATACCCAAAAAATCTTTAGCTTTCTGTGGTATTTTTTCAGAAGATTTATCAAATAACCCACCTAAAAGTTCTTTTGTTTTACCCATTATTCCGCTACCAGTTCCAGCTTTAGCAAGTTGTTCATCAGTAACAGGTTGACCAACTCTTGCTGCAAGTTCTTTATAAACTCCAGAGATAGATTTTGGTTGATTTCCATCATAAAAAATACTTTTATTTGCCTTAACTTGTTTTGGTGAAAAATATTTAAAAGCAGATTGATCTGGTATCTTTTTAAGATAATCAAAAAGATAAGATCCATCCCCAGGTCCAAGAACATGTAAAGCATAACTATCGGCAATAGATCCTTTACCTGGACCTTGTTTTGATAATGCTTTATTTTGCTTTATATATTCCGCACCCATTAAAGCATTAGCTCTAAGATCCATCACATCTGTTTTTGCATCAAATCCATATTTTTTACCAGCCGGTCCAGTAACCATATCTTTCCAAGTAGAATTTATAAACTGAAACAAACCTTTGGCAGAACTTTGTGAATTACCCATATTCGCACCAAGTCCAGATTCAGCTTTCGCTATCCTGGACAAAGTGTCCATCGACACACCTGTTGCCTGAGATGCTTCTTTTAACGCTTGAGCAACAGTAATATTTCCTCCACCCGAAGGAATAATGGAAGCTTGGGCTTCACCGAACCCACCTGTCTGCTTTTGAGTAACTACTTTTCCAACTTGTGACTGTGGACTTGTTTTAGCTGTGGGAGTGACAGAGGCTCGTTGTTGTTTTGCAGCATTATATTCTGCAGTTAATTTTTTCTTATCAGCTTGGGATTCAGTTGCATTCCATTTTTCAAGATATTTAGCATGTTCTTGTTGTTCTATTGAAATTGACGGAGTTCCACCAATTAGAGCAGATTCTTTACTAGCTTTGGAAGCAGCTTTAGCTTGTTCTAATGTTAAAACTGGAGTATTTCTACCCTGTTTAATATCTCTGGCGGCACGTTCAGCATCATTTTTTGCAATCATATCTTTCTTAGCTTGATCGTCACCACCAAAAATAAAATCATAGGCAGCACCCATTTTATCTTTTAGATATTTAGTAATGTTAGCTCCAATATTCATTATTGGGCCGGCAAAATACATTAGAGCATCAACAACTGCTCCTAATATTCCACCAACTATTGGTCCAACACCTGGAACTGGAATTAAACCAGAAAACATTTTTGCACCAGCTTTAGCATTTTCTCCAGGCCATAAACTTGTAAGAGAACTATCAATCCAAGTTTTTGCACCACCTAACCAAGATGCAATACTACTAATACCACTAAAAAGTAAAACTCCAGCATCGACAACAGATCCCAAAATTCCACCAATAAGTGGACCTACAACCGGAACTGTAAATGCTCCATATTGAGCAAATTGCGAACCATATTGCATCCCACTAAACATACCAATTATACCATCATTTGCCCAGATTGAAAATTCTTTAATTTTATCGAAGCTCCAACTTGCAAAATTAAATACACCAATTATACCATCTAAAGCAGCACCAATAACGCCTCCAACAAGAGGACCAATTATAGGAACAATAGATGCACCTTTAGCAAACATTGGAGCATATGTCATACCCGGTTGATTAAACATCTTGATAATTTGTGGATTTGGCCCCCATTCAGACATAGCATTTGTTAAATCTTGAACAAAATTACCAATGCCCCATTGACCAATCCAACCAACTAAACCACCAAGTGCTGCACCAGCAAGAGCACCAGCAATAGTTCCAACTACAGGAAAAACAGATCCTGCAATTCCACCAGCAAGAGCATATGGTCCCATCGTTTTTATAGCTGATAACAATCCACCTTCTTTATCACCCATAAAAAGTTGACTAATAGCACCAGTAAGACCTTCGGTTGTATAAGATGAAAAAGCACTTTTAACAGCACCAATTAATGCACCTATAGACGCTCCAATAAATCCACCAGCAAGCATTCCAATAGGACCACCAAATGGCATACCCAACATCATACCGACACCAAAATACTTACCAATTTGACCAAGAGTAGTTTCCATATCAGTTTTCATTTTACCAATAAAGAAACCTTGAACAGCATTCCAAATTCCACCTTCTTTATAACCAGCAATAGCATCACCAGCAAAATCAAATGCTGTCAAAACCATCTGGAGAGGGAGAGCTATCTTACCAAGAATTCTTCCAAAAGCTTTTAAAGGAATTATAAGTGGTTCAAATGCACTTCCAACAAATTTAACAACCTTTGTGATTGGAGATAAAATTGATCCAGCAGCAGCTTTAATTGCTACAATTCCTTCTGTAACTGTTGTATCTGCTCCAATCATAGTTTTTGCTGAGGGAAGAGCGGCAGCAGCATAATCTGCAACTTTTCCTAATCCAGCTCTTGCCACTGATCCAGCTTTAGAAATTAAACTTTCTTTACCTAAAGTTTCAGTAACTTTACCAGCTTTAGTTACAAACATAGTACTTGCAGATTCTTCTCCACGAGCAGCTATATTCATCTTAATTCTAGCTTTTGTTGCTCTAGTATTAAGTGCCTCATTTTCCATCGATAATGGACCTATTTCACCTGGTTTGGCAAATTTAGATTCTTGTGCAAGTTTAGACATTTTAGCAGCACCAGATTCTGCAGCAATGTTCATCACAGGAACAAAAGGTTTTGCTTTCATTCCTCCTTTAGAAAGTAGATTAGCAACTGGTGAAACAGCTCTAAGACCACCAGCAACCAACCCAGCTCCAAGCATTCCTCTGCCAAGTACTTTTAATTGATTAATAACATCCATACCATTCTGTTTAAGCCAATCAGAAAGTTCATCAAGCTTAGTTAGAATAGGTTTTATATTATCAATCAATGTAAAAATAGAAGCACCAAGTCCAGCTATTCCAAGACCTAATAAAAGTTTCTTGAGTATTTCACCCCAATCAAGACCTTTTAAAAAATCCCATAAACTAAATCCAGCAGCTTTTACTTTCTCTTTGGTAAAAGTAAGAGGTTTCTTAAGGATTCCAGATAAAAGATCTACTACATCTTTTTTCCAAATCGATTCAGTTTTAGCTTCTTGTCTTACTTTTAATCCGGCAAGTTTCTCTTGCATAGTTTGTTGTTGAGCATCTTTTTCAGCTTTCTTTTCCTGATAGATGTCGACGGCAAGAGCTTCTTGATTAACTACAAAAATGTCCTGCAACTTTTGATATATCTGATTGAAAATACTAAATTGATCACTTCCAATCATTCCACCATCAGCAAACTTATCAATCTTGTCATTTGGAATGATAACACCAGGTGAAGCTGGCATAAAAATTTCAGGCTTACCTTCTTCACCAACTAAAACTGGTTTATTTTTATCAACAGGACCACCTTTGGCTCTTTTTTCCATCTCTAACAATTTAACTTCCGCATATCGAGGCCCAGGTGCAAGAAGTTCATAAACACTACCAGCTTTATCACCAAGAAAATCTCTAATATTACGCAAAGTTGTCATCAGAGAATATGGATCATTCGGAAGTCCATCGATAATTTCAACTTTAGCAGATTTAGTTGGTCTATCTTGTGTAAACATATTATAGAGATTTCGAGTTGAATCAAAACCAAGATAACTAGCAATTGTTGAAAGACGATTATTCATCTCATCAAATTTAGTTAGGACATTTTCTTGTGGAATAGCTGTTGATAAATCACTAGCCGGACCAGAAATCTGCAATCTATCAAGAGGAAGAAGTTTCTTCTTTGGTGTTTTGGGAGCATGAGATCCAGTTGGAATAACACCACCAACACCACGTTCAGCCATACGAGCCTCTTGTGGTATCTGGAAATAATCTTCCATCGTCTTAATCTGACGTTCTGTTTCGCTTACCGTTTGAATTTCAGCTTCTCGAGCTGTCAAAATCTCTTTTTCTCGTCTTCTTCTTAACTCAGCATAAACTGCACCAACTCCAAGAGCACCAAGTCCACCGGTTGTAAAACCAAGTAAAATTGGTAAAACTCCCATTGCAGCCCCAACAGCAGTAGCACCAGACATCCATTTGGCAGAAGTTGGTACTCGTTCAAGACGACGTTCAGATTCAATTTCAGCCATAGAAATTGGCATTGTTGCTTCTCTAGTTTTAATACTTGATAAGCCAGCCAACACTTCGTTCAAAGCTCTTTTAGAAACGAATGTTTCTTGTCCACCACCTACAGCCCGTTCAATTTTACCAGTAACATCTTCAGCAACACCCAATCGTCGAATAGATCTAGCAACTGATTCTTTTTGTTCTAATCTTTTTCCAAAACCTGCACCAACCTCCGTATTTATTATATCAATAAAATACATCAATTTACCAAGTGGTCCAGATCGAAAAGCTTTTTCAGCAGCTGTCTCTAATGCAATCTTCTGACTTTCTTCCATCTTCTTTGCTGATTCCGCAGTTAAATATCTTTTTTCAGTAGAGCTCCAAACACCAAGTCGATCCATTCGTTTTTGTTGACCACCAAAAACATCAAGTAGTTCTTCTTGAATATAATATGTGTTATAAAGAACAGATCTAATTCTCTCAATTTGTTCTGGTAATCCATCAGCAATATAAACTTGAGCTCTTTCAGCAACTGGACTAAATAATCCAGCGTCTTTTAGCCATTCATCTTTATCTTTAATTTTAGAATACTCTTCACCAAACAATTTATCTCTACCAGTAGTAAGAGCTTTCTTACCCATTTCAAACATCTGATTTGGAATACTGGGAAGAGTCTTAAAAGCGAATTTACCAAGACCTTTAGCAACATTATAAATAGCATTAATTCCTGGAAGATTAATCGGATTGAGCTTATCGAACATATCCGTCATAAATTGTTTAAAAACTCCCGGCTCTTTCCGATTTAAAATATTTTGCTCAATACCAAAACCAGAAATTCTAATTGTCATAAGCTCAGCTAACATAAACCGATTAATATCTAACGTAGCAGAGGCTAAAGCCATTTGTTTCGTTTCAAATGTCGATGCCATTTCAGCAATAGCTTTAGAAGGAGTATGAATCAATCGTGTCTGATCCATTGCTACACCAAATGTTTCGGACTTCTCTTTCATCATCTTCTGCTCATCATCATAACCATAAATCTGAGCAATTTTACTTACTTCGTGTTTCGGCAAGATCATTTTGCCGCGTAACAAACCAAAAGCAAAATTAGTAAGTTGAGTAAAAGGATCAAACTTTGTTTTAACAGTTGATAAAGTTCTTTCAAGAGCATCTAAACCTCTTAAAATTACTCCTCTATCATCTTCACCCAAAATATCTCTACCGTAATTGTTTGTAAATCCTTTTTCACCTTTATCTTGTTTTTGTTGAATAAAATCTGATTCAGCGGCAAGTTCTCCTCTTACTCCAGCAAGCATCATGTTGGTTTTGCGAATATCACCTTCAATAACCTGCAAAACCATAAAGGATAATGTCTGAGGATCAATTTTACCAGTACTAGCCAAGGTTAATATCTTCTGCATCGCAGGACTTGCGGCATCTCGACCAAAATACTTTCGACCTAAAGTATCTGGTGACTGACGAGTTGGTGTTAATCTAGCTAACTTAATTGATTTATAAATAGCCAATCCAACCTGCGCACCAGTTACACCCAATGCAACTCCCAATGGAGAAGACAACATACCAGCAATTCCTTTATCAAGCATCCCAACACCACTAGATGCCATGCCAGCAATTCCACCTTTCTTAGCACCAGAAGCTAAAGCACCAGAAACATGTCCACCAGTAATAAAATCTCCAGCTCCTTTAAGAGCTTCATATCCATGTGTTAAAAACCCACCGCCCTCTACGGCGGCAGATCCTTTTCCTTTAATAACATTTCCAGCGGTTCCAGTTAGGAAATGTTCTGGTCTTGGTGTATGTTTAAGTATTCCTTGTCCACCACCAAGTAGTTGTTGAGTATAACCAGGAAGGGTCATTAAATACCTAATAGTACTTAAACTATCAAGTGCTCTAGAAGCTTTTCCAACACCTCCAAGTTGAGGGGCAAATTGTTTTTCATACCCAAGCCTTCTAGATTTTAATCCTTCAGATAATACTTTTGGACCAAGATATCCAGCTGCACCAACCATTCCAAGAGAGGATCTCATTACCTCTTCTGGAATATTCATTCCCATACCTTTTAATATAGGACTTGCGTACATTGGGTCAGTTAATGTAGTAGCAGCGATAGATGGCCACATCATTTTCTGCATAGCTGGAGAAGCGGTCTTCCGATATCTCTTATATTCGTCTTCTGCCATTCCAGCTTCTGGACGCGATTGCGCTTGAGAAGTTCTCATTTTAGCCTTCATTACGCCACGCATAACATTTTCATTCAATCCTGGTATATTAGAACCAGCCATAATTAATTAACCTCTTTTAAAGATTATTTATCAAATGGGGAAAAGATCGGCATAAAGATTCTCCAATCTTCTCCTTGGATCGTTTCTTGTTTTGATGAATCTTGTTGATATTGTTGTGTTAATGCTTCATCCTCTTGTACGGTTTTTGGTCTGGTAATAAATTCACTAACTTGATTCTTATTGTCACTTTGAATGATTAATTTTGTGTTCATCATATCAGCGGCAGATTTAATACTCTGAAAGAAATTCTGTGAAATTTGTGCATTAGAGAAATCCAGTTGCGGCAAGATCTGGAGCTCGGTCATTTTTCTGACGTAAGCACAAAAACAACTTGCCATAAACATATCTGAATAACCACTACTCTTAATAATTCCACGATTACTTCTTTGAATTGAACTCATTTGAGCAATTAAATCTTGTGACTTTAATCTGCTGGGTTGTTCTTTTAAAGAATCATAAAGAAGAGAAACCATAAGTTCTTTTGATCTTGTATTTGTATTAATTCCATATTCATGATCAACCATATCGATTGCTTGACCTGGAATTTCACTCTTTTTTAGATCTTTATAAACAAATGGAAGATAATTAAAATCTTTAACATGATAAAGCAAATGTTCAACAATAGCTTTTCCAATTGAATTATTTTCAATACATAATATAATTCTGGCTCCAACTATCTTATAAAGCCACTTGAATAAGCTATCAACAACTTCACCATATTTTGTTAAAGATCCAAGACGAACATTCATTTCTGCAACTTGATTAAAATTTTTATAAGAGAAGATTTCAATAGCATTAAAAGCACCTCTAATAGAACTTGCCGTATCAACTCCTACTAAATAATAATCTTTTGGATCAAATTCTGTTTGAAAAATATCTAATTTAGATTGATTTTGTAAATCAATAACTGCTGATCTTGGAACATAAATAAATTTTTGAAGTGTTTCATCATCAAAAATACAGTTAGTTCCACCGACGAATAACAGATCAAGTTCCTGATTAATCTGACGAGTGTTGAAGTTGAGTTCTTTTTTCTGTCGCTCATACCAAGCAATATCTTTTGTTGAATCTTCGGACCAATGATAGCGAACTCTAACAAAGCTATTTTTTGAAGCATCAGCAATTGTTGCATCAGCATTCTCAGCCCAATCTTCAATCCCAGAATCAGGATCAGCAACAAACAAGTTATCAGATTCAACAGCTTTATCATACATCTCATAAAAGAATTTTCCAGTGTCATCAACACCGTTTGGTGTTGATGTCATCAAAATGAAATATGGATAGTCATTCTTAATAGCCTGTTCTCTAGCTTTAGAGATTGTAGGCTGTGCCGCTCCATATATATCTTGCATGTGGGGAATAAACGCTACTTCATCAGCATAGATGATAGGAACTGATAGTGAACGAGATAACGTATCAGGTGATGTTGTTGTCGACGGATAGAATGTGTCAAGTCTAGATCCATTCTTCAGTTCCAGATATGTCTTAATCTCACTTCTGGATGCGTTTGGTACAGTCATACGCAACCATTGAGGAAGATTTTTGATTACGAATTTAACTTTATTCAAGTTTTCTTGAGCTGCAGCTTTCTGAAAGTTAAAGATGACAGCCCTGTTGTCAGGATAAAAAATAATAGCCCATGAGAGAATAGCAGCAGCGATTGAACTCTTTCCTAGCTGTCTCGAGGCCATGAGCATAGCCATATGATGTCTAAAAATAGTCCTAACAACTCTTCTTAGTTTTGGGTGCAAAAACTCTTTAGTATATAATTGCTTTCCTCCATACTCTTTAAAATAAACATAATTGAGTATAAAATAGAGAGGATTTTGTCGACATTTAATCCATTCATTTACATTATATTCTGTAATGTCAACTTCATTCGTCTCTTGGAGCATATTTAAAGATTGATAATCTTGTGTCAACAATAAGTTGTTGATCATCGGTCCTTGTGGAGCTGGTATAATACCTTGTTGCCCTAACATTTTTTTGGTTGCCTCCAATTTTTGAGGCGGCAAGATCTAATTAAAGATCTTGCCGCCTTTACTACCTATTCAATCGTAATCGCAATTACAATATTATCAACATCCCAATATACAATTGGTGGTACATATTTGACAATATCAAGCTTACTTTTTATTCCTCGAAAAATATCATTATCACTTTTCACTTCAATACCATTGTCCATCTCATTTGGAACAGCAGATGAATCTGTTACATATACTTTTACAGATTTAATAAAAGCTCTATTTGTATGAACAAATTCTGTTATCAAACTGTTGTAGAATACAATAGAAGCTCCTGTAAATCCTTTCTGCAAATATTCAGCCACAGCTAACTGTAAATTCTCTCTTTCAGTAGCTATATCAATATTATTCTTCTGAACATAATTCTTATCAGCTTTGATCTCAATTCTCATATTCATAGGAAGTGTTATATCTGGAATATTTATCCAAGCAGTACCACTCCATATATAATAAATATTTGTAGCGAGATCTAAAACAAAATCATTCGTAAGTGGTGAATAAAATGACCATGTTAATGTTCCAGAATCATATGTTCCAATTTTATTACTTTGTCCCGCAAACGCCCCAGCTCCAGAAGTACCAACTCGATATCTACAAGCATCTAAGGTTATAGACGGAGGAGAATTTCGAGTTTCAATAACTGGATCTAAAAATATATAATCTGAATTTGAAAAAATTGTTCCAGACTGTATAAATACAGATTCTATAAATGGAGATTCAATTACATATGAATTTAAGAATCTACACTGAACATTATCGGTTACCATTCGATTTTCTTTAAAACTAGAAGTAACTATAAAATTCTTAATTTTATCAAGATAATAGTCTGGATCTGACGCAAAAACAGTATTATCAACAACAGGTACATTAATTATATAAGCATCTGTTCCGACATTATATCTCATTATTTTAAGTTGATCAGATACATCTATTAATTGATAAAAATTATCTGTTTTACAAACAAATTTGACAGTTGTTAATGGTCCATTTAAAACAGCAGGAACACTAATAACGTCTCCAGTTAAACCAAGAGCAGTTAAACATGTAGATCCTGCGGCAGCATTACCAATAAATACATTAGTAACAGTTCCACCAGACGGTGGTGTAATTTTAAGTCTATTATTTCCATCGTCGTCAACATAAGTTGTCGCAACAGAAGTACCAATAATAGCATTAATATCTGTAGCAATTTGGGCAACAGTTCTTGATCCTGCTGTTAATGTAACTGTTTTAAACGGATCTGTATAACCAGTACTTGAATCATTAAACTTAATCTTCAAAACATCTGTTGTTCCTCCACCAATTGTAAAATTTTCGGCATTATTTGAAACAACAGAAGTAGATATACCACCTTTTACTTCTATTTGAATTTCTCCTTCGAATATACCAAACGTATCAGCATTTACATACTCATACTCAAAATAGTTGTTTGACAATGGAAAACATGTCATTCGTTTATCAACAATATCAGAATCCAAACCAAAGATAGATACTGTGAATACTAATCCGCTTATAGTTTGGTACGACTTCAATTTTACACTAGTCACATATGTACTCTCATTATACTCCAAATTCAAATACACCATAGGAGTATCAAATCCAGTTCCAAGAGTATCTATTTCTGGAGTTATTTCAGCAAACTCAACTCTTGAAAGATCTTTCATAAGATAACCATCATAATAATTCATTCTGGTGTTTCCCTTGTATACATAAGGACTTATAAAAGTTAATCCATTAATTACAAAAGTTGGTCTATAATAAATTTCTTGAAGCACATATGAGATTGGTTCGGCCTCTAATGTCCCAGTTGTCCCATCATCAGTATATGAGTATGTAGCAGCAGGAGCAGCAGGAGTAACTTCCCAATATTGATCTCTAAAAGTTGGAAATCTTCCATAAACTCTATATTTGGTTGCATATGGAACATGATCCCAAGTAATAGTAACAGAATCTTCTCCTGCACCAGTATCAACAGTTGCAGAAGCGATCGCAGATGGCATAGATCTTCCCCACTCATCGACTGATACAACAAAATACCCATATGTATCAGAAGTGAGTGTTCCAGAGCCAGTTGTATCCGCTACAGCAGTGATACTATATGCACCAGCGGCTGTTAGAGTAAGATCCATTATCTGATCAGTGTGATTTGTGGTATAAAAAATTGTCTGATTACGATCTCGAAAAGATCTACAGAGATGAAAAATATTATCAAACACATTAAACTTCTTAAATAGAAATTTAAAATCATCAAAATAATCATCAGCAAGATTATAAAAATCTTGCTGACTCACTAAATTCTCTCGTGTTTGAATAAAGTTTACAATAGCATCTCGTAAATCTTCTCCACTAAGTGGATCAAGTCCACTTTCAGCATAATCAAAATCAACTAAAGGTTGTTGCATAACAACTGGATTTGGGTCTGTAGAAGTTAATTGTCCTCCAGTTGAATACATATAATCAAATGCTAAAACAGAACCTGTGATTTGTAGTTTTGTATTTGTTTTATCAATTAAATTTCCAGCAGTTCCTCTTGTTGATTTAATAACTAATCTAATGCTCGCACCAGAAATCCATTTTCCACGAATACCAGAACCAAATTCAATGACATAACTTGTTGATGTTACTTTTCTTAAAAAGACATTCGTATCATTGCCTTTTGTAAGATATTTTGTATATTCAACGGTGAATTGTTCCTCTGTCGTTGCCCCAACTTCAGTAACATACACTTCGAGATCAGAAAGATAATAACCTGAGTCAATTCCGAAATAATATGTTTGGTATGATCCAAAATTATACGGCTTGAGCTCAAAATCAATTTCTTTCTTAGCATATTGCGTGGTCGAATATAATGGTGCAGAAATCGTTGCAGATGCTGATGGGAGAGTAATTTTTGTTCCATCATTAGTTATAATATCAGCATAATAATAATAGGAACCGTTATCTTCTATTTCAATAAATTTATAAACAGCGTCTATTGAAAATTGAATATCATCCACTTTAAAAGTACTACTTAAAGGAATATAAGTTCCAGTTGAAGTGTCATAACCAACAATGACTTCTCTTCGAACAACATCTGGTTGTCGTCGTGGTAACCAATTGATCATATCAAACTCAATCGTTCCAGTAGCAGATGCAGCTGTTGCGAAAGAAGGAATATACCCATATGTAGAAGCCTGTAAATATTGACTCTCCTCTGTTTGAGAAGTTCCAACAAAAGCTTCTTTAAACAAACTATCATAATATTGTTTTAGATCAAAATGTGTATATCCAAGAAGATTTAAATAGAAACCTACAAACCCCACTTTACTGATTTGTAAGTCATACACTTGAAGATCTGTTTTGAGCTTTTCATAATAATAATTTACAAACTCTTCTGGAGTTGTATAATTTAACGTAGGTAGAGTAGATGCCATTTTTTATCCTCGTATTTTATCCATTTACTTTAAATATTCTAGAAAATCCATCTGGTTGAGCAAGACCTTGAATACTGGTTGCTGTTGATTTACCAAAATTTTGTAAGTCTCCAGTAATACCGCCCAATTTCGCAGCATTGCCTGTTAGATTTTTAAGAGCTCCACTTGTAGAACCGATAACGTTATTAAGAACTCCACCAAGAAATCCACCAAACATTGGACTTTCAGTTTTAGATACAAACTTTTTAACTATATCATCTAATTCATCAAAAAGCCACATCTTAGAAGATTTTTCATGATATAATGACTCTCGAAATCCGCTACAAGAATATGTAAATGGAAGAGTTACAATTTCGTTTGCGGATCTTGTCCCAATTAATTCTTTATTCGGCAAGCTCTGGGGAAATATACCAACACATTTTGAAACATAAGTAACTGTCTTCATATCTGGTCGATATTTAACAATATAACACGATGCAGCATAATCTATCGCCCCATAAAACTCAAGATCAATAGGTTCATTATTATCTTTAAAAGTATAATAATATGCATCATCAGGAGCAATTGTTCCTTCAAGAATTTCTCGAATATATTCCACCCAAAGATGATGAAACATATAAATATCTAAATAACCGTTATCGACAAATGTGATTGAAATTGTCTCAGATTCAGATACTTCGGAAGCTATTGGAACAGATCCTGATCGAGTTGACACATTTTCAGTTCTGACCTGACTTTGTGGTGGAGTAAAATCAACAGCGGCAAAGGTCATTATTTTTCCAACAGTACTCATATAGCTTGCTGGATCATCTTGGCTATATAGTGGTGATCCAGCTGAATTCTTATAACCAGATAAATCCGGTGGAACAAAAAAGACCAAAGTATAACCATTAATATCGGGTGAAAAATCCCTATACAATTGTTGATAGAAAAATTTCACAACTTCTGTTTCTGGAGAATTAAAAACACTATCTAAATATGCTGTTAATGTGGCTCCTTCATATCCAAAAAGATCCTCCATTATAGAGCCACCACTACTTTTAAATACATTTGGAAAATCCATATTATTTCCTCTTTTTTATCCGGCAAGATCTTAACTTGATCTTGCCGGATAAATTATATTAACTAATATCAACAAGGTTCTGACAATTATGCTTTTGAAGATTGTGAATTAATCCATAAAGCACAACATTATAAATCTGCATCTGCTGAGCTTTTCCGTAATTATCTAAATTGATATTTAGTGTCTCCGAAAAAATCTTAGCAGCTAATACATTCAATATCTTCTGCAATTTCCTGATCTCTTCTGTATTTTTAGAAGATACGATATTTCTCTTTACATTATTCATGAACTCTTTATTACAAATATCATTCTTATCAACAACTTTTGTTCTGGATAAGATAACAGTTAAAGCATCATGAATCAAATCATAATTCTTATGATTATGTAAAGCAACCAACATTTGTTCAATCACTTTCGATGAGACTTTAGTATTCTTATTAACTTCATCAACAAAAGATTTAGGATAGGACGCCTTAGAATTCATCGTAATGAAATCTACTGTTGATGTCACTATACTATCTCTATTATGGATAGTTGAATACTGATCGAAATTTGGCTCTTCCTCGGAATCACCTTTCATAATTGTTGGTGTTGACTGAAATAATCCATCCTCTTTTGCCTTCATATACATTGGCAATAAACCACCTTGAGCTCGCTTCTCTCCAGTTTTAATATCTATAACAGGATTGAAAACAAACATCTGGTCAATTCTCGCCCAACTCTGCATAAATAACTGCCGTAATCTATATGCATCTTTTGCTATCTCTGGTCGATATTTTTTCATCAATGTTGGTACAAAGTAGTCTTTCATAAGAGCCAATGGTGTATCAAATTTAGCAACATTGTGCTTTTTATTCACCATATGGTTGACTACATAATTCATAACTCGCTTATCACAATATTTAATGTAAGCGTATTTTCGACCATTCCAAAGTTTTTGTAGAAGCAAAAATAAAGCATTGTTGATCATCTGATCGTCATTCCGACGAATACCGTAATAAGTAACAAGCAACAGTATTTGATAATATGGATCATTATACATAACTGCATGATTTGGAAATTTCCAATCAGCTTGAAACGCTCTTCCAACCGCAGCTTGATCTAATTTTAAAAGACCAAACAATCCCATAACAGCTGTTGTAGGTAACGTAAATTTGAAACAAAATCCTTCATCAGATGCCATTGATTGTTGATATGAGGCGGATACCATTCTACTTAATTCGCCATGCAGTTTTGTGAGAAGGGTTGGGTCTGCTTGTATACTTTTATCTAACTGATCATAAATCAATAAAACTTGTTTAGACACAATTCTCTCCTTCTTAGCTATTTGAAATTTTAGACAACTGCTGCAACAACCTTTGACAGTGAATGAACTTTCTTTTGAAAATCATCGACTAATTCAACAAGAGCTTCCTGATCAAAAACCTTACGATAATCGTCGGATTCCGTAAGATAATTAATTCTGCTCCAAACCGCAAACGGGAAAGCGATTTTCTGCAGGAGTGTTTCAACAATACAAGATTTTGTACTGAATGTAATTGCTTCTTCTGGTTCAACACCCTCTGAAATCAACCTCTTTGCTAAATCCCTGGATTCCTCAAGATATTTTGTTTTGCGCTGATCTGTAGTTAATGAATAAAAATTCTTATCAAAATATTCATAAATAACTGTAGATAATATCTGATGTTGTTCTTCATTCGACTTTTCAATAATTGTATAATCCAATCCCTTACCATAAATTTCTGGTTTCAGATTGACAAATTCATATATCTGGCGAATATTTTTGAAGTAATTACCAAGCGCACCATAGATCTGCTCGGACTCTTCAAGCTTCTGTAATAGTTGGTCAAAGTAAAGCATATCAACTTTTACTTTACCTTCCCATAACAAACTATCATATGGTTCAAAAAATTCGGAACCTGCTGTTGCTTTCTGGATTCCTTCTTGAATAATTTCCATATGATCGCGTTTCTTACTCTGCGATTCATGAATCTTTCTTAATGCCGCTTGAGACTCAATCATAGCATCAAAATTATAGTTTTCAGCTGACAATTGCATTTTAAATTCCTCCTAGAATGATTTAAAATTGTGAAACCATTTGACGATTTAATTTCGATTGGATAAATGTTTCAATCGTTGTTATTTTGGTCTTATTAACACTAGTTTGATTCATTAACTTATAATATATATCTCCTTTTTTAGAATCGACAACAATCAAGTTCGGGACATCGAGTCTCTGACAAATAAACTTAACAATACCTTTGATATAGCTCTCGTTAGCATTAAACATAGAAGCTTTACTAACTTGATCCTTTGTTAATTGGGTATTCTTATCTGTCAGTTCTTTCCCAATCTGACCACCGCTTAACATATGCTTCCAACTTGTACCCATAATAGCTGCATGTAGAGCTAAAACAATTTCAACAGGAAGTGTAAGAGTATAGTTTGGCCAAGATGTCACTTCGTTTGAAGCCGTTTCAATATCTATATCAGCAACCAATATGAATTTACATAAGGAAGTTTGAAGTTGTGATAACAGAACAAAATAAAATATCTGGGATAACCCAGATGCAAATTTTGGAATAGTCCGAGTTCGAATATCACTATTTGTTGCTTGTGACACTTGTGATAAACGAGAATCTGAATTAGGATCGCTTAAATCGTCCATAAATGGTTTAAAGAACTTTACTATAGACGAATTTATTGTCTTCTGAAGAGTATCAAATCGAACAGCCATTGCAGCTTGTTCTTGATCCGAAGATAAATATTTGATTTCATTCTCCATTTTTGAAGCCATTGAACTACTCACATTTGCAAAATCATTAAAGAATGATACAAATGTTTTAAATTTAGATAAATCAAAATCACTAGATACAACACTAACATCCATGGAAACTGCCTGCTCCATATAATCATTAAGATCTTCTGAAGAATTTATCTTACACAAATCCTTAAGAATGTCAATCTTGATCTTAGATTCTTGTGCTGAACTACCTTTCAATCCATTGTCAATTCCAATTAAAATCTCATTCAACTGAGTATCAACTCCAGCTAACATGTTCTTATCAATATTTTCTGACTTCTCAGACATAATATCAACCGTAGAATCTGTAGTTGAAACAAGATTTGAAATTGACAACATTAAAGAAGTTCCAAGAGTTCCGATTAATTTTGAATAAGCAGACATTGTAACTTCGTGAATTTTAGACAATTCTCCCTGTAGTTTAGCTTGAGAAAGATCAGACAATCTTGAATCCTCATTAGACGCATCTATCCCAAATTGTGTTTTAGCGAATTTTGGATTCATAACAAATCTGAAATATAATTTTGTCTGATCAATATCTTGCTTGTTAAGAAGTAAAGGAGCAAGTAATTCATATTGGGGATTTAACTCTGGTGGATTCTCAATTCTCTTCTGCAAACGAGAAGCAATATTTCCAGCAGCTCTGGCGATAGTCGGAACATTGGATCTCACCATATGACTACCACTAATTGCTCTCATTCCAGAAAATGCTCTTCCTCTAAACCAATCTGCTAAATCTCCAGTCTCTTGTTGTGTTCTTGTTAAATTACTTAACAAGTTCCAATATTTCTTTTCATCAAGAGTTTCAAGCTCATGGAAAATAACATCCAGATCCTGTTCATTATTAAGTTTTCTGTTTAATCCGATTGCAGCAATCAATGTATACATCAACGTAAGAGTATCAACTGGATATTGAGCAGTACCAACGATGACAGGAACTTCAATCATGTTTCCGAGAGTAATAACCTCAATAAAAGGTCTTGTCTTTGCCATCTTTGGATCAGTCTTAACAAGCTGTTGAATAACAGCAGTCTTCTGATTAATTTTGTGTTGCAGCGCTTGTGTATGCTCAGGTCCAACAGGATAATTTGGTGTTACTGGACCAGAAGTATAAACACCTTGTTGCTGCAGAGATTTAACAAGCGCAGTAGTGGGATCGACAGTTTGTCGATTTTCATCCCAAAGCGGCCGAATCTGATTGGCCATTCCAATTACATTAAATGTATTTTGGATAAATAGATCTGATAGAAATGTAACAGAG
>Ga0172381_10001107_pt1 | contig 32930 bp, 36 predicted proteins | sample Leawel6488metaG_FD_119754 | JGI IMG/M metagenome (GOLD analysis project Ga0172381, IMG submission 119754) | Leachate microbial communities from a municipal landfill in Southern Ontario, Canada - Leachate well 64-88 metaG | ecosystem: Engineered > Solid waste > Landfill > Unclassified | place... | reverse complement strand
TGCCGACGAGAAATACGGCCTCAACTGGCACGGCAAGCGCCTCGCGCGGCAACTGGCGCTGACGCCATCGACTGGCACCCTGCGCCCCTGCCCGGACGAGAGCGTGGACTGGGACACCACCCAGAATCTGATGATCGAGGGTGACAACCTGGAGGTGCTCAAGCTCCTGCAAAAGAGCTACGCGGGCAAGGTCAAGCTCATCTACATCGACCCGCCGTACAACACCGGTAAGGACTTCGTGTACCCGGACAACTTCCAGGACAATATCAAGAACTATCTGGAACTGACCGGGCAGGTCGAGGGCGGACAGAAGATCAGCAGCAACACCGAATCCAGTGGGCGGTTTCATACCGATTGGCTGAATATGATGTATCCGAGGCTGAAGCTGGCGAGGAATTTGTTGCGCGATGATGGCGTCATTTTCTGCTCTATCGACGACATTGAAGTCTCTCGGTTGCGAGCACTATTTGATGACATTTTTGGTGAAGAGAACTTTTTAGCCCAATTTATCTGGCGCACCGACGGCAATTTCGACAATCAAGCAAAGATAAAAACTTGCCATGAATACATCTTGCTTTATGCAAAGTCCGTGGAGTGCTTTCCACATCCACCGGTAGTGGATCCTAGTACACCCACGGATAGCAAATTATTCCGGCCAGAGATCAGAAACACCATTATAAAGAACGGACCCAAAAACCCAGTAAGCGGGATTACTCTTCCCATAGGTTTTCCTGCCGACTTTGAAAGCGGCTGCATAACCTCTAGGGTTACGCCATGGCCTTCATATCTTGGAGATGCAATCGTCAAGAATGGCAAGCTCGTAAATCCGATTACAGTTGAAAGCGGTTGGAGCTCCAAAGACCTGGCACTTGAGTTCATCAAGAACAATTGCGTGCCAATTGAAGATAGCAAAGGGCAAGAAACGTCATTTGTGATCGCCAATTCTGGCGCGATTGAGGTCGTTAAGCGTCGCTCCGACTATCAAAGTCACGTCATTTCAGTTCTCAACGGATTCGGTGGAACGCAGAAGGCGACCGCGCAGCTAATCGAAATAGGGGCATTCTTCAATGGCTATCCAAAGCCAGTTGACCTGATTCGATATCTTGTTCAAATGGCTTATGGTAAGGACGGAATTTTTCTCGACTTTTTTGCGGGGTCAGGGCCGTGCGGTCATGCGGTAATGGAACAGAATGCCAAGGACACTGGAACTAGACGTTATATTTTGGTGCAAATTCCAGAACCGCTTGATTCGTCAGAGGAGAATCAAAAAGCGGCTGCAGCGTATTGCGACCAACTTGGCAAGCCGCGTACCATCGCCGAACTCACCAAAGAACGCTTGCGCCGCGCTGGTGCAAAGGTCAAAGCCGACAACCCCATTTTTGCAGGCGATACCGGCTTCCGCGTCTTCAAGCTTGACACCTCCAATATCCGCGCCTGGAACCCCAACCCTGCCAATTTGGAAGAGACTCTGTTTGCCCACCAGGATCATCTGGTCGAGGGGCGCGCTGAATCCGACATCCTCTACGAGCTGCTGCTCAAGCTCGGCCTCGATCTGTGCGTGCCCATCGAACAGCGCACGGTGACGGCCAAGGACGTGCATGCAATTGGTGGCGGTGTGTTGATGGCCTGCCTTGCGCCAGCAATCAGCCGCAATGACGTGGAAGCACTGGCGCAAGGCATCGTCGCCTGGCATAAGGAACTTAGCCCCGCCGGTGACACGACCTGCGTGTTCCGCGATAGCGCCTTCGCAGACGACGTGGCCAAGACCAACCTCGCCGCGATTCTGGAGCAGGCAGGCATTGCGAGCGTGAGGAGTTTGTGAGCATGACGAAAAAGAAGCTGCCCTCAACAATCACCGCCCTGCCTGCAGAACGCCCCATCGAGCCTGTGAGGCAAGGCGACCTGATGGCGCGTGTCGCCACCATTCTCGATCAGGCACGCACCAATGTATTGCGGGCGGTCAACAGCAATATGGTGATCGCCTACTGGCTGATCGGGCGCGAGATTGTGCAGGCACTGCAAGGCGGAGAGGATCGAGCCGACTATGGAAGCCGCTTGCTGGCCGAACTGTCCGAATCGCTGAAGCGGCGTTACGGGCGGGGGTTTTCTGTCACCAATCTGAAATACTTTCGACTCTTTTTTCAGGCCTACGCGCTGCGCACCCCGGAGATTCGTCACAACGCGTGTGACGAATTGGACGACATCGACCAAGCCGCCGTGCTGGCCGATCTTTCTACCTCGCTTGATGAGGCGGAAAAGCTCAAAGGTTTTTCGCCAAACCTGAGCTGGTCACACTATCGCAGCCTGAGCATGGTCGAACACCGCGCCGAACGATTGTTCTATGAGATTGAGGCCGAGCGTTGCAACTGGAGCCAGCCGGTTTTGGAACGGCAGATTCACAGCCATCTGTTTGCCCGCCTACTCAAGAGCCGGGACAAGTCCGGCGTGCTGAAGCTGGCCAGTGAGGGACAAACCGTTGAACGCCCGATAGACATGATCAAGCACCCCTATGTGCTCGATTTCCTGGAGATACCGGAGGCGCATCAGTTGCACGAAAGCGATCTGGAAGCGGCTCTGCTCGAAAAGCTGCAACCCTTCTTGTTGGAGCTAGGCAAGGGCTTCGCCTTCGTCGCGCGCCAGCAGCGCATCAGCACCGAGTCACAACACTTTTACATCGACCTGGTGTTTTACAACTATCTGCTCAAATGCTTTGTGCTGATCGACCTGAAGATGGGCAAGCTCACCCATCAGGACGTGGGGCAGATGGATATGTATGTGCGCATGTATGACGATCTCAAACGCGCGGAGGGCGATAACCCCAGCGTCGGTCTGATTCTGTGTGCCGAGCGCGACGAGGTGGTGGCGCGCTATTCCGTGCTGCACGAAAGCCAGCAACTGTTTGCCTCGAAGTACATGCTTTATCTGCCGACTGAAGCCGAACTGCGCGCCGAAATAGCGCGTGAGCAGGCCGCTATCGAAGCGGCGCGTCGTCTGGAGGATAAGGAATGAAGCTGCACTTTGAGTCCAACCTCGACTACCAGCTTCAGGCCATCGAATCGGTGTGCGATCTGTTCCGTGGCCAGGAGGTATGCCGCACGGAATTCACGGTGACGATGAAGGCGCCGCCGGCTATTGCCAACGATACGTTCTCAGGCACTTTATCGCAGCAGATGACGCTCGGCATGGCTGAATCGGATCTGGGCATCGGCAACCGCCTGACCCTGCTCGACGAGGAGCTGCACAAGAATCTGGCCGACATTCAGCTGCGTGGCGGTTTGCCGCCGTCTAGCGCCCTGGCGTCCGGCGATTTCACGGTGGAGATGGAGACCGGCACCGGCAAGACCTACGTCTACCTGCGTTCCGTTTTCGAGCTGAACAAGCGCTACGGCTTTAGCAAGTTCGTGATCGTGGTGCCGTCGGTGGCGATCAAGGAAGGCGTCTACAAGACCTTGCAGATCACCGAGGATCACTTCAAGGGGCTGTACGCCGGTGTGCCCTTTGACTACTTCCTTTACGACTCTAACAAGCTCGGGCAGGTGCGCAATTTCGCCACCAGCTCGAACATCCAGATCATGGTGGTCACCGTCGGTGCCATCAACAAGAAGGACGTCAACAACCTCTACAAGGACAGCGAAAAAACCGGTGGCGAGAAGCCCATCGATCTGATCAAGGCCACCCGGCCCATTGTAATCGTCGATGAGCCGCAGAGCGTGGACGGGGGTCTGACAGGTGCAGGCAAGACCGCACTCGGCGCGATGAACCCGCTGTGCACATTGCGCTACTCCGCCACCCACGTGGACAAGCACCATATGGTGTTCCGCCTGGATGCCGTCGATGCTTACGAGCGCAAGCTGGTGAAGCAGATCGAGGTGGCTTCGGCCACGGTGGAAGATGCCCACAACAAGCCGTTTGTTCGGCTGGTGTCGGTCACCAACCGCCGTGGCACGATCAGCGCCAAGGTCGAACTCGATGTGGCCACTGCCAGCGGGGTGAAGCGGCAGGAAGTCACCGTGAGTGATGGGGACGACCTGGAGCAGCTGGCCAAACGGGTGATCTACGCCGACTTCCGCGTTGGCGAGATCAACACCGCCAAAGGCGAGGAGTTTCTGGAGCTGCGCTATCCTGGTGGTGAAGCCTACTTGGCCCTGGGCCAGTCGCATGGCGACGTCGATGCCCTGGCTGTGCAGCGGGAAATGATCCGTCGCACCATCAAAGAGCACTTGGACAAGGAGAAGCGCCTGCGCCCGCTGGGCATCAAGGTGTTGTCGCTGTTTTTCATCGATGCGGTGGACAAGTACCGCCAGTACGACGCCGAGGGCAATCCCGTGAAGGGCGATTACGCCCGCATCTTTGAGGAGGAATATCGGCGTGCGGCCAAGTTGCCGGCGTATCAGAGCCTGTTTGCCGAAGTGGATTTGAACCATGCCGCCGAGGAAGTGCACAACGGCTACTTCTCCATCGACAAGAAGGGCGGCTGGACGGATACCAGCGAAAGCAATGCGGGCAGCCGCGAGAACGCCGAGCGTGCCTATAACCTGATCATGAAGGAGAAGGAGAAGCTGCTGGGTTTCGAGACCCCGCTCAAGTTCATCTTTTCCCATTCGGCATTGAAGGAAGGCTGGGACAATCCCAACGTATTCCAGATTTGCACCCTGCGCGAAATTGGCACCGAGCGTGAGCGTCGCCAGACCATCGGCCGGGGCCTGCGTTTGTGCGTGGACCAGCATGGGGAGCGGGTGCGTGGCTTCGAAGTCAACACGCTGACCGTGATTGCCACCGAGAACTACGAGCAGTTCGCCGAGAACCTGCAGAAGGAAATCGAGGCCGACACCGGCATCCGCTTCGGCATCGTCGAGCAGCACCAGTTTGCCGCCATTGCCGTGACAACGCCCGACGGGCAAACCACGCCACTGGGTGTCGATCAATCCAAGGCGCTGTGGGAACACCTGAAAGCCGCCGGCCACATTGACGCCAAAGGCAAGGTGCAGGATTCGCTGAAAAAGGCGCTGAAAGGCGGCACCCTGGCCCTACCGCCGGAATTCGACAAGCAGAAAGCCCAGATCGCCGAGGTACTGCGCAAGGTGTCGGGCCGCCTGGAGGTCAAGAACGCTGACGAGCGCAAGCAGGTGCCGGTGCGCAAGGCAATCTATCTCAGCGACGAATTCAAGGCGCTATGGGATCGCATCAAGTACCAGACCACCTATCGAGTTCAGTTCGACAACGCCAAGCTCGTGTCGGACTGCATCGTGGCCTTGCAGAAAGCTCCGGCTATCGCCAAGGCTCGTCTGCAATGGCGTAAGGCCGACATCGCCATCGGCAAGGCGGGCGTAGAGGTGAAGGAAAAAAAAGGTGCTTACACCGTAAACCTGGATGAGGCTGATATTGAGCTGCCGGACCTGCTCACCGACTTGCAGGATCGCACCCAGCTCACGCGCCGCACCATTACCAGCATCCTGACCGACAGTGGGCGGCTGGATGATTTCAAGCGCAATCCGCAGCAGTTCATTGATCTCGCCGCCGAGACGATCAACCGCTGCAAGCGGCTGGCACTGGTTGATGGGATCAAGTACCAAAAGCTGGGAGACGAACACTTCTATGCGCAAGAGCTGTTCGACCAGGAAGAACTCACGGGCTACCTAAAAAACATGCTGATGAATACGGAGAAATCCATCTACGAGCACGTGGTGTACGACTCTACCACCGAGCGGGACTTTGCCGATGCGCTGGAGAAGAATGACGCCATCAAGCTGTACGCCAAACTGCCCGGCTGGTTCAAAGTGCCCACGCCGCTGGGCAGCTACAACCCCGACTGGGCAGTGCTGGTGGAGCAGGACGGTGCGCAGCGCCTGTACTTCGTGGTGGAAACCAAGAGCAGCCTGTTCGCGGATGACTTGCGCGACAAGGAGAGCGCCAAGATCGCCTGCGGCAAGGCGCATTTCCAGTCGCTGGCTGTTGGTGAGAATCCGGCGCGCTATGTCGTCGCGCGGTCAGTGAATGACGTGCTGACGGAGGCAGAGAAAGCATGAACCGGGGGCGGGGCCACGTCGCTTAATGATGGGCCGCAACGAGCGGCTCCCGGATAAGCCGCAGGACGGCAATTGTCAACGATGTGATCAATGCGCCAGCCTTTCCGACTTCTTGTCGAGGAAGGTCTTGATCGTAGAGAGTAGAGATAATGATAACGGAATGCGGAATGAAGGCACCCCCATTAATGGCCAACCCTTCCGATATCTGCAGTCGCAGATGCTTTGGGAGTGTTCCCAAGGGAAACTGGACGGATTCTAAAAACTGCACCTCTGGTGCGTCAGGTGTGGTGAGAAAAAAGAGCAAAAAATGCGTCGGACAGACTGTCTGACGGTAGGTCTGACGCTCTGTCCGACGGCTGTCAGACATATCGTCCGACGTCCTCCCCCTCAAGTCGGACAGGAGTGTCAGGCGATCCTCTCCTCTGTCAACCCGTGGTTCGACATGCTGCCTGACGCACTGTCGGACCCATGCCAGATCTACCTTCCACTCTCAATGTGCTGGGGATCCGCCCACTATTGTCGCCTTCCATGGCGCCACGCCAGGCGACAATATATACTCTACGTATATCCGGTAGGTGAAGGTGAGGGATGCGATCATGACCAAAGCGCGCGTATTCATGTCTGGGAATAGCCAAGCCGTCAGGCTGCCCAAAGAGTTCCGTTTTCGTACGGAGGAGGTTGATATCTTCCGACGTGGTGACGAGATAGTGTTGCGCGAGCGCGTGGGCGACGCGTCAGAAATATTTGATCTGTTGGTCAGCTTGCCCGATGATTTCCTGGCAGAGGGCCGGCAAGATACTATCCCGCAACAACGCGAAGGGCTGTGATGTCGCAGGGATACCTTCTGGACACCAATATCTGTATCTATATCACCAAGCATCATCCTCCTGAGGTGCGAGCACGTTTCGCTCAACACCGGGCAGCCGAGGTGGGTATGTCGGTCGTGACATTCGGAGAACTGATGTACGGTGCGGAAAAAAGCCAGGTGCGGGACAAAGCGCTAAAGGTTCTTGACCAGCTTCGATCCAGCATTCAGGTTCTGGAAATACCAGTGGTTGCGGGCCAGCACTATGGGCAAATCCGCGCAAGACTGGAAAAAATGGGAAAGCCTATCGGCAATAACGACCTCTGGATTGCAGCGCATGCACTCAGCGAGAATCTGGTACTGGTTACCAACAACACTCAGGAGTTTAGCCGGGTCGAGGGGTTGCAGTTGGAAAATTGGGTGAGCTAACGGAACCTTTCCTCTGCCGCCTGCCGTCCCCGCCCCCGCTCTAGCCCCCCCTGTCGGCGTTATTCCTCGACAACCCCTCCCTCCGGATCCACACCATGACGACACCCCAAGGGGACATTTCTGCTTTGGTGAATCCTCCCGCGACTAAGCCAGGGCTGTAGTCGGGGCTTCGTGCTCTGCGGCCATGGCCTGCGCGTGCCGCCATAGTGTCGAGAGCCTCAACAAACTACTGGTAGTGGGTGAGTGTGACAACCCGATAAGCACGGTTCCAACGACTTCCATCACCGTCTTCTGCCAGGGGTGTGCGTAGCCGGAGATGCTTGGTGAGTAGATTCCCGGGGGTGAGCGGGTCGCAGAATCTCCGGCACGATGACGGGCAGGCTCGGGCCGGGTTCCAGGCCCATGCCCCGGCGCCGGTCATCGATGCGTTGCGGAAATTGCTGCGCGGCGAGATCCAGGACGTCGTTCCAGTCGCCCTCGATGCGCGGCGTGCGGACCTCCACGGCCATTTCCTTGCGCGTGAGTTGCATGCGGCGTTGCAGCCGCCCTGCAGCCTCCAGGCCGGCGGAGTCCGGATCTGCGAAAACCATCAGCCTGCTGCAGCTCTGTGGCGGCGTATAACCACCCAGAATGCGGTCCGGGTGATCGTCGATCGTTCTCCCGCCCATATTGCCGCTGTTGACCGTGGCATGGACGGCAACGCCATTGTGCAGGAAGGAAGCGGCAAGCGCGGTCTCGATGCCCTCGCCGACCCCCAGCACGCCATCGGTCGTCATTGGTCGCAGTACGATGTGCAAGGGAACCTTGCGGACGATGGGGGTGGTGAGTTTGCGTGGGTCCAGCAAGACATTGGGCCGCTCCGGGTCCGGCAGAATGAGCTTGCCGCTGCCATCCGGCTGCAGCCAGGTCCGATGCAGGGCCAGGACCTGGTGGTTGGGGCCCCGGCATACGGCGATCAGGGCGGGGAACGAACCGATCTGCCGGGGTTTGCCGTCCTTCCCCTGGATCCAGTAGCCCAGGTCCGATATCGCGCGGAGGTCCTGAGCGTCGGCTATGAGCCCGAAGGGGATATGCCGATTCTCGAAATAGGCCATGGCTTGCGGACACTCGCGCAAAGGCAAGGTTTGCCGCCAGAGATTGGCGACCGTCTTGCGCGCGCGTTCCGTGGCTTCCTTTTGGTCCTTCTCACTCCAGGAAGACTTTGCCGAAGTTTTGGCAGATTGGGCAGGTGCTGCGCGCTGCGCCGGAGCGAGATCGTAATCCACTGGCAGGGTGCCAAGCACGCGGGCCACTTCTTCCATGGCGTGCTTGAAGTTCCAGCCATGGACGTGTTCCAGGAGAGAGAAGCCGTCTCCCTTCAGTAGCTCGCCCCCGCCCTGGGAGCAATAGAAAGTGCCGCCCTTTTCCTTGGGGTCGAAGCGAAAGCGATCCGTGCCTCCGCAACCCGGGCAGGGGCCATGGCGATTACACAGACATTTGGAGTCGATCCCCAGGCGGGGCAGGACATCGAGCCAGCGGTCTTTCACGGCCCATTTGGTTTCGGTCATCCATGCGGGTGTCGGCATGATAGGGTTCCTCCTCGTGCAGTTGACCATTTCCTATGCGGGGAGATGGTCGTGCCCCCGATCAATTTTTTCCGCGATACCAATGACAACGTTGTACAGCCCGTCAATGGCTTTCTGACTGCCTTGCAACTTCACTTTGATATCGGCGAGTTCGGCAGATTGCCGGTTTCCCATCGTCTCCAATCGGCCCATGCGTTCCTCCATCGACTGGATTTTTTTCATCCACTCCGGGCTCTCCGCTGCGGCCTGGAGCGCCTCAACCGGTGCCTCGAGGGCCTTGATGGTGTCGGCCAGGCGATCGAGGCTATCGCTGCCGGTGACTTCCCGTATTTTCTGCGGGAGCTGGTCCAGTGCCGCTTGATATTGCCGCACGCCCTTTTCGTGGAGCTTTTCCAGGATACCGATGATGGCCTGGCTGATTTCGCTGGTAATCGTCAGTACGCCGCGCAAGCGGTCATCCAGCGTGGCCAATACCGCTGTCTGGATCTCGGTTTTCTTCTCGATCTCCTGCAGGCGGCGCATGGTGGTCGTCAGGCCGGATGCGGCTTGCTGATCGGGTGCCGCGGCGGTCCGATGTAATGCTGCGGATGGGTCACTCATGGAATCCTCCGTCAATGGCCATGGACCTGAAGGTAATACATCAGAAAAACCCCTCCCAAAGCGGCAATGCCGCTGCCCAGGAGCGCGCCCAGGAACACCCTGCCGGTCACCCCCTGGGTGGCCTGGGTGTGCTGTTTCTGCGCCAGGGTGAGATGCTCCAGGCGCACCTTGATTTCCTCCGCCAGCACTTGGAACTGACGTACGGATTTGGCCGCCTCGGGGAGATCCCGCTGGAGGTGGTCTATCTCCTCTTTGAGCTGGTTCAGTTTGGTGTCCAGCGCGTTGGCGTGGGCGACGGCTTTCCCCAGGGATTCCAGGAGCGTTTTGAGCGGGTCGGCGTCGGTATCGCCCAGTTGCTGGAGTACCTTTTCCACGGCGTGCGCGGCCTCTTGCAATCGCCGAACGAAATCCTCCTTCAGGAGCCGGTGATGTAGGAGCCGCTCTTCCCGATCGATCTCGAAGAGGCCGCGAACATGCTGCTGCAACTCATCCGCCAGGCCGGGCAGGGTGGCGGACTCCTGAGGGACGAGATCGCTCATGGGTTCTGCGCCTCCAGCAGCGCATGCCAGGCATCGGCATTGGCAAAGACCGGATCGACATGCGCCCGGGCATGGGGCCAGGGGAGGGCGTCCGCGAACAGATACGCCCCGCCACCGATCAGGATCACCGCCGCGCAATCCGCCAAGGTGCGGGCCTGCTGTTCGACGCCATGGGTCATACTGGCGGCAATGGCCTGGATGGCCTTGGCCCGCGCCTGGTCCACGATGTCCACCGCGACCGCCTGGCCATAGAGCTTGATGGGCTTGCGGTGGATGAGGGCATTCTGGGCCACGTTGCGGGTCAGCCGCTGGCCGGTGGCATCCTCGACGGCTCCCTGGAACCGGTCGATGGCGGCCGCTACCCCGAGATCCGGCAAGGTGCCGCAGCGTGTGAAGTCGACGCGGCCTTGCTGCACCACCGTGATGTCCGTGGTCCGCGAGCCGATATCCACGACCGCCACCGGCGCGTCCTCCTCGTCCCCGATGTCGGCGCTCATGGCGACGACCAAGGATTGGGGCAGGATGTGCACTACCTGGGGTACGGGCAGATCCACGGGACCGTCGATGGTGCGCAGGCGCACCGGGGTCAGGTGATTCTGCCGCTTGGCGATAATGCGTCCTTCGTTGGGTGTGCCATTGGCGCGGAAATAGTCTCTCAGAGGAAGCCCTACGGCCAGGGCGAAAGGCGCTCGTGCCCCGGCGTGGCGCAACGCATGGGCGATCAGCACCCGATTCAGGGGAGAAACCGCATAATCCGAAAAGCGGGTGTCTTCCGCCTGGAGCGACTCGCCCACCGTGAAGGTGCCGCCCTCCGTCTCATAAACGGCGCTTTCTTCCGCCGCGGTGCCCAATCCCGCTTGATACCAGTCTCCGGATTGTGCTCGGGAGGGCAGGGTGTGACGGATCCGGTGGTCGGGATCTCCCTGCAGAATTTTGATGTCGCCAAAGCCGTCATCACAGGAAAACAAGTTTATGCTCATGGGTTAATCCTCTTGGTTGGATGAGGTCTGATTCTGGAGGCCGGACCCGAGCAATCGCTGTAGTTCGCGAGCCTTGTCAATTTTACTTCTGAGGCTTTCGGATGACTCCGAGGTCTTTTTTTGCTGGGTCCTGCTGGAGGTTGCCGACGGTGCTTGCTGTGGTAATGACGCGGAATCCGAATTCCTGGCCCCTGGATTCCCCGCAGCTTCGTCAGTGGCGGATGCCAGCCCATCCCGTTCCGGAGGTGGTGGTGCCGGCGGGATGGCTGGGGACGCCAGGAACGGTTTTTCAACCAAGCCCTTCGATGCCGGCCCGCCGATGATGGATCCGGCCAATGGCCGGAGAACCGGTTGCGGCCTGTCCGCCGGGGCCAGAAGCAGCGGGACTTCCAGACAACGGCCATCGGAGAGGACGCGGGTGAGAATGGTGCGGACTTCCTCGTCACTCTCCTGGATGGCCAGCAGGAACGGTTGCCGGAGCAGCAGGTCGAGAAGCCCCGTTTTCATGAATTGCTGGGTGGGTTGGGATCGCTCCTTGCCGCTGCACTCCAGTTCCCGGATGGCCCGTTTCAGGTGGGCGTCCGTGATGCGCAGTGTCAGGCGATTATCCAGGCTCATCCTTTCCCCCTGGGACGCAGATTCCCAACGATGAAGCGGACGATTCGCCGCCCCGCGGCCTGAGCGCTATAGCCGAAGTGGCGCAGGACGAACAAGGCCGCGATGGTGGTGAGGCCGATCCAGAAGGTGATCTCGTGCGGGGGAAAGAGCATCAGCAGGATCGGCCAGAGGCCGTTGCCGTCGAGCTGCCAGAGCTTGGGATCCTGTGAGGCGAAGCGCCAGAAATTGGCTATCTCGTCGCTGTCTTCGTCCAGCATGTCATACCCCCTGCATCCGATGGTCAGCAGGGTTATAGGGCGTTGTCGGACGGTCTTACAGAATGGGGTCTAGTGGGACGGCCCCGTCTGATGGCTGGTCCGACACAATGGGAAGGTGGCCCGCGAGGAAAACGGCGGATAAGGTGCACATTGCGCTACTCGTATCCACCATGATGGCTGCGCGTCTGGTCCGGTTGGGGGCCCACATATTGTTTGTAGGCGGCAATCCAGTTGGTGGCGATGTCATGCTGGGCGGTGGCCAGGCTGATTTGGCCATGACAGACCAGCGCATGCAGGCGGTTTTCCAACTTGTCCTTGGTGTAGCTTCCCCAGCCGCCGATGACATGATGTGGTTCCGGCCAGAGGTTCTGGGGGGAATCCGGAGAGCCGCCGATTTCCAGACTGATGAGATGATCCTCCTCATAGTCCCGCAACCGGTGATCGGTATAGCCGTATTGTCTGATGCCCTCGCGCTTCAGTCTTTCCGTGTAACCCTCGGGAGGACGAATGGACTTGGTATAGCCGCCGCGCCGGCAAATGGTTTCGCGGATATTCGCCTGAGTCACCGCCGGGTTGAGTGCACCCGGGGTCAGTCTGGGATTGGGCTCCGCCTCTGATAAGGGGAACGCCACGGCATAGCGGCCTTCCGCCGCGACCCCGCCGGCATTGGTCCGATCGCCCTGGTTGCGCTGATCCAGATGCCTTTCCACTTCGTGCGCAGCCACCCCGGCGACCGCATAGGCAGCGGCATGTTCGATGATGTGGCCGAACAGCCCGGCGTTCGCGTTGGTCATCGTGCCAGCCATGACGATGAACGAAAAAGCGATGCGGGCGAGAACGTTTTTACCGCAAACGGGTAACATGGCGAGAAAGATGCTCCTTATGAATGCTTGGGTGGTTGGGTTGCCGCCGTGACAGCGCTTTTCGGTAGGGACAGGATAAAGGGTAGCCGCCCGCCGCGGCGGCAGACACGATCATGTGGCGGGGATCCTCGATAATCTGAATGATCGGAGTCGGTGTGAGGCTTTGATGAAGAACACTACATCTCCTCGCCAAAAGATCGCCCCGCGCCGCCTTTTTGCCGCCAGATCCGGCCTTGCCTTTCGCGCAGGGAGGCGCAATGCACGCAGCGTACCGCTGCGATTGCCTCCACGCGCGCCGGCGGAATGGTCTCTCCGCAATCCAGGCAATAGCGATTGCCCTGTTCGTCCTCATCCGGAGCTTCCTGCGATTGCTGGGCTTCGATAGTGCGATTCCTGAGCGCGGTGGCGACGGCTTCCATCTCGTTATTGGATGCCGCGTCTACCGGATCGGGACATCGCTCGGTTTCAAAATCTTTCATGCGATAGATCCTTTAGTTGCTCGGTATGCAGTTGTACCCGGGCGGGCAGGGCTGCTGGTATTGCGGAGCCGTGGGGACACAGGTATAGCCCGGCGGACAAGGCGTATTCGCCGGCGGTGCGTAATATCCGGGCTGCGGCTGCTGAACTTGCTGCTGCTGGCTCCCGCTATGCCCCACGGCATACCCGGCCAGACCGCCCACACCGGCGCCAATGGCCGCACCCGCCAGGGGTGCGCCCGTCTGATTACCGATCACTGCCCCGGTCAACGCGCCCAGGAGGGCGCCGCCGCCCGTGTCCGCGGTAGTGGCGTTGCTGGCATAGGGGTTATTGGCGCAGCCCCCCAAAAGGAGGGCCGCGATGGCGATCCATGCGAACGTACGCATTTTCATGAAAACCTCCTGCCCCAAGGGCGTGCTGATTGGCAGAGTTTACCCCATGGTGTCGTTGTAAATCTGCAGATGGTGCTGGCGCATGTAATCCCCCCATCCCAGGTACGAGCGCGTGCAGTTGTTCTTGACGTAGCCGATCTCCTGGCGCACCGCGGTGATGTCGTCGCACCATTTATTCTCCAGTTCGGCGCGATGGACATGATGGGCATACCAGCTTGTGCTATGGCCGCCGTAGGGACCCAGATGATGATGAGCGGCACACCCGGCGAGGGCCGCAATGCCGGCGGCGAGGACCAGGTGTTTCCCGTACATGCATGCCTCCATTACTGCGCGCGGATGGGGTGGCCGTCCTGGTCTACTGCGGTGAGGTCATCCTCTCCCATGCCAGGGTGCCAGGGGTCGATGCCTGTCTCATCGATCTCTTGCGCACTGATCTCCTGCCATCCCTGTTGCTCCGGCGTCAACTCGACCGTGGTTTCTTGGTTCTCCTGGGTCTGTTCTGGTGCTTTCTCGTTCATGGCGATCTCCTCGTTATGATATCTCGATGGGACACGACTATGGTGAATCGAAAATGAGTGCATCAAGCATAGCCACTCATGACCCAGGCATGGGCCTCCGGGGTGATTCGTTGCCCCGCCAGCAATGCATCGGCATCCTGCGCGAATTTGTGGCCATGGGCCTGCAATTCGTCGGTGATCGCGGCGGTCAACTGTTCCAACGGGGTGCGGAGCAGCCGGATGCGCATGGTGCTATCCAGGAACAGCCATTCGCGCACTGCCTGCAGGCGTCCGTTGGGGGTGCTCACCAGCCGTTGCGAGAGCACCAGGCGCAGGGACTCCAGCAGATCGGCGGCCATGCTCCGCGCTTCGGCGCCATCAAAACGCTGGATCATGCGGCCCACGGCATTGGCCACGCCCGTGGTGTGGACGGTCGTAAAGACCTGATGGCCTGTCATGGCGGCCTCGATGGCGGCGCGGATCGTTTCCTGATCCTTGGCTTCACCGACCAGAATGACGTTGGGCCGCCGCACCATGGCCTCGACCACCCCCTGGGCAAAACTCTCGATGTGCTCCGGCACCTGGGACTGGCTGACGCGCGGATGGTCATACACGAACTCGATCGGGGCCTCCAGGGTGACGAACTTGTGATCGATCAATTCTGGTGCTTCTTCCAAGGCAAAGCGGATCATGGCGGCCAGGGTGGAACTCTTGCCGCTGCCCGTCGGACCGGTGACCAGCACGATGCCATCCCGGAAGAAGCAGTTGCGGATCAGCACCTCCGGCAGATCCAGTTCCTGCCAGGCCGGTGGCTTGTCCGCGATGGCGCGCAGTGAGATTTGCACGCCCATGGAAGTATTGTTGGGAGAGCGCGGGACGCGCACCAGGACCACGCTGACCCGGAAGCGGAGGAAGACGGCATTGCCCCCCGCATCCTGGGCAGGGACCGTAAAGAGGGTTCGGATACCCCGCCGGGTTTTTTGTAGCGTTCCCCAGCCATTGGTGTAAAAGGCTTCCACCAGCACTTCGGTATCGCGGGCGTCCACCTCGCGATCCAGCAGGTAGCGCCGGCCATGCTGCATGACCATGGGCGGCATGCCGGTGAGGAAGTCGACATCCGAGAAGCCCGCTAGGGACCCCCTGGTCAGCCCGACCAGGAACTGGAGGATGTGTTCCTCTTTGCGGATGATGGGAAAGCGCAGTTCTGCCGGTGCCAGGCGCACACCTGGGAAGGTTTCCTCCTCCGCCAGGAAGGCGTTCACCGCGGCAAGACCCGCCAATGGTGGGGCGCCTGGAAGCCGGCGGGGCGGGTGATGCGATGTTCGGCCACCCCCACCGCCATCCGCTGCGGCACGCCATCCAGGCGCTGACCGCGTTCCACGCCCAGATGGGCGACGGCGACCATCGGTTGAGCGACTTTGCCCTCCAGGAGCAGCCGCTGATAGCGGATCATGCCAGTCAGGTCCATGGTCAACCGGGCCAGGTCCTCCCGGTACAGGATATGCGCTTCCTGCAGTCCCGCGGCCCATCCCCGGGCGGCGGCTTGCACCCAGATCACGCGCTGTGCCGCAGTGTGGGGCAACAAGGCCGGTGGAATGTCCTGCAGGGAGGGTTGCCGAAAATGGCGCAGGAGAGAGGATCGCCAGGTAGGGGTCACGGAATGAAAGGAGGCAGGCCGGACGATCAGGTAGACGGCATCGGCGATGCGGATCACGTTGGGCGCATAGTGCGCCTGCCTGCTGCCCTGGATGATGACGGGCGGCAGGATGCCGCCTTTTTCCACCAGGGGCGCGAAATTGAAGACCTGATCGAGGCGTTTGCTTTGGGTGTTCAACACCTGGTTGATGACATGCGTTTCCGCAGCGAGCCCGCCCTGCGCACCAAAGGTTTCCGCTTCCTGTGCCAGGGCCTTGCGCTCCAAGTGCAAGGGGGAGGCGGCGTGCGCGGCCAGAGCAGTGGTCGGACGCAGGTGTTCCAATTGCGGCAAGGTCCACATGGCTCAACTCCCCAGGTAGCGCAGCACCACGGTTCGCGTGGAGGCGTTGACGGTGAGATCCGCGCGGCTCCCGGCCTGTACGGCGGCTTCCCGGAAATCATCGAACAGGGTACGGGATCCCGAGAGATGCACGATGATATCCGCCGGTGGCGTCCTTCCCTGTATATGCAGACGATAACCAGCGAAGTTAGAGAGTTTGTGAACCAGTGGAGCGATCGGCCCGGTCCAGGCGATGAGCACGGTGCGGGATAAGGCGGGAGGCAATGCCGGCGATCCGCCCAGAGGGGGATGCACGGCAGCGTTCTCGACCGCCAGCAGGTGCCAGGCATCCGCCACCTTGTCAGCGGCACGATCCAGGGGCGGATTGATGGGCGGTGCGGCCATGGCAACCGTTCCTGCAGGATGCATGCGGGCGCAGCCGGTGAGGAGTAGAGTCGGCAGCGCGCCCGCAAGAATGGTCCGTTTGGCGAATCGAAGGAGAAGGTGCGGATGCATGTTTAACCTCTTCAAGAAAATTGCTCTTGAAGCAGTTATAAGATGATCCGAGGGTGTCTTACCGCGTGTGGCCGCCGGCAGAAGAGCCGGATTACGGGCCAAGATATTAGACAGGCGGGGTTTTATTAGACAGTAGCGATGATGATTTCTCGCTAACCTATTGAAAATATGGGGTGGCTGACGGGGCTCGAACCCGCGACAACCGGAATCACAATCCGGGACTCTACCGACTGAGCTACAGCCACCATTGACAGAGGGCAGATCATACAATGGCCGACGCCCGGCCGCAAGGTCGGTGAAACGGCCGATCAATCCATGAACAGCGAACTGACCGAGTCCTCTTCCGCAATCCGGCGGATGGTTTCGGCCAGCAGCTCGGCAACGGACAGTACGCGGATCTTGCTGCTGGCCCGGGCATCCGGCCTGAGCGGTATGGTGTCGGTGACGACCAGTTCGTCCAGATCGGATCGCTCGATGCGCTCCATGGCGGGGCCGGACAGTACCGGGTGAGTACAGTAAGCGCAAACCTTGACGGCGCCCCGCGCCTTGAGGGCATGGGCCGCTTCGCAGAGAGTGTTGGCAGTATCGACCATGTCGTCCACGAGAACACAGGTGCGGCCGTCCACATCTCCAATGATATTCATGACGACCGATTCGTTGGGGCGCGGCCGGCGTTTGTCGATAATGGCGAGATCCACTTCGAGGCGCTTGGCAATGGCGCGGGCGCGGACGACACCGCCTACATCCGGGGAAACCACAATCAGCTCCGGATAGCTCTGGCGCCAGATGTCGCCGAGGAGAATGGGTGAGGCGTAAATGTTGTCCACCGGCACATCGAAGAAGCCCTGAATCTGGTCAGCATGTAGATCCATGGTGAGGACCCGGTTGGCACCAGCACTGGTAATGAGATCGGCGACCAGTTTGGCGGTGATGGCTGTGCGGGAGCGTGACTTGCGATCCTGACGGGCATAGCCGAAATACGGCATGGCGGCGGTGATGCGATTGGCCGAAGCGCGTTTCAGCGCGTCGATCATGGTCAGCAGTTCCATGAGGTGATCGTTGGTCGGCGTGCAGGTAGGCTGGAGCACGAAAACATCCCGCCCGCGCACGTTTTCCAGTATCTCGACAAAGACTTCGCCGTCGCTGAAGGCGCTGACTTCGGCACGGCCGATAGGGATTTGCAGGAAGCGCGCTACCTGGGCGGCCAGTACGGGATTGGCGTTCCCGCTGAAGACCATGAGATTGCCGTGGGCCATGTGATGTCGTTCTCTCTTCGCAGGTGGCAAAACAGTCCGAGGACAATTTGGCTGGGGCGCCAGGGATCGAACCTGGGAATGCCGGAATCAAAATCCGGTGCCTTACCGCTTGGCTACGCCCCAATAATCATTGCTCGGCGGGATCGTAAAGTGGGTGCTGGTTACGTCCGCGTACCGCCCATGCCCGCCAGGGCGGGGGCGCCAGCGCGGCAACCTGCTGTGCGGCAACGGCATCTGCCACCACTCCGAAAACGCAGGCCCCGCTACCCGTCAGCCGAACATCGCGCACGCCATGGTCTCTTAACCAGCGTATGCTGCGATGGACTTCGGGATAGCGGGCACACACCACGGATTCCAGAGTGTTTTCCGTCGCCCCGCCGAGAAACGCGCTTATTGTGATGGGCACATGGTGCCGTGTCAATTCAGGGGCGGTGAATATCTCCCGGGTACTTACCGATATCTGCGGATGCAGCAGCACATAGTGGCTTTCCTGGAGGGCGTCGAGTGCCTGCAGGCGCTCGCCCACTCCCTCCGCCCAGGCGCTGCGCCCGAATAGGAACACCGGAACGTCGGCGCCAAGGCCGGTACCGATCTCCATGAGCTCCGCGCGACTCAGACCGGTGCGCCACAGCCGGTTGAGCACGATGAGGGTGGTGGCGGCATCCGAGGAACCACCCCCGATGCCGCCCCCCATGGGCAGGATTTTTTCCATACGAATGTGGACCCCCTCGCGGACGCCACCGACCTCGGCCAAGCATTGCGCGGCGCGGATACTGAGGTCATCGGCTTCTGCCACGCCTTTGGGCCCACCGCTGCGGGAAAATTGTCCGGCAGGGCGCGAGCTGAACCATAGCCGGTCGGCCAGGTCGATAAACTGGAACACCGTCTGCAGTTCGTGATAGCCATCGCTGCGCTGGTCGATAACGCGCAGCATCAGGTTCAGCTTGGCGGGGGCGGGATAACTTTCGCTCATGGCGTGCCGGGTTTCCCCATACGCCACTGGGTGATGGCCAGACGCAGGGTGATGCCCTCCGGCCCCGTGGCCTGGAGCAGCTTGGGCATGGTGAGGCCGCCTACCGGCGCATATTGGAGATATTGGATCCGCCAGGGGCCGCTGCGCAGGACTTCGGGCAGGCCCGCGGCATTCTGCTGCTCAGTCGCCGTACCGCGGCGCAGGCCAAGCATCCAGTCCGGCAACTCATTCGCCGGCAGATCAACATGGAGGACCAGCGCTAGGAGCGCCTCCAGAGTATCCGCCTGTCGGATATCACCGTTGGCCAGTTGCAGGTGCGCGCCTCGGGGATCGACGGTAATGCGGGCGACCGTGCGGCCGAGGGGGTCGTAAACGGAGAATTCCTGGTGCTGGGGGGACTGCTTCCAGTCGAATCCGAAGTCTTCGCTGCTTTTGGGGGTGCTGAGGGCTGCCTGGCCGCTGGCCTGCCACTGTTTCAGGCTGGCGACGACCTGGTTTCTCTCCGCCGTCGGCAGGATGACCCTGGGGGATGGCGAAACGGGAGGGGTGGTCGCACAGGCGGACAGCACGCCGGTAAGCAGGAGTGCGGCCAGTGTGCGAACGGTTCTCCGGGACCGAAGCCGGGTGGGTGGCATGGCGTGGGGAATCCTCATGGCTGGCGGTGGAGAGCCCTTTTGAGGGCAGCATCATCTGGGTGTTTTTGCAGCGCGCGCTGCCAGACCTGCCGTGCCTCCGCATGGCGTCCCAGCGACCAGAGGACTTGTCCGAGGTGTACGCTGACATCGGCCTCATCCGGCAATGCCGCATGGGCCCTCTGCAGATATCCCAGGGCTCGGTCATTGTCACCCTGCGCATGATAGAGCCAGCCGACGCTGTCCAGAATCTCGGGATTGTCAGGGCTCAGACTCAGAGCCTTGGTGAGCAATTTTTGTGCTTCGGCCAGGTCACTGTGTCGCTCCACCAGGCTGTAGCCAATGAAATTGTAGGCTTGTGCATGGTCCGGCGCGAGGTGGATAACCGTACGCATGGCCTTTTCCATGGCCGGATAATCCTTCAGTTGCTCATAGATGGCGCCCTGGGCGTACCAGAGGCTGGGCTGCTCCGGCATGCGTTGCAAGGCGCTGCTGATTACCTGCAGGGCCTGTGGGAGATGACCGCTGTCCTGTAGCAGGCCCGCTTCCAGCAGCGGAATCTGCGCATCCTGCGGATGCGCGGCCGCCAATGCCCGCAGTTTGTCGAGAGCCTGGTCGTGATGACCCAGCAGGTATTCCACCCGGGCGCTGCGGATTTCGACTTCAGGGTAGAGGGGGCCCGAATGGATGCGTTGGTACCACTGCAGCGCCTCTGCCCATCGGTCCTGTGCCTCGTAGAGGCGGCCCAGATAGTAGACCGGGACGGGGGACTGGGGCGCCAGATTCCGGGCACGCAGCAAAACGCTTTCCGCTCTCTTCCAGTCCTTCCGGTCGATGTCCATGAGTCCGAGAGAAAGGAGGATGTCGGGGTCATCGGGGTTCTGCCGCGCCATGTCCTGATAGAGGCGATAGGCTTGGGTCAGGCCGCCCATCTGGAGATAGAGCGCCGCCAGATATTGGCGAGCGAGAGTAGCCTCGGGATGGCTGGCGGTGAAGCTTTGAATGCTGCGCAAGGCGGCTGCCGGGCCTTGAACGGCCTGCAGGGCTTCGGCGAGGCTGATGGCGGCATCCTGCCAATCAGGGCGGATGGCGAGGGCCTTCTCCAGCCAGGAGATGGCGTGTTCCGGTCGTTTTTCCAGGAGATCGATGCGCCCGAGCGCGTAATAGGCGGCTGCGGATTTCGGGTCTTTGTCGACCAGTGCGCTCAATAACCGCCGCGCTTCACCGCTGCGCCCGTGGGTCACCAATAACTCGGCGAGCTGCAGGGTGACCTTCGGATCGTCGGGGAAGCGGGCCAGTGTGGCCTGCAGCAATTGCAGGGCCTGCTCGTCCTGGCCTGTGGTAAGAAGCAACGCGGCCTCGAACTGATCCGCTTCGGCGCTCCCCGGGGCGGCCTGCCGCCAGCGTCTGGCGATTGGCAGCGCATCCTGAAAATCGCCAAACCGGGCGATGACCTGCGTTGCCCGCCCGAGAACATTGGGTTCCGGTGCCAGTTTGGCGGCTTTCTGCCAAGCGGGAATGGCCAGTTGCGGTTCCCGCTGTGCGGTGGCGAACTCAGCCACTAGCAGATAGTAGAGCTGCTCCCCGGTCATGCCGCCCGAAGGGGAGTCGGCGGCCGCACCTCCGGCCGTAAGGCACAGTGCAATACCCGCCACGATGCCCCCAAGCCTGCTCCTCATCCGCTCGTTCTCCACGTTTTTGCCAGCGGGCACAATACCCGTTGGGGCTCCGGCTTGCAATCCTGTCCGGCATCGGCGACAATCCAGCCCCCTAATCGTCGCTCCGCAGGGACGGTCACCACTATTTTCTGCTTCGGACTGAGTCACCATACTGCCCCCATCGCGGTCCGGGAAAAAGTCGCTTTTTCTCCGGAGAGGCTTGCTGCAGCCTATCACGACCTGGCGGAGCGGGGCTTGGCCGCCGAGTCGCTGATCATATCCACCTGCAACCGCACGGAAATCTATGTTCACGGCGGCGCTGGCTACCATCGCCAGGCCTTGCAAGACTGGCTCTGCCATTTTCACGGCGTGGACCCGCGATTGCTGGATGGGCATATCTACCATTCGAGCGATGCGGAAGCCGTGCGCCACTTGTTTCGCGTGGCCTGCGGGCTGGATTCCATGATCATCGGAGAACCGCAGATTCTCGGTCAGGTCAAGGATGCCTATCAGGCGGCGGCGGATAACGGCGCCGCCGGGCCGGTATTGAATCGCCTGCTGCACTGGGCCTTCCGCGTGGCAAAGCGGGTGCGCTCGGAGACCGCCATCGGTTCGGCCCCGGTCAGTGTCGCCTATGCGGCCGTATGTTTGGCCAAGCAGTTGCTGGGCAGTCTCGAAGGCAAATCGGTGCTGCTGATCGGTGCCGGGGATACCATCGAGCTGGTGGCGACCCATCTGCGCGAGCATGGGGTGGAGAGATTCGCCGTAGCCAACCGTAGTGCGGAACGCGGTCAGCAACTCGCCGAAAAATTTACCGGCGACTCCCATGCGCTGGAGGCTATCCCCCATCTGTTGCACGATGCCGATGTGGTGGTCAGTTGCACCGCGAGCCTGCTGCCCATCGTGACGCGGGAAACGATCTCCGCAGTCATGGCACGGCGGGCGCGGGGTGACCTGATGCTGGTGGATCTTGCCGTACCCCGGGATATCGCCCCGGAGGTGGAAGGTGTTGCGCAGTGTTTTCTCTATACGCTGGACGATCTGAACGATATCGCCCAGGCGGGCATGCGCGCCCGCCGCGAGGCGGCGTCGGCGGCGGAGCTGATCATTGCCGATGAGGTCGGCGAGTTCCAGCAATGGCGGGAGAGTCTGGACGTGGTGCCCGCCATCCGTCGCCTGCGTGATCATGTGGAGGGACGGCGCCAGGAGGAGCTACGGCGTTTTTCCCATTACCTGGATCAGGGGCAGGACCCTCGTGCGGTTCTGGAAGCCTTCTCCAAGGCCTTGATGAATAAAGTTCTTCACGATCCCATAGCGACCCTTCGCCAGCCTTGTCAGGACGCGACCAACGAAAGTCTGGTCGCGGCACTGGATATTCTCTTTCGTCTCAGCGACGCCGAAGGATGAGCCTCAGTCCGCGGTTGCAGAGCCAGCTCGAGCAGTTGGCCTTTCGCTTTGATGAATTGAGTCAGTTGCTGGCGAGCCCTGGCGCGGCCGACGATACCCAGCGTTTTCAGAGCCTCTCCAAAGAGTTGGGCGAGATCGGCCCGGTCCTGGAACTGCTCCGCCGTCATCAGCAGCGGCAGCGGGATCGGGACGAGGGTGGGCGTATGCTGATGGAAGAACAGGATGCGGAACTGCGTGCGCTGGCCAGCGAAGAGGTTGCGGCGGCCGAGGCGGAACTCGACCAGATCGAAGCAGCCCTGCGGGTACGCCTATTGCCCAAAGATCCCAATGATGATCGTAGTGTCTTTTTGGAGGTGCGGGCAGGAACCGGTGGTGAGGAGGCCGCGCTCTTCGCGGGAGTGTTGGCCCGGATGTATACCCGTTATGCCGAGAGCAAGGGCTTTGCGGTAGTCATTCTTTCCGCCTCCGATTCGGAACGGGGCGGCTACAAGGAGGTCGTGCTGGAAATCAGTGGACGTGGCGCTTACTCCTGCCTGAAATTCGAATCGGGCGGACATCGGGTGCAACGGGTGCCCGAGACCGAGACGCAGGGCCGTATCCATACTTCCGCCTGTACGGTGGCGGTGCTGCCCGAGGTGGATACGGTGAGCGAGATCACCATCAATCCCGCCGACCTGCGCATTGATACCTACCGCGCCAGTGGCGCGGGGGGGCAGCACATCAATAAAACCGACTCCGCCATCCGCATTACCCATATCCCCTCCGGTCTGGTGGTGACCTGCCAGGAGGACCGCTCCCAGCACAAGAACCGGGCGCGGGCCATGGCGCTGCTGCAGGCCCGTCTGCTGGAACAGGAGCAGGAGAAGCAGCAGAGTGCGGCGGCGCAGACCCGACGTCTGCTGGTGGGTTCCGGAGATCGCTCCGAACGCATCCGCACCTACAATTTCCCCCAGGGGCGGATCACCGATCATCGCATCAATCTCACGCTGTACCGGCTGGAAGCGGTGCTGGAGGGTGATCTCGATGCCGTTATCGAACCGCTGATCAAGGAATATCAAGCCGATCTCCTGCAGCATATGGGTGATGAGCTCTGATTCAGGCGTAGCACACCCTCTGTCACGCAGCCTGCGCGACTGGCAGCATCATCTGCGCGAACGACTGCGGGTAGTCAGCGATCAGCCGGAGCAGGAGGCGCGCTGGTTGCTGGCCGCTGCCCTGGGGCTGGATGCGACAGCCCTGCTCCGCAATGCCTTGCTACCCATTTCTGCGGACCAGGGCGCGCAGATTGCCGCACTGCTCGTCCGGCGCCTCGCAGGAGTCCCTCTGGCCTACTGTCTGGGCGAATGGTCTTTTTACGGGCTGGACCTGCGCGTAAGCCCAGAGGTGCTGATCCCCCGCCCGGATACCGAGACGTTGGTGACCCTGGCTCTGGAGGGACTGGCGGAGGAGGGCGCGGTGCGTGTGCTCGATCTCGGCACCGGCTCCGGGGCCATTGCCCTGGCCATCGCCCTGGCGCGGCCGCAGGCGGAAGTCTGGGCCGTGGAGCACAGCCCGGCGGCGTTACGGGTGGCGCGCGCTAACGGTGCGCTTCTGGCGCCGCGGGTACATTGGCTGGAAGGCGACTGGTATGCGCCACTGGATGACACCCTGGGTTTTGACCGGATAGTAGCCAACCCCCCTTATCTGGCTGACGATGACCCTCATCTTCCCGATTTGCACCATGAGCCCCGGGACGCCCTGGTGGCTGGCCCCCGTGGCCTGGAGTGCCTGGAACGCATCATTGCTGGCGCATATGAACGCCTCTCGACCAGCGGCATGCTCCTGCTGGAGCATGGCCCGGATCAGGGAGCCGCGGTGCGTCGCCTGCTCGGCAACGCCGGCTTCCGCGCCGTGCGGACCCGCTGTGATCTGGCCGGGCGCGAACGTGTGAGCAGCGGAACGAGGATCTAGCCATGCCCGAGTTGCCCGAGGTCGAAGTCACCCGTCTGGGTATCGCTCCCCATCTGCGGGGACGGCGTCTGGAGGGGGCCGTGGTGCGGGACAGCCGCCTGCGACTGCCGGTGAATGACGACCTTGCGGCGCGGGTGAGCGGGCAGCTTCTGCTGAACCTGCGGCGGCGGGGCAAGTACTTGCTGCTTGATCTGGAACGGGGAACGATCCTGATCCATCTGGGAATGAGCGGGCACCTGCGCGTCCTCCCCCAAAGCGCCCCGGTGCAGAAGCATGATCATGTCGATCTGCTGTTTGCGGACGACCTCTGTCTGCGCTTTCATGACCCGCGCCGGTTTGGAGCCGTACTCTGGCTTGCCGATGCCGACCACCATCCCCTCCTGCAGCATCTCGGGCCGGAACCCCTGGGCGATGCTTTCGGCGCGGAGTACCTTTACCAGCGGGGCCGAAATCGGCAGATGCCGGTCAAATCCTTCCTCATGGATGCCCATATCGTCGTGGGCGTCGGTAATATTTACGCCAACGAATCGCTGTTTGCGGCGGGTATCGATCCACGCCGTCCTGCGGGACGGATCGCCCTGCCGCGTTACGTGAAACTGGTGCAGGCGCTGCGCACCGTCCTGGAGGCCGCCATTGCCCAGGGTGGAACGACCTTGCGTGATTTTACCCGACCGGATGGCGGGAATGGATATTTTCGACTATCTCTGGCGGTGTATGGACGAGAGGGGGAGCCTTGCACACATTGCGGTGCGCCGTTACAGGGCGTCCGTATCGGTGGCCGGGCGACGATCTATTGTTCCCAATGTCAGCGCTGATGGGTCGGGAGTAGGCATGAGTGAACCGGGTTTGTTGGAATTGTCCCCCATTCTGCAGGGGCTGCGCGCGTTGAACGGCTGGCGGCAGGACGTCATTACCGGCCTGCACGGGATGGCCGCGATGATGGCTGATCTGGGCCTGTTACCCAGCGGGGCCATGCTGCAGATGGAAACGCTGGCTTATGAAACGGAGCAGGACAGCTTGCGTATTGCCTTTGTCGGCGAGTTTTCCCGCGGCAAGACCGAGCTGATCAACGCGCTCTTTTTTTCGGATATGGGGACGCGGCTGCTGCCCTCCGGTTCCGGCCAGACCACCATGTGTCCGGTGGAGATCCGTGGTGCGCCACAGGGTCGACCGGGGTTGCAACTGCTGCCCATTGCCAGCCGCAGTCTGGATGTCAGCATCGAAAAACTCAAGAGGGCGGGGAGCGCGTGGACGCGCCTGCCGCTGCCGCTGGAAGAGAAAAGCGAACTCAACCAGACGCTGTTGCATCTTACGGAAACGGTTTGTGTGACGGTAGAGGATGCCCGCCGCATCGGACTGTGCCCGCCGCTCAACCGTACGCCCAAGGACCGCGAACGTACCGTTTGTCCATCCTGTGGACTCGGTAAGGTGTTGATTCCGCGCTGGCGTCATGCCCTGCTGTATCTGGCCCATCCCATGCTGGATGCCGGTCTCACGGTGCTGGATACCCCCGGCCTCAACGCCATCGGGGCAGAGCCTGAACTGACTTTTGGCATGCTCGCCGACGCTGACGCCATCATTTTTGTGCTGGGCGCGGACACCGGCGTCACCCAGAGCGACCTGACCATCTGGGAACAGTATCTGATACGCAATGCGCACCAGAAGCAAATCGTGCTGCTCAACAAGATCGATACCCTCTGGGACGAATTGCGTGATTGGTCCGGGGTGGTGGCGGAAATTGAACAGCAGGTGGACAAAACGGCGGAACGACTGCATGTGCTCCGTGAGCAGGTTATCCCGGTTTCCGGCCAGAAGGGGCTCGTCGCCCGGATCCGCCGGGACCAGAAGCTGCTTGAACGCAGCGGGATGGCTGCCCTGGAGCGTTCCATCGCCGAGGTGCTGCTGCCCGCACGGCAGGCGGCCATTCAGGCCAAATGCCGGGCGCTGGTAGAGCGTGTCGTCATGGACCAGAAGAGTCTGCTGCGTGAGCAGATGAACAGAATCACGGTGCAGATGGAGGGTATGCGCAGCCTCAAGGACCGGACTGCAGAGAAGGTGCCTGAACTGGTGGAGCAACATCGTCGGTTGCTACGGAGTTTTGAGGCTGACCGGCAGGCCTTCGAGGGGAAAAAGGCGGTTTTCCGGCAGGCGGTTGAAGATCTTCTGTTAGTCCCCCTGGCGCCTGCCTCCTTTGATTTCGTGATCAGCAACGCCAAAGCGGAGATGCTTTCCGCCTGGACGACGGCCGGTATCGTCGAACGCTTCAGACGTTTCTTCGCCGAGGCCATAGCCCACTTCGATACGGCGCTGCAGGGTGCGCAGCAGGTATCGGAACTGGTGGCCGGGGAGTATCAGGCGCTGCAGAAGCACTATCGTCTCCCGGCACTGAGGGCCGTGCCCTATGCCATCATGCCGCGGCGGGCGGAGCTCATCGACATGGCGGAAAATTATGAGCGATTCGGGATGATGCTGGAGATCGCCGTGAATACCCAGAGTGCGGTGGTGCGCAAGGCCTTCCTCACCGTAGCCGGGCGCACCCGGGATTTTGTCGTGGAAACCAGGCGAGAGGCAGAGGCTTGGGTGGATGAGATCATGGCGGTCATGAACCAGCAGTTGCAGGCTTATCACGATAGCGCCGAAGAAGAGCTCACGGCGTTGCAAAGTATTGTCCAGACGATGGGCAATATTGACACCCGCATTCAGCAGTTACGGCAGAACCTGCAAACCGCGGAGGAACAGGTGGCCCGTCTTGACCATCACGCGGCGCCGTTGCTCCGCTTGTTGCGAGAGCCGTTCAGTGCTGCCCGGTAAGCCGCAGAAATTTCTGTTGCAGGGCCTCCGGCGATTCCGCATGGTCAGGGTCGCTGACAATGCAGTCCACGGGGCAAACCTCTTTGCATTGCGGAGTGTCGTAGTGACCGACACACTCGGTGCAGAGACCGGGATCGATGACGTAGATCCGCGCACCCATGCTGATGGCGTTATTGGGGCATTCCGGTTCGCAGACATCGCAATTGATACACTGATCGTTAATGAGCAGGGACATCGTGTTCTCCTCAGGGCGGCCCGGTATTCTACGTTTCTGCGGCACCGGGGTCCATGCCGATACAAAAATGCCGCTTCAGGGCCGCAGCCACCACGGGCTGGACAAAGGCACCTACGTCCCCTCCCAGGCGGCTGATTTCCCGCACGAGGCTGGAAGAGAGAAACGTATGCTGATCGGAGGTCATCAGGAAGAGCGTCTCGATCCGCGCATCCATACGCCGGTTGATGGAGGCCAGTTGAAACTCATGCTCGAAATCCGATATGGCGCGCAATCCGCGCAGGATGAGGTGGGCCTTTTCTTCCTGAAGCAGATGAATCAGCAGTCCGGGAAAGGGGCGTACCCGCACCCCCGGAATCGCGCCTAAAGTCGCTTCGGCGAGCGCGACCCGTTCGGCGAGAGGAAAAATGGTAGTTTTCGCCGTTTGAGCGGCTACCGCTACGACGACCTCGTCGAACAGTGCCGCAGCTCGCCGCACCAGGTCCTCATGGCCATTGGTGATGGGGTCGAAGGTGCCGGGATAAATGACCCGGCGCTTTGTATCGGGCTTAGTCATGGGGGTGCTCCGGCAAGGTCCTGTAGAGAACATAGTGTGCAGTACCGCAGTGGCCCCGCCGGTGGGCTTGCCAGTGGCGAGGGATCAGGGCGTCGTCCCACTGCTCCGCAGCGGAGGTTTCCAGGTAGAGCCAGCCTCCCGCAGCAAGTGTCCGGTCCTCCCACAGCAGACGGGCCATCCGGGCTGGCCAGCCCTGGTCGAAAGGCGGGTCCGCGAAAAGGATATCGAAGGGCTTGGTACACTGTTGCAGGTACCCCAGCGCGTCCGTTCCCGCCAACTGCTGTGCCGCTACGCCGCAGGCGGCCAGATTCCTGGCCAGGAGCTGGCGATGCCCGGGGTCCTGTTCGACAAAAACGACTTCCCGGGCGCCGCGTGACCAGGCCTCCAGTCCCAGCGCCCCGCTACCGGCAAAAAGATCCAGCACCCGCGCCCCGGTCACCTGCCCCTCCAGCCAGTTGAACAGCCTCTCCCGTACCGCGCCGGGCGTGGGGCGCAGGCTACGGCCCGCCGGGGTCAGCAGGCGCCGCCCACGATGACGCCCCGCGATGATGGAGACGCTCATGCGCGGCGGCCCGGCAGCGGGGATCGTCCCGCAAGGTGCGTGCGGGCATCCCGTGCATTGTTCGATTCCGCCCTTCGGTGGATAATGTAAAGATTCATGGCGTCTGAGGTCTGCTTAACCCAATGGTGTTCGACTGGTTCAAGCGTAACAAAAGCCTCCCTGCGGGGGAAACCTTCGCCGAAGAGGTGATATCCCCTGCCACTGTGGCGACTATCCCGGAAGATGCCCCCAAGGGACTTTTCTCCCGCCTTCGGCAAGGTCTGGCCCGCAGCCGGGAACAACTGGCCGGGGGTGTAGGGCGTCTGGTACTTGGTAAAAAGGTGATCGATGCGGATCTGCTGGAAGATCTGGAAGCCTTGCTACTACAGGCGGATCTCGGTAGCGCCGCAACCCGGGAAGTCATGGACAGCGTCACGGAGCGGGTGCGTCGCAAGGAGCTCACAGACCCCGCCGCGCTCCAGGCGGCGCTGCGCGAGTCGCTTCTGGATATTCTGCGTCCCCGCGCACAACCCTGGTCGCCCGAGAAGGGGCATTCTCAGGTGTTGCTCATGGTCGGTATCAACGGCGCAGGCAAAACGACCACCATCGGTAAACTGGCGGCACGCTGGAAGGCGGAAGGTTTCACGGTGGTGCTTGCTGCCGGGGACACCTTCCGCGCCGCTGCCGTCGAGCAGTTGCAGGGCTGGGGGAGGCGCGCGCAGGTGCCGGTGGTGGCGCAGGGTACGGGCGCTGACAGCGCCTCCGTGATTTTCGATGCGCTGACCACGACCCGCGCGCGTGGCAGCGACCTGCTCATCGCCGATACCGCCGGGCGCCTCCATACCCAGGGCCATCTCATGGAAGAGTTGAAGAAGATCAGACGGGTTCTCGGCAAACAGGACCCGGAGGCGCCGCAGCAGATCTGGCTGGTGCTGGACGCCGGGACCGGGCAGAACGCCCTCAATCAGGCGCGTCAGTTTCATGAGGCGGTGGGGCTGACGGGTATTTGCATCACCAAGCTGGATGGCACCGCCAAGGGGGGCGTGGTGGCGGCCATCGCCAAGGCCCTGCCCATCCCCATTCGCTACATTGGTGTCGGTGAGCAGGTCGAAGATTTACGTCCCTTTGACCCCGAATCTTTTGTCGATGCCTTATTTGCGGAGTCGAAGCCATGATCGAGTTCATCAACGTCACCAAGCATTACCCCGGACGACATCATGTCCTCCGCGAGGTGAATCTGCGTTTGCGTAAAGGCGAGATGGCCCTGCTGACCGGACCTTCCGGCGCTGGCAAAAGTACACTCCTCAAGTTGCTTCTGCGCCTGGAGGATGTCAGCCACGGGACGCTGATGGTCAACGGTATCGACGTCTCCACCCTCCGGCGCCGCCATATTCCCGCCTACCGGCGGCGGATCGGCGTGGTCTTTCAGGACCATAAGCTGCTGATGGATCGCGATGTGTTCAGCAATGTGGCGTTGACCCTGCAGGTGGGCGGCCTTAGTGGTCGGCAAGTACAAAGCCGGGTGCGGGCAGCGCTGGAGAAGGTGGGGTTGGGGAATCGCGCACAGGATTTTCCCGCGATCCTGTCCGGGGGTGAGCAGCAGCGGGTGGGTATCGCCCGCGCCATCGTCCATACCCCGGAAATTCTGCTGGCCGACGAACCGACGGGAAACCTGGACCAATCTCTGAGCACGGAGATCCTTGACCTCTTCCGCGACTTCCATCACCACGGAACGACGGTGCTGGTGGCCACCCATGACCAATCGCAAGTCAACCGCCTCGGCCTGCCGGTATTTCACCTGGAAAAGGGCTATCTGCACACGCCTGGGGAGGACAACGCTTGAATCTTCATATTCGCCTGGAAGCCGCAAAAAATGCGCTGAACACGCTGATCAGACAGCCTGTGGCCACCTTCATGACCGTGTTCGCGCTGGCCATCGTTCTGGCCCTTCCGGTGGGTCTTTTCGCGACCCTCAACAATCTCCAGCAATTGCTGGGACATTGGCAGGATCAGGCGCAGATCTCTCTCTTTCTGCACCAGGATGCTTCCGCCACCGAGATTCAGCACCTCCAGACCCTCCTCGAACGTGGCACCGGGGTGGTGAGCGTGCGTTATGTGGGCAAAGCCGCCGCCTTGACGGAGTTCGAGCACACCGCCGGCATGACGGCGGCCATCCAGACCCTGGGCGAAAATCCCCTGCCAGCCTCTTTCGTGGTTGAACTCAACCCGTTGGCCCAGAGTCCGTCGGCGCTGCAGACATTGGTGGCCTATTGGGGCCGGCAGCCGGGGGTCGCCAGCGCACAGTCAGACCTGGGCTGGGTGGCCCGTCTGCAGGCGATACTTGCGCTGGGTCAGCGCGCGGTCTGGATTCTCGCCGGATTACTCGCGGTGGGCGTGATTCTGGTCATGGGTAACACCATTCGCCTGCACATCGCCCAGCGGCGTGACGAAATCGATGTGGCGAGTCTGGTGGGCGCCACTCGCGCCTTCATCCGCCGCCCTTTCCTTTACCAGGGCCTGTTTCAGGGAGCAGTGGCCGGGGTGCTGGCCTGGATGATTGTCGCCGTCACGGTATCGGTCTTGCAGGGGCCTGTGGAACGGCTGGCGGAACTCTACGGGACCCACTTTCATTTGCTGGGTCTGAGTTCCGGACAGGGCCTTGTTCTCATCGCTGCCAGTGCGCTTCTCGGCTGGCTGGGATCCCGCCTTGCAGTCGGGCGGCACCTCGACCATACTTTTTCCTGAGGGCGGGCCGGTGGTTCCATATGCCGGGCGATGTGTCGTGAATCAGAATCCACCAGACGGAACGTGCGGCCGCGTTCAGAGTCCAAGTACGCGGGACGGTGCATGAGGATTGCCATGAAAGAACTTGCGATAGCCAGTAGAGATTTGATCAGCCCCGACGGGCTGGCGGGGTACCTGCGTTTTGTGAACGCCCAACCGCTGCTGCGGCCGGAAGAAGAACGTGACCTGGCCCGGCGCCTGCGCGATCACGGCGACGTGGATGCGGCCAAGGATCTGGTGCTCAGCCACCTGCGCTTTGTGGTACGGGTGGCGCGGGGTTATCGGGGATATGGATTGCAGGAAGCCGACTTGATTCAGGAAGGCAATATCGGCCTGATGAAGGCGGTGAAGCGCTACGACCCGGATCATGGCGTACGTCTAGTCTCCTTTGCAGTGCATTGGGTCAAGGCGGAGATTCACGAATTCATCCTGCGCAACTGGCGTATTGTCAAGGTGGCCACCACCAAGGCGCAACGCAAACTGTTCTTCAACCTCCGTTCCAGCCGCAGCCATACCGGCTGGATGAGCGGTGAGGAGAGCGCCGCCATGGCAGACGATCTGGGCGTTACCCAGGCCCAGGTGCTGGAGATGGAAGGGCGGATGTCCGGTTTCGACTACTCGCTCAACCTCGAACCGGATGAGGAACGGGAGGGCGGACGTGTCCTGGATCTGGCGGATCCCACCGGGTCGCCCATCGAGCAACTGGTGGAGCGGGACTGGGATCAGCAGCAGCACAAGGCCTTGCATACGGCGTTGTCGGCCCTGCCCCAGAGGGATCGCTACATCATTGAAAACCGCTGGCTGAGCGACGACCCCAAGACCTTGCAGGTGTTGGGCGATGAACTGGGCGTTTCGGCAGAACGGGTGCGGCAACTGGAAAAAAGCAGTATGGGCAAGTTGCGTCAACAAATGCTAACGACGGCGGCGGTAGCTTGAGCGCCGTACTGCTTTTTCACGTTGACGATGCCGGGCGCTGGCCTAATCTGCTGGCCAATCTGCGTAATGCCCAGACAGCGGCTCCGGCACAAAGCCTGCGGGTCATCGCGAATGGTCAGGCACCCGTATCCCTCTGGGCAAAGGGGCACTGGCGGCGCGAGATCGAAGAGCGCATCAGTGCCGGGGTGCAGGTCGATTTTTGTGAAAACAGCCTGCGTAACATGGGGTTGAACCCTGACGACCGACCTGCGGGCAGCCAACTGGTCGCCGCCGGCATCATCGCCATTGCGGATGCCCAGGAGGCTGGCGCCCTCTACATCAAGCCCTGACCCCGCTGTACAGTTACCCCCATCACAAAATATAACGAGACAAATCCTCGTCCTGCGCCAGATCTTTCAGACGGCTGTCCACATAGGCGGCGTCGACCTCCAGGGCCGTAGTGCTGCCGTCCGGTGCGACAAAAGCCACCTCTTCCAGCAGCCGCTCCATGACCGTATGCAGGCGCCGGGCGCCGATGTTCTCCACCCGTTCGTTCACCTGCTGGGCAATTTCGGCGATACGCTGCACGCCATCCTGGGTAAAGTGTAAAGCCAGCCCGTCGCTGGCCAGCAACGCACTGTATTGCCGGACCAGCGCATTCTCCGGCTCCTGCAGT